>Ga0310786_10001737_pt1 | contig 34884 bp, 29 predicted proteins | sample AusTroGonzalo_MG_FD_203881 | JGI IMG/M metagenome (GOLD analysis project Ga0310786, IMG submission 203881) | Bovine rumen microbial communities from tropical cattle in Woodstock, Queensland, Australia - Gonzalo_03 (v2) (version 2) | ecosystem: Host-associated > Mammals > Digestive system >... | reverse complement strand
GCCTCTTGCCGGTGAACATGACCTGCAGCGTCTCGGGGGTGGTGATCAGGATCTCCGGAGGGTGCTCCGACTGCTTGGTCCTCTCGGCCTGAGGGGTGTCTCCGTGCCTCACGCCGACGGTGATCCCTAGCTCGCGGCCGTATTCCTCCATCCTCTTCAGCATGTCCCTGTTCAGGGCCCTGAGCGGGGTGATGTAGATGCATCTGATCCCCGGTTTGCCCTTGGTGCGCAGGATCATCTCCAGCACGGGCAGTATGGCCGCCTCGGTCTTCCCGATGCCGGTGGGCGCCACCAGGAGCAGGTTCTCGCCCCTGATGATCCTGGGGATCGAGTCCGCCTGCGGAGGGGTGGGTTCTTTGATGCCCTTGGATTCGAGAACGCGGATGATATCGGGGCAGAGTTCGGGGAACGACATAAAAGAGAAGGATGGGGCCGAGGCCCCTTGATTTGTTCAGGTTTCAGGCCTGGGGTGCGTCCGCGGGAGGCGCGACCTTGGGTGCAGTGACCTCGAGCAGGACCTGGGACAGGTCCATGACCTTGATGCTGGACCCGGCCTTCTTGGCGGCCTGGGTGAGGTTCAGCACGCAGAAGGGGCAGCAGGTGACGAGGATATCCGCTCCCGTCGCCTCGGCATCGTGAATCCTCTCGACACCGATGTTGAGAGCGAAGTCGGGGTACGTGCTCTTGTATCCTCCTCCTGCCCCGCAGCACCTGGAGTTCTCCCTGGACCTCTCCATCTCGATGAACTCCACGCCCTTGATCTTCTTGATGACGTTCCTGGGGGCGTCGTAGACTCCGGAGTGCCTTCCGAGGTGGCAGGGGTCGTGGTAGGTGACCTTGTGGTTGAACTCGTTGTTGAGCGGGAGCTTCCTGTCGTTGATCAGGTTCTCGACGTACTGGGAGAAGTGGTAGACGTTCTGTCCGGCCTTGGCGTAGAACCTTCCGAAGTCGCAAGAGACGGTCTTGTAGCATCCGGAGCATGTCATGACCATGTCCTTCCCTCCGAGGCCGTCCGCCTTCTCGACGTTGTGCTGGGCGCAAGCGGTGGATTCCTTCTCGTTTCCTGTCCTGATGAGAGGGGACGAGCAGCACCACTCGTCGGGTCCGAGGCAGTTCATCTTGATGCCGGCGCGGGCGAGGACCCTGACTCCGGCCTGAGCGATGTGCTGCATCCTGTACGACCCGGTGCATCCGGCGAAGAATATGACGTTGGCGGGGATGTTCCTCTCCACATCCTCGGGCCACCACGCGTCCCTCTTGGAGTCGGGCTCGTTGTAGGGGTTGTGGTTCTTGTGGATGCTCTTTCCCATGGCGACGGCCGCGGGCATGGGGCCGATACCGATATCCACCATCCACTTCCTCATCGTCTCCCAGAGGTCGACGAGACGGATCTTCGCATGGCAGACGACCTCGCAGTTACCGCATCCGGTGCACTTGTACATGGCATCGACGAAGTAGGGGTCGAGGGCAACGGGTCTGTTGAGGAGCTTGTCCATCTGGCCGAGGGCCTTCAGGTCTATCTGCTTGAGGTAGTAGATCTTTCCCCTGGGGGTGACGGAGTCCCAAGGGGTCTGGGCGTGGGCCTCGCAAACATCTATGCAGTATCCGCACTGGACGCACTGTGTGAGCTCCTGGGCGATCTGCGGCATGTTGTTGATCGTGAAGTTCATTATTTTCGGCATTTTCATTCCTCATGGAGCGGGGGCTCCGGATGTAATGGGTCATCCACAGGTTCACCCTATTTAATCGTTATACGGCCGCCATGCTGGTATGGGGTGTTCCGGGCGGACCTTGATGAGAATAAATGAGATTATATCCGAGCATCTCCTAGGCCGGTCCGTGAAGAGCGTATACGACGATTGGACCGGGAACATAATCCCGGAGGCCGACATCAGGAGCCTGGATCCGGAGGCGGTGAGGGCCGTCAAGGCGACCTACATGTCGGAGCACCCCGAGGAGAGGGATACCGTATTGCCCATGGACGACCAGGGGTTCCTGGCACATGCGGGAGTGCTCAAGAGGGGCAAGATAACGGTCGCCGCCATGATACTCATGGGGAAGACCTCCGAGAAGCTCATACCGCCTACGGTCTGCATCAGGTGGAGGCTCCTGGACGTGGACGGGACCCTGGCGGATTCGCGCACCATCGGGGGATCCATGGTCCTCGCCGTCAGGAAGGTCGCATCGATCATCAGCAACTCCACGGTCAGGATCGAGGACGGGGGGAACCAGGTGTTCGCGAGCACGTACCGTGTGGCATCCCTCACCGAGGCGATGTTCAACGCCCTCCAGCATCAGGACTACACCATGGGGGGCACCATAGACGTGATCGAGCGCGAGAGCGAATCGGTAACTGTCTCCAGCAGGGGATCGTTCCCGGATGTTCTGCCGGAATCATTCGTCAAAGGTCAGAACCAGACCATGGCATCCAGGAACGCGTTCCTCATCAAGGTCATGGCCTCCATCGGCCTTGTCTCCAATTCCGGGGCCGGGATCCGCAACTTCTATCTTTCGCAGATCCACAAGCACTTCCCGCTGCCGCGGTTCGTGATCACCGAGGACACCGTCTCCGTGACGTTCCCGGGAAGGAGGGAGGGTCCGGTCTCCCGCGCTCTCGATATACACAGCGACCTGGAGGTACAGGACATCCTCGACCTCGACCGGCTGGATTCCGGGAGGTACGTCTCCGACCGCAGGATGGAGTCCCTGATCTCCAGAGGTCTCGTCGCCGTCTACGACGGCGTCCCCTGCATCAACCTGACATACGGCGACCCCACCTCGCGCTTCAGCAAGGGGTCGGACCAGGATGCCATCATGGCCCTTATCAAGGAGAACGGCTCGGTGACCAGGTCCGATGTGGTCGATGTGCTGAGGTTCAGGGACAGGAAGGGCCTCTCGGAGGAGCAGCTCTCGGTGAAGGCCACGAATCTTCTCCAGACCCTCAGGAGAGAGGGCAGGATCCAGAAGACCGACGGGAGCACCCGTTCCGCACGTTACACGCTGGCATGATCCTCCCCATCGTTCTCGCGGGTGCTCAGGAGGATCACCGAGCCGAGGATCATGACTATCCCCACCACGTTCGTCCATCCGAACGGATCCCCGATGACAAGGCTCAGGATGGTGGCCACCATGGGCTCCATGAATGCCAATATCGACGCCCTTCCGGCATCCATCCCCTTCAGCCCCTTTGTGTAGAAATAGTATGGAAGGACCGTGGATATTACTGCCAGGCCGAGTACGCAGATCGGTACGTGCCAGTCTCCGCAGAGCGAGGCGATCTCCGGGACGTTGCAGAACGGCAGGAGGCAGAGCGAGGCGATTAGGAACGTGTACAGGAGGATCGTCAGCAGGCCGTACTTGGGAATGGCGAACTTAGCGAATATCGAGTAGAGGGCATACCCGAATCCGGCCAGGATCCCGAAGGCTATCCCCATGTTCACGTCGCCGAAGCCCAGGCCGGTTGTGAACACGCATCCGGCGAATGCCAGTGCCAGCGCGATGGCCTTGTTGCGGGTCAGCCTCTCGTGGAAGAGCACCATCGACATGACCATTACGAAGCAGGGGGCGGTGTACAGGAGCACGGAGGCGGTCGATAGGGAGACCATCTGCTGCGATGTGAAGTACATGATGTTGAAGAAGACGATGCTCAGCAGACCCGTGCCTATGAACATCCATATGTCCCTGGGATCGATCCTCAGGAGCTTCCTGTCTACCACCAGGATGACGGTCAGGACGATCGCCGCGGTCACGATGCATCTGCAGAAGGCCATCTGCATCGGGGACATCCCGCTGTCGTAGAGGGACCGGGTGAACAGGCCTATGATGCCCCATAGGGCCGCACCGGTGACCACGCAGACCGTCGGTACCATGTCCTCTCTCAATTCCCTCACTTTCCGACCGAACAATATGCCCGTACAAAACGTAGACGGTTCCAGTCTGACTTGATTTCAGATTAACTACTTGAAGTCCGTTCAGGTTAAGACTATTTTGTTGTCCCGTGATTAGGCGGTCATGAGCGTCAAGCCGGCTTCTCCGTATGACCCTTACGTCATGCATATGCTAGAGTTCATATTGGAGAAGGGGGAGGCATCGGTATCGGATATGATGAAGGAGTCCCTGGGTTCCTTCGTGACGCTGGACGGCCGCCTCTGTCAGATGGAGGAGGACGGCGTCGTCGAGGTCAGGTATCCGGACAGCGGACGCAAGGCGAGGATCTATCATCTCACCGACAAGGGACGGGCGTTCTCCCTGCTGATGAGGCTGGGGCACACCTATTACATCGGGAAGCTGGACATCGAGGACCAGATCCTGGTGGAGAAGGTCGAGGACCTGTTGAAGAATGTGGACCCGGCCAGCACCGAATGGTGAGTTTTTTCGGGCCTCGGGCACAGCCGAGCACTCATGCGATGCGGAGGAGCTCAAGAGGAGAACATAGGGGAGAGGATTCTTTTTGCGTCCCTGGGCCGATGGCGATGAGGCAATTATCAATAAAGCCGAACGATATGGGGAGAGCATGGATCTGTCGGAACTGGTGCAATACGCCAAGACGAAGTACGGTATCCAGGAGTATCCCGAATGGAACGGGTCGCTGGACTATTCCGTACTATCCAACCCGAACTCGGAGAGATGGATGGCCTATCTCTTCCGCGAGAAGGATCCAGAGTCCGGGAGCTCCAGAGAGCTGTGCGACATGAAGTGCAGCCGCCAGAGCCTTCCCGAGCCGCGCCCGTCCTACATCTCGGGCGCGTTCCGCATGACCGGGCCCGACTGGATCGGTCTGACCTTCGACGGCAGCACCGATCCGGAAACGGTCTTCCGGCTCTTCGACGAGGCGATGTCGCTAACCTCGCCCGACGCTTTCACGATCATCCTGGATGACGGCTCCGCATCCGATTCCCGCGCATATCAGGACACCCTGCTGACGTTCAGCGGGAAACCTCCTGCGCGGAAGGACAGGAGCGTCCCTGAGCGCATCCGCGAGATGAAGGCCCTGTATGAGCCCGGAGATTTCTCGTTCCAGCAGAAGTGCAGGAACTTCTACGTCCAAGGGAAGTTCATGGAGGACTATGAGGACGACGCCCCTTGGGACGGGGAGTTCCGCCGTTATTTCACGACCTACCACGACCTTCGCGTCGACCAGCTGCGCGGGTACTTCACATGGAGGACACGCCTCAGGCACGGGATATTCGAGAAGACCCCGACCTCCTTCCAGTACCTCTATCTGTACGAGCTGCTGAACGGGATCGGCGCATCATCGCCCGAGGACACCGTCGCGAAGATGACCCTGTTCGAATCGGGCTTCCTGAATTCCGGGATCGGGGATGTGAGCATCCGCACCAACCTCCGCCGCTGGATGCTGGAGTTCTCGGTGTTGAACGATATGGACATGGACGTCATCCGTCAGTGCCTGGATCCCAAGCTGATGAAGTCGGACCTCATGCTGTCGGTGCTCCGCGATCCCGGGGATCACAGCGATGAGGAGATATTCGAGGCGCTGCTCCATTTCGCCGAGGGCAGGTCCGCCGTCTCGCCTGCCGTGAAGAAGGACCCGGGTACGGTCCATGCCGTCACCGCCGCCGCTTGGCGCATCATCTGCGATGAGTATTCGGTTGACGGGGAGCCCTTCTTCCAGTATGTATTCGGTCGTCAGGAGGCATACCTGTGGCATCCGCTGGACGATGCAGTGTACTACCAGCCGCCGGAGCCGTCCCCCAAGAGATACACGGTCAACGGGTGCAGGGAGTTCGAGTACCGGGACGGGATGTGGACGGAGAGGAGGTTCTACCCCTCCCATTTCGACAAGAAGGTCCTTGCGGGCTTCATGCATGAGGCCGACCGTCAGCTGCGCTCCTACGTCGGCGCCGGTTCCGGGCTCAAGAAGGTTCCCGAGGAAGCGAGGTTCGAGCCGTTCGTCTCCAGGGCCATAGAGGCGGATCGGAAGGAGAAGGCGGAGGTCAGGAGACTCAAGATAACGATAGACTACTCCGACCTTGACAGGATCAGGGACGATGCTGGGACGACCAGGGACAGCCTTCTGACCGAGGAGGAGCTGATGGAATCGATGGAGGTCCAGGCCGATGAAGAGGTAGGACCTCCGGCGACCGAAGCGTTGCAGGCCGACCTCGGCCTGAGCGATGTGCAGCTGAGGGTCCTGAGGATGGTCCTCGCAGGAGAGTCCGTAAGGGACACGATAGCATCCGAGCACGGCATGCCGGAGATCTACGCGGATACCATCAACGAGGCGTTCTTCGAGGAGGTCGGGGACAGCGTGGTCGAATGCGACGGACAGGATATTATCCTCGTAGAGGATTACAGAGAGGATGTGGAAAGGATTCTGAAGGGGAGCTCATGACAGGCGATAACGAGAGAAAGGTCCCGAGGAGGATATCGCAGACGGTTCTGAACTCGCTGAAGGGAGGGGTCGTGCCCAGGGTGGGCCTCCCATACATCACCGTCGGCAGGAAGAACGAGATCCAGGCCCTGCTGCACGATGTGGAGATAATCTCCGAGGGCGGCGCATCATTCCGTTTCATCGTCGGGAAGTACGGGTCCGGGAAGAGCTTCCTGATCCAGACGATAAGGAACTACGTCATGGAGAGGGGCTTCATAGTGGCCGACGCCGACCTCTCCCCGGAGCGCCGTCTCCAGGGGACGAAGGGGCAGGGTCTCGCCACCTACCGCGAGCTCATCAGCAACCTCTCCACCAAGACGAAGCCGGAGGGAGGCGCGCTCACCCTCGTCCTGGACCGTTGGATAAGCAACGTCCAGAACCAGGCCCTGCAGGAGAGCGGTCTGGCCCCGGGCGATCCCGGGCTCACGGCCATCGTGGACCGCAAGATCTACGCGGTGACCGCATCTGTCAGCGAGCTCGTCCACGGATTCGAGTTCTCCAAGCTCCTGTCCGCATACTATCACGCATATCTGGACGGGGACGACGAGACCAAGGCGAAGGTCGTCCGCTGGTTCAGAGGCGAGTATCCTCTCAGGTCGGAGGCGAAGAAGGAGCTGGGCGTCAACGTGATAATCTCGGACGACGACTGGTACGACTACCTCAAACTCTTCGCCACGTTCTTCAGGCTGGCGGGCTATTCGGGCATGATGGTGATGATCGACGAGCTGGTCAACATATACAAGATCCCCAACGCCATCACGCGTCAGTACAACTACGAGAAGATACTGACCATGTACAACGATGCGCTCCAGGGCAAGGCCAGGTACCTGGGCGTCATAATGGGCGCCACCCCGCAGGCCCTGGAGGACAGGCGCAGGGGGATATACAGCTACGAGGCACTGAGCTCCAGGCTGTCCGAGGGCAAGTTCTCCAAGGAAGGGGCCAGGGACATGCTGGCGCCGGTGATCAGGCTCGAACCTCTGAAGGCCGAGGAGATGCTGGTCCTGTGCGAGAAGCTCGCCGCCATGCATGCGGACCTGTACGGGTACGAGCGCAAGCTGGGGACGGAGGACCTCGGGGCGTTCATACGCATGGAGTACGAGAGGATCGGGGCCGACACCAACATAACCCCCCGCGAGGTGATCCGCGACTTCATAGAGCTGCTGGACCTCCTCTATCAGAATCCCGGGATGGGTATCGGGGACCTGTTGGAATCGGACGGGTTCGTCTTCGCGAAGTCCGAGGCGGTATCCGACGATGCGGACGACCAATACGTGGAGTTCACGGTCTGATCCCATGGATACCTACGACAGATACGCCCCGTTCATACAGGATTACATCTACCGTTCCGGCTGGCGTTCACTTCGGGCGGTGCAGAACGCCGCCGGGGATTCCATATTCAACACGGAGGACAACGTTCTCCTTACGGCATCCACGGCATCCGGCAAGACGGAGGCCGCATTTTTCCCGATACTCACGCTGTTGGACGAGGAGCCCTCCTCCACCGTCGGCGTGCTGTACATAGCGCCGCTCAAGGCCCTGATCAACGACCAGTTCGAGAGGCTCAACGAGCTGTGCGACGAGGCGGGGATTAAGGTCACGAAGTGGCACGGCGACGCATCGCAGACGAAGAAGAGGGAGCTCCTGAAGAAGCCCTCGGGGATACTCCAGATAACACCGGAGTCGCTGGAGTCGTTGCTGCTCAACAAGCACATGGAGATCCCGTCGCTCTTCGGGGACCTCCGGTTCGTCGTCATAGACGAGATCCATTCGCTCCTGCGCGCCGACCGCGGTCTGCAGACGTTCTGCCTGATAGAGAGGCTGTGCCGTACGGCCGGATGCAACCCCAGAAGGGTGGGGCTGTCGGCCACCATAGGCAACCCCGAGGAGGCCGGAGCGTTCCTCGCCTCCGGCAGCGGGAGGGGGACGGTGATCCCCAGGTTCGATGGCGGTAAGGACGTGTGGAGGCTGTCGGTGGAGCATTTCTTCAATTCGCCGCCGCAGGCCGGAGAGGACGGGCCCCATGAGACGGGTCCGGTCATCGAGCCCGCCACGGATGTGGCCCCGAGGGCGGCCGATCCCGGGTTCGGATACATATTCGAGCACACCCGCGGAAAGAAGTGCCTCATATTCACGAACTCTCGCGAGGAGTGCGAGGCGGCCTGCCAGAACCTCAGGCAGTACTGCGAGGCCAACCACGAGCCCGACAGGTTCCTCATCCATCACGGGAACCTCTCCGCATCGTTCAGGGAGAGCGCCGAGGAGGAGATGAAGGACGACGGCTCTATGCTGAGCGTCTGCGCCACCGCCACCCTTGAGCTGGGGATCGACATAGGCAAGCTGGAGAGGGCCTTCCAGATAGACGCCCCGTTCACGGTCTCGGGATTCCTCCAGCGCATGGGGAGGACCGGGAGGAGGGGCGACCCGTCGGAGATGTGGTTCGTCATGCGCGAGGACCATCCCGAGCCCAGGGCCATGCTCCCGTCGACCATACCCTGGTCCCTGATCCAGGCGATCTCCCTGGTGCAGCTTTACATAGAGGAGCGCTTTGTGGAGCCGCCCAGGACCGGCAGGCTCCCGTTCTCCCTGCTCTACCATCAGACGATGTGCACCCTGGCCTCATGCGGCGAGATGACCCCGGGCGAGCTGGCATCCCGCGTACTGACCCTGTCCGCATTCAAGAGGATCACGAAGGACGATTACCGTATCCTCCTCAGACATCTGATAGAGATGGACCATGTGAACAGGACGGAGAACGGCGGCCTCATCGTCGGGCTCACGGGGGAGCGCCTGGTCACCAACTACAGGTTCCTGGCCGTGTTCCAGGAGAACCTTGAGTACAAGGTCCGCGCGGGGTCGGAGGAGCTCGGGACCATAGTCAGGCCCCCGCCACCGGGGGACAAGATCGCCATCGCCGGCAGGGTCTGGATCGTCGAGGAAGTAGACCATAAGCGCCTCGAGGTCTATTGCACGCTGGTCAAGGGCAACATCCCCGCGTACTTCGGCGATGTGCCGGGCGACATCCACACCCGCATCCTGGAGCGCATGTACAGCGTCCTCTGCGAGGGGAGCCCCTATCCGTATCTGATGTGCCATGCATCCTACAGGCTGCGGGAGGCCAGGGAGGCGTTCGAGAAGGCCTCCATGAAGGGCCGTCCGCTGATATCGCTCGGCGGCAACATGTGGGCGCTGTTCCCGTGGCTGGGGACCTACCAGTTCCTGACCCTGGAGCGCTTCCTGAAGCTGAAGTGCGGCAAGCGGCTCGGTCTCAAGGGGCTGGATTCCGCGAGGCCGTACTACATGCAGTTCACGATGAAGGCGGACGAGGAGGAGTTCTTCAGGGTAGTGAGGGAAGAGGCCACTTCGCCGTTCGATCCGATGGAGCTCCTGTACGAGAAGGAGAACCCGGTGTTCAAGAAGTACGATGAATATGTGCCAGAGGAGCTGGTGAGGAAAGGATTCGCCTTCGGCGTGCTGGACGTCGACGGCATGAGGGAGCGGGTCCTGGGCTGGAAAGGACCATCGGCATGATCCCGGCATAATGGGACATCACCTCACCCACAGAGGTGCACGGCAGGATGTCCCGAGGTCCCTATGCGGGCCTCGTAATATCCCATCCGATAACTTCTCAGTCGAGTTTAAATATCGTTTAGCTATTTGCCCACGCGATGATTCAGAGATCTGTTCTTCTGTTCCTCGCCGCCGCTACGATCGCGGCGGTATGCCTGACGGCCTTCGTAGCCGTGGGCATGGACTCGGAAACGGAGGCAGAAGAGGAATCGCAGTTCCTGTGCATCGATGGGCCTTCCCCGCCCGAACTCCAGGGGCCCCACAGGGACCCCAGAGGTCTGGAGTCGACAGGTCCGTCTCCCGGAGCTCCCATGAACGGCGAGCCTAGAGAGGGAATGCAACTCGGAGATGGGAGGGACAGGAGAGCTGTCCAGAATCCCGGCCAGCCCGATATGAGGATGGAACCTTTCGGAGGGCAGCACCCCGAGTACGAACATGATGCCACCCCCGAGATGATGTCGGCCAGCCTAAGGCCCATGATCGACGGTGACATAAGCGATTTTGATCCCGGATTCGTTGAGGATGTCATAAATTATGCAGAGGAGAACGGGATGTACGAAGTGGCCGAGTTCCTGATGAAGAAGCTCGCGGCCTATTTCGAATCCTATCTGCATGTGACCCTCCATATCAATGCTATCGACACCCGTGCCAGCGGCTTAGACGACGATGTCGACGAGGCCCAGGACTTCGAGGTGGTCGATGACGACGATGAGGATCCGGAAGATCCCATGCCTTATGGCGAGTCTCCCATTTCTTTATACAAACCGTTCAGTCCGTATTCTGAACCCCGTTCCGTCATCCTGGAGCTGTGAACGTCTTGCAGTGGAGCCTTCGGCTCCTTGAACAAAGACCAAACCCGAACAGCAACAGGAAATGATGAGACGGGCGTTGTAACCGTGATACGATACGACTATACGCTCACGGTACCCCCGACGCCGCTCTTCGTTCCCTACATCAAACGATTTCAAAGAGATGATAGGAATGAGCAGCATATTCGACAGCATAATAGGGACAACGGACACGACAAGTCCGGAGCAGTTCGTGCTGTGCATAGGCGCGGCCCTGGCCATAGGGTTCTGCATATCCGCCGTGTACATGTTCAGGAACGACTACAGCAACAGCTTCGCGCTCACCGTCGCCATACTGCCGTCCACGGTCGCCGTGGTGATCATGGCAGTCAGCGGCGACATAGGCGCCGGAATAGCCGTGGCAGGGGCATTCAGCCTTGTCAGGTTCCGCTCCGCTCCCGGTTCGGCGAAGGAGATCGTGGTGATCTTCCTGTCGATGGCGAGCGGGTTACTGGCAGGTATGGGCCTTGTAGCGTATGCGGCCGTGTTCGCGGCGATAATCTGCCTGGTCATGCTGGTCTGCGATTCGCTGGGATTCGGCAAGAAGAAGTCCCAGGAGACCGCCAAGACCATCAGGGTCACGGTACCGGAGGACCTCGACTACAACTCCGAGATCGATACGGTCATCGAGGAGTACACATCCTCCATGGAGCTCGTGAACGTCAGGACTGTGAACATGGGCAGCATGTTCAAGCTGACCTACAACGTCAAGCTCAAGGACGAGTCCAAGCAGAAGGAGCTCATCGACAAGATACGCGTCAGGAACGGCAATCTGGAGGTCTCCGTCATGCATCAGGAGACCGACAGGATGGGGCTGTGAGGAGGCGATCGCATGGAACCCAAGACGGTATTCAAGAGATACGAGCTGAAGTATCTGATGGATGAGGGTCAGCTCGCCGCGGTCTACGATGCACTGGGCGAGCATATGGTGCTAGACGGCTACGGTCGCAGCTCCATACGCAACATATACTTCGACACAGAGAGCTTCCTCCTTGCAAGCCGCTCCATAGAGAAGCCCCTGTACAAGGAGAAGCTCCGCTTTCGCAGCTACGGACGTGCCGACCCTGACGGGCAGGTCTTCGTCGAGCTGAAGAAGAAGTTCGACAAGGTGGTCTACAAGAGGCGCCTGGCCATGCCGCTCGACGAGGCCATGGGGTGGTTCACCGGAGATTCGGACGACCGCCCGAGAACGCAGATAGGCGATGAGATAGACTTCCTCAGGCAGCGCTATCCCGGCATAAGGCCGGCGATGTTCCTCACGTACGACCGCGAGGCATACTACGCGAAGGACGGCAGCGACCTAAGGATCACCATAGACAGGGACATCCGGGCCAGATTGAACGACCTGGACCTTACATCCGAACCCGGAGGGCACGAGGTGCTCCCGGAGGGGTACACACTGATGGAGATCAAGACGATGTACGGCTACCCGCAGTGGCTGAACAGGGTGCTCAACGGGAACGCTCTTTACAAGTCTTCGTTCTCGAAGTACGGTAACGCATTCAAAGAGATGGTGTTGGGGGCCGAACCCGAGGATTTCATGTGCCTGCGCGCAGGAAGGGGTCCGGTCGCTTCAGCACCGGTAGGGATACAATCGATACACGCAGATGTTATGCCGGCCGCTAACGCGCGGCCCGTCCATACGGCCTGCAAAGAAAACGGAGCTCTCACGGTATGAGACAAACTTCTATTCAATGACATCAGGAGAAGATACAATGGACATGAAATTGATAACCATCATCCTGGCCATCGCAGCGTTGTTCGCGATAGGCGTCGGAGCGTTCGCCATGGGCGGACCGGGCGTCACGGACAATGGTGTGGACCAGGCTGATAGCGGTATGACAGGAACAGGATCATCCGACCCCACCACTATCGATAACGATACACAGGATTCCGGAAGCCAGTCCTCCGAAGGGACCGGCTCGGGCTCCACCGACACCACTATCGATAACGATACACAGGATTCCGGAAGCCAGTCCTCCGAAGGGACCGGCTCGGGCACGACTCCCACAGGTGTGAACATAATCGACACCACCACAATCTCCGGGGTCACGATAACCTACATGGAAGGGGAGATCGGTCTCACGAGGCTCTCGAGTTCCGGAGAGACCATCCTGCAGATAGACATCCTCATCGATGGGGCATCCTTCGCACTGGAGGGATCCATGGAGGGCGGCATCGTGGTCAATGCCTACAGCTTCGATGCGGAGATGAACCTGAAAGGTTTCACCATAACCAGCAGCTACAACGTGCCGATATACGTGAACGAAGGCAAGGACTTCGACATATCCGCGAAGAGCGGAACATCCAACTTCGTGTACGACTACAGGGCGGAGGTGGATGACAGCGGCACTTCGGCCTCCATATTCAGCGACTGCGATCTCACCCTCAAAGGGACCGGGTCGCTCACTGTCGTCTCGCAGTACAATAACGGAATACACACCAAGGACGACCTGACCGTGCAGAAGCTGACGCTGACCGTCACCTGCGTCGACAACGCGCTCAAGGGCAACGACAGCGTCACGATAAAGTCTGGGACCATATCCCTCACCGCCACCTCCGGGGACGGCATAAAGACGAGCAACACCACCAAATCCAGCGGGAACGCTTGCGGGAATGTCGTGATCAACTCCAAGGACCAGTCCACGGCGTTGACGATAAAGTGCCTCTGCGATGCCATCGACTCCGCAGCTGATGTCATCATAGGGGAGACCTGCGACTCATCGATCACCATCAAGATCAGCACAAGCACCAATGCGACATCGGTAACGTCGGCAATCAGCGGAGGGCCCGGCGGGATGCCAAGCTGGGGCATGAACCCTGGCGGATGGCAGCCCGGAGGAGGCATGGAGAACGGTAACACGGACAAGCAGGATTACTCCTGCAAAGGCATCAAGGCAGACGGCACGATCTCGATCAAGAACGGGACCCTTGACATCCAGTCATACGATGATGGGCTCCACGCGGACATCATATCCGTCTCCGGAGGCTCCATCTCGATATCGACCCACGATGACGGAATCCATGCAGATTCCAAGCTGACCATCAACGCGGGAACGATCACCGTGACCAAGAGCTATGAAGGGCTGGAGGCGGGGGCCATCCTGATCTCCGGAGGAACGATATCGATAGTTTCCAGCGACGATGGTGTGAACTCCACGTCGGGCGGTCTCACCCTGTCGGGAGGATACCTCTACGTGTACGCGGGAGGGGATGGTCTGGACTGCAACTCCAGCGCCATCGCCTTCAAGGGTACGAACGTGGCGATAGTCTCCACCAGCGGAGGAAACTCCGCCATCGATGCGGATTACAGCTACACGTATTCCGGAGGCATAGTGCTGGCGATATGCCCTACGGGGATGACCGGCGAGATAACCAACTGCTCGACGTTCAAGTCGTACGGCACACAGCAGTACATGTCCAGCATCAGCAAGGGGACCGTTGTGAAGGCGACAGTCGGCGGCACCCTGATGGCCGCCATACAGATGCCGGTCTCGATGAACGGCGCGGCGGTCTTCTACATCGGATCCACTGGCGCTTCCATAAGCACCGGGTCGGTATCCGGAATGGACGATAACGGCGTGTACTTCAGACCATGACCCTAAGCCTCCCTCCGGGGAGGTAAACCCTTTCCTTTTTTTTCGGGATGAAGGTGTACTTAGGCTGTCTGAAAGTGTCGGATGTTGGGAGCAACGGCGTGTTGTAGATATATACATTATAAATTGTATCCTTTTTCATGACCAACTATAATAAGGGGAGGATACCCCGTTCAGTGACGGCCGCCATCTTCGCGGTCGCTGCCACGTTGATGATGTTGGCTGTACCGATGGCGACGGTCGTCGACACAGATGCCACATTCGCGAACGATACGGCAGGATATTGCATCAAGATGGTGGATCCCACCGATGAAGAGATCGATAAGTACAACGTGTTTTCCAAGGGTTCAGGACTGACCCTCGCATCCGAAATTTTCCTGAAGATATTCGACTTGACCATTTTCGATCTGACCGAGGTCGTCACGGGCTCCTACAAGTACGATACCGCCATGGGTTCGAAGTACGAGGCCAGGGCCATAGACCAATCGCTTGTGTACGAGGTCTACGCGACCGAAGTCAAGCTGGTGTACACCGCCCAGAAGGACGGAAAGCTCATCAACAGCGCGGACTACGGACCAGAATACAAGACGGCCGCAGAGGCCTATGCGAAATTCTTCGGCGAAAGCATCTCAAAGGGCGACCGTATAACAGTCACCGGAAAGATAACCTGCCGTTCCGCTTCCTATCTGGCCTACGATTACGCAGCGGTAGACGAAAACCACAGCGTCGTCACCCAGGGGGTCAACACTGAGTACTTCATCTACGACATCGATGTCAGGATCGGGCTGTTGAGGGCAGGAGAGGAGGTCGGCAAGCTGACCAGCTTCCAGTCCAACAGCAAGTTCATGGCATTCAACGAGGTGAGGTACGATTACCACGGCACTCCCTATTCCCAACTCACCAAGGACAGCCCTGTCACGATCACTTTCGGCAAATATGACACCAGTTTCGTGTCCGGTGGCTCGCATTATTCCGTGGACGGTGCCGATTATAATGTGAAGTATGTCCCGGCGGATTCGCGTACTCAGGAGACCACCGCACAGATCGAGACGGATTCCAACATGAACCTGGATACCCTCAAGGAATTAATCTGGATGATCCCCGCTTCCAGCGGTAACGTCACCGTTGGTAAGAGCTACCAGGAGTCCCAGGAGCCCTACGATGCCATCGTGGTCGAGGTCGTGGGACAGGAGATCGCGGATCTCCTGATGTACCTCGCCATAGGATTCATCATTCTTCTCGTTGTGGTCATCGTGATCGTCCTGGTCATCCGCCAAAAGAAGAAAGTCTGAAAGCAAACCAATCGAGGTTCCTTTCGGGACCTCGGTCTCATCTCCTTTTATAGGGGTCTTCGGACCCCATCTCCCTTTCGTATAGGGTAGACCCCTTCAGGCCCCGTGACAACATGTTCAATCTGATTACGGCAATGGCGGAGCAACATGGGTGTCAGAGAGAAGAAAGTCGAGCTCTTCGAGCTGTTCTACGACTTGGTCTTCGTATATGCGATCTCCAGGGTGACCCTCATACTGGAGGAGCCTGTAGGCGGTACTTTCACGCTCTCACAGATGGCCATCTACATAATCTCCACGCTGACGGTTTTCCAGGCGTGGGTGTTCATGACCAACTACATCAACCGTTACGGACAGTGGAGGTGGCACGAATATCTTCTTCTGTCCATCAACATGTTCGCGGCCATCTACCTGTCGCAATCGATCAGACCTGACTGGGGCATCGCTAACCAGAGGGTGTTCATCGCCTCCATGATGGTACTGGTCGTGACGGTACAGACTATCTATGCGATCCAGATGTATTCGAAGGTACAGGACAGGGGCGCGGCCAAGCAGGGCTTCGTCTGTCCGGGGATAATCCTGTGCCTGTTCCTGATATCGCTCCTTGCGTCATACACCAACCTCAATACCAGCGCCTTCTACTTCCTGATAGCGGCGATAGTCATGGGCATTGTGCTACCGCTCCTCGAACCGGAGCTGTACGATTCCAAGCTGGTCTGCTTCCCGCATCTGGCGGAGAGGTTCGAACTGCTGACCATAATTACCTTCGGGGAGGGGATCGTCGGTATGACCAGGTTCTTCGATATCCATGAATTCTCGGCCATCCCCTGGACCGTCTTCATCACATTCTTCATGATGTTCGGATGCTACGTACTGCAGATACACAACCTCTGCGACCACCATCGCACTGAGACCGGGAAGAGGCTGATGTTCACCCATTACTTCAACATCCTCTCCGTCAACCTCGTCACCGTTTCGTACCTGCTCATCTCCAGCGGAGAGTGCGACCATTCATTCACGGCGAGCCTGATGTCCACATCGCTCTTCATGTTCTTCACGGGCATATTGCTGGACTCCCCATATTACCACAAGGAGTACTCGTACAGTATCAAGGATTACCTGGTATCATTGGCGATCGTTGCCGTAGGGGTATGTGTCATGTTCGCATTCCAGGAGAACGACTTCAGTATCCTGTACGGTGCTTTCATCGCAGTTTTCGGCAATCTGCTGTTACTCAGCTTCAAGTTCAATAAACACCGTCCGAGGAAATCTGTGGAGCCTGTCCAGGAAGAATGATAAGCCATTTCGGGAACCGGTCTTTACACTTCTGTAAGCAGAGGTTGGGCCAATCCCATTTCAAGGACCGTAGGATCCTGATCGAACCGGGCCTATCCCGCGGATCGCTGATGTTAAGAATCCCAAAGGGGGACCGAGGAAAGGATAGTCGGAAACTCAGCTCAAAAGGCTGAAGGGGAGACCATGCAAGGACCCGTTATCCGAGGAAGAGGGTTGAGCAGCATAGTGTCCCGATTTGGGAAAGTGGCCTCTATGATCCATACGGCACAAGCTTTTCGCCGAAGGTATTATGCTCACCGGACTGGCTCGATCGGATCCTCGGGCTTTCCTCTTCCTCCTGGATGATCATCTTCTCCTTCAGCTTCCTTCCTGCCCATTGCAGGAACTTCCCACCGATGTAAATGGCGACGAAGCTCACGCCAATTAAGAGAATCACGTAAGGCAGCTGCTCCTCGAACGGCTGGCCCTTCATCATCTTCCCGACGAAGTAGATCTGATAGTAGTTGCTGACATACAGCACCAGGGAGCCGGTGGCGAGGAACGCTGAGATCTTCATCAGAGTCGGACGCCCGGAAATATCCTTGGCGAGGTATGTGATGCCGCTACAGGTCAGGGTCATGGATATGAATATCAGGATGCACATCAGGAACTCGTACCATTCCCTGGAGAAGTGGCCGACCAGGTGGCCGCTATATATGTGGACCCATGCGAACATCATCACCACGACCAGGATGTAGCCTCCCAGTTCTACGGTCGTCAGCAGGGCCTTCCCGAATTTGGTGAACTTCACCTCCTTCAGTTTCGCGACGCATTCGAATGCGAAGTATCCCAGGCATATTATTCCCACGGATTCGACCATCCCCTTGGTCAACCCTCCCATGTCCGTGTAGGGTCCGAACAGCGTGCCAGTCAGGCGCAGGGAGACCGCTATGCACAGGATCCCGATGATCGGTGCCGCGTACTTTGCGAATGAGTGGCCGTACTTGGTGATCAGCGGATAGGTCACAGCGAGCCCCAGGATCATGCCCGAAAGGTACCATACGGCCACGTTGCCGATGACCAGTGGCATGTCGAACATGTCCAGGCAGCTGATGTCTGCGAAGAATGTGAGGAGTGCAGACACCAAGGATTCGGACAGCGAATAGCCGAAGTACTCCATCTGGAGGATCGTCTGCAGTATGAACGTTGCTATGCAGGCGATGACGAGATACGGCAGGAACGTCATGATCTTCGATATGAGGAAGCGACCCATGGTCACGCCATTTTTCTCGCGCTTCTCGAGGCCGGCCATGGTGAAGTAGCCGGTCAGGCCGAAGAAGAATACCAGAATCGGACTGCAGATGGCCTCAGGTACCATTTTCAGCAGGCTCATGTGCGCGTAGACGATCAGGAATGCGAAGATCATCTCATTAGGTCGACGTTGAAGTTCCTCATACCGGATACGAAAAACGGGTGAGTGGTATTAATACTTCAACTTTAGCACTTACGGATTAAGTAAAGAATAGGATACTATCGATGACAACCTTGTTCTCACTTAGCAACCAACTCCGAATGATGACGTCCAGCGACTGCTATGATCGGTAGCCGCCCGTCATCAATCCTCTGTTTTTGGATAACGAAAGGTGCAAGGACGGGCACCCGCAGAAGAAAAGTGGAAGTGCGATAGGAAAAGGGTCAAAGCGGATTCTCGATGCCTATCCAGTGCGCGAGTTTCAAGGATTGAAAAGCGTTACACTTCGTTCTAGGATAGGAGTCTAAAAGAATGGTTGGGGCCGGAGCCCCTCTGGTTTCAGTTCTCGTATTTCGAGTCGTACTCGATCTGAGCATCGACTGCTTCGAGGAATGCGACCTGGGCCTCATCGAGTGCCAGAAGGGCATCGATGATACAGTCGGTGGCGTAGTCGAGCCTGCCATCGATGTACCTCTCCAGCTTCTTCTGGTCGTGGGCGTCCTTCTTGGCCTCCAACTTTGCCTTGGCGTTGTCGAAGTGGGACGTGATGCTCTCTTTGGTCTCCTCCTTCTTCTCGTTGAGGGATTCCCTCCTGGCGTCCCTCTTCTCCTTGGCCGCGGTGACACGCGCGTCGATGTTTGCGTTCCTGTTGTCGATCTTGATCTCGCGTGCCTCGGCCATCTCGTTGACTTTGGCCTGGAACTCATCCATCTTCTCGTTGAATTTCGCCAATCTCTTCTCCCTTGACTCTTTGGACATTTCCATTTCTCCCGGCCGCCGCGATTATTATGGCGCACCTAAATCCCCTATATTGCCACAGTTATATGTATTGTTGGTTGCAGGATGGTGGTTTTATAACACACCTTTACTCTAACCGCGTGCATGCTCGTATTGCTGATTGGACTGATCGTACTCATACTGGGATTCGTTCTTTACAGCAATGTGGTCCCACGCATCTTCATGCCCTTCCGGGAGACCACCCCGGCCACCGACCTGGCGGACGGTGTCGACTATGTGGCGATGCCGACCTGGAAGAACTATATGATCCAGCTGCTGAACATTGCCGGTACCGGGCCTATCTTCGGTGCATTGATGGGTGCCAAGTGGGGACCCATAGTTTTCTTGTGGATCATTTTCGGAACATTGCTCGGAGGCGCCGTTCAGGACTATATGGCGGGGATGATGTCGGTACGTGAGAGGGGGTTGTCCATCACATCCATCATCACAAAGCATCTGGGCAGTTGGACCAGATATATCATACTTGCCTTGGTGGTGTTCCTGATGATCATGGTGTCCGCCACCTTCGCCAGGAGTGCCAGCGATCTTCTGACTGCGATAACGGACGTCCCTCTGTGGGTGTGGATGGTACTCATCCTGGCATACTTCCTTCTATCTACCGTACTGCCCATCGATAAGGTCATCGGAAGGCTGTATCCCGTGTTCGGCATCCTTCTGATCGTGATGGCCGTCACGGTGGTCGGCGGTCTGTTCCTGGAAGGGTATCCCTTCCCCGGATTCTCTATCGAGAACCAGCATCCTACCGGGGCCGAATACCTTCCCGACATGTTCATCACTGTGGCATGCGGTGCCATCTCGGGATTCCACGCGACCCAGAGCCCGATGGTCTCGAGATGCATCCGTTCCGAGAAGGAGGGTTACGTCGTCTTCTACGGGGCCATGGTCATGGAGGCGGTCATTGCATTGGTGTGGGCCGTCTCCGGATTGGCATTCTACGGCGACACCGCATCCCTCTCCGCAGCACTGGCGGATGGAGGTCCGGCAGGGGTCATCTATGATGTCGCAACTACGGTCGCCGGCCCGATAGGGGGCATAATCGCCGTCATCGGAGTGGTCGTATGCCCGATAACGTCGGGGGACACCGCCTTGCGTGCGGCCAGGCTCATGGTCGAGGATGACCGTAACTGCGAGCATGGCAACAAGAGGATCTCTCTGGCCATCACATCCGTGATGATGGTGTTCATCATCCTGCTGTGCCTTCTGGACTTCTCCGTCCTATGGAGCTATTTCTCGTGGCTGAACCAGACACTCGCTACCATCGTTCTGTGGACGGCAACGGTGTTCATCATCAAGGTGCTGAAGAAGAAGTGGTATTCTCTGGTGACGGCTCTTCCGGCTGTGTTCATGACGGCCATAGTCACCTCATTCATCCTGCATTCGAACTTGGGGCTGAGGCTCGACTACAATGTGTCGGTGATGATCGGGGTGTTGCTAGCCGTCTGCGCCTTCGTTCTGTATCTTAGGACAACCATCAAAGTGAAGAGCACCGGTTGACGCTGTATCGCTCACAAGAGGGTTCCTGCGGTGTTGCCGTAAGCCGATTACGTTCCGGCCACGGTTTTTATACTGTACATGGGGTCCTTCATTTGGATAATACATCCAAAGAGCATATGGGAGACGAATCGAAATGGAGAAGATAGAGAGATTCTTCGGAGAGTACTTCTTCCTGAACAAGTGGTACCCCGTCGGTGTCCAGATGAACGGTCTGACATTCCTCAACAGCGAGGCCGCGTACCAAGCGCAGAGGTGTGCCGACCCGGAGGACGGAAAGCGCTTCGCGGGACTCGATCCCGCGAGGATCAGGGTGTTCTCGGATTAGATGGTCCCGCGCAAGGGATGGGAGGAGGTCAGGCTATCGGTCATGGAGCAGGTCCAGATCGCCAAATACCAGCAGCATCCGGAGTTGGCCACCAAGCTCCTTGCCACGGGCGACGCCGAACTCATATACAACAATGAGTGCGGCGATACCTATTGGGGCGTCTATAACGGCCAGGGGGAGAACAACCTTGGCAAGGTCCTGATGAAGGTAAGGGACGATTTCGCATCCGGGAAGATAACCGTTGCAAACCGATCTCAGCATTATCGGCCCCGCTCGAAGGAGGACAGGGGCCCCTTTCCGCTCCGATCTCTCTGTTCTGCAACAGCAGGCGCAAGCCTCGTTCCATTGCAAGCCGCCGGATACATCGGCCGGCGAAGGTCGGGGCCGAAGAACGCCGTCCTCGTCAAGCCTCCTCTCGATCTCTTGCATCAGACCCTTGCATCCAGCCTCTATCTCGGAATAGGCCCTGTCGAAGTCCAAAGTGAAGTAGGGATCATCCACGTATCCTCCTCCGGCATAGTTGAGAAGGGGCCTCACCATGCAGTTTCCGGGATTCGGGCACATCTCATGCATGTCATCCATGTTCATCTCGTCCATGCCGAGGATGTAATCGAATTCGTCGAAATCGCTCCGGAACAGCTGCCTGCTGGTCTTCCCGTTGTATGCTATCCCGTGCTCGGCCAGGACTGATACGGATCTGCTATCCATGGGGTCGCCGACGTGGTCCCCGCTGGTTCCGGCAGATTCGACGAACACCTTCCTCTGGAGGCCTCTCTTCTGGACCATGTCTTTGAAGATGAATTCGGCCAGAGGGCTGCGGCATATGTTCCCGTAGCAGACGAAGAGCACGCTGATGGTCATGTCCCGCACGGATGTACCCTGTGGAGGTAGATAAACGTGTCCGGCCGGGCGATACAGACCTAAGGATCGATTCTGCTGAGAAGATAAGAGGGGCCCGGGGCGGACCCCGGGCGGTTTCAGGGTTATTGTATCATTCGGCCGGTTCCGTGTATTCCTCGAAGATGGGCTTCGACGTGGCGATCATCCAGGTAACTATGAATCCGATGATGAACCCGAAGATCGACCAGACACAGAGTATGGTTGCGGCGGCGCATGCGATGACAGCGACGAGCCAGTACTTCCTAATCTGGAGGCATATAAGGCTTACGAGCGCACAGATTCCGCTGATAAGCCCCATCGAGGACAGGTATGTGATGTAGTTCTGGACGTCTGTCAGGGTAATCTGGTAATGGTGGTCGGCTATCCACTGCTGGAATTCCGTGCTCGACCAGATCGTGTTTGCGGTACTGGCAGCATCCATGAGAGCGATCGAGGCGAATATTATGGCCGGGATCGCGTAGATGGCCAGGAAGAACATCAGCCAGATCCTCCTGGATTCTCCCAGGAATGTGACGAACTCCTTCTCCCTCTCTTTGAATTCCTCCTCAGCGGCGGAACCGCTGATCACCCTTCCGCATTGCGGACAGTATTGCATACCGGGTTGGACGCTTGTGCCGCAGCCCGTACAGAATTTACTATCTTCCATGGGGTGCCGAATGGTTTGTTTGTAGATAACATAAACTGTCGTGAAAGAGGAATCCGGCGATAGATTGGCGGAATCAACGGGACCGTCGGCCCTTGGACGGGAGAGATCGGTATTCGAACCATTTGATGTATTCTTTCCTTTCCAAGCAATCGGAGAGCTCGTCTTTCAACCTTATCAGAGTGTCGCGGTCTGAACCGAACCTGGGATCAGCCGACACCTTCTCCAACCCATCCACTATCAGTTTGCAGAACTCCAGAGCGGCGTCCTCCAGACCCTCAGTGAACATCAGTTCGACGAAGTAGAATTTGTCCTTTATGAGTGCATCTATGTCCGGACCTTGTGTATTTTTCATATCTTCCCAATCCATGGACAGTCTAAAATCCTCCCATGCGTTCTCTACTGCCCACATGATCGTCTGTTCCGTATCGGATTCCTCTTCGCAGATGTCAGCGAAAACGGCCTCAACGCATTCCTTGAACTGATCTTCCGTAAGATAGGGGCGCATCTTCGAGATCAGCATCATTGGGCCCCCGTGCACCTCGTGTTCTATATAATGTATCAAAGAATCCATGAGGTCGTATCCCGAAGTGCGCGTAAAAGCTATCGGCCAATCGCTGGGATCGTAACCGGCTTATCGATTATATAAAGTACAGATTGGTCCATGATAGCATATGCCCCGCCCGAAGAAGCAGGATACCGCACTGGATTTCATCATCAGGGAATACGGCTTCGAGACAGATTTCAAGGACCTCCCTATGCCAAAGGAAGCCGAGGGGGTCAGGGACGCCTTCCTGAAGGACCCGTACCGCGCCCTTTTCGAGCTGGGTTTCACGGAGAGGAAGGATTGGTTCTCGCCGAGCCTTGGATATCTGCACAGGGTATCTAGCGGTTTTATCGCCGCCCTGACCCGCATACCCGACCTGGAGATCTCCAGGCAGAACGCAATGCTGGACTACTCGATCGATCTGTCATCGCTGGTGCGTTCGGTGCCCTTCATCCCTGGCTCGGAGGCGGTCACCCGCCAATGGGTCCTTCTCGTATGGGAGAGGCTGATGAACATCTTCAGGATGGACATAGCCGTCTTCGATGGAACGGTGGAGCTCTATTTCGCCTCGCGCAGCAACGACATCCACGCGCCCGGTCGGATATTCTTCCACCTGGTCGAGAACTCCAAGAAGGGCATTCCATACCCGTTCGCTTTCATGGCCACCTATTCCCCGGAACCTTTGGACGGAAAGCCCAAGCCCCATCTTCCCCTGAGGTATGCGTTGGACGAGTACAAGGGGGACAACCGCAGGATGCTCGATCTCCTGTCCAACCTTACCAAGGTCTCGGAGCGCAGCGATTTCATCTCCGACTTGGTGGAATCGGGTGAGCTGTTCCATCCCCTGGGCTTCACGTCCGAGGAGGCATACAGGTTCCTGATCGAGGTACCCATCTATGAGGAGTGCGGGATCCTCTGCAGGATCCCGAACTGGTGGAAGCACCGGCAGCAGGCCGCTATATCGATCCAGATCAATCCGGGGGAGTCCTTCATGGGAACGGATTCGCTCCTGAGCTGCGTGCCGTCCATGTACGTCGACGGCATTCCCATGACAGAGGACGAGATACGGGCGCTCCTGAGGGAGACCGAGGGACTTGCACTGCTGAAGGGCAGATGGGTCGAGGTCAACCATGCGCGTCTCCAGGCGATGCTGGATGGTATCGAGGATATCAGGCGGAGGTTCGGGGACGGCATATCGTTCTCCGAGGCATTCAAGCTCTCCTTGGGGATGGGTCCTGAAAATGAAGGGGAGGAGAGCATCGGTGTGTCAAACGCCCAGTGGATAGCGCAGACGTTCGAGAAATCCCGCGAGCGTTCCATCAACGACCTGGAGATATCGGAAGGCTTCCACGGCACCCTCAGGCCTTACCAGGATTCCGGTGTGAGATGGCTGGCTCAGCTGTCGGACCTGGGATTCGGTGCCTGTCTCGCCGACGATATGGGTCTGGGCAAGTCCGCGCAGATGCTGGCCTATCTTGAGTCCACCAGGAAGGAGGGCGACCGCGACCTTCTCGTGGTGCCCGCATCCCTGATAGGCAACTGGCAGAGGGAGATAGCAAAATTCACACCGGACCTGGATTACTGCGTCTTCTCCAAGAAGGGTGACAGGATAGCAGCCAATACGCTCACAATCACCACATACGGGATGATGGCCAGATACATCGACGATATGAAGTCGGTGGGATGGAGGTCGGTCATCCTGGACGAGGCGCAGGCGATCAAGAACGCAGGCACGAAGCAATCCAAGGCGGCACGCCAGCTGAATGCCGGCTTCAGGGTGGTCATGACCGGTACCCCTGTGGAGAATAGGCTGGAGGACCTTTGGTCGCTGTTCGATTTCTCCAATCCTGGGCTGCTCGGGACCCTGTCCGACTTCAAGGATTTCACAGAGACGATGGCCGTAGATACCGGGGGCTATTCCAGGCTGAGGAACATGACGTCCCCGTTCATCCTCAGGAGGCTGAAGACGGACAAATCCATCATCGACGACCTACCGGATAAGCTGGAGACCGTTGAGATGATATCGCTGTCGAAGAAGCAGCGCATCCTGTACAACGAGGTCCTGAGCGATTTCGCGGCGGCGGTCGAGGACAGCGAGAACAGGGTCGGACTGGTCCTCTCTGTGATCACCAAGTTCAAGCAGATATGCAACCATCCCGATCAGTATCTGGGTCAGAAGGTCTTCGAAGAGAAGGAGAGCGGCAAGTTCGTCATGCTGAGGGAGATATGCGAAGCCATCTTCGAGCAGAGGGAGAAGGTTCTGGTGTTCACCCAGTACAAGGAGATGACCGGGCCGCTGAGCGATTTCCTTGCAGACGTCTTCGGTCGCAAGGGGCTGGTGTTCCACGGGGGTATGACCAAGAAGGCGAGGGACGACGCCGTGCTGAAATTCAATTCCGAGAACGAGTATGTCCCGTACATGGTCATATCCCTCAAGGCCGGCGGGACGGGTCTGAACCTGACCTCCGCCAACCACGTGATCCATTTCGACAGATGGTGGAACCCCGCTGTGGAGAACCAGGCCACGGACAGGGCATTCCGCATAGGCCAGACCAAGGACGTCCTTGTGCACAAGTTCGTGTGCGAGGGGACTCTGGAGGAGAAGATAGATGCAATGATACAGTCGAAGAAGCAGCTGGCGACGGACGTCATCGGTGAGGGTGAGTCGTGGATATCCAAGATGGACAACGACGAGCTTCTGAACCTGTTCAGGCTGGAGTGATAGCATGGATATGGATCTCATACCGACTGGAAGAAGGATCGCCGAGAAATGGTGGGGCAAGTCCTGGGTCACCAATCTGGAGAGCTATGCGGACTATTCCAACCGCCTTCCCAGGGGGAAGACCTATCTCCGCAACGGCGCGGTGAGGTCGATGGACATCGACAGGGGTCTGATAAGGGCCTCCGTCCAGGGTTCGAGGCCCAAGCCGTACAAGGTGTCCGTGGAGATCTCCCCGCTGCCGGAGGCCGAGAAGAAGGCTCTGGCCGAGCGCTGCGGCAACAGGATCCAGAGTCTGGACGCCCTCATAGACGGGGACATCCCTCAGGATATAGCCGATGTGTTCGTTTCCAGGAATGGGCTGTTCCCCTCTCCCAGGGAGATCAAATTCAGGTGCTCCTGTCCGGATTATGCGTACATGTGCAAGCACGTCGCCGCCACATTGTACGGGGTCGGGGTCCTGTTCGATAGGGAACCGCTGCTGTTCTTCAGGCTCAGGGGCATCGATGTCGATACCCTGGTAAAGAAATCCGTCGAGAGGAGGTTCGAGTCGATGATGAAGAACGCGGATAACAAGACCTCGCGCATGCTCGATGACGACTGTCTCGATATCTTCGGCGTCCTTGAGTGAAGTGCGGGCTTGCCGGGCTACCGTAGGCATCCCAGAGCGATTGCGCCTTCCAGTGCCTGCTGTACTCGGCACAATAGTCCTCCGCCCATTCGGGGCATGCCGGGTCATCGCAGACGTCATCCATGAGCCACATGACGCGCGCTACGGAATCGAAGGAGTCTCTGGATCTCTTGCCGAATTCCAGCATATGCCTGCAGATCTCCGCGGTAGCGGTCGTGCACCCGTTGTCGAGGAGCACCTCCCCTAGCTGGAAGAGTCCGTCTATATCATCGTCCATGAGAGGGTCGATGTTCCTGCATCCATCTGAAAGGATGAGGTCGGACACTCTGCCGTACATCCCGTTCCTTGCAAAGAAGAGCAATCTCTGTGCGTTCTGGAATTCCTCCGGTCTCCAGACCATGTCGATCAGCTCCTGGCGGTCATATTTCGGATGTGCTCTGAGGGCCTCGTCCAACCTCTTAGAGTTAGGGTCCTGGAGGAACGCATCTATGTACAGATCGTCGTTGTCAGGTAGCCCGAGGAGGCAGTACAGCCTGGCAAGGTCAAGGGGGCAATCGTCGGAGATGCGCATATCTCCCAGAGCCCGGGCCAGCACCGAGGCCGTACTCATACGGCCTCTGCTCGCCATCTTCCTTATCGCGGAATCGGCCTCATAGTAGGATCCGAACCGACCCAGAATGTATCTGGCATCGATGCCGTCCATCGAGAATGGGAGGACGTCGTCCATGGCCAGCAGGGAACGGTATCCCACTTTGGTCATTGTTATGGCCAGCCTCATGGCATCGATCACCGTATCCTTCGGTATGCAGTCCTTCAGCCACGGTGCGGGCGGACGGCCGTTCAGGCCTATCAGGGCCTCACAGGCCTCTTCGGCGGACAGCGACCAGACCTTTCCGAGGATCCTTTCCTCCAGCAGTCTCGCTCCCAAGGACATGTCGAACCTATCGAATTCCAGACACGATTCGTGGCCGCGGACGAGGGCCGACAGTGCCGAATGGTCGTCGAGGCCCGTGGCGTATCTGAAGAATCTGTCTATCGAATCCCTGTAACATTCATGGTTGTCCCCACGCCAGGGCTCGTACTCCAGATCCTCGTCGAAATCAGGATGCCTGAGGATCATGAATGGCAGGTCGTAGCCTGAGGAGTCGCGTCCCGATTCATAAATATCCTTTGCCTCGACAATCCGGGCATCCATATCGCAACCTGCCACGAAGCCGCTGACGACATCGCCACATTCGTCCAGTACAAGTATCACCCTCTCATCGCAGTCATCGCCGGACACATCATATGCTCTGATGTGCTGGCCGGTCAGCTTGTCCGGTTCCGGGTTCTTCTGGTCCTCTAAGGTCGGTGCTGTCATTTCCGATACACCACGTGTGTGCATCGTTTGTAGGTATACAACCATTGCCATGGTTGTTCAGGACTTTTCCTGTTGTTATGTGCAAGGTCTTTGCATCGATACTTCTGTTGGTCGATCGTATAGGCATCACAGTGGTAGGGGCAATCATCGTTGCCCATTCTATAATCTGTTGAGGGCCCCTCCTCCGATCAGATAATGTCACGCCATCCTTCGGGCAGGAAAGGATTATTTGATAGGTTTCGGACGACCATCTATGAGCCGCCAGAAAGTCCAATTGATAGCTGAATAAGGATGATGGTCCCTTAACCCGTTGCTCATGTACATTGCTGAATGAAAGTCTGCAGAATCCCACAGGCTCATGGGGGACACATCCACATTGTGAATTCTCTGTTGGAGCCAAGAAAGTGTTATAGGAATCTTTCAGGATCACGTGGCATGAACGGCAGGGATCTGAAGCTCAATCAGAGGCTGGAAGATGCCTGTTCGGATCTCTCCTCTTACAGGGGCGGTTCGGAACTCATTGAGCCTGTGGAGTACAGCGCTCATCTCAAGGAGTTCGAACAGCTGTAGAACGATGCGGATCGTCGTTCCAGAAAGTTACTTTATTCCATCGGATTGGTCAATAGGACTCTCAGATCCAACATCGAACAGTTTCGGGGCCTGTATGACCGTTTCCCTCAGATCATGGCCGATCGTAACGATGCGATCGCACAGAGGAGGTCGGTAGATGTCGGCAAAAGGATCAACCCGGTCGAAGGTCGCGATCTCGACAGGCAACAGCTCACCGCGATCGCCTATGATGTGAGGACCAGATTGGTCATCGCCGGAGCAGGGACGGGGAAGACGACGACCATCATCGGTCTGGTGAAGGACCTTCTGATCTCTGGTGCCGCCGGGCCGGAGGAGATCCTGTTGCTGTCTTTCACCAACGCTTCGGTGAGGGAGCTCAGCGAAAGGATTCAGAAGGAGACTGGGCTGAGGGTCGAGACCTCGACGTTCCACCGTCTCGGTCTGAAGGTCATAGCGGAATCTCAGGGGAAGGTACCATCCATCTCATCGAAGGATATAGGCACGTTCATCGCCGAGGAAATTCGCCGCAGAAGGTCAGACCCCGCATTCCTCAGAAAGCTCAATGAATACATGGCGTATGATTTCGATTCCCTTCGCGACGAGGGTCAATTCGAGAGCGGTCCGGAACTCTTAGAATACCTCAAGGAGAACCCTCTGATTACGATGAACGGCGAGAGGGTGAAGAGCTTTGGGGAATCCGACATCGCCAACTATCTGGCGCTTAATGGGATACCTTACGCCTACGAGGATCCCTATGAGGCTTCCACGGCCGATACCGTGCATGGACAATACCATCCCGATTTCCATATCAAAGGTACCCGCATATACATAGAGTACTTCGGCATAGACCGCAGCGGCAATGTTGCCAAGTTCATGACCGACAGGGATCCGGACGCCTCAGAGAAGTACAGGGAGGGGATGAAATGGAAGCGTAGCATCCATGAGGCCAATGGGACCGTGCTCATCGAGCTCTACGCCTACAACCGTTCCGAAGGCGAGCTGACCGATGAGCTCGAGAGGAAGCTCAGGGCACACCATGTCAAGATGGAGCCCTGTCCCCCAGAGGTCATATTTGACAGGACCTTCAGCGAGGACCAACGGAAGTTGAATGCCTTGGCGTCCAAGTTCGCCACAGCCATACTTCTCATCAAAGGCCACGGGCGGCCATGGGAGGATGTGTATCCCAGGGCCGGTGACATCCAAGGCAAGCGTGAGCTGAAGAGGCTTGAGCAGGTACTCAGACCCCTCTACGATTCCTACCAGTCCGAATTGGCAAACAGGGGCGAGATCGATTTCGAGGACATGCTCAATCTTGCCGCATCGAACATTCGCCAGGGCAGGTACATCCATCATTACAGATACGTCATAGTGGACGAGTATCAGGACCTCTCCCGTTCCAGATACAATCTTCTGGAATCCATGCGCATGTCCGGAGACTTCAGGCTGTTCTGCGTAGGCGATGACTGGCAGAGCATCTATCGTTTCAACGGTTGCGATATCTCCTATATCCTCGATTTCGAGGAATACTGGGGCCCCTCAGCGATCTGCAGGATCGAGACCACCTACCGCTTCTCCGGAGAGCTCCTTAGGAAGAGTTCGGAGTTCATCAGCAGGAACGATAGGCAGTATCCGAAACATCTGGTGGGAGACTCGTCCAGGGAGAGTAGGGTGCTACCGTTGTCCGCACCTACGGAGCAGGGAGTACGCTTCATGATCTCGAAGGTGCTCGACGAGGTCCCTGAAGGAAAGTCGGTTCTCTTCCTAGGGAGATACAACCTCGACGTCAGGATCCTGGGCGAGGACGGATTCGGTTGGAGACCAAACATCTCCGACAGCTCGATGGCCATCATGTATCCTCGCCGTCCGGATCTGGATCTGAAGTTCATGACCATCCATTCCTCGAAGGGGCTTCAGGCGGACATAGTGATATCCCTGAACAACAGGGCAGGGAGGTATGGATTCCCCAGCAGGAGGGATGAACCTTTGCTGATCCCCCTTTTGCTGGGCAACGATAACTGCCAGTATGACGAGGAACGCAGGTTGTTCTATGTGGCCATGACACGTGCCAAGGATACAGCATACATCGTGTCGATCACCGGTCATCAATCGGATTTCTTCAAGGAGATGTTCCCGCTCCGTGACGAGGAAGGCGATCGGGTTGAGATGATCTGTCCCATTTGTGGAGGAGCCTTGGTCCTCAGGAGCGGGAGATACGGTATGTTCTATGGATGCTCCAACTATGGATCAAGAGGATGCCGTTTCACACGTAAGTTCGGTGACTGAAAGAGCGGTGATGGTAGGCGGCCTATTGGCAGCCCTAAAGGGCCCATCGACCAGACTCTCGGTCACGCATGTCCGCGGGCAATACAAGATTGCCCTCATCGTCGAGGCGGCCCACAGCAGGTATGTCCCTTGACAAGAACAAGGCATGTCTTGCCATGAAATGGCGCCATCTCGGGTCACCGCACGATTTCCTGCATCCATTTTCCTATTTTTCGTACTCCCTCATCCATCCCCTCATCTCTTGGTCATGGATCTCCCTTTGTCTGATATGGCCGTGGCGGTCCTCCAGATCGCTGAGCCTGACCTTTCCTATGTATTCCGTCAGAGGGGTGTCCAACCACCTGTATTCGTCGCACGATTCCGCTATGTCGGCGATCTTATCCCTCAGTTCCCTGTACATACTGCGCACGAGCTCGAAATCCAGCTCGATCATATCCCTCGGGACCTTCATCAGTTCGTCCCAATCGCCATCCATAGCCGATAGTCCAGGTCCATCGCGTTCGTCGTCCATCGCATCTCCGGTAAGATAGGCATGATAGAGGCCCCTCCCATCGTGGATGGGCCAATCCATCCTCCCCTTCTCGCACATCTCGGCGAATATCCTCTCGCCACAGACCACGTCAACTCCGAATTCGGCCATGTAGCTTCCGTCCACATATGGATCGTTCACATCCCTGTGCTTCCACATGTGGCGGCAGATCCTATAACCCCACTTCTTCCCCGGTCTCAGGCGTCTGCAGTCATCGTATGGTCCTGTGCCGTCTTCAACGGACAGGCCGCTGATCCTTTCGGCGTAGGATCCGAGCCAGAATCTCGCCGATACGTACTCTATGACCAATTCCTCCTTGGTCAGGAGTTTGATGTCCACGGTTTCCCATCTATGCTTCTTCATGTTATCGTCCTTCCCACCAACCCGCCCATGTCACATTCTTCCTTCAGATCGAGATGGATACCAACTGGCTTCTGCCGGATTCCACCATGACGTTCCTGGTCTCCGTCTTCTGGACCCCGTTCTTGATGTACACGACATTCACTCCGAAGCTGTGCCTGTCCTCTGATTTGGCCCAGCTCACCTTTTTGGATCCGGACGTGTAGCCCATAGAACTTACGGATGTATCCTGGACCAGTTCACTGTCGATGTATATCTTCACAGGTATGCTGCCTCCGATATTCATATTGGAAACGGTGACCACGATCTGGCCGTGGTTCTTGTCATTGTTGCCCTGGTCGGAATTCAGGAAATAAACTGCTCCCGCTATCGCGATGATCGCGACAACGGCGACGATACCGATCTTTGTTCCTACATTCATGCTTCAACCTCCTTACCCCCTTGATGGCGAGTAATCGGGGCCTTCACCATTGACGTCATTATAAGAACTTGACCCAAAGGCGGTATTTCGGCGGACATTGCGGCAGATGTCCATCGCGATGCGGACACATCCGGATGTGTCCGCAGGCATCGGGATCCTATCGATATTCCCTCCAATCCATAGGGAAAAACCGTCCTATTCTGTCTGTCTATCGCATTTTCCGACGATTTCAGACAGTATCGATGTCAGACTAATGTTCGTGAACTACAAAATGGACACTAAATAACATGTAAAAATGTAAATGGACACTTTACGAACACTTTATATCCAGACATCAGTACCGTTCTCCCATGGGAAGAGAGGACATAACGGAACTGCTGAAGAATGGGCCTTCGTTGAAGTACGTTGCAGAGATGCTCAACGTCTCCCGCCCCACCCTGTACAGACAGATCGAGTATTACAGGAACTCCGAGGATTCCAAGATGAACAAGGTGGTCAAGGATTACTTCGACATGCTGGTCATGGGAAGGATCACCACTGAGGAGGAAGCGAGGAAGCACCTCGAACAGATCCAGTACTTCGCCGAGGCGAAGAAGGAATTGGATCGCATGACCCTTGACAAGGCATATGAGGATTATCACATCGCTGTGACCAATCTCCGTTACAACTCCAGGAATATGACCTCGAGGGAGAAGGTGGAGGAGCAGGAGAAGATAGACAAGATGGAGAAGGACCTCAGGGCCCTCGAGGAGCAGCTGGATATAGAACCGTCCAGGGAATGGTACAGCCAGATGCCTGTCAGGATGGAATGGAACAAGGGGGACATCCGCACGGCATGCTATTGCAATGCCGATGTTCCCCGTGTTTACATCGATGCCGATTATGATGTCTGCCGCAACATAACAGTCGAGCTCCTTGTGGAGATCTCCGGCAGCGACTTCTCCTTCGCCAGGTTCAGGCCTCAGGAGGATGCCCGCTTTGTGGACCTGGGAAGCATCGGGTCGGGTCCGAACTACAAGTATCTCGTGAAGTGGACCGAGAATGACAAGGTGAGGACCGCAGGTCCCTTCGAGATAGATTGTGTCGGGATCTTCTGATCGCAGCGACCATCCCAACGGGACCACTATGTCCAAGCTCGATCGAGAAGAAGCGATGCACGTTGTCGGTCGTCATGGCAGGTCCGGGGATGTCCCGGAAAGGTGACCCGCTCTCACTCTCAAAGACATCGGAGACAGGCTGAGGAAAGATGATGGCCATGTCCTTTGACGGAGTTCGATCCCCCCGAGGCAAAGAGGTCGATGACATGGTGAAGATCAAGTCGAGTGATTCAGCGGATGCGGTAGACATCGGGTATGAGACCCTCGTGGATATGGGTGACGGTTGTGTCACCTTCCGCATGCCCGGTGACGATGACCGCCCTGAAGGTCAAGACTTGAAGAGGACACTCTTCGGATACAGAGTCGCCTACAGTGCGATGGAAGCATCCATCGAGAACCTGGTCGATGACAGGAGGGCTTATAGGCTCTTCCACGCGATATCGGGAAAGGGGGCGTTCGGGAAGTTCAGAGAGGTACTGTACGCGTTTGATGCGGAAGATGAGTGGTACGCCTTCAGAGAAGGCTACTGCCTTGAGGCCGCCAGGAAATGGTGCGAGGATAATGGCATCGAATGCGAGCGATGGCCGATCGGGAGCCGGACATCCGGATCGGCCAGACTGGGTAAGGTCGATTCATCAACCATCTTTTGCATTTTGGAACGGCAGTCAGAGGTACGGCGGTCGATGACAAGTTGAAGGTCGTGGGACAGGCGATTATTGACCTATCCTTCAATATCGGGCAAAACTCTGATCATTGTCCAGACATACAGATGGATATATGTTCCATAGACTTTTATAATCACAATAAGGTTCATATTTCGTTGAAATCGAGAGGCTACATCCATCATTCGTAACTTTATGTGAATCGATAATCCGAAACGAATAGAATTGGTACGAATCACATAGATTTACGGACCGATTTCGATGATCCGTCGGTATTGTCGATCATGTGAATGCATGTCTCTAGATGATAAACCGTACATAGAGGTAACTTGAATGAATGAAAAGGATGGTTTTATCACAAGGTTCAGATGGCGCCCGTTTGCCATTGCGTTGCTGGTGACCCTTGCATTGCTGGCATGCGTCGCAGTGACAGTCGGTTGCGGAGAAGCGGATGACGGCGTCGGTTTTGACACGGAAGGGCCGAACACGCCTGTTTTCGAGGATACCTACAAGATTATAGCATATCCCTCCCCTTCCGACGGGGGCGTAGTAACAGGTGACGGGATTTACAAAGAGAATGAACCCGTCTATCTTGTGGCGGAACCGGCCGAAGGATACGAATTCGTCAACTGGACCAGGGACGGCAAATCGGTCAGCGATGAACCGGGATACTGGTTCCCAGCCAAGAAAGAGACTGCTGGAGAATACGTCGCCAACTTCAAGGCAGAGACCTATAAGATAATAGTCACCGCGACCCCTAAGAATTGGGGTTCCGCGAGCGGGGGCGGGGATTACAAGGAGGGTGCAATCGCCACGCTCAATGCGAACGCGTCCAGCGGACATTATTTTTACAACTGGACCTTGAACGGAGTCGAGGTATCCAAAGAATCATCTTTCGAATTTAAAGTCAGAGAGGACACTGCAGGGACCTATATCGCCCACTTCAGGGAAATGGAATACACCATCAATGTAAGTGCATCCCCTAAGGAGGGGGGCTCCGCGTACGGTGGCGGGGTTTACACCCTAGGAGATGAAGTTAACCTGACGGCATCACCTAATGCATCATACGAGTTCGTCAACTGGACCAAGGACGGCAAACCGGTCA
>Ga0310786_10001736_pt1 | contig 34888 bp, 65 predicted proteins | sample AusTroGonzalo_MG_FD_203881 | JGI IMG/M metagenome (GOLD analysis project Ga0310786, IMG submission 203881) | Bovine rumen microbial communities from tropical cattle in Woodstock, Queensland, Australia - Gonzalo_03 (v2) (version 2) | ecosystem: Host-associated > Mammals > Digestive system >... | reverse complement strand
TTGTGAAGAGGAGTCATATTGGGTGTGCCTGTCATTACCTTCTCATAAACTTCTTTCGGCAATTTATCAGCATAGAACCTCGAATACGCATCCTCAGCCTTTATCTCTGACAAAATGGCACGCCTGTCAATGTGTCTGATAACTTCGGACACCATTGAGAATATATCTTTTTGACTTAAATACAGTTTCATACGAATATAAATAGATTATTAAGCAGTAAATGTATATTTATTATAGGTAATTGTACGCTACAATGGGAAAAAGAATCATAATTGACGAATCTGTGTTGAGGGGCATCCTGATGGAGATAACGAAAGAGCGTTTCACCATTAACGAGATAAAGTCCATTGACGCTTATAACAAGTTCTATAAGAACAAGATAGACGCAGAAGTATTCGAGACGCTTATGGACGGGCAGAAGACGATGACACCGTTCCATAAGGCAGCACTTGATACCCTCGTAGCAAATCAGGAATCGGGCGAATATCAACCGTTGGCGTTCGCAGAAGTGGTATCAACCGCTTGGAAGACAGCAAGGCCCGAAATGAGGCAGGCTCTCCTAGCAATAGGCGGCGGAAACAAGACTAAGACAATGACAATGGGAGAGTTCATTAATTCGCTGAAGACAGCCTCTGGAAAGAGGTGGTACAGTGAGGGAGAAATGTCAAGCGGCGGATTGGTTGTCCTTTATGAAGACGAAGTTATCCGTGTTACATGCACAACTACATACGCAGCATCAACGAAGAATTTCTCGCATACCCATTGGTGTACGGCATCAGATTTAGGCGGAAATTACAACGGATGGGCTATGTTCCTTGATTACACTGGACTCAGTGCCAAGAAAGGAGACAAGAGCTGCCTGGTTCAAATCACATCAAAACAGAACAAGGAAAATTGCTATCAGATTCAATACAACCATAAGGGTGCTGACGAAATCAGGGATTTCAACGATGATTATTGCGGAATGGAGGGGTTGTGCTATGCCATCAGGGATATGTATGTCAGTGCAAATAAAAATCAGCAGTTCGTTATTCAGGACCTGATGACACCACAGAAAATCAATGAGTTGATTGCACTTACCGAGGAGAATGAAAGAGAGGAATATGACTATTGGTTCGCCAAAACTGCTAAGAAATACAATCAGTTAAGGGACTACTACAACTCTGCTGTATGGAACGAGGAAAATATTGCAGAAATATTGAATAGAATATCATATGCCATGAATTACGAGGTGTATGGTGCTTATACAAGCATTGAAAACTCCCACGAAGGCTATTGGGGTGAGGTATATAACGGGACGGAAGGCGATTACCATTTGATTAGGATTGCGTTTGACATAAACAAAGTGTTTGAGGAAAACGGCGCTGAATACGACGATTGGGTTTGGAGTTGCAATTTCGTCGACCCAGAAAAATTCAAGAGTTTCCAATGGAGAACCTTGTTTGTCAAGAAAGAAGACGATGGCGTTAAATTAATCAAGGAACTTTGGGAAGGAAGCGACAGCACCGTCTTTTATAAGCGAAACATACTTATGCTATATGTTGGCAATAAAATGTATGCCTTCAGTTCGTTGACGGGTGAAGAGTTCGGAGAAATTCCGAAGATACACTGGGACACCGTGAACGGAAGGTATGCCTTTTACTATGACGATTTAAAGGACAAAAGCGGTACGACAAATACAATAATAATTGACACCGAGAAAGCGAAGATTGTTTGCAGAGGTTTCGTATGGGACACCCATTTCAACACGAATCGCATTAGTTTCCCTGACGGCGGAGAGTTCACGCTACAGGATATCATCGACAACTACCGACGAAAAAACTTCTTTATGTCAGAATAAAATCAACCCGCACAGCGATGTGCGGGATTTTTGTTTTTCTGGCACGGTTTTTGTATATTTGTAGCGTTGATTATATTTTACTGATTATGTGTACTTTGGTAAAGAAAAATTATAAGGTTGAAGAAGCTCAGGAAGACCTCGTTTTCTACAAACATGTCATAGGATGTGTGACAAGAAAGCGTCAAACCTATTTCAGGACTCCTTTCAGATATTTCGACATAGTTCCTGGCAAGACATATAACGAGAGCGGGTTGTATGAAGACCCAAAGTTTTCGAGATATTCTAATGCTTATTACGAATTTGGTAAAGGATATTTCCACCTTTACGAGAATTTAGAAGACGCCAAACAGTGTACAGGAGGCGTAATCTGTGCTTTTCACAAGGATTTTCCCGACGAACCGTTCTCCGTTGTACTCAAGGCGATTGTTCCGAAGGGAACGAAGTTTGTCCGTGGAAATTTTTGCGGTTCTGACAGTATTCTCACCACAAGCGTAAGATACGAACTCATTGAAGAAATTAAAGTTGATTAATTATGTGCCTGTTAGTCCACGGATTAAAAATAGAAGAAGCCCAAGAAGACCTCGTTTTCTACAAGGTTGCACACGCAAGTGAAATGTATGACGGAGAAATAAAACTCGTATCTCTCTATCGTAAATTTCCTATAAAACTTGGCAAAACCTACATAGAAGAAGGTGATTTTGAACTTGACGGAAACAGAATTAACGGGGGCTGCTTCCATCTGTACAAGCACAAGTATGACGCACAAAGAGTGGCGGGCATACAAGGTGGCTACGACTCAAGATGGATGTGCCGATGTAAAGCACAGTCTTTCCTTGTTGTTCTCAAGGCTATTATCCCGAAGGGGACGAAGTTTGTTAGCGGAGAGTTTTGTGACCGACCGTCAATCGCTACGAAATCAGTGAGATACGAACTGTTTGAAAAGATATCGGAACCGTGTAAAGTTTAAGAATATGTGTTTAAAAGTTAAAGGAATAGAATTCAAGGAGAAGACGGCGAACGAAGACATCGTTGTCTATAAGGTTTTGTCCTACAGGGGCTCGTTCAAGTCATACGGAGGTCCAATATTCGACACTCCGTATATGTGTTCAAAAGTTTCTTTGGGAAAGAGATACACCATCAGCGGAGAGTACAAGTTCGACAGAGTAAAGAAATTTTGGCAGAAGGCATATTATGTCTATGGCAAGTCGTACCACACATTCAAGAACCGCTCAGACGCAGAGGCGTTCGTTGACAATTTTGAAAAATCGTACAATTTCTGTGTGGTTGAGGCCGTAATTCCAAGCGGGAGCAAGTATGTTGAGGGTGAGTTTATCTCAGCCGACTTCGGTAAAGTGCCCTGCTATGCGTCAGACGCTGTTGAGTACAAAAAAGTCCTCTATCCAGATTCAATCGTCAAGTCATACAAGGTTGATGAGATAGTCGCAAGCAGGCCGAAAAAGGATGACATCCTCAAGACAATCTCAGACCTCGAAGACATAATCGGACACGAGGCTGACTGCGTTATCGTCGGCAAGGCAGAGGCGGAACTTGAGATTTACAACGAAGTCCTTACCACGATTAAACTTGAGGAGGCGTTCAACAAGGCGAAGAGAGTCAGGATGGGTATTGAACCGTGGATTCCTCCGTATGCCGTAATATAGTAAAGGAGAAATAGAATATGTGTTTGGACCTTTTAGATACTTCAAAAACGGCGATTGCCGAAAAGGACATGGCATTCTACAAGATTGTCAGGTGCAAGATTAACAAATTCGGCGGCGGAATAATTGAATATTATACGCCGTACAGGGACTACAAAATCGTGCCAGGCGTCACATATGTTGAGCGTGGAAGCGAGTTCACAAATTGCGGAAATAGGCGTGATTTCTTGGGAAGAAGGGTTGATTTCGTTGAAAGCGGCGGCTATCACCTCTTTGTCAGGCGCGCAGATGCTGAACACTGTGCGAATTCTTTCATCAACACAAAAGGACACTATTTCGACATCGTGACGCTCGTTGTCAAGGCAATCGTCCCAAAGGGAACGCCGTACATCAACGGAAGGTTCGATAACTGCCCGTGTGTTTGTACGAAAGCCGTCAGGTACGAAGTGATTGGAGACCCGAAGGCTGAATACTACGGATTGGAGAAATTACCTTTACCATACTAAAAAACAAAAACTATGTGTTTGCATTTAATTAAAGAATCAAAGACTAAAATCGCAGAAGAGGACCTTGTGTTCTACAAGGTGCTGAGAATTGAGGAGTCGCTGGAACTCGGCAACTCTCCACGCTATTATACCCCGTACAGGGGAGTGAAGGTTATCCCAGGAGTCACTTACATTGAGAAGGGCGGTGATTTCAAGACGAAAAACGAGTATGGGTGTAGACGCAGCGGTGAGCCATACATACGGAATGTAATGATAGAAGAAGAAGCCTTCCACCTATACGAAGACATCCATGATGCAATTGGCTATGCCAATTTTGAAAACAACTATTACAGAACCGTCTGTCCATATGGATACGATTATTACAGCAAAGAGCCCGTCAATGTATATTATAAGGTGTTCAAAGCTGTTATCCCGAAGGGGACGAAGTACATTGTCGGAATGTTCGAACAAACGAAGTCCGTGTGTGCGAAAGCTGTAAGGTATGAGATTTATTAATTGTTGACGAGATATGTGCTTAACATGTTTTCTTAAACCCGTCACGAGAAAGACGGAGAATGAAATGGTTTTTTACAAGGTACTCAACGACCTCGGAAAGACCAGTGACAATCGCCAATGGTACGAAACGCCGTTTAAGAACTTTGAGGTGAATTTGGGTAAAGAATATTCTGAAGACGGAGAAGATTTCTCCGTTGACGAACTATATGACCGTTGGACGGTGAGCGGAGGTGGATTCCATCTGTTCAGGGATTATGAGGATGCGGACAACGAGACGGTTCGGCTCAAATATCATCCTATGACACCATTTTACGATTATGTCGTAGTTAAAGCAATCGTTCCGAAAGGAACGCCTTACATTGAGGGACGATTCAACAGTTGTCCTTGTCTTATTGTTAAAAAAGTTAGATACGAAAAATTATGATTGAAGAAAGTTATGTAAGTCTTGAAACAGCCAAACTCCTCAAGGAGAATGGGTTTGACGCAGAGTGCCATTCCTATTACTATCCGTACTATGAGGATGACACGATGACAAAGAAACATTACGACAGGGACCGTGGTACGATAACGAGAAGTAACAAACTCGTATATGAGGTCCACTCAATAGGCAGTTTACCAAAAGACCACTATCTCTGTCCTACCATTCAGGTGGCAAGGAAATGGGTGGAGAGTTTTGGATATATCATCTACACATATCCCGAATACGACGGGAAGGAAATATGGTGGCGTTTCAACATTTGGTTCGACAACAGCGATATGTTCCTCGGACAGATTCTTGAATACGGAACCGAAGAGAAGTTTGACAGCAACGAGGAAGCACTTGATGGGGCGATTAAGTATTCGCTCGAACACTTGATTGGGGAAGATAGGGACATGATGATGGAGAAACCCGACGAGAGCGTATTTAAGGAACTCACCTTCGGACTCCGTTACGGACGGGAAATGAGGGACGAGCGTTACCACGCAGGGGAGACTACTTGGACATTCCCTAAGGGGATTCAGAAAAAGATATCCGACGATAAGTTGTACAGAATTTGGTACAAGCGTCACGACCCAGCAGACTCCTCGGATATGAGCGTAGATTATACTGTTTATTATATAGAAGATACAAAGAAAAATGAAGTTTAAGACATCTGCACTTGATTGGCTGAACTATATAATGATTCTCCTTCTCGTGGTTGCGATAGCCGCTTCGGTTATCTATTCAAACAGGAAGAACAACGAGGAAGTTCAGAAGCCGCCTCAATCATACGGGAACGACACGACAGCCGTTGTTGAAGAGCCTATTTTGGAAGAGGCTGAACCCGAATACGAACTTGACATGGCCGCCCAGGTGCTGTCAACGATGAAAGACAACCGTGATGCAAGAAGGATGCCCTTATCGGATGCCAACGGGAAGGTAGTCTCCTACTGCACTGTGTACAAGGGGCGGTTCGACGGGCATACTTGGTATGTGTTCTACGACAACCTCGCTGTGCCATCGGTTGTTCACGACCCGTTGTGTGAATGCGGAAAATAGTTTGGCACGATTATTGTAGTACAAATACCGCTATGACAAAGGAAGAAATTTTTAAAATGAGCGTTATCGCCATCTATCCTGACTACGAAAAGGTCATGGAATACGAAGTCATTACCGAGGCTGAGGCGAGAAATTATTTCCATTACTGTGTAACGGCCCCTATCAACAAGAGGAGTTACAACGACTTCAAGACCTTCAATGAAATGAAGGAGAAGGCCCGTACCAAGGGTATTGAGTCCATTATGTTCAGGTCAGATGTTCTTTCCATTGAGAAAGATACTATTCCTGATGGCAATAATGGCCCTATGCCTATTTTCAGGGTCAAGACTGCCTACGGGCCGTTTACCTATTACAAGGGTGGTATTATTGATTAAGTAAGTTATGAAATATACTGTTAGAGAAGTAATTGATAAGTTGAACCAACTTATTGCAGAAAATCCTAAGATTGAAAACGCTACTTTCGGTATTTACACGAAAAGCGATTTCTACGACGACCAACTGATTTCTGCCTACGACCTTGACATTGAGGCTGACGGTTATTACGATGCCTACGGTCAGGGCAGTCCCGACTTCACCATTGGTGAACACATTGATGACATTGACGAGGAGTACGATGACGATGATGACGAAGAGTATGATGATTAGAGAATAATAAAATTATGGCTGGTAAAAATTTCTGTAAAAAAGAGTGGAAGTGGTGCAAGCACCTTAAGCACAACGGGACCTGCCTCAAGGCGGGCGTTCAGCTGTGCGATGTCACCAAGTGCCCTCGCATTGCGGCAATCGAGACCGTAACCTTCTCCGAGGTTATCAACAGCACCAATCTCGAAGATGTCCTTGCGACACTCTTCAAGTTTTGCCCCGACCAAGAGAAAAACAAGGACGGGTACGAGAAGGTATTCGACAAACTCCGTTCTATGACTCCCAAGCGTAACAACCTTTCCGACCCCTTCATCTGTATTGATAAGGTGTTCGAAGAGGACGGAGGTTGGTGGCCCGATGTTTACGGGCTCCGCATCAACTCCAACAAACGGCTCGGAATGGAGTTCGTCAGGTGGAGAGATTGGGTGACTATGTTCATCAACAAGGACACCCTCACCAACTTCTCCAAGAAGGAAATCGTTGCCGCTTGCCTTTACGAAATGACTTTCTTCGGTTTCGCCGAGGACGATATTCAGGGCGAACACGACAAACTCCTCAAGAGCGTGGAGGAGGCAATGAAACTGTCGAACAAAAAATAATTTTGGAGAAACCTGCTATGGGTACTGAAGGGGATTGGCATTTTGCTCCTCGCCATGATTCTCTTTGGGGGCGTATTTGCGCTTACCTACACGATGTTGATGTATTTCAACAGCGTTCTCGGTGCGATTCCCGCAATTCTTATCACTGTCGTTATCTGGGTGATAGTTATTTCAATTGTATTTGCAATTCTTGAAAAATGTGGAGTTTTGTGAAAAAGTTTTTGGCTAACATCCTAATCTGCGGCGAAGCCGCAGTCAGCGTGTTTTTATGCCTCCTGGCGGCCGCTTTCATACTCTGCGTGATAGTTTTCGTGGTGTTGGGGCTACTGTACGTTTTCACCACCTGTTTCGGAGATGTGTGGGGAACTGTTATTACCATAATCTGCCTTTTCCTGATTGTAGTACTCCTATATACAATAGACAATAGATAATATGAAGGACAACCACGGGCGTGAAATAATAATGGAGGAGTACCACGAAAAAAAGCCTTTTCCGTTCGGAAGTCAGGGAACCAAGATATATAGGGTAAGCGAACTGAAGAAGTTGTTGGTCGCTGACTTGGAAAGGACATATCCATTCGAGTTGGACGGATTGCGGTGGGATACCCTAAAGCACCTCATCGGAACCGAGCATAGGAGTTACCGTGTGGGATTCGACCCTTGGGCTGGCAACGGAGACCTTCCGTGGTAATCAACTAATAGGGAAGGTCGTTGTCCGCCAATGACTCAATCGCACGGACATCAAGGTCGGTGACGAATGTCTTCAGCGTTCTCGTGTTGATGAAAACAATGGATTCGGTATTGTTCGGGTTCCTGAACGCAATCCATTCCCTGTCAGAGTTAGTTCCGAGTTTTTCAGCCATTTCCTTTGCATAGTCTGTCTGCCTTATAAGCCAATATGTGTCCGAAGGTATGTACAGTCCGTAGAAATTCTCGAAGAGAACCTTTCCCGTCTCAATATCAATCAACTTGTCATAGCCGAGGCTCGTTCCGTTAATCTTCGTGGTTAGGACAACCCTTCCATATACCTTATAGAAATGTCCGTCAACGGCGTTAAGTATCTTACCGTCCTTTATGAAGTATAATGTCTGAAGGTTGGGGATAACCCCGTAGTTGTTGTAGAACGAATAGTTTCCGCTCCTGAACTCGTCCGCAGCACGGTGATGCTCCCAATTGGGGTTCCTGTCTGGGAACCTGACGATTACCACCTTAGTCTCATCATTGTAATCAACAGATTCCCACCCGTAAAGTGTCTCGTCCTCGTTGTACCCGTCAGCAGCCCCGTTTGCAATGTCAAGTGCGAACTGCTGAGCCTTCTTGCTCCTGGTTACACCGTCAACGGCCTTGCAGAAGGCGAGTGCCCTCTTCCTGTTTGCGATTTTGTAATAGACGGTCTCGTTCCTAAGGTTCTCCTTCGTCTCGTTGTAGAGTTCTTCAAGCCTTGGGAACACATATTTGTTCATCACCTCCTGGTCGTTCAGCCCCTTGTCCCTAAGCATGTGCCCCACGGCGTAATAGTCCGCACGGCTGTCCATCCAGTCGCAGATTGACTCAGGCAGCATCGTCTCAATGTTGAAGTTCACCTGATACGAGTTAAATTCGTTCTCCTTGTTGTAGAACTGAATGAGCGGTCCAACCTCCGTGTACTGCTTGAAATAGTCAAAGCCGTCGTAGTTGCCCATCCTGTCCGATGCCGTACACCAATGGCTCTTCCCGAAGAAGTGGCAGGAAGATGAATAGGTCGTGGTGCAGGTAATCCTCACCGCTGGACTCTCGAACAGCACCACCAATCCTCCGTCCTCATACTCACGGGCTGTCTTGTACTTCATCTTAGAATACCTCTCAAGGTAGCTGAACATCTCGCCTCCCTTCTTGAAGAAGAAGTCGTAGTCCTCCTTGCAGAGCCTTACGATTATCTGTCTCGCCTCAAGCGATGCGTCGTTCCACACCTTCGCCGCCCTTGCGACGAAGATTGCGTATGGCTTGTTCTCCCTCCAGTTCTCGTCCGCAGTCTTCCACCTTGCGACAATCCTGTCAAGGCACAGCTTATGGTATGGAGTCATATTGGCTGTTCCCTTCATCAGTTCCTCGTAAGCGTCGGGGGCAATCTTCCCCCGATAGAACCTCTCGTATGCGTCCTTGGACGAAATCTCGTTAATGAGACTCCTTCCGTCGGCGACACGGGAAACGGCTTCACGAACCATTCCGTGTATGTCATCGTATGTGAGCGACAGTTTCATTCTTAGATAAATAGTCAACAATCCGATAATGTCCGCTATTTATATGGTACAATGACAATAAGAATCAACGAGTCGGACATAAGAAGTATGGTTGGAAGGTGCGTCAGCATCCTCCGTGAGAACCTGTTCACCCACGATGACATTAAATACTCCCTTGCGTTCAAACTCGAAGACTTGGGAATAGAGTGGTACGACATCAGCGACGAGAAGGTGCTTAAAGTCGAAACCCCAGATGAAGGGACAAAGAAGAAAGTCCTCTCCCTCGTCAACTACTACGGTTGGCAGGTTATCAAGGACGAAGGGGACTCGGTTACGATAGAGAGGAAATACACCGATTCGATGGACAACTACTACGACTATGAGGCGGAGTCCGACCAAGACAGGGGCAACCCTGACGCAAACTATGACTTCGGAGTCGGCATATTCTACCACATAACCCCGACAAGCAATGTTGAAAGCATATTGAAGAACGGCCTCAGGCCGAAGGACAATAACAAACTCGGCTACGAAAGGGGTAGGAGGACATACCTGATGACTTATCCCGACACATGGCTTGCGGGAAACCTGTTCGACAGGGACGGAAGCGATTTGACGATACTTAAGGTTGACCTTAGGAAATATATCGGGAGGCAGGTTAAGACATATCACGACGACCTCTACGACAGCAACGGCTCAGCCTATACAAACGATTACATTCCGCCAGAATGCATAAGCATATTCAGGGAAATCAAGAGTGGCGAACACAGAATCTAATCCTGCACATAACGAGGTGCGGGATTTTTTGTTTTCCATGACAGGGGGAGGTTTGAAAAATTGTCAAAATTTCCAGGAAAAAATTTTTTGGAAAAGTAGTACCTACTGGATTTTTAAGGGGGGGGTATGGGAAAAAATTCATGCTAAAATCGGGGTTAAAGGGGGCTGTTTTTTACCCCCCCCCCCTATGATTTTTTTGAAAAACCAAAAACGGGTCGCCCAAAAAAATAGTGAAAATTTTCTGGAAAATTTTTTTCGAAAAGTAGTACCTAAACAATACCCTTTTTAAAATAGTGAAAAACATGGGTAAAATTTTAACGAGCAACTGTGCGTCCAAAAAACGGGGTATGCCCTTTGGCGGGGGAATGGTGGGGATTACACCCCGACACCTACCCCACCTATGCCCCACCTATACCTCCATATAACCTCCGATGTAAGTATAATGTACCGATGTCCCACACATACGCACGGGCGAACATTAAATTTCATCAACTTTTTTCCGAGTTTGGCACGGCATTTGCATAAAGGATATTCACAATCAAAAAAAATCGGATATGAAAAAGACTACCGCAACGAGCAAGGCGAAGGCTACGAAAACCGCCACGAAGAAGGCAACGGCAACCGCCAAGAGAGCCACCGCCACGAAGAAGGCAACGGCAACGGCAACGAATCCGCTGATGGAGATGATGGCAGGGCAGATGGCTATGGGTGCTATTTCGTCCGCTATGGGCGGCAACGATGCCATCGCCCCTATGGTTGCCCAACTCTCCAAGATGGACGCACAGCAGATGCAGGACGCTATCAAGACGCTGACACCGCTTGTCGGTGTACTCTCCAAGATGACGCAGGGGTGAGTGCCGAGGGTACGCAAGTGCGTATCCAACCTGCAAAAAGTTCGCATTTTTCCCGACTTTGGCACGGGATTTGAAACAAGGAATATCGTACAACAACATAAACAGAAAGGAAATGAAAGTACGCAACATCATCAACAACAACGGCTACGCAGTACGGAATCAGTTCGTCATCACCCACGAAGGGGCAACCTATTTCCAATCCTATGACTCCGTGATTGCGGTGTACAAGGACGGGAAACTCACCATCACTCCCCTTTGGGACTACTCAGCCACCACACGCAAGCACTTCTACATCTTCGTGGACGATTACTGCCACGGCTACCACGGCAACCGAGACTCCATCCTCAGGGGAATCGGAGACGGGAGCATCGAAGTGGTGAAGAACGGGGAATTGGACTATTAGTCCTTCCCCCTGAGATTAACCCCTAACGGATTTAGGACAATGGAAAACAACATCATTTGGTGGGTATTCGGCATCTATGTAGCCATCCTCCTCATCTTCTTCGCCACCGACATAGCGGAAAACTACTTCTCAAGGTTGGTGGACAACAACCCCAAGGGGGCGAAGGGAATCCTCTACTGCCTTTCGTGGCTCTGCATTTCCCTACTGACAATGGTTGTGACATTTTACCTCAACAAATAAGAGTTATGGCTACTATCAAGGACTTAATCGAATACCTCCAAGGACTTCCGCAGGATGCGGAGGTTGTGACAACGAACTCCTATGCGTGGCTTAGTTGTGAGGTGGAAGGTGTGTCCAAGGAGAACTTCAAGCGGTACATCCACTTAAAGGACAATCCGCAGAGAAACGGGAAAGCGGTTGGGCATCCGTGCCTTGTCATCTTTGACGAGAACCGCATCAACTATTAGAGGACATTCAAAACAATTACCGATATGGACATCATTCTCAACTACAAGTACAAGAACGCAGAGGTTGTCATCATCGTGGAGGACGATTGCATCACCACCGCCAAGACATACATTGACGGGAAGATGGTGGACTCCTTCGATGTGGAAACCGAGGACGGCAAGGACGTGCCGTTCAAGAGGGACGCACTTATTTCCGTGCAGAAGATGTGCAGGGACGGGGTGGACAAGATGTGGGAAGAGGAAACCGCTGTCGCAACCGCTTAATATACGCATTTGCGTACCCACTTTGGCACGGCTTTTGCAATAAGTAAGTCAAACACGAATCACTATGGCAGACATCGTTAATATCTTTACCAATGAGTTGGGCAACAACCGAGGGATTGCCGAACGGGTGCTGAGACTCTTCAGCGAGTACGGGGTGGACAAGTTCATCGAGAGGAATCGGGAGGACATTGAGGATTGTGCTGACGGGGAGGAAGTGAAGGACTACTTTTGGGACGCAATCTATCAATGGCAGAACAAGCCGAACTGCGACAATCTTCTCTTTATGATTGACTTGCTCACCGCACTCAACTGCGACTATGACAAGCAGAGCGGTATCGGCTACTTAGCCAACCTTATGAAAATCTACTACGATAACAAATAAAACCGAATCGAAATGAAAGCAAACTCCGAATTTGATGCCACAAGAGGTGGCTACCTTCTCCGCTCCTACTCCAATGCCTATGGCGAGGGCACGGACTTCTACGATGCGGACGAGCCGAATCACTACATAGGACGGGTGAACGGCTACTCCCCTTCCGAGATTGAGGAAATGAGCGAGGACGAGTTCCAAGAGATTTTGGAGGACAACTACATCAACTAACACGGAATCGGTATGGGACACATTAGGGACAAGCCGTAGGGCAGGCTGAGATTGATATTTGTTTCTAAGTTTCTTAATTTTCGGAACCCCAAGCACAAAGGCAACGCAATAGGGTAAACAATAACCAAAGGTTACAAAGGTTGTCGCATTTCCCCATTGGGGAGAACAAAGGGCATTTGTGGCGGTATCGTCTGCCACGATGACATAGAGAGTTTGACAGACTCCTATGGAAGTCCGTAAGTTTGGAGAACAAGGATATTTATTTACCTGTTAATGTTAGAATATATGTGAAATTAATCGTGCCGACAATAGAGTTTGGCACGATTTTCGCATTTAGTATATCGTAATCAAAACAACTGACACAATGGAGATGGAAGAGAAGTTATACAAATACATTTACGAGGTGGAAACCACCTACAAGAGCGGTGTAGTAAGGACTGAGTGCATACCCGCTGACAGCGAGGAGGAAATGTGGGAGTATTACGATAAGCACCACAACAACGATAAGATTAAGCGAACTATTTTGTTTGATGCGTGGCTACAATAAAAACTGAATCGAAATGTATGTAAAGGACAAAAAGGGGCAACGGGTGTATGTTACCCACATTGACGATGTTGAGCCGAACAAGGGTGGCTACTACTGCGAGACTTACACCAACGATGACTGCGGACATAAGATTGACGATTTCTGCATCCACATCGAAGACTTACCGAAAGGCTTTGAGCAGATGGACTACAACGGGAAGGAGAGAGCCGTGAAACACTACATCAAGAAATACTACAAGGACACCGAACTAAACCTCAAATATCGTTTCGACAAATGAACATCAAGCGAACTGCAAGAAAAATCGTCAAGGAGTATTTCGGTGGGTATATGCCGAAGTCTCTCAACGAGGAAGGGATGAAATGTGCCGACGATACCGAACTCTACGAACTCATCGAACGGATTGAGCGGTACTATATGGGAGAGCATCCAACGGCTGAATTCAGCGGTGCTGAGGACGCAATCCACTCCGACATTACGAGAATCATTCGGAAACTTAACGAGAAGGACTGACACTATGACAGACAAGGATTTTATCAAGCAGTACAACGAAGTCAAGGAGAAGTACGAAGGGAAATCCGTGGAGGAAATCCGAGATTTCTTCGGACACAACATCACAAATGACAACGGGGAGTACATTGACACCAACTACAAAGACATCCTCGTCACCTTCAGCATCAAGGACGGGAAAGGCTACCTCTCCAATATGGTTGAGAAATACAACAAGGAGGGTATCTTTTTGGGTGTCATCTATGCCTAATGGCACGGCTTTTGCATAAGCAATACTGAATCAAAACAACTGACAAGATATGGGTGTTAAACTGAAATGGGTTGGGTACTCCAACGATTTGTCCTACAAGGAGGAAAGCGAGGGCACTTTCGAAACCGAGCAGGAGTGCTACAACGATATGCGTGATGCAGTCCTCAGCAAGATGAAGTGGAACACCGAATGGGACGAGGACTTCGACACGCACGAGGACTATGTGGATTATAGGGTGCATTTCGAGCAGTCTATGATTGTCCACTCCTCTTATAGCGGTTGCTATGTGTACCTCATCATCAAGGAGAACGAACGGGGTGCGTGGCAGGATGTGTTCACGAAGGAAATGATTACCTACCTTACCAACGAGGGGTATATGGCAGGGTATCAGATGCAGGAAGTGCTGAACACCCTAAACCGAATCACCGAGCAGGAGAGGAAGGAGAAGGAGAAGGAGAAGGACGCAAAACGGCAGGTTGTCCTCACCATCCAATCCGACAAGGATGCCACCGCCAAGTTCCTCCGCAAAATTGCCGACTCCATCGAAGAGGACGGACTGAACGGCATTGACACAATCGTATCCGATATGGGAAGTGTCATTGACTGCGAAATCAAAGAGCCAAACGAATACTGAGTATGAGAATACAATACGAAGACAACATAGTCATCGTCTATGACAAGGACGGGAAAGAGGTTTATCGTGGTTTGGAGGACTACGAGCCTATGAAGGACGATGAATGGGTGTACGATGAGAAAGCGGACATCTACCGAATGAAAGGCTACGGCTACACAAAAAAGTGCATTGCCTAACGAAAAAATTCCGTGTCGAATGTAATGTTTGGCACGGAATTTGATATAACTACAATCGTTATGCGAAGTCCACCTTAATACCGAGCGAGAAATATTTTTCAGTCTGCGTATAGTTCCGTGGCTAAGTAGTAGGTAAATTGCTAAAGTATAGTCTCCAACCTGCGCTTTTTTATATATAAATTAACTAATTGACACACACTTCATTAAAAGATTTATTTGCATTTTTTCTTTAACTGAGTGAAACAATGGCACGGCTTTTGAAGTATATGATGGTGAATCAAAAATAGGACGCATTATGAAGAACGCTTACGGATTTGAAAAGACTGCCGAGTATTGCCCCCATTGTGAGTGTGAGGTTGAACTTGATGCCACTTTGGGTGTGCATAAATGCCCCAACTGCGGTAAGTACATTGTGGCTTGCAGTATGTGTACCGCTTGCGACAGCGACACCAATTATTGTAAGACTTGTTGCCTTTGCCACGATGCGGACAAACTGAACAAAGAACTTGAAGACAACACCCCTGCACCGCCAACGATTAAGAAGGTGTACCGCTTTACCACCGAGAAATGTATTTACATTGTTGGTGAGGGAACTACCGAGGAAGAGGCTATGCAGGACGCACAATTTAAGTTTGACGAGGGTAACTACAAACCGAGTTACATTACCCACATTAAGCGAGAGGATGTTACTGACGAGTTTATTGCCGAACAGATTGACAGAATTAAAAAAGAAAACGCATTATGACAAGAGCGGAAATCATCGTGAACAACGCAAAGGGTAGGCTCATCAACCTTATGGCTGAGTTGGTTACCTCTATATGTAAGAAGGACGAACGGGAGGAAATCCGTGTGGATTTGGACGATTTCAAGGAACAGCCGTTCGTGGAGGTTGAGGTGTACGAGCCTTACACGGGAGAATACTATAACGAGAAACGGAAGGTGAAAGCCGTATATGCCGAGGGGCACGAATGGTATGCCGACATCGTGGACGGAGACGGGGACATCGAGACGATGGAGTCCGAGGAACTGACGATGGATGACATCGTGAGAATCTGCAACCAACTCCAACGGACTTTGGAGAGTTTGGCATAGTCTTTGCAATAGTTTAACCGAATCAAAAACAACACGCACTATGGCATACACACACGACATCATCAACATTCCCAACACGAAGGAAAGCATCCTCAAATACTTCGAATCGAAGAAATACGAGCGTTTCACACCAAAGCACAGCAGGGTGGTGTACCTTCCCAAGAAGGAGGTGCTGTACGGATTGTTCCGAGAGGGCAACCAATCCATACTCCGTGCCGTGAAGGTGGAGAAAATGTATATGGGGCACTATCACAACTACCTTCTCTATGTGAACATCGCAGGGTTGGGGCATCGTTTCATTGAATGCGGGCATAACTTCTACGCAAGTAAGGAGGACTATGCCAATGACAAAACAACCTCCATTTTAGCGGACAATCCAACCGACTACACCGATAGGATTAAGTATGTGACGGGCGAGATTGAGTATATGGACGCATACTTCGTACTCAACAGGTGGGGTTGGTGGGATAACCAAATCCATAGTTGGGACATTGAGTTCGCAACCGCATACGATGTGGCAACCGACACCTATGAGGTGCTGATTGACAGCGAGGTAGCCGCACGATACCCATACGGCTCAAAGGAATCGTGTGTTGAGGACAACGAGGTTGTGGTGTGCGACTTCGACACCGAGGAAACCGCAACTAAGCAGAAGAAGAAAGAGGTTTGGGTTGAGGTTATGACTGACTTCAACTTCGAATCCAACCTCTCCGAAGAGCAAATCAAGGAGAAGGTGCGTGAATCGTTCAACGGCAAGAACTACCGCTGTTTCATCAACGGGGATTTAGCCATTGAGGATTGCTGATTATGTGAAAAAAAACACAAAATGCGAGAAATTTCCGTGCCGAATGCAAAGTTTGGCACGGTTTTTGAAGTATGTACAATCGAAGTTTGATTGTTGAACATTTAAATTGACAAGACTATGATTGTTATTCATATTGACACGCAGAAGGACACTTCCTTCCTCACCAAGACTTACGAGGGCATCGACAACCTCATCCTCCTCTACAACCCTACCAAGAGAGAGGTGAACAAGACTCTTAGGGAACACCCCAACGAGGACGTGATGATGTTGGGACACGGCTCTCCGAGCGGACTTTTCGGACACGATTACAAGTCGGGCGACTTCTTCGTCATTGACTATACCAATGCTGAACTCCTCAAAAACCGCAACTGCATCGGCATTTGGTGCTATGCGAAGGAGTTCGGACGCAAGTACGGACTGAAGGGGTACTTTACCTCTATGTTCATCTCCAACGGGGGAGAGGCTAAGTCCTTCGGCTACAAGGCGAAGGAAGAGGATGTGTTCAACGAGGTGCAGAATTTCTCCGCCTATGTGAATATGCTCATCAAGGACAAAACCCCTTACGAGCAGTGGGTTGAATCCCTTCAAGGGATGGTGGATATGAGCAAGGACTACGTTAAGTTCAACTACTCTAATATGGAGTATTTTGACGGAACGCAGAAACCTTCCTCCAAGCCGTTCGACTATGACGGGTATTCCCTCTACGAGACGAGCGGTAGCACACGGGGCGGTTACGGAAAGTACAGCGGAAGGCGGTGGTACGATGTGGACGAGGACGAGGAAAAGGCTGAAGCCTTCGAGGAATTCTGCAAGGAGCAGAAAATCGAAAGCGAGATAATGAAGGACATCGTTCGCAAGGCTTTCTACGAGGGGTGGGATTCCTATTCCAAGTATCTTTATGGGGAATATTAAAATTCCCCATTTTTTTTGTAATGTGGCACGGGTTTTGAAGTATATGATAATGTAATCAATCAACAACACTTTATGAGCAACACCACCTACACGAACGACATCCTTACGGCAATCGTAGCCGTTATCGTTATGGACATCATCGGAGACATCCTCTTCCTTTCCGCTATGGCTGAGAGTTCCGAGAAGAAGGACAGCGGACTAACCTATGCCGACACGCACCCCTTAGTGGGTAGGCGGTACATCCCCAAGTGTTCGGACTATGCAACCGACAGGGAGACGGGTGTTGAGGTACACAACCTCCACGGCAAGGAGTATATCATCGTGGGCAACCCCTTCGTCAAGGACGGACACCTTATGGTGACGATTTTCAGCACCGACTCCGAGAGGGAGTACGATGTACTCTTTGAGGAGAACTGCATCGTAGCGGAGGACTGACACGATGGCAGAACTCAACGAAATCAAGAAAAGCCTTGACAATATCAAGGTGCAGATGATTGAGGGGATTGAAAAACTCCTCAATGAAAGGCTGAAGGGGGCGAACCCTTCGATGAACTTAGACTACTATTGCTCACAAGGCATTGTAGCACGATACAACTTCCTCTCAATGAATCGTGACGGATACGGGGTGGCTACCTTCGTGGACGCAATCGAAAAGAGGAACAACGGCTACTACTTCGTTATGTGCAACGAGGACGGGGAGCATTGGGAGGATAGGGACACTTCCGACTTCGATGTTGCTGAACTCCTACGGATATGGGAAATGCTGAGGGTTGCGTTTGAAGAGATTGACGCAGTTCACAACGGCAAAGTCCTACCGAGGTGGGAATACGATTACTACGAAATCGAAGGCGAGGAGGAAGGAGAAGAGGAAGAGTAGTTTTTATTTTTCATATTGTTTTGTGTTTTCCCGTGCTACGCAGTGATGTGTGGCACGGATTTTGTATTATATGTAATCGAACTAAACATTATGGCATTATGACACCACCTTAATAGCAACGGCATACGGCATAAGGGTTTGAGAGACAATCCGAAAAGGGCTGAACGAATTATCGTAGTAGGAGAGTACACTCCAACACACGAAAGGCGGGCGGGAGAGTAGACTCCAACCTACCTTTTTTTAAAAAAAAGAAAAACCTTATTAACTGCCATACCTTTCCTAAATTAATTTATTTTGTATTTTTTCCTCCGAAACCTGCCGATTGGCACGGACTTTGCAATATAGAATGACGAATCCGAAAAACAACACACACTATGGACAACAACTTTTACTTCTACAAAACCCAAGAGATGGTGAATAGGTTTTACCCTCTTTACATCTACGGGGCAATGGGCGGTAGAAATGCCGTGAAGAAACCGATAGTCACGAAGTTGTACGGCAAGTTCAACTGCGAAGGTGTGAGGGACGATACGCTCCGTGCGTTCAAAATCATCAAGGTAATCTACATCAATCGTTGGGATTGTGCTATCTTCAATGTGAAGGTGGCAGGGTTGGGCGAAGGCTACATCTGCACCTCCGAAGGCAGGATGTACAAGTCCGTGGAGAACTACGAGAACGGAATTGAAATCTCCTTCGATAGAGTGTGCAGTGGCGAGGTGTTCGACTGCAAGAATGCCATCCGCAACAGCCGTATGGCTACCCACGGGGGAGACTATATGTTCCGCTACGAATGGAGCGAGAACAAGGCGGTTGCGAGATTGGTGTACTTTATGGTGTCCTATGACATCGCATCCGATTCCTTCTGCATCCAAGTCAATCCGAAGAGTGTGGAGAAGTACCCCTACGCCACCAAGGAAGAGTGCTATGCCGACAACACCACGGCTGTCTGCGATTTCGAAGAGGACGAAATTGAGCCGATTCCATTTGAAGTATCGGTTGAGGTGAAAACCACTATCTCCGTGACAGCCAAGAGCAAGAAGGATGCGGAAGAGTCCGTCTATCGGCTCATCAGCACGGCTCAGTCCACCCTCAGCCAAGTGTCCAACAACAATGTTGGCTCTGTCATCACTGCGAAGATGAAAAGATAATGTACGCAACTGCGTACCCAAAAACTGACAATATGGCAAAAGTGAAAATCAACGGAGAGATGATTCCGTGCGAGGATGTACTGCAAATCAAGTTGGTTTGTGTGAATGACACCCTATACTCCGAGATAACCTACCGCAAGTTTGAGCCGTACTACCACACGGAGTGCGTGTTAATCCCACGGGACAAGGCATACGAAATCGAAAAGAAAGTGCGTTTGGCACGGAAATAAGACAGGAACTATGTACCTCAAGAACAAAATCAAGGAAGGCATTGTCAATGCCATTCGTGAACACATTGTCACCAAGGGCGGTAGGATAACCCCTACCGCCAAGGACACCACCATAGAGTTGGACTACTATGGGGAGATTCAAAAGCATCATATCAGCGGTATGTATGTGACTGACGAGGGTATCGTGGCTGTGGAGAGCCATCACGATGGGGAATCCGACTATGACAACCTCAATCATTTCAGCAACGATGAAATGCTGAAAATCGTGGAACTTTTCTACTAAGGAAAAGGGGTTTGGCACGATAGTTGCAATATTATAATCGTAATCTCAAAAACACAAGGCAATGAACAAGGCATATTTCTACCAAGCCGCAAAGGAGAACGGGGTTTCCGTGGAGGAGTATCTTAACACCACTCCGTACAACTATGTTATTATAGACAACGGCACTCCGTTGGTGTGGCAGGGCAACGATTGCCCCGTTATCTTCGGGGACACTGCGGATGCCAAGGCAGAAATCGCACAATGGGGTGGAGAAGTCAAGAATGTGTCCATCATCACCGAGAAGGAAATGATTGGCAGGTATTGCTTTGACGAGTACACCAAGGCAATCAAGGACATTGCCGAGGAAAAGCACAACCCCCTACGCAAGCAGTACAAGGAGTACAAGGAATGGGGCGGTGATGCCACCTACGAGCAGTTCGAACGGGGTGCGAAGTATTGCAAACTGAACCCTTCCGTCCTTGACGGGGACATCATCGTCTCAAACATCACCTCCGCTTTCGGTGATATGTTCGTCAATGCGAACAAGGGTTTCAAGGCGTGGTACGAGAAACTTTCCGAGGATGCTCAGTTCAATTGCTACGGGGACATCATCGAAAAGTCCTCCGCTGAAATCCTCAACTATGTGGACAACCCCAACGAGTACAACCGACTCGCCAAGGTGCTGATGGAGGACTACACCCCCAAGGCGGTGGACATTATGGACACGGGCAACGGGCACTCTCGGCACTATGTTGATTGCATCAACGATGCGTGGAGGAAGGACAAGGAGTCCTTCAAGCCTATCCTCTGTGTCCTCTACGAGCGGGACATTGACGAGATTACCGATTCCGATGCGTTCCGCATCCCCAAGTGGGAAAGCACTGACGAGTATGAGAAGGGTGTCAAGTACGGAGATTGGGAGGAGTATATGAGAATGGCTCTCAACGATATGAAGGAGCGGTGGGATGTCTTCGCTGACAACTACCTTATGCACATCGCAGACGATGGCGACTTAGAGTGCATCGTGGCGTACCTCCACTATCCGTACCTCCCCAAGTGGAAGTAATATACGCATCTGCGTACCCACTTTGGCACGATTGTTGTTATATCATTAACCGAACAAACACCACACACTATGGCTGAGAGAAAAGAGGGATTCACCCCTATCAACGAAGTCCGTGCGTTTCTTAGCGGACTTAAGGACACCAAGAACTCCAAGGTACACCTCAAGGTGGAGCAGAAGGACGGGTACAACTACCTCTGCGTGTATTTGGACAACAAGTACACCGAGGGGGAGAGTGCTGTCGCAAATGACATCAACGGATTCCGCAAGTGGTATCAACTTAAGATGAACAAAGTGGGGGAGTAGGCTATGGAACTGAAGTTCACCGACAAGGAATTGGACATCATTCAGTCTGCACTGAGTTGCAGGGCGGATATGATGTTCCGTGACGCACAAGAGTACAAGAAGTCGGGCAACACCGATGCGTTGAAAGATTGTCTCAACGAGTTCCGTTTGGCACAGAATTTGAATGCCGATATAACCGAACGGAGACACAGCACCAACAAATAAAAACGGCACACTATGAGCAAACGAATTGGTTGGAAAAGTTTACTTAACACCGCCAACGAGGATGTGGCGAAGTGGAAGTACAGCATCAAGATTACTGACGAGGAGGAGAAGGGTTTCTACAAGTGCCTTATCCTCAAGGGCGAAGAGGTGGTGGAAACCTATGCCGAGAACTACTACGAGTCCGAACTTACCGACTTAATCAACGAGGTTTGGCACTATATCGCAACATCAAAACATCTTCATCGACAATGACTTACGCAGAACGCCTTTCAAGTGTCGCTAACGAGGCGGCTATGGTTATCAACGCCTACAAGGGCAAGAGGGTTGTCCATTCTCCCACGGGAGAGGACTATATCCACTGCACCCACAAGGACAACCACGTCTTCGTGGTAATCGGTGGGAACGAGCCGATTATCCGCAACTGCGTGGAGCAGAAAATCCGAGAGGACTACGCCAACCGCAAGGTTGAGTTTGATGACAAGTTCAGCACCGATACCTTTATGTTGGACGATTGGGACTACGAGGAAATCTGTTCATTGGCTGACGAACTTATGGCTGAAATCTATTCAAGCCTTTAGGTTTGGCACGGAATTTGCTTAATATTCAATCACTATGAGCAACAACACTTTTTCCAACAGCGAGATTGGCATTATCGCCAATCGTATGGGCACTGAGATGACGATGCGTATGAGTCCGAAGGGAAACCCCATCGTCAAGCATCGTGACACCATCGGCAACAACGTCATCTACGCCTTTTACAAGCACGGAGGGGACTACTACATCCGCAGGCGTAAGGGTTACGCCAATCCGTTCGGCACGGGGCACGTCCTCAACGGGGGCAAGCCGTTCCCCAATGTGTCCTCCGCTATGGACTACTTCGACAGGTACAAGGAGAAGTACCCTTCGGCTATCATCGGCTAAAAGTTATCCGTGCTGAACTTCGGTTTTGGCACGGATTTTGCATTATATAAGGCAGAACCAAACATTATGACATTATGAGAAGTCCTCCGTAAAAGATGAAAAGACATATTTTTTTTGATTGGGTTTCGCACCCCTCTCCAAGCAGTAAGCAAATGGCTGAAGTATAGTCTCCAACCTGCGCTTTTTTTTTAAAAAAAGTACGATTTTTTTTCTGCCACGGGTGCGGTATGGCACGGCTTTTGCAATATAGAATAGCGAATCAAAACAACACACACACTATGGAACGATACAATTTCGAAGAAATCAACTCTGCGGGGCAGGCATTCTATGTGAAGTACCACAACTTCGACGGGGACATTTGGTGTGGCACTATCTGCACCGACGAGGAGTGCAAGGACGTGGCTGACACCTTCACTATCCGTATCGGCAACGCCTTCGACAAGTACGATATGAGAACCAAGATGGCTCTCATTGAGCAGGAAATCAGCGATATCGTCAAGAGACGCATCGAAGAGTTATAGTATGAACAACACCGCACTTTACGCCAAGTACCTCATCGGACTTATGGCAAATGCCGACACTCGGAGTCGTGAAGGCATTGAGAAAACCGCACGGGAACACGGGTTCGCCATCCGCTACGGACAGCATCCGTGGGGTGCGAGGGACACGAGTCTCATCTACTTGGATAGAGACGGGGTTACCATCAGTGCCCACTACTACTCTTCGGGGTGTTGGAGCATTGATTGTGCTTTCACCTACAAGAACAAATACTACCGAGTCTTCGACATTGACAAGAGGATTGACGAACTTATTGCCGACGGATTCACCGCCCCCGCTGACTTCAAGCGGAGCGAGGAGACGATAGCCAACATTGAGCGAATCAAGAACCTCATTGCTGAAGCGAAGAGGTTGGTTGATGGACGGAGATGCGGTGAGTTGGGCGATATGCTCCGTTCGAACGGCTATTTCGTTGAGTACGATGGCTCTTCGTGTTGCACCTTCTCCAAGGACTGCCTTAACTTCAACGCCCATTACAACTACGATAAGCGGGAGTGGGAAGTGGAATGGTGCAACGCCTTCCTTTCCAATGGCGAACTGACACGATTCCGCATTTCCGTTGGACGGAGTTCGGGTGACGGATACCTCAAGGTTGATGAGTCCTACGAAGGCATCTTCGGTGATTCCAAGATTGGACACCGACTGACTGAGAAGGATAGGGTTTCCGAGTACAAGTCCTTCCGAGTCCGCTCCTATGGTAGCAGGGAACTGACAACCCTCAAGTTGTTCAAGTCTTTCGACGATGCCAACAAGTACGCATACGAAACCGCCAAGGCGTATGCCGAGGGTGTCACGGACGATAGAAGGCGTTATGCCCATCGCATTCCCATTGACATCAGCGACAAATACGACTACTTAGCCGCTTACCTTTGGTATCGGTATGACGAGGGCTCAAGCCACTTCGTCTTCGTCCAAGGAGAGGACGAGGAGATTGCCGAGTAGTTTGGCACGGAATTTGCAGTAGTACGGGAAAACAACACGCACTATGAAGAGAATCGCAGTCATTGACAGAGAAACCCACACACTATTCGTTGAAGACATTGACGAAAGTATCCTCAATGAGGACTACAACGGGAATGTGGAAGACTATATCAAGGACAACTACAACCTCAGTGACAATTGGGTTTGGGAACACATCGTAAGGACTGAGTATGTTCCCATTGATGGCGACCCCATCGCAGTTAATTTTAGAGATTTACTTTAAACAAACACACATTATGAAAGAAATCGCACTCATCGCAATCAACAAGTTTTACTACTTCAGTATGAACTATCCCCACAACTTCATCGAAAAGTGTTGGGCGGACAATCCGAGTTTGGCTCAGCACCTCCGTTCGAAGTTCAACGGACTCTATGACACCCACAAGTCCTACGGGGTTATGAACGCCTTCTACGGGGAGTTGTCTATGAACAACCAAATCAAACTGATGGAGTGGGTTATGGACAACTTCAATGACGAGCAGAAACTGCGTTTCGACACTGAGACGCAGAAGGAGGAGAAGAAGTACCACTACTACAAGGTGGATGTCATCGGCATTGAGGGTTATTCCTTTGCCGTTAAGACTTCCGAGGAGATGAACGATGGCGAGGTTATTGATGGTGCTGATAGAGCGGGACTCTTCGCTGAGGAGAATGATTACTACCACGCAACCGTGGAGGACATCACCGACAGCGAGTACGATAGGAAGGGACTCAGTAGTGTAACATACGAACTCTAAGAAAATATGGACGAGAAACAATTCATCAGCGAACTGCGTTCGCTCACCACGAATTTCACCGCCACGAAGAAAGAGTGGGACACTTATGTGGACAAATCCATTTACGAGAACGGAGGGTACGATTCAGCCAAGATAAGGTCGTATGACGAGAGAGCGGAGGAACTTAGAGCGGGGATTGTCTCTCTATGTGAGAACTATTTCGCAGGTGAAAAAAAATAGCAGGACTATGACGAAGACATATGTGATGCAGGACGGGAGTACCTTCAAGGTAACCGCCAAGAACAAGAGGAAGAGCCACAAGTGGGGGCAGGAGCATTATGCCTATACCATAGTCTTGGTTCGGAACGGAATGCGACTAACCTTCCCCTTCCACGACTCCGCCTACAATATGGCGAGAGGGAAGGGTGCTGACGAACAGATGCTGAATCAGGCGATGGACGCAATCCTCTTGGACTACGATGCATATGACTACAACCGAACCATTGACGAGTTCATTGAGGAGTTCGGATACGATAGGGAGGATATGGCAAAGGTGTCCAAGATTTACAACGAGTGTATGGAAACCTACTTCAATCTCAACAAACTCTTCACAACCGAGGAGATGAACGAAATCAACGAAATGATACATTAGGGGTACGCAACTGCGTACCCATATTCCTGAGCAACAAGTATTTAACTGACATTATTTAAAGTATGGGTAAAACTATGTACACCGTCTATGTCGGTGGCGTGGAGGTGAACGATTACCACCTCCCCAAGGAAGAGGCCGAAAGGCTCTATGACACCTATGTGGGTGAAGGATACGATGATGTGGAGATAGTGGAAGTGGAGGACTAAGATATGACTACCGAGCAAATTTTTATGTACGCCTTTTGGGGGCTCACCCTCATCATGCTGACGATAATGTTCCTCCCCCTCTTCATCGAACAGAAGAAGGTTGTCCACACACACGAACACAAGTACAAGGTATCCACGGACTTCGAGCGGCTGTGGGACTTGCTGATGGAGGGCAGGCACATCGTGGTGTTTGAGGTGGACAAGGACGGGGAGCGATGGCCCCACATGGCCAAGATTAATAAGTGGTACGACGGGGAAATAACCTTCTTGGGGTTCGGGTTGGATATGAACCACGGAAAGCATTACACCAAGGAAGATTTCGTGAATTACTGCAAATGGAAAAAATACGAGTATTTGGACCAAATTAGTTTTGAAAATACCGAATAGTTTTGTATATTCGTGTTAGCCGACCTGATACCCGACGAATGCACATCTGCTTGGGGTAGAAAACTCAGGCAACGCCACGGACCTATGTGGTAGAAGGGCAACACGGGCGTGAATGGATGTCCCACGCCAAAAACCACCCAGTGCGCAGGGGGTGAGAGGAGGTTTGAAAGTATGCGGTATGCTTTATCAGACTCTTGTTTGAAAATTGTGTGTTGTTTGAAATAGGGATACGCAAATGCGTACCCATCGGGAGGTAGCTCAGTTGGTAGAGCAAAAGTATGTACTAACAGCGATTTCCGTTAGGGAATTGGACAGCAATCAGTGTACGCCAAGGGAACTTTGGGTCAGTGGTTCGAGTCCATTCCTCCCGACTTAAGGCGGTCAGGCTGACCCCTGTCCGCTTTACCAATCCCAATTTAGGGGTTTTACATGACACCTCCTTTTTGCCAGGCTTCGAAGTGACGGTCAGGTATGGCTTAAAGGGAAACCACTGCTTCGCAGGGATGTGCGGCGTGGTTTTTTTATTGATTACTATTTATAAAGACATATGACGGGGTGGCGGCTTGTGTACCGTACAGATGGCATTTTCCCACTGTCTTCCCAGGGAAGCACCCAACTCGGCGACTTAGCTCAGTGGTTAGAGCAGCACCCTTATAAGGTGAAGGTCCTCAGTTCAAGCCTGAGAGTCGCCACCAACCAATGGGGGTGTATCTCCGCTGGCTTATATCCAGACATTAAAGGAGTAACTGGGGTATGCGGGTTCGAGTCCTGCCATCCCCACAGGAATGAAACATATGGCTCAGTGGCGGAACTGGCAGACGCGCCTGTCTCAAGAACAGGTCCCGAAAGGGGTGTGGGTTCGAGTCCCACCTGAGCTACGAAAAAAAGTATTTGACTTTTCGGAATAAATTTGTATATTTGTAGAAAAGAGAGATTTCTATGCCAACAAAGAGAAAGCATGTTAAGAAGGTCCATGTGGCTCCGAGGACCGACGCTAACCAAGGCGTGAGGGAGCATCTTGAGAGAGTTCGCAAACAGAATGAATACATCGCCCGCAAGATACAGGAGTATCGTGAGAGGATGGAGGAGCAGAGAAGACTGCTTGAGGAGCAGCAGCAATCCACGGCAGGGCAGATGATTGACGGGCGTGACGAGTCCCGCATAGACAAGGCGAACGAATAGTTCTGACAGACACATAAAGGAAGCGTACAGCAATTTCTACATCAAGACTAACTTTCAAATCAGTGTAGAAAGCCCACAAATCTGAGTAACCCTCATCGCCGACGGCGATGTCCCTCAGGACGGGGAATGGGCATCCCCCGAATCTTCTCGGTGACGGTCTCGTTACGACAACCGTGTGGTAAAAACCTTGGAGATGGTTCCGCCATAAAGGACCTTTAGGTATTTCCCGTTTCCTGTTTTATTATAGGGTCCGCCCGTACCCTTTCCAATACGGGCGAAATCATAATGTGTGTTGTATTTTTTCATGGGTTTGTCCTCGGTGGCGAACCCTTTTTCCTGGAATAAAAGCACAGTCTGGCACGCTTTTTGCAGTAGTGCAGACAGCAGAAACTATATCAAGATATGAACGTAACCAATATGACAAACTTCGTGGTCCGTACTGACACGATTTCAGAGTACCTGAAAGAAATCAACAAGTACAAGCCCCTGAGCCCCAAGCAGGAGGAGGACCTGTTCACCGAATATAAGGAATGCAAGGATTGGGTTGAGGTGTGTGACCTGGCCCTCGTAGACGGAAACTACACCGACGAGGACACTGCCGAATGGATGAATAGGAAGCACGAGAACGAGGAGAGAATGCAGCAGATTAGGGATATCGTCATCCTGTCCAACCTGAGGTTCAACTTCGCTGTCGCCAAGAGGTACAGCAACGGTGACATCCTCCCTGACCTGGTGAATGTCGGATTCCTTGGGATGTGCGAAGCGTTCGAGACATATGACTTGAGTAAGGAAGTCAGGTTCTACACATGGGCATCCTACTACATCAGGCGTGCCATCCACGGTTACCTCGTGAAGGAGAACCTGCTTATCAGGCCCAAGGGCTCTGTTAGAATCGCCACCAAGGTGAAGAAGATTGAGAACGAATTTTTCCTCAAGAACGGGCGTAAGCCCTATCCCGTCGAAATCGTGGATATCCTGAGGAGGGACTATCAGATGGAGGTGGACGAACTGGATGTACTCGGAGTGAGGATTGACAAGATTGACGCTTACCTTGGCGAGGACGATGACAACACCTTCGAGAAGAGCCCAGTCTTCAACGAGAAGACGGCAGTGGACAACGACTATGACTCTGAGACTGAGGTTGAGTCAGCCAACTACGCCCTCTCCGAGGCGATGAAGGCCCTCACCGACAGGGAACAGATGATTATAAAGATGGCTTTCGGATACGGGTATCCAAGGGAGTTCAAGGACAAGGAGATTGGTGAGAAGCTCGGACTCACCTCTGAACGAGTCAGGCAGCTCCGCCACGGAGCCCTCAAGAAGATGCGTCAGGTGTGTGTTAATATTGAGGAACAGTAGTTGTTTTTATGGTTCGGATTTTGTATATTATGGGAAAGACTTAGAGTATGGCAAAAAGGAACATTGAAGTTAAGGAGAAGGCGCTGATAGACAAGTTGAATAGCGCCGTGGAAGGGAAGAAGAAATACGAAGCCCCAAAGGCAAGGGTGGTAGAAGCCGAATCCCCAAAGGAAATAATTGTCGAAGACGAGAGGTACTACAAGGACGATGTGAAGGAAACCCCCAACACTGTCACCCTCACGCCGAGAAACCCTGACGGGACATTCATGGAAGGCTATGACGATACCGAGTACAATCCCAAAGACACAGCCAAGTCAAGGACTGCCGTGGACAGACAGAACGACAAGGAGTACATTGAGAAGATGAGAGCCAAACTCACCGAGGCAAGGGAAAACATAAACAAGGATACGCAAATGCGTACCCCTACCAAGGAAACCGAGTACGAATATGTCAACCATCCCAAGCATTACAACAACTACGATGTTGAGGTGATAGACATGATGATTAGAGTGTTCGGCACTGAGGCGACAGCCGCCTTCTGCAAGCTCAACGCCTTCAAGTACAGGATGCGTGCGGGAACGAAGCCCGATGTCACCGTCGAACAGGACCTGGACAAGGAGAAGTGGTATCTCAAGAAGTACGAGGAGTTGAACAGTCCCGCCAATCAGGACTTGAAACAAGGGTTGGACTTAGCATAATTTTGTATTATTGTTTATTAGTGGAAAACAGGGATACGCAAATGCGTACCCTGTTTTTTTATTTCCCCACATATATGTTTGGCACGATTGTTGCAGTATAGTATATCGTATTTGTTCAACTTAAAATTTACTGGTATGACTTAGGAAAGGGTACAACACACATACGCCCTGTGAGTGAGCAGGGATGAACAGCCCCGATGAGGGACGGTTGCAGTCGGCTACTTCTGTCGGATTATATTGTCTCCGACCTACGAAAATGACGGATTATACAGTCTCCAGCATGCTCTTTTTTAAAAAAAATTAATAACTCCCCGAAACTATCCCTCACCTTCCAACTATTTATAAGAGATAAAATTTTGGTATATGAAGCACTTCTTGAGTTTACTTTTGATATGGGCTATGCTCATACTCTCCTGCGGCCTCTTCTATGTCGCAGTAACGGTTGCTTTCCCTTCATCCATTATCAACGTCTTCTCCTTCATGTCAGCCATCTTCTTCCTGGTTCAGGCGTGCGGACTCATTGACAAGGATTTGGGCTACGGGAAGCATAATAAGAACCCTGACTCGGACAAGGAGGGTCAGATGTAAAGGAGTGGCATTGGAAACTTAATTTACTTTGGGGGCTGCGTTCACCGCAGCCCTTCTCATGTCCCCTGACACCGTAGGATGTAGCCCACAAAAAAAATATTTCCTCCACTGGAAAGTTTCGCCCACCCATCCCTGTCCACAACTTGCCCACGGCATTTAAACAAATACTTTAGGTAGCCCATTGTAATTGTCTTACACTGAATTAGTTAGGGAATATGTAGGTGGGCGACATACTTGATGTATTACTTTAGGTAAAGTGGGGTAAATGATTGTGGGATAAATATTTAGGTGGGCAATGAGGAGGTTGGGAATTTAGGTGGGAGGTGGGGGAAAATTAACACGAGCAACTGTTGGCTCCCCCACTTCCCCCCAATACAAAATGTACCCAACTAACCCCAATTTCCCCAACCAAAAATTCCCCTGACACGATTTTCCTTCACATTACCCCGTCCCTGTCCGACAACCTCTGCCACAGGCTGTACCCGAACCAACCATTTCCAAAACCTGCCACTTTCTTCCACTGCAAAGCATAACCCATTCACTTTCAATGGGTTATCCCACCTTACTTAAAGTACATTGAAGTGATACTTTACTTGAGGTGTGGAAACACCTCATTATCAATCACTTTCTCCGAGGTAGTGAAAAACTATGTCCGCCAACCCCAATAATCAGGTTTCCGAACCAAGGACTATTTATACATAAAACAGACTTAGACTTATGATAAAACACATACATCGCTTCGAGACGAACGCAGACTTTCAGGCCGCTTACAACGGGCCGCAGTACATAGAACCTTGGCTCTCATACACGGAGGGAGAAGGTGTCGGATACAACAAGCACACGGTGGAATACAACGCAGTTGACTTGGGGCTTCCTTCAGGAACAAAGTGGTGTGACAGGAATGTAGGGGCATCTTCTCCTGAGGACTTAGGTGGGTATTACGCTTGGGGCGAGACTTCGCAGAAATCGCTTTGTGATTGGACCACATATGTCTACGGAAGTGGCCCGAACAACCTGACAAAATATAATAGCACGGACGGCAAATACATTCTTGATGCCGTTGACGATGCCGCTTCTGTGAACATAGGTCCCCAATGGAAAACCCCTACTATCGCTCAGATAACGGAACTCACGGCCAACACGACTAGCACTTCGACTACCTTGAACGGTGTTGAGGGAAGAAGGTTCACCTCAAACATAAACGGAAACAGCATCTTCATTCCTTTTGCGGGAGTGAGATTCGGCAGGAACATTGACTACTCTGATTGCTGCTGTATGTGGTCGGCACAATTAGGAAACACCGACACGGCAGAATATTTGGATTTCGATGGCTCTGCTATTGGAATATATGGTTTCAGCCGATGTTTCGGGCTCTCCGTCCGTGGAGTAAGACAATAGAAAAAAAAGAATCCCAATCACGCATCTTCGGTGGTTGGGATTTCTTTATTTATGGAATTATTCGTAAAACTCAATCATAGTAATGAACATTTTCTACGAGACTGTTGCGTATGTCCTCTATCCTCTCCGCAAGTCCCATATATTTCATCTCACGAAGTTTTTTCTCCGCAGTCTGCAAATCCTTGATGTTGTCATCGCTCGGTTTCCATTGTGGTTGGGTACTGATGAACTTGAGTCCTTGAAGTTTGTTCCATAAGGATTCGAGCGGACGGACATCGTAATCAAGATAAGACTTGCCAATCGCCCTGTGAAGTGCTTCCATCTCTTCGTCGTTCGGCTTCAGGTGAGGATGGGGACGGAGGTATTTGAAACGGTTTTTCATCCAGTCAAATGCTTTCGTTACATCCATTGCGGTATCAAAAGACTTGTGATTGCTCAAGTCCTCATATGCATATTTTAGTACGTTCAAAACATCGTTAAACCGCTTTTCATCCTCCTCGCTCCACTCTGCGGGCTTCTGCTCTGCCTGCTTTTCTCGATTTACAAGTGTTGTCAAATATTCAATAAGGTCATGTGCGCTTTCCTCATTATAAACGGCTCTTATCGCAGTTACAACATCCGTAAAGCCAGAAACACCTGTTCTTTGAACTTTGTTTTGTTCTTTCTGCTTTTCCTGCTGGCTCATGGCGAAGTCATACGGATTAGATTCAATTGCTGGAGAGGCGAAGGTTAATTCCTTACCATCATACCAGTACAACCCCTTGCCTTCCTTGAATAGTTCTTTCTTCCGTTCGAGGTAGGCGAGAACATCATCTCTACTAAACTTCCAAGTGGGATTCCAAAGGCGGTCCGTAAGGCGGTCTTGGATAAATCTCCTTATCTTCTCATCCTCATCATCTGTAAAAGAATCGGCGTTTTCTTTACACGATTCGGGGACATGTAAAGATTCTTTCTGCTTTTCAAGGTAGGCGATGATATCGTCTATCCTGAACTTTCCCCAGATGTCATCGCCGAGGCTTTTACTTGTTTGGAAGTGCTTGACGAGAGCCTTTCTTATCCTCTCGTCCTCGTTTTCCTCCAATTGGGGGAACGCCTCGGCTATTTCCTTCCAAGCACGGTTGCCTGTACTCTTCCAAGACTCCTGAAGTCTCTTGGCGGCATTCAGGGCCTCTTCATACTTTTCTTTATAGTTCTCTTCCATATTCATTTTTTACTTTAACCAATCTTCCTTAAACACTATTGACAGGAAACCGTGTTCCTTAATGCTCTCATAAGTCCAAAGTATTCTCCTGTCACAGTCTTCCTTTGATTTAAAGCCGTTCTTCTTCCACCAAGGGACTATGTGCTTGTAATTATCGTACTTCTTCTTATTTTGCTTCTGTTTCTTTTTCATCGTACATTCCTTCAGGTGCTTCGAGGGCCAACCCCATTGGAATCAGTCCACGATAGTCAATATGGTTCTTATGATAGAAATCAAAAAGTTCTGCATCAAGTTCTCCAAGGGGCTTTTTCCTATCCTCACCAGTGCGAATTTTGTAATATTGATTCACTTCATCCTCAGTCATTGAAGACATTGGACGGAGATAGGGCTTTATGGACCACGATTCATAACTTGTCCTATAAGAGCCTTTGGGTGTTGTTTTTTCTAAGATAAACTCAATGCCATCTGTGCTGGTTCTTTTTGGATTGAACCCCTTTAGGGTTGCTATTTCTTTACGCCAAGTTCCGCAACCCTCGTCAAAATAATATTGCACTTTAACCCCGTAGGACAACCTTGCACAAAGGTCTTTAAGGAGTAGTTGTTGTTCTTCCTGTGTCATATCTTAATCATTTTTCAAACAAATACCTCTCCCTATACAGTTCAATCCTTTCCCAATCTTGCTTTCGGAACGCCTTCATAATGTCATCGCATTCCATACCTGAAAGGCACATCTTTCCATCAACCCTGTTATTGTCCAAGTAATTGCAAAAGGCGATTGCGAGCGAATCGGAAAGTCCCTCATAAACCGCCGCGCCAGGAAGTACAGGACGGAGTTCTTCTTGTTCCGTATCGGGAATACAGCCATAATGTTCTGCAAAGGTTTCTGAATCACCTTTTGCGTTGTCCAATGCACCTTTAATGTATGCTTGGCGAACTTCCTCTGCCAAGTCATTTGCTTTCTGTTTAATTTCTAATTCTGTCATATTTTAATCCTTTTCCTTAAATGTTTCTTTCGTAATCTTTATTTCGTTACCACAATTTCCGCAGTCAATTGTCATATTGTTTAGTTCCATTATCTCTAACGGAAGCATTTCACCTGTCTCGCATTCAAAACCGCAGTATGGGCATTTCATTATAAACCTATTCATATTCTAACCAATTTCATACATTCCTTCAGGTGCTTCCAATGCGAGTCCTTTCTCAATCAATCCACGGTAGTCAAAGTGATGGGCATTGAGCCAATCAACAACTTCGTAATTTTGACAGTTACAAATTAAGTCTCCGTGAATTTTAGTCTCTTCCTCAGTCATACTTGACATTGGACGGAGATAAGGCATAACACAGTCAATGTGTTCAATTCCACCTGTCTCCTTAAACTTTACCTCATTTAAATCACCAGCGTATAGAATGGTTACAGGAAATGGGTACTTATCACATTGTACTTTTACCCCATAAGGCAACCTTGCACAGAGGTCTTTTAGTAATAGTTGTTTTTCTTCCTGTGTCATATCTAATCGTTTTTATATCCTTCATTCAGTAATTGAATTTGTGATAAGGGAATCGGCTCATATACCCTTACCTGCCAACATCCTTCAATGTAGTTGTTATTTTCCCTGTTTTTATACGGGTTGTATTCAACTTGAAGGACCATTTCTCCGTAGCATTTTGCTTCATTAAGTTCAGTTGCGAGGTAAGTGCATCTTGATACTTCTTTGATAGGTGTTCCATTTTCATCAGTCACATGTCTCCGTCCATATAGAAAACCTTCTTGTTGAATTTTCTCCCAATTCTCTTTTGATGTTCCGTGATAGAATGTCATACTTCACAATCGGTTGTTTCGTATTGGTCAATAATCTGAAATTCAAGATTGCGGTACTTCTCGTATTGCAAATCATCTTTGATTTGCTTCTCCACCTCCTTTTTAATGTCCGCTTTCTTGCAAGTAAATCGCCTGGCATCACAATCCTTTTCCATTTCCCATTCGCCATCTATGAATAACTCATAGGTGTAAGTGTATTCTACCCAATATGTTTTCATATCTAATTGTTTTCTAAAGTTGTTCTATTTCAATTAGGTTATCAGCGAGTTTAATGTCTAAGAAATTAGATTGTAACTCATTGAAAATACCTTCTTTATAAATTCCAAACTTAATATTAAAGTCATCACCAACAGTAATACACATACCTGT
>Ga0310786_10001735_pt1 | contig 34889 bp, 19 predicted proteins | sample AusTroGonzalo_MG_FD_203881 | JGI IMG/M metagenome (GOLD analysis project Ga0310786, IMG submission 203881) | Bovine rumen microbial communities from tropical cattle in Woodstock, Queensland, Australia - Gonzalo_03 (v2) (version 2) | ecosystem: Host-associated > Mammals > Digestive system >... | reverse complement strand
CGTATTTCTTAAAGCTCTTGATCAAGAGGGCGGCGAGAATGCAGTACATTATTTAGACTCCTTGTTTTTGACGGCGCCAATGATAACAATTTTTTACTAACGTTTCAAGGGTGAAAAGTATATATTTGCGCAAATTTTTCGAAACCGTACAAGAGAAGGGAGATTCCCGGTTGTCATGCCGGATTTATTCCGGCATCGCCTTACACAGTCCCTGTTGCAAAACACTTTTTCAGACGCAAAAGAACCCCTATAGTATATCTACACAACGGAAATTTGGTAAATTATGGGCTATGAAACGTTTTTTGCTTTTATGTTTGGGTTTAACAGCATTTGTAGGCGCAAGGCCATCCCTCCAGTTCGATAAAGACCGCATTGAAGCCGGTCAGACATTCAATTTGCAATTCATCGTTCCCGTCCAGGAACTTCCGCAGAACAGGGGTGCGCTCCACCTCGAAACCCACGACAACTTTAAGCTTCTCGGGCTCGACAGTGCCGATCAGGTAATGCGCCCGGACATGGACGAAATTTTCAATTCCTTCTTTGGCGGCGGCGGAAGAGCATACAAAGCCAGAGTCTATTCGTTCAAGGTCAAAGCCCCCAAAAAGACCGGTTTACTGGATCTGGGTAAACTGACCTGGAACATCGGCGGCGAAGCCAACGTCGTCAGCAGCAAAATTCCCGTCGAAGTGCAGCGTTCTTATAACGACGACGCCCTTGCCGTAAGCCTCACCCCCAGCAAAAAGACGATTTACGAAGGTGAACAGTTCAGCGTCACCCTCAGCCTCCACACTTTTGAGCATTTCCAGGGTGGTCTCCAGGCCACCGACATGAGCACCGGCAACGACTTCATCGTCCACCGCAACGACCTCTCGAACATGGAATTCAAGCATGTCGAAGGTACTCGTCGCGAAATGAAGGCCACCACGCGATTTGCATGGCTCAGCCCGACCAAGAGCGGTTCGCTCCAGATACCGTCTTTCAAGTTCAAGTACACCAAGCTTGGCGAGCCGAAAGTCGTCGAAGAAAAGAAGCAGATGGGCAATATGTCATTTTCGAGCCGTAGCGTAAAGCAGGAACCCATCGAATCGGAAACCGCCACCGCACCGCTCAACATCACCGTGCTTCCGCTCCCGACCGAAGGAAAGCCTGCCGACTTTTCGGGAATGGTCGGTTCCTACAGCTTTGACGCAAACTTCGACAAGACGAACCTCAAGGTCGGCGAAGCTCTCACGCTTTCCATCAGCATCAAGGGCGACGGCATTCCGGGTACAATAACCGACCCGAAGCTCCCCGATTTTAGCGATTTCCGCTCCGTGCCCCCCGAAAACAGCATCAACAAGAAGATCAAGGGCACAAAGGTCATCACCTCGAAGGACATCAAGGTTTTCCTCTACCCCAAGAAAAAAGGCACCTTTGAAATCCCTGCCATTACGTATTCCTGGTTCAACCCCGCTAAAAAGAAGTACGAAACAGCATCGGCAGGCCCGTGGACCATCGAAGTCGAAAAGGGCGAAGCCCCGGCTGAACCCGTTTACCAGGCACCGGTTTCCGCAGGCACATCCACTCCGGCCGTCCAGAAACAAGAAATTGAATTCCTCGGCAGCGACATCCGCTTTATCCACGCCATCACGGACAAGTCCGAAACGGCCGCACCGCACAGGAGCATTCTCTTCTGGGTACTGTTCGCAGCAGCAATCCCGTTCTACCTTATCGTAAACTTCGCCATCACGAGAAAGCGCAAGCGCAACAGCAACACGGCACTCGTCCGCAAGGGCAAGGCAAACAAGCTCCTCAAGGAAAAGTTCGCAAAGGCCCGCACGGCACTCAAGAGCGGCGACGGAAAGGCATTCTACGCAGCACTCGAAAACGGACTCATTGATTACCTCAGCAACCTGACGAACACCGAATTCAAGGGCATGACCCGCCCGCAAATGAAGCAGGAACTTTCAAAGCGCGGCGTCAAGGAAGAAACAATCGAAGCCATCAACAGCTGGCTTGAAAAATGCTCGTTCGTGCGATTCGCTCCAGTCACGGCCTCGACCGAAGAACAGTCCCAAATGCTCGCAGACGTCGAAAAGCTTTGCGGGGCGCTGAAGCTATAAGAACATTGAACAAGTCCCGCCGGAGCCTGTGCTGAGCGCAGTCGAAGTAAGCGGGAATCTCCAACGGAAGATTTTATGAAACTGAATAGAATTATTTTGACGATCGCCGCCGCGCTCCTCCTCACCTCCGCAGCAAGCGCTGCCGACAAATGCAACGGCCTCGAAGCCGGCACCAAAGCCTACAACGAAAACGATTTTGAACGCGCCATTGACGAATGGCGCACCTGCGTTGACGAAGGCGTCGTCAACGCGGACCTTTACTACAACTTGGGCAACGCCTACTACCGCAGCGGAAAACTAGGATTTGCGATTTTCTACTACAAGTCGGCGCTCCGCCTACACCCAAGCGATGACGATATCCAGCACAATCTGCATTTTGCACAGACAAAGACTCGCGACAAGGAAGGCGACGAAGAAGAGAATCCGATTCTCGAAGGCTTGATGGACCTACACCACGCCATTTCGCTCAAGAGCCAAATGAACATTTCCCTCGTACTCTTCTGGGCAATCGCACTCGTAATTCTCGCCCGCCGTTTCGTGAACGGCAGCCGCGGCAAGAACATTTGCACGGGCATCGTGTTCGGCATGAGCGTCATCCTCTGCACCGTTGGCGCAAGCGCACTTTACAAGATGTACACGCTTGAAACAGACATCACGGGCGTCGTGACCGCCTCAAGCGCCGACGTGACGAGCGCCCCAAGCGACAAGTCACAAACGCTCAACACGCTCAGCGAAGGTACGAGCTTCGAAGTCATCGGCGAACAAGGCAACTTTGCAGAAATCCGCCTTGGTGAAAAAATCCGCGGATTCGTAAAGCTCAGCGAAGTTGGAATTGTGAAGTAATTAAAGATTTCAATTACACAATCTGGCCGCCACCAAGAACCATGTCCCCATCGTAAAAGACGGCACACTGGCCCGGAGTCACGGCAAAAAGCGGTTCGTCAAAAACGGCGACCGCCTTATTTATATCGACAATGGTAACTTCGCAACCAACGGCACGCTGGCGGTAACGCACCATGCCCTCGGCGCGGAACGTCGTCCCGACCTCCCGCGCACCGCCGTGCCATTCGCAATTCACCATTTCCACGCGGTCAAAGCAGACCGACGACTTGTCGCCCGTCACCAGAATATCGCCCGTTTCCGGATCCACGTGCTTCACGAACGCAGGCACACCAATCGCCACGCCCAGACCTTTGCGCTGACCGACCGTGTACTTATGGAACCCATTGTGCGTATTCCACACTTTGCCCTTCTCATCCACGAAACGGCCTGGGCGCGTCATCTCGCCAAAGCGGTCCTTCAAAAATTCCGTGTACTGCGAACCGTAAATGTCAAAGCAAATGTCCTGGCTGTCGCCCGTCTTGGCATTCACAAAGCCGTTCTGCTCGGCGATTTCGCGGACTTCGCTTTTCACGTACGTTCCAAGTGGTGTAAGCACATGATTGCGGCGTTCATCGGGAACCCAGAACAAGAAGTAGCTCTGGTCCTTGCCCGGATCGCGACCGCGCAAAAGCCTGCGCACACCATTCACTTCTTCGATGCGCACGTAATGCCCTGTCGCCAAGAATTCGGCGCCAAGCGATTTGGCGTAATCCATCATCCAGCCGAACTTGATAAAGCGATTGCAGTAGCAGCAAGGGTTCGGCGTACGCGCATGCGAAAAGTCTGCATGGCAGCGTTTCAAGACTTCACCCGTAAAAGCGTCGGAGCAGTTCGCCACGTGATGCTCGATGCCGAGCTTTTCGGCAACCATCTTCGCACGGACTACGCTCGGGTCGTTTCCGGCATCGAACGTACTATCGACATCGGGCAAAACGCGGAGCGTCACGCCCACGACTTCGTAGCCCTGCTGTTGCAAAAGAAGTGCGGCAACGGACGAATCCACGCCACCGCTCATGCCGACTGCGACTCTAGTTTTAGACATCATTATTCTGCTTTTGTTTAGTCACCTGAATTTTTGAATAATATAGAAAACGACTCTTTTATAAAAAGGCGACCCCGCAACTAGTGCGGGGTGACAACAAAGCGACAAAGCCGCTAGTCAAATCTCAGCATCAACGCAAGTTCGAACTGGAGAATCTGGCGAATGTGGGCCGTCTCGTCGTCCAACTTTTCATGGATCTGCCTGTACTCAATGTACGAACTGAGCGAAGCCATCTTGTTGAACGTATACGAAGCACTCGGACGGATGAACCATTCGTGAGTTCTCGTCGGAACCGTGCGGTCCGTCAACGACAGCTTCGGATAATAGACCGTGCGTCTATTTTCTGGAATTCCAGAATCGTAAGACCACTGTTTGTAGATACCATCCGTTCCGGATTCAGCATTGTACATGTTGTAATCCTTTCCATGAGTATACTGCTTACGGATCGTCTTCTTGTAATCGTAGCCAGCGGTCAACTTCAAGTCAATATCGTTCTTGAGCTTAAAGAACCACTTCCAAAGCTGGAATCCCTTGTTGAGCTTGAGCGGGTACGAAATCGTCAGGTCATTACCGATATTGATGCCGAAGTCGTTATAAAGCGCAGTCGGAATCCACGGCGTTTCAAGGAAATAGCTGGTCGTATCGGTGCAGTTTTTCTCTTCCTTCGGGAAGCACGGATTCGAAACCACTTCTTCCTTCGGACGGCGATCCGTCGATTCAACCTTCAGGCGCACGCTATTTTCAATACGCAAGTTGTTCTGCGTCAAGAACGAAAGGCGCACAAGCGGGTTGAAATTCCAGACGTTAGACCAGGAATCTTCTGCGCTCTGGAACGGACGACTCGTCACCGAGCGGGTATAGTCAAAGCGGTGCGTCAAGCTTACGCTGCGGAAGCTGTTCAAGAACGGAACCTTCTGCGAGAAGTTCGGAATCGAAAGGCTAAATCCGAGCTTCGGGAGGATTGTCGTCGTATCGATGTACAGTGGATTTTCACGAGACTGCGAGAAGTCTTCCTTCCACTGGAAATCGGTCGTGATGGAAATATCCCAAATCGGGAGCGTAAAGCCCGTAGAAATCTGTAACGAACGGGATACCGCATTGCGGAAGGCGCCCTGGTACACCAGCGTATCGACGTGCTTGTTCCTGTACTGCGCAAATCCGGTAAAGTCGTCACGATCGGTAAGTCCCATATCGCCCGTCATAATGTTCCAAAGACCACGACCGCGATGACCGTTGCCAAGTCCCAAACCATAGAGGTAATACTGGAACGGCGTCACGCCCTGTTCTTCGTACAGCTGGGCAAGCGTAAAGTTTTCACCCACCATATTCGTGCTGGCATTCCAGTTGAACTTGACTTCGCGCCACTTGAGCTTGTTCAAGAATCCAGAGACGGCGTTGTCCTGCCCAAACAGGTTTGCAATGTCGATAATCTTGAGCGTCGGAGTGAACTCAAAGCGGTTCGTCTGCGAAATCGTCCAGTAGTTCTTTTCGATGCTAGACTGATCATAGAAGCTAAAGTCGTTCGGGATGCTCTTCTGCTGGTTAAAGTCAGACGAGAACTGCATATTGAACGGCAAGAACGGAATCAGCTTGGGATTGAAGTTAATCCTGAACTGTTGGTTTCTGGAACGTTCGTTACGGAGAATACCGTATGCACGGCCATATTCACGATGGCCCACGCTATCGACCTTGTAGAACACCGTACTGTCGTAACGGATCTCGTAAGAATCCGGATTCTGCAAATCGATCTTCATGTCACCCTTCGCGATGGTATCGATCGGGATGATCACAAGACTGTCCCTGGAAACGTAGACCTTTCTATCCGAATGGTCGTGGTCAAAAATGTAGCCGGAAGCAAACAACCCGCCTTCGGAGGTCGTGAAGAATTTTTCCTTCGTGAACGCTTCGCGGTCGCCACCGCCAAACATGTCACGTCTGATGTTGACGGAGTAGTTTGCCGAAAGGAACGAGAAGATGTTCCAGCGCATATTGAGCTTGTGGTTCAATTCTGCGGTATAGGTCACCACCTTGTCGACCTGCGGTTCCACAAAGTCCGGATCGCGGGTCTGGTTCACATAGCGCACGTAGCTAAAGTCGAACAGAGTCAAGTCGAACGTCTGCGGCCACGGTTCAAATTCCGTCTTCGAGATGTCCTTGAGCCAGGAATACTTGGCCAAGCCTTCGAACGGCCTGAACTTGAACATACTGAACGTACCCAACTTATATTCGAGCAAAGTATGGTACGAATAAGAGGAGTCAGAAGCCGTTGTCGAACGACCTTCGGACTGGTGGTAAGAATAGCTAAACGCCGGACGTTCCAAGAATGCCTGCGAAAGGAATTCGCCAATCTTAGTTTCGCTAGCCTTGTAATCCTTATGGTAGCTGATGCTAAAGCTCTTGTCGCTCACAAACGATTCGTAGCCCTTGGACTCGCCAGCATCTCTCAAGCGGTTTTCTTCCTTGTCCGACGTGACGGCAAGTTCGTTCTGGAACATATCGCCTGTGAGGTCCACAAAGCTGCTCTTCTTCAAAATCATATCATCCGTCGGCTTCATGTACGGACGCTTGGTCGTGCTATGATAGCCGATCGACATCGGGATGTGGAATCCAAGAGAGTCGTTCAGGAACTTGTTCAGCGCAATGGACATGTCCGCAGAAAGGTCCAACTGCGAAGCAGCCGTCGCAAGGTCCGGCTTCGGAGAACGTCCCGAAGAAGAAAGCGTTGCAAAGTTACCGTCCTGGTAGCGTACTGCACCAGAAAGCGAGATAAAGTCAGCAAAGTTCACCTGGCCGTTCACACGGGCGGCATAGCCCCATTCCGTATCCATATCCGAAAGACGGAGGTCATTCAACCAGAATTTACCTTCAAGGTCCTTCGGGGAGGCATTCGAATCGGCAATAACCACAAAGCGGATCCAGTCGATATTCGTGATGGACGGATTACCCACCAGGCGCAACTGTTCGTCACGTTCACCAGGCAGCTTTTTCACGACCGGGTCCAAATAAGGCGGATGGCGTCCACGCTTCAAATCCGAGAAATCGGTAATATCCATCGCGAACGCATTCGCAATCCAGTTCTGTTCGTGGCAATCCTGCGGACGTTCAGGCGGGCACTTTTCGTCCTTCAGGTTGGACGGACGGAAGCTCCATTCGTAATAATCGCCAGAACCGTCGATGGAACCTTCACCGAACTGCAAGGCAAAGCGGATAGGCACCGTCTCAGCTTTGGTCTCGTAATGGATTTCCATCTTCAGGGACTTGTAAGCCGAGAAGTTCTTTCGATCCGTCTCGAACAGACGCGTCACGCCCACTTCCTGGCCCGGGCTCATATTGCGATATTCCAGAACAAGAGCCGTTTCCTTGAGCGGAGCGTTCGAGTTGGCATCACGTTCCGTCACCGTATTCGGAGACTTGAAATACGTGTTCGCATTTTCACGGTTATTGATGGTCGAGACCTTGATGAACGTCGTATCGCGAGTCGCCACAGATTCCGTCACGCGCGTTTCGACACCGTTCACCTCGACAATCTGGGAGTTTTCAGAAGACGTCGTGCGGTAAAGATCAGCAACGGTCGATTCTTCCCAAGAGTTGCCGAGAACAGAAAGGCTCACCACCTGCACCTTGGCTTCGGAAATGCCCGGATTCAAGCGTCCCAGCCACATACGGGTGAACTGCGCCTCAGCAAGAATTTCCTTATAGCCGTTTCCGGTCGGCGAAACAATCGTATCGTACTGGTTCAGCGGAATGGTCCACTTGCGCCATCCATTCTTCAGTTCTACAAAGTTAAGCTTGTTCGTATCGGAAAGGTCAATGCGATAACGGACAAAGCTAATATCCGTATCGAGAGAACCGTTGCGGTTGATATCTTCGGTATCATAGGCACGTTCGCCCAAGTTGCCTTCGGTTCCGTTGATGTTTACAGGAGGATCGCTCTCGTCTTCGAGATCCTTGAAGTCGTCTCGGGCGATATCCGTAGTCGAAGCATCGGAGTTCGAAGCCTTGTAAATGGAATCACGGCAACCCGCAACGCGGCAGTCCCACACCACCCTGTATTCATCGGTACCCGTTCTTTCGTCAAGACCCATATCGTGCTGGGCAACGGTCATGCCAATCTGGTTTTCACCGTTATACCTTCCGTTAGGCTCTTCACCGCTAATCGAAAGGTCTTCGCTGATAAGGCCCAAGTCGATAAAGATGGAACCGGAATTACCACGAGCCACGACCTCGATATACTTCATCTCGCTCAGATCCTGGTAATACGAGCTGTTCGGACGCATGATACCACCCCAGGAATTACCCATGAGGTCATCATTGGGGCGCAAGGTCATCTTGAGCACGGTCAAGTGCTGGTTATCGACATCGGAGTTTCCGACATTCGGATAAATGTACTTGTAGAGTTCAGTGTTGTTGCTGTGCCAAATAAATTCACCCTGGTGACGGTAGTCCAGGCTTTCAATGTAAGTCCTGATGTTCGACCTCACACCGCCCGGAGGAGAAGCCTGGTACCAGGACAATCTCGACAGCGGATAGACAAGACCCGTGGAGGTCGATTCAAAGTCTTCGACAAGAGCCGTCTGGTTCTTGCTCGTGTTCGCATTATGGCGGCTACCGGCAAATTCAGCTTCGAAACGCCAGTTCGAGGCAGCCGTCGTACTGATACCCGGAATGGCATTCACCAAGTCCGTCAATGCCTGGACTGAATCCTGCAAGCGGACGTTAAAGCCCCAAAGGACGCTAGAATAAGGTTCATTGCCAAGCGTCGGGACTTCGGCCGTTGTGCTCTGGCTCCTGTAAAGGGCGGTCACGCCAAAGACGGAACCGGCACCAAAGCCATACAAATCAAGCGGGAGTTCGGCACGGGCGCCAAGCAACAACTTGTTATCAATTTCGAACAACGGTTCGCATTCGAACTTGACCTTGATTTCCTTGTTTGGGTCAAGGGCGCGTTCGCTCAAAAGTTCAATCTGGCCAAGCTCGTAGTTGACTTCGTAGTCCGTACCACGGATAAGCGTCGTAGAACCGGCGGTCACCTTTTCAGAGCCCGGAGAAATGTCCATGCAGCTACCGCTGTTCACGGAATAGCTGGAGTTCGGGTCGCGTACGCTAATCGTGGAATTACGGCGCTTGCCCACGGATTCAAAGTAGAAACGGCTCGTATAGCGAGAGAGATTATAAACAGGGAGCGTATAGAGCTGCGCCATGGCGGCACTAGAATCCAAGTTACGCAACGGTTCCAAGCAGTTTGCACGGGCGCGCTCGGCGGCATTCGGCCCAGAGTATTCCGAAAGCGGTTTACAGGGCAACCACATTTCGCCGGTGTAGCTACCCGATGCATCCTTCGTAAAGATGGCAGCATCGCTCACCAACGGCGTACCGGTCGTCGTATCCGCCAAACCAAGAGTCTGCAAATAAGTTCCGGACACTCCGGACTTGTTCTTCATGCGCAAGACAAAGCTATTTGCGCTAGCATCAGAAATGCCGATCGAATAAACGTTGCGGAGCATCAACTTGTCGATATCCGTAAGTTCCGAAAGCGTCGCATCCCACTGGATAAGGACAGCCTTTCCGCCATCATAGAGCGTCGTTCCGACACGATCCGTACCATCGTCACTCCAAGTGGCTGCAATAAGCGTGTTGCGGTTCACACCGTTAATCTTTACGATACCCGTCCTGGAATCATACGAAAAATCGCCTTTTGGAATTTCGACCATACGGTCGACTTTCTTTTCTACGGGAGTTCCGCCCTGCGGAGGCGTATACACGACAGTGACACTGTCAATCACATCGGCAGTAACGTTCAGCGCACTTCTCTTGTACAACTTGAGGTTCGTCGCCGGGTAGTTCGAAGTCGAACGCCCAGCAATACCGGCATTCACGTAAGCCTTCCTCGCCTCGTGGTTCAAGAAGTAATAACGGTAAGCGAGGAACTGCTTGTCCGTCACCTGGAATTCCGTCGTCGATTCGTTCGCCTTGATGGAATATTCTTCCTGTTCACCGCCATCCTGAGAAGCGATCGTCGTGAGCTTCCAGTCCCCCAGCTTCCATTCGGCCTTGATACCGAACAAGCCCTGGTGATTTTCAGAATAACCGGTAAACTCCGTACCCGTCAAAGACAAGTTCGTCGTACCCGCTTCGACACGCTGCAAGATATAGTCTTCAAATTCGTTCTTGTACGATTCCTCGTAAACCACGCGGATTTCGTTCTGCGAGCCGAGGCCTTCATCGACGTTCTTGATTTCGACCGTGATGTACGGACCAATCTTACCTTCGACCATGAAGCTCGGGTTATAGTCCAACGACGGAGACGGCCACAAGCTGGTCTTGGTACTGCCTTCGGCATCGTCCTTTTCGCCATAGCCCTTGAAGCGGACATCCATCGAACCCTTGAGCAAGAGCTTCGGCTTATTGAAGCCAAAGTCCTTCATCCAGGCCGGCATGTTCACCGGGATCGTGATATCAAAGACAGAACCCGTTTCGGGAGCTTCGTACCCATCGTTCTGCCCCACCAGGCCATTCAGCCACAGACGCTTTTGCCCAATAGCGTACATATCCGAAACGTAGTCTGCAAGTTCCGGATAGTGCGAAGTCCAAAGGACCGTCGTATCCGTACGCGAGACCGTATTCACGCGCTTTTCGGACACGTCGATTTCACGGGTGGCCACATCGATTTCGTGCGAGAACACCTGCCCCTTGGACGTATTCATGAGCCCCGCGCGGGAACCCACACCGCTAAACGGCAACAGCCCGTCAAGCGGAGACGTAGACTTTGGAACCGGGAGATACTTGACCGACGGGGTCCATTCGTCCGGAGTCACCTCGGAGGCATCATCTATAGCCGGAGCATCCGAAGCCTTAGCTACAGACGGTGCGGGTGCGGCCGAAGAAGACGAACGTGCAGACGACAGCTGCGGCTTTGCAGCAGCGGACGAGACCGGTTTTGCAGACGCAGACGTTGCAGGCGTTGCCGAGGACGGCACAGAGACCAGTACAGAAGACGACACAGGAGATTTTGCCGATGAAGAGACTGGCTTGGCAGACGAGGACACCGGCCTAGCCGAAGACGCAGGTGCAGCAGCGGACGATGTGGGAGGCGCCGCAGACGAAACCGCCACAGACGGTTGAGACTGAGGCTTGGACGGTGCGACACTTGATGCCGGTTCCGCACTCGAAGACGAAGCTACAGAAGCGGTCGACTTCGGAGCGGGCACATCCTGAAAAAGTTCATCGTCAAAAAGAGATTCATACGAGCTAAGCGTCCCATCCTGAGACCAGACGGAACCCACAGCCACAATGCTGCTTGCAGCAAAACCCCATAGGGCAGATTTTAAAAACTTTCTAAAACGCAACGGTGTACAAAATACAAAAACGGGACGTTCAAAATTAACACCGATAACATAGAAAAAAAGAAGCGCACCCATTTTACGGGTGCGCTTCAAAACCGGATTCTAGACCCTTTTTACAGGATAAATTAGAGGAAGACCTCGATACCGCCGCGGCACTTTTCCCAAGCCGGATTCTTCTTGCACAAGAGATCGATCATCTTGTCGTAAGTAGCCGTGTTGGAGAAGCCCTTCCACAAGCGACGTTCCACGGATTCACCGGAATCCTTGTCGATTGTAGTAATGGTGTCGTAGTAGTTCGAGTTGTCCTTGAATTCAGAAATCAAGATGTTCTTCAAGTCGTCCGTGTAGATGCGGGATGCATACTTGAGGATGGAATCATTGAAGTTGAGTTCGTTTTCGACGAGCCATTCGAAGTCCTGGATCGGATTGCCGTAGATGAGCCAGTGGCGGAGAGCAAGTGCGACCACCAAGTCCTTCACGGCACTGCGGAAGATGAACTTGTCTTCGAGACGGCCATTCCACGTGATGCGGGTCAGCGGGTTATCGTCGTTAGCTTCGATAGACACGCCCTTGCCCGGAGTGACCTTGCGGATCTTGATCGGGAGACGGCTAAGGAGCTGCCAAGCCTTCGTGAAGGCGATGGTCTTACGGACAAAATCTTTTTCCTTTTCAGGGGCAACGCGCACAAACGCACCGAAGCAGCGCTGGTAAAGCGTTTCCTTGTCAAAGATGCAGTCGCTGGAGCGGCATTCGCTGAGCTTGCCATCCATCATGAAGAGGGTCTTGGCAAGTTCCGGACGCATACGGACTTCGAGCTTACGGGTACGGGCCTTGAGACGGACACCGTCCTTATAAACGTAGGTAAAGCCTTCTTCCTGGTAACGCTGCCAAATGAAGAACTGCAAATCGTCAGCAGCACGCAGATGGTAGCTGAACACCGGGTTCTGGCGGTTGTTAGCCATGGTCACCTGGTTCAAGAAGTTGTCGGCGCCCTGGTACGGCACAACGACCTTAACGAGCACCTGCGGGTTCACCGGATGCTTGCTCTTCTTGGCATACTGTTCGTAAGTGAAGAGGGACTGGGCACCGTTAATGATCTTCGGGCGTTCAATGAAGAGAACCTTCTTGCCATCGCGATCCTTCAAACGCAGGTCGTCGCCCGTAAGCGTCATACCGTTGTGGAGGAACGGGAAGTCATCGACGTTCACGTTCTTGTCGTCATTCCTTTCCATCGTCTGGAAGGCGTCGATAAGAGCGGCGTTCGTATGAGTGAGGTTACCGAGGTAAGTACGGATGTTGGAGCTAACAATGGCCATATTGTGCTTGGTCTTGAGGCGCTTACCAAGGGCAACATGGTAGTCAAAAATCGTGCGGATCGGGCAGAAGCCGAGGAAGAGCTCGCCGTGATCAGAGGTGAGGTGGAGCGGTTCGGAGTCCATCTCAATTTCAAGCTTGTCGTCTGCAGAACGGAAATCGCGAGTCAAGTCGTCGTGTTCGGCAATGATTTCGAGCTTTGCCTTGACATCGGCCTTCCAGAGCGTGAGCTTGCGGCGCATATCCTTGAGGGTGCGTTCGAGTTCGGAGTCCGTGATGTCGCGGCTTGCGCGAGTGCGGAGCACCGTAATTTCGAGCGTTTCCATATACGGACGGCTTGCAGGAGCGTTTTCGTCTTCTTCAGTTTCTTCGTCAGTGATCTTATTGACGGCCCACGGGTCGGCTTCTTCGCGAAGCGAGAGGAAGAACGGATTGGTCGGGTCGCTAGTGCGGAACACGGCGATCTGAAGTTGCTTCAGGTCGGCGTTCAAGTGTGCGACAACCTTTTCGAGCGGAGTATCTTCGTCCAGGAAGATGAAGAATTCCATAAAGCCCTGGGAGTATTGGAAGCCGTGGAAGCAACCATTTTCATCCAGGTTTAGATGCCGGAGTGCCTTGATTCTATCGTTTGGGTCGTTAGGGTTCAAGCTCAAGAGGCTAGCGACAAATGCTAAGCGGCGTTCCTGCGATTTTGTAAGTTCCATTTTTTCCTCAATAATTACACTGCAATACCAATATACAATATTATTATATATTGGAGTATTCTCGTAATTCGCACCCTAAAAATAGTTTCAAATCGTAAGATTTGCGTGCAAAAAAAGATAAAACTTACATTTTTTTGCCCTAAAGCCACTTTTTAGGTGAACAAACGTGCATAAAACCTAAAAAAAAGCGGTGAAAAATCACCCCGCAGGCACCGATTGCAAAGCATTACCCCCAAAAAGAAAGCAAGTTTTTTTTGTGTTTTTTTCATGTACTTTTACGTTTTTCGAAACAAAAAAGCTATGATTTAAACATTAGGAGTCTTTTTATGAATTTACTAGATGTTATAGCCAAAGCCAAAAAAGAGAAAGCAAAGACGCTGGACTTGTCGCAGAAGGGTCTCCGCCTGTTGCCTCCCGAACTTTTCGAAATTGAATCTCTCGAAGAACTCAACCTCGACCGCAACTTGCTCGTCGAAATCCCTGACGACATCGGCCTCTTGAAGAACCTCAAGAGCCTTTCCGTGAGCGAAAACGACCTCATGGAACTGCCGGAATCCATCGGCGAACTCACCAAGCTCGAAAACCTCTACCTGGGCTACAACAGCTTGTCCGACTTGCCGGAATCTGTAGGGAACCTCGTGAACCTCCAGACGGTAAACATCGCCAAGAACCAGCTTCTGGACTTGCCTCTCGAAATCGGCAACTGGAAGAAGGTCGTAAAGCTCTCCCTCCACGACAACATGCTCTCCGAAATTCCGGCCACGATCGGCAAAATGAAGAGCCTCGTGAAGCTCTACCTCGACAACAACGAACTTTCGACCATCCCGGCAACGCTCTCGCACCTCGAGAACCTCGAAATTCTCATGGTCTCCGGCAACCGCCTGGGCGCCATCCCGTCCGAATTCAGCAATTTGAAGAACTTGCGCGAACTCGTGCTTGACGCAAACCAGCTTGCCACCTTGCCCGAAAGCCTCGCCGAATGCGAAAATCTCCAGACGATTTCCGTGATCGAAAACCCGATGGAAGTAGGCATTCCGCGCGTCCTCCTCGACAAGAAGGGACTGAGCATCGATCAGTAGCGGCTTCGTCGCAGAAACTAGTCACTATTCATGAGTTGCTAGTAAATCGTCATTCCCGGCACAGACCGGGAATCTCCTTTTTAGGAGCAATCACAATTCAAACGTTCAAAGGATAAAGTCATGCATCTCCGAATGATTTTAGCGGCATCGCTTTTGTGCTTACTCGGATGCTCGGACTTTATCCACCCGGTCGAGAGTACCCCCGAGCCAACAGAATACTCATTCAACTACTGGCTTTTGCAAAGGCTATACCTGTACGAGGACGAGCTTGCGGACTTGCCCGAAGAAGGCGATTCCGTACAGGTTCTGTACAGTTCGCTCAAGGACCCCTACACGCGCTACACGCCGCCTGCCAAAAGCGAATCCGTCATCGTCAGCTCCACGACGAGCATGATTGAAGGCGACGTCGGAATGCGCTATCAAACCAACACCAATCTAGAACACCCCATCACCATCTCGCGGGTCTTCCCTAAAGGACCTGCCGGGAGAGCAGGCGTTCCTAGAAACGGGACCATCATCAGCGCAAACGATGTCGAACTCACCGGAAGCAGGGCGAAAGCCGTCTACGACTCCATCGTCGACTACAGCAAGAGCATCGATATCCGCGTCGCCCACAACAACGACACTGCATTATACAAGCTCGAAAAAGAGACCGTCTACGCACCGACAGTCTTTGTCGATACGCTTTACGAAGACAAGGCCAAAGGTTATCCCGGAATCATTTTCATAAGCATCGAAGGCTTCAAGCTCAAAACGGCCGACCAGAAGAGCGGCACCTACGGTGAGCTAAAATCATACCTGGACTCCACGACTTCGGACAAGCGCGTCCGCATTCTCGACTTGAGAGGCAATCCCGGCGGACACATTTCCCAGTGCCTCGATATGGCGGATCTGTTCGTTAAAGAAGGGAAGCTTTCGACAAGACATCTGCGCGCACTGACCTTCGATGGAGGTTCAATGCACGTCACCTCGACCGTGAAGGCAAAGGCGGGCGATGCCGGCGAATCGGGCAAGTTCCTGATTTTTGCAAACAAGGGTTCCGCCAGCTGTTCTGAAATCTTCATCGCCGCCGTCACAGAGACTACAGACATTCCGCTCGTCGGCAGCACCACGTACGGCAAGGGTATCGGACAAAGCATGTTCCTCACCTACAACGGCGGGCTTGCCACCATCACCGATATCGAATTTTTGACCCCCAAGGGAAACTCTTACCATAAAGTCGGGATTGTACCAAAGTACCCTTGCGAAAACGGCATCAACAACAACGACTGTGCCGCAAGAGTGGCTAGCGAACTCTACAACGTGAAGATCCCCGAACAAGACCAGAATGTCCTAGCCAAGCAATCGTCCAGACAAATTGAGGACTACCCAAATCCAGAATTTGAGGGAGGCGCCATCGAATGGGGAAATCTGTTTTAAATTCTTTTTTCAAGTTCATTCTCCTTTGCGGATCCGCGCTGTGTTTTAACGCCTGCGTCTCGGAGAACAGCACTGTCACCGTCAATGAAAACGACCCAGCCACAACATTTTCCAACGAATTCAAGTACAACTACATATTGCTGCGCTATCTGTACATCGACCAGGACAAATATCTTGGCGAACCCGAAGACTATATAGACAAGATAGATCCCGACGTATTTGACGGCTACGACATTCCTTGGGATTATTACGACATTTATTACATGTACAGCCAGATGAATGATCCGTACACCTACTATGTAGACCCCTATCATTCGGCAAAATCCATCAGGGCGATATCGGTCTCGGAGCAGTTAATGGATGCCGGATTCGAATGGGCTTTTGACGAATCGACCGGCGAGTTCACCGTCAAAAGCGTCACAAAGAACGCCCCTGCCGACAAAGCCGGGCTTAAAGTCGGCGACAGGATCACCGCCATCGAAGGCATCGTACCGACAAACGAAACCACATTCGAAAGGTTGTCTCGTAGCATCGAAGGCGATACCGTGACCTACACCGTCCAACGCGACTCGGCCACCATCGAGATTCCGATTGTCCTGGAATCTTACTACTCCCCGACTGTCGAGCTTTCGTTCAGGGATTCCATCCCTATCATCAAGATCATGAACTTTATCCCGCAATCGTCCAACGACTCCGGATCCTACGGCGAATTCATGGAATTCCTGCGTGAAACCGAGCAGTACAAGTCGACGGTCATCGACTTGCGCAACAACGGTGGCGGCGACGGCGACCAGTGCTTCAGCATGGCACAGGAACTCCTATCCAAGGGAGACTCCGCTGCCGGAGTCATTTCGACTTACCGCGATTCCGTCAGCAATAGACAGGCTTTCGACACGACTTTCGAAATCAACGTAAAGGACGGCTACGCCAAGGACCGCTACTTCGTGTTCCTCGCCAACGGTTATTCCGCCAGCTGTTCCGAAGTGTTCCTGCTTTCGGTCACCCAGAACAAGAACTACCCCATCGTCGGAACAACGACTTACGGCAAGGGCATCGGCCAGATCTTTGCACAGACGCCCTCCTACTCGTTGGCCCGCATCACAGCGATGAAGGTGATCGACAAGGACAACAACACCTACCACAAATACGGGATCGAGCCGGACTTCAACATTTCCAATGACGAACTCGCCCTCACAAAAGCCGTTGAACTCGCCAAAGAAATGACCTACATCCGCACCGCCAAATACGGATCGGTCAATACAGGCCATTTTGCAAAAAGCGCCGTTACACCGGACACGATGCCCGGCTTCTACTTTTTACCGAAAGAGTTCAGAAAGAAATTTTAACGAATAACGGGCGGAAAAACCGCCCTTATCTTTATTTCAGCACGCGCATGCGGACAAGCACGTCCGTATCGTTGACCTTGACGGCTGGCGATGCAAGCGTGAGTTCGATTTCCTTGCGGATGTCAGCCACCTGTTTTTTGAGGCGGGCAAGACGGTTGCCTTCGAGCTTAGGCGTTGCAATCATCGTCTTCTTGGCCGGGTTCATCCAGTTGCCACGATTGTCCTTGAAGCCCAAGTGCAAATGCGGACCCGTGCTGCGACCAGTAGACCCAACCTTACCGATTACCTGACGCGGAGAGACCTTCGTGCCGACATTCACGCCACGCACGGAAAGGTGCATATACCAGCTTTCGGTATTGTCCCTGTGGCGGATGGCAATCTTGTTACCGCTCAAGTCATCGTAACCCGAAACCGTCACGACACCAGCAGCGACAGCGTAAACCGGAGAGCCCTTGGGGCTACCGTAGTCGATACCGTGATGCACCGTGCGACGGCCCGTAATCGGGTGGATGCGGGCACCATAAGGGCTCGTGATATGCAGACGGTCGAGCGGATAACGGAGGCCTTCGAAAATGAGCGCTTCGCCCTTTTCGGTGTAGTGAGCGTTAAACGTACTCTTCGGATCCGGGTCTTCGTAGCGGAAAGCTTCGTGGTGCCCAACGGTATGTCCGTCAAATTCGGCGTAAAGAACCTTGCCGCTAATCCAGATGGAATCCTGGTAGAACTTTTCTTCGAGCAATATGCGGAACTTGTCGCCTGGACGAGCGAGCTGGAAAGAGACCTTGCACTGCAAAACGGCACTCACGACGCCCACCATACGGCCAGGAATACCGACCTTGTGCAATATACCGCTCAACGTGCTACCGTTTTCAAGGGCGCCTTCAAAGACAGACTGGCGAACGGTCACCGGCTTGTCGATACGACTATAAGCAAAGCCAGCATCGGTCTTGCTCAACATATGGACGGTTGCCGGGTTCGGCGCAAAGCGGAATCGCTGGACATCGCCTGCGGTATCGAGAGCGGCATAGAACACCTGGCCCACGCGAAGGGCAGCAAGTTCAACGGAGTCCTGCAAGGCAATCACGATTTTGCCACGTTCCTTTTCGTTGATGTTCATACGATACAGAACCTGGAAAAGGCCATCACCCGCACGGACCGTATCGTTTTTGACAATCCATTTCGAGGTTTCGCCGTGGGCTTTGGCAATCAGGGCCTTCAACGAATCGGCCGTCGCTTCAAGTCTTGCATTTTCTTGCTGCAATGCATCGATTTTTTTCTGTTCGTTACATCCGGTAAGCGCAATCACCGCAGCACACAGTAAAAGGAAAATTCTAATCATAACCACCCGCTCTTAAAAATTCAAAAGCAAAGATAAAATTTTTACGCCACCAACGAGAAGGTGATCCCGCGCCGCAAGGGAAATAGCGTAAGGTGACCCCGGAATCAAAGCAACCGAGGCGAACGCTGCGAAAATGCTTGCATTTTCATAGCTGAGCCGAAGGGCTTTGTACTTGTACAAATCCGGGGTGACAGTGCAAAAAAAATACCTCGCGCGGGTAGGCGCGAGGCATTCAATTTCAAGCGAAATGCGAAAGCTTACTTAGCAGCAGCCTTCTTACCAGCCTTCTTCGGTTCCGGCTTAGCCTGTTCTTCCGGCTTTGCAGGCGGAATCACTTCCAAAAGTTCCATTTCGAACTTGAGGAGAGAGTTACCCGGGATAGCACGGTTGCCACGCGGACCGTAAGCGAGGTCGCTCGGGATCCATGCGATAACCTTTTCGCCAACCTTCATAAGCTTGAGCATTTCGGTCCAGCCCGGAATCACAGCAGTGACCGGGAATTCGAGCGGCTGGCCACGATCGACAGAGCTGTCGAACTTGGTGCCATCGAGGAGCGTACCGGTGTAGTGGACCTTGACCTTGTCTTCGTCCGTCGGGGTTGCACCCTGACCTTCGGTGACAACCTTATACTGAAGACCGCTCTGCGTGGTCACAACGCCTTCGGCAGTCTTGTTCTGAGCGAGGAATGCTTCGCCATCAGCCTTGTTCTTGGCGGCAGCGAGGCTGTCCTTTCTTGCCTTTTCGGCCTGACGGTCAGCAGAAAGCTTGTTGAGAGTTTCCATAATGATGGAATCGTTCATCAAGAACTTTGCAGAATCGCTATTGTAGCGTTCCTTGAATGCCTGGATGAAGAGGTCGAGATCGAGATCGATGGAATCGCGAGTCACGAGCTGGTAGCGAGCCTGGTTACCAAAATGGGCACCGAGAGCGTAGCTGTACTTGTCCTTTTCGGTCACAAGCGAGGTCTTTTCTGCAGAAGCAGACTTGCACGGTTCACAACCAGTCATAAGCATGGCAAGAGCGCCAGCTGCGATAAGCAATTTAGTCTTCATTTTTATCCTCTATGGAAAATTGACGTTCTTAAAATAGTAAAACATCTCAAGTAAAGCTTACAATAATTTTCTTTTTACCGTTACATTTAGTATATTTTCAGCAGAAAATTCAGCTATCAGGAGCAATATGTGCGGAATTGTCGGATATAACGGAAAAAATAGTGCACTCCCAGTCCTTGTCGAAGGACTCAAGAAAATGGAATACCGAGGCTATGACAGCTCAGGTGTTGCCGTCATCGAAAACGGAGTCATCAAAGTTGTCCGCGCTTCCGGAAAAATCAAGGCTCTCGAAGACAAATTAAAGGAAAATCCGGTCAAGGGAACAATCGGCATCGCCCACACCCGCTGGGCTACCCACGGCGCCCCGACCGAAGCAAACGCCCATCCGCACACTAGCTACAACGGCAAGATTTCGATTGTCCACAACGGCATCATCGAAAACTACGCAAGCCTCAAGGCAAAGCTCATTTCGGAAGGCATCGAATTCAAGTCCGAAACCGATACCGAAGTTGTGGCCCACCTGATTGCCCGCTATTACAATGGCGACTTGAAATCCGCCGTACTCAAGGCACTCAAGCAAGTTGAAGGAACGTTTGGCCTCGGCGTGATCTGCAGTGACGAACCGAATGTTTTGATTGGCGCCCGCCGCGGAAGCCCGCTCATTCTCGGCATCGGTAACGACGGCGACTTCTTTATCGCCAGTGACGTTTCGGCCATCATCAACCACACGCAAAAAGTCGTGTACCTCGATGACAACGACGTCGTTCAAATCAAGGACGGCGGCTACTCCATCGTCAACATGAGCAGCCACGAAGTGCAGCGCGAAGTCCAGGACGTGGAATTTGACGCAGACGCTGTGGCAAAGGGAGGATTCCCGCACTTCATGCTCAAGGAAATTTTCGAACAGCCCGAAGTGCTGCGCAATACGACCCGCGGCCGTTTGCTTATTGCCGAGGGCAACGCCAAGCTCGCCGGCCTCGACACAAACATCAAGGAACTCCGCAACATCAACCGCATCATCATCACCGCCTGCGGCACAAGCTACTATGCAGGCATGGTCGGTGAATACATGATCGAAGACCTCGCCGGCGTTCCGGTCGAAGTCGAATACGCTTCGGAATTCCGCTACAGAAACCCGATTATCAAACCGGGGACGCTCGTACTTGCCATTAGCCAGTCCGGCGAAACCGCAGACACGCTCGCAGCCCTCCGCGAAGCCCAGCAGAAGGGTGCAACGGCACTCGCCATCTGTAACGGCGTGGGTTCGACGATAGCACGCACAAGCGATGGCGGCGTCTACCTGCACGCAGGCCCGGAAATCGGCGTGGCCAGCACCAAGGCATTCACAAGCCAGGTGACCGTGCTCGCGATGATCGCCCTCTTGCTCGGACGCCAACGCAGACTCAGCTTTGAAGCCGGTTCCGAAATCGTCAAGGACATCTTGGAACTCCCGGATCTCGTTTCTAAAACGCTCGAACTTTCGGACAGCATTGCAGAAATCGCAAAGAGCCTCTGCAAGGCCAACAACTTCTTGTACCTAGGACGCCACTTCTGCTACCCGGTCGCCATGGAAGGCGCCTTGAAGCTCAAGGAAATCAGCTACATCCACGCCGAAGGCTACCCCGCCGCCGAAATGAAGCACGGCCCGATTGCCCTTATCGACGAGAACATGCCGGTCGTGGTCATCGCCCCGAAGGACGCCCTGTTCGACAAGATCATCAGCAACATCCGCGAAATCAAGGCCCGCGGTGGCAAGGTTATCGCCGTTACAACCGAAGACTGCCACCCGCTCGATGAAATCGCAGACCACATCATCACGGTCCCGAAGACCCGCCCGATGCTCATGCCGATTCTCACCTGCATTCCGCTCCAGCTGCTCGCCTACCACATCGCTGTATTGCGCGGGAACGATGTGGACCAGCCGAGAAACCTCGCCAAGAGCGTGACGGTGGAATAACAGTCCCAAGCAAACAACCGTGGCATCGCCACAGTTTGCAAAGCCAAAAGCTTAAAACGCAATCCCCTCCCATCGGGAGGGGATTCGCGTTACATTTAGAGAGTTTTTAAAAGCTACCTATTTTTCTGTTCCTCACTGGCAGCAATCGGCATTTCACTAAATTCATTCTTCTGCGTAGGCATCTTATAAATGCGACCCGCTGCATCAGCTTCTTTAGCTTTCTTCTTTAAGCTCTTGTAAATTTCGCCCATAAATATGCCAAGAACTTGCTTCTTGATATCATCGTTATTCAGAAGCAGCGAGAAAAAACTTTCATTTTGGTCGAGACCTTCAATCAACGCATCGTCAATGTTGTCGTAGAACGGGAACGCAAAATCTTTTTCGTTGTTAGACGCAGCACTCTTCTTAAGAGTCTCGTTTTTCATCATGATGTCACGAATCTGCAAAGCAGCCTTCACAGCAACATCGGTATCAAACGCGGTTCCGTTCTTGCTGTTGATTTCCGCGATAATCTCGGACAGTTTCTGCTTTTTGTCTTCGGTGAGGCCGAACTTTTCGGCAATAGGCAATTTCAAGAAGGGCTTAGAAACCAAGTTCGGAGCCTTGTGTTCTTCATCCTTCTTCTGGACAAAGTTTCCTATTTTGATTTTCCCCTTTAATGAGAAACCATTACCAGCTTGACGAATATCCAAATACGCAAGCAAAGCGACAATGAAATTGTATTTCTTATGCAAGTCAACATCGCTGAAATTCGTCACCTGAATCATGAATTCATAGAAACGCACAAAGCTGCGCAACAGACCAACAAATTCCAGCTGTTCTTCGAGTTCGTACTTGTCAACGAATTTCTGAGCACGCACAAGCAAGCTGTTGATTTCAGCCTTTTTCTTATCCATCAGCCCCTTGTACATCCACTCATTGAATTTCATCACATCATCGCAATCGATAATGGCGTAAGCGTCAATTTTCTTTTCAAGTTCGTAGATGTTTCGCGGGTTGACAGAATTGGCGAGGAATGTCGAAGTGTAATACGGTGCAAAAGCCGCCTTCATATCTTCGTAATCGTTCTTGAAATCGAGAATGAAGGTTTGCTTTTTATATGGAGCGCAGATGCGGTTGAGTCTCGAAAGCGTCTGCACGGCGTTGACTCCGCGCAACTTTTTGAGGATGTACATCGCACAAAGTTTCTTCTGATCAAAGCCAGTCTGGTACTTATTCGCCACAAGCAGCACCTGATATCCATCCTTGTCGAATTTTTCGGGCAACTTGTCTTCGGAAAAGCCGTTCATCTTCGCTTCGGAATACTCGACATCATCGACTTTCACCTTTCCGGAGAATGCAACTAGCGCCTTGATTTCGCTGTAGCCTTTCTTACTCAGATATTCATCCATCGCCTGTCGATATTTCACCGCACCTTGGCGCGAATCCGTAATGACCATTGCCTTTGCATTTCCGTCCAGTTCCTGCATCACAGTTGTGCGGAAATGCTCTACAATCACTTCGACTCGTTGTGCAATATTGGTATCGTGCAATTCGGCAGTACGAGCAATCTGGCGTTTCGCCTTTTTGGTTTCCAAAGTCGGATCGTCTTGAATGGCCTTGTTCACCTGATAGAATGTCTTGTATGTGATATAATTCTGCAACACGTCCAGAATGAAGCCTTCTTCAATCGCCTGCTTCATGGAATAGGTGTGGAACGCTTCGCCATGACCGTCCTTATTTATACGCCCGAACAGTTGCAAAGTCGTAGGCTTGGGAGTCGCCGTAAATGCGAAGAACGAAACATTCTCCTGTTTGCCATTGCGTTTGATTTCATCAACAATAGAATCTTCGACATCGACTTCTTCGTCATCATTCTGCTTGCCTTTGCCAAGAGCCTTGGTGATTGCCGCCATGTTCTTGCCCGCAGTAGAAGAATGCGCCTCGTCAATGATAACGGCAAAAGTCTTCCCCTTGAGCGAGGCAACCGTATCGACAATGTAGGGGAACTTCTGGATTGTCGTCGCGATAATCTTGGTGTTGCCTTCAAGTGCCTTGCGCAAATCATCCGAAGTGCAGTCATCCTTCATGGGCTTGAAAAGCCCGGACTTGTGCTCGATTCCGCTAATGGCCGCCTGCAACTGCCTATCGACCACCACGCGGTCCGTCACCACAACGATATTATCAAAAATCTGCTTGTCATCCTTGTCGTGCAACGACGAAAAGCGATGCGAAAGCCATGCAATCGTATTGGTCTTGCCGCTACCCGCACTGTGCTGGATCAGGTAATTGAACGAAGACTTGTTTTCCGTGACATCGGCGAGAATCTTTCGCAAGCAATCCAACTGATGGTAACGCGGGAAAATGATATTTTCCTTCTTCGTCTTTTTCCCAGTTTCCTTGTCTTCTTTTTCTTCAACCTGGATAAAGATGTATCTCGAAATCAAATCGAGAATCGTATCCTTGGTCAGGATATCTTCCCACATGTAATGTACGGGATAATCGTCATCGCAAAGCGGGTTACCCTTGCCCGCATTTACGCCATTACCGTCACCCATATTGAATGGCAAAAAGGTCGTCGTTTCGCCTTCGAGCCTCGTGGTCATATAGACTTCGTTCAAGTCCATCGCAAAGTTCACCAGCGTTCCCGACTTGAACTGGAACAATCTAGTCTTGGGATTGCGCTGTGTGCGATACTGTTCGATGGCGTGCGAATAATTCTGCCCTTGCGGATTCGACTTGAGTTCAAACGAAATGATGGCAATTCCGTTCAAGAAAATCACCAGATCAATCCTTTCGTCGTCACTCGCCCAGACTTCTTCGGCGACCGAGAAGATATTTTCCCGGTAGTTCTTCAAGAGTTCCAGGTTAAAGTCGGTGGCAGGCTTGCTATACATCAAGTCCAGGTGCTGGTTTGCAAGGTCAATGCCGTGCTTGAGCGCGCCAATAAGGCTCCCATCCTTTTTGTTCACTTCGCGGTTGAAGTAGTTGAACAGGGTTTCCTCGAAATCGCCCTTGTACATCTTGCGCAGGAGTTCGACTTTTTTCGGCTGCGTCTTGGTCAAAAACTCCACGAGCAGTTCGCCGTCTATTGCAAAACGGCGATCGAAGTTCTCGTTCGTGCGCACACGGTAGCCGTTATGCTCTTTCAGGTAATTGAGGATTCCGCGCTGGTAATCGTAACGTTCATTGATAGAGAACTTCATAGCGTATTCCCCCTGAACAAATCTTCCATAGTAATTTCTTGTTGTGCAACGCTGCTATTGGCACCTTCGGCAACACCGTAGGTAGTCACCATTGTTGGTACGACGGCATACTTAGTTTTCGTCTTGGTTCGGAACAATTCAGCCCTGTCGCGAATGCAGTCGGCGTAATCTGCAGATACCTGATATTTGCCCAAAGCGAACTTCATTTCGCACAGGTTTATCGCCCTGTCCGCCCTCGAAATGACCATGTCAATCTGGGCTCCCTTTTCAGAATCGTTTTTGGGAACGTATCTCCAAGCGGAAACTTCCGTCGCTATGCCGGCAATGCCCAGTTTCTGCTTTATGGCATCAACATGAGTCATGCAGACTAGTTCAAAAGTCTGCCCCTGCCAACTTTCTACGCTATGCGAGTTGAAGTGCTTGCTCCACCATTGTTCATCAAGGGAGTTGTTCGCCTGCACGTACTTGAAATAAAAAAGCGTATAAAAATCAGACAACCGGTAAATAGCATCCTTGACCTTGTTGCCGAGCTGACTATAACGCAAAACGAAATCGCATCGTTCAAGGTTTTTCAGCACAACTGTCAACATTTTTCCATCGAAATGGACCTGTTTCCCTATTTCAGAACGAGTCATGCCCTCTTTGTGGTTGGCGAGCAACTGCACCACTTGTATATAGTATTCCGCATGGGAAAATAACGCATTGTAGAGCTCGTCAAATTCTATTTTCAGCAAAGCATTCTTACGGAAGAAGAGACGGTCGATGTTTTGGACAAGGCTCAAGCGGGTATCCAGCAAACTCCAGTAAAACGGGACTCCGCCCAAAATCATGTACGCCTGGAGAATCTGGTATCTATCCCACGCACACCTTCTAGCTCGGAGGTATTGTTCCGACTCGTAAAGCGTAAAGGGGTTCAGGTAGATACTGTTCGTAATGCGGCAATGCAACCCGCCCTGGTTCTCGACGAGCTTATCGATCATCCAGCTGGTCGCACTGCCCGTTGCAACAAACAAAATGTCTTTGCGGCGGGCGGCCCAACCATTCCAGAAGTTTTCGAACTCTTCGACAAAATCCGATTTTGGGGTGTCAATCCACGGCATTTCATCAAAAAAGATGACTTTCTTATGGTCGCTGGATTGCGACTCGATCCATCCGGTTAGCGAATCGAAGGCATCTGACCAATCGGCAAACTCTGGCAATTTTGGCAAGTGCGCGTAATGCTTGATGGCCTTTGCAAAGTTTCGCAACTGCTTTTTTACGGGCAGGTTATGACCACCGACAAAAGAAAAGTCGTATTGACGGTTAAAGAACTCTTCTACAAGGAAGGTCTTGCCTACGCGGCGACGGCCATAAACAACAACGAACTCCGACTGGTCACTTTTTAAGCAACGGTCGAGTTCTTCTATTTCGCGATTTCGTCCAATAAGGTTCATCGGCATCCCCATGCTGTTTCCCTAAATATACTCAAAAATCGGGCCAATAATTTCCCAAAAGTGATATTTTTTACGAGATTTGGGAAAATATATGCTAAAAACTATGGATAATTTCCCAAATCTACAAATTTTTATGAGATTTGGGAAATTATGTTATTTCTAGGAAACTTCCTTTTTGCCGGTCACGTATTCGAAAATGAGCGATTTTTTGTATTCGTCGAGGGTTTCAAGCTGTTTTTGCTTGTCGGCGATTGTCGCATCGATTTCGGAACATTTTTCGTCGAGATAATCCGCGATAGCCTTCTGCTCGGAGAGAGGAGGGATTATTACACTTGTTTCTTTCAATATCTTCTGTGTAATACTATACAATTTGACGCCACTTGCAACTTTTCTAATTTGACTTCTCCAACAGTCAGTCAAAAAGAGATATGCAAAATATTTTGCATTCGGCTGCAATGACCTAAATATAATTGCGTGATAACCGGCAAATAAAGGTTCCTTCGTATCAACATAAACACAATTGCCACAACCATCCAAATCTTCTGAAGTATCGGCAAATATAAAGTCATTTTGATGAACTAAAGAAGATGGATTCGTTCTTAAATACGATTCATTGACGAAACGAATCAAAGTATCGTTTATCGCAGTACCACTATTTTGTTTAGAATGAATCTGTCCGTAGCTAATTACCGGGACACCTGTATCTTGTAGATTTTCTTTGGTAATAGGAAGACCTTTTCCAAAATTGAAATAGAATTTCAACTTTTTAACATCCCATCCTTCTGGGATTTTTCCAATCCATTCGATGCCGCTGTCTTTTAATTTGGCTTTAGGATTGATACCTTTGGTGACAGCTTCGGTAATGACCGATTTCTTATAGTCGTTCAAAATTTCAATTTCGCGCTGCACATCAGAACGAATCGAAACAATCTCGCCACACTTCTCATCCAAAAAATCCGCAATCTTCTTCTGTTCCGCAAGAGGTGGGATTATAATCGAAGTTTCTTTCAAAATCTTCTGGGTTATGCTATATAGCTTTACCCCACTAGCAACCTTCCTTATTTGGCTTCGCCAACAGTCTGTCAAAAACAAGTAAGCAAAATACTTTGCATCAGGTTGTTGAGAACGGAATATTATTGTATGATAGCCTGCAAATAGCTTTCCATCATAGTCGTTATATACGCAATTTCCACATCCTTCAAGGTCCTCAGATGTGTCTGCGAAGATAAAATCGTTCTTTCTTACCAGTGCTGAAATATCTGTTCTTAAATAAGATTCATTCACAAATCTTATCAAGGATTCATGAACAGCTGTTCCTTTATTTTGCTTAGAATGGATTTGTCCATAACTGATTACAGATATTCCAGATTCTTCAAGATTATCTTTCGTAATAGATAAGCCTTTGCCAAAGGCAAAGCAATACTTTAATTTCTTTATTTCCCATTCAGCAGGAATCTGCTCAACCCAATCAAGGGTTGTTTTTTTCATTTTACGCATAGCAGAACCACCTTACCCAAACAGCTTTGCAATACGCTTGTTCACAGACTTGTCAAGGTCCACAAATTCCTTCGCCAAGTCCTTGCTAGCCTTGGGCTGCTGATACTTGTAAAAGTAGCGTGTAAACGGAATTTCGGCACCGGTTTTCACGATAGGCTTCTTGGCGCTTACGTCTTCTTCGAAGAAAGCCTTTGCGTCGGGGATATGCGGCAACACTTCGCGAGCCATGTAGTCGTCGATGCTTTCGGTGTACTTGACAATCTCGGTATCCTTCGAATCGTTATCCCAAAGGATATTCCCCTTCTTGTCTTTCTGGATTTCGGCGTCCTTATCCATTACCGAAAGGCCGTCCGCAATCCTGTCGAGCAACTTCTTGTCCACATCAGGGAACAGTTCCGACAAGCGCTCCATAAAGGAATCCGGCTCTAGGTATTTTTTCTTGCCGGTGTTTGCCTTTAGCGTTTCCATGATGGAATCGTAAACGGGCTTGCCCGCCTTCAACTTTTCAAGGAGCTTTTCTTCCTTGGTGGAAAGTTCCTCTTCGGAATTTTCAAGTTCGTTCACCTTTGCTTCATCATAGACCGTATTCAACGCTCCCGAAACGACCAGATTTTCAATGCGTTCGTCGGTAATGGCATAGCTGCGTTGCAACGGCTGCTTGACCACATATTCGCGATACATGAATTCTTCGTTACCATAAATCTGGCAAAGTTCGTTTTCTTCGAAGTTCGCATAAAGTTCGGTAATGCACTTGCGGTCTTTGGGAGTGATTTCGTTGCGCTTGTTTCCGAGGCTCTTACGCAACTTGTGGTAAATACCGCTCGCGTCAATGAGCTGCACCTTGCCGCGACGCTTTTGACTTTTGTTCTTCGAGAGGACCCAAATGTAGGTTGCAATGCCCGTATTGTAGAAAAGGTCCGTCGGGAGCGCGATAATCGCTTCGAGCAAATCGTTTTCCAAAAGCCAGCGACGAATCTGCGATTCACCAGAAGCCGTACCACCCGTAAAAAGCGGTGAGCCATTTTCGATAATCGCCGCACGCCCGCAAAGGTCGTCCATCTTATCGACCGCCGACTGGATAAACAGCAACTGCATATCACCCGTTGCTGGCAAGTAGCCAGCACCCCAGCGGCTCTGCGATTTCTTCTTTTCCTTGTTCACCGCATCTTCGACACCTTCAGCAGCGTCCTTGCCACCCCACGGTTGCCCAAACGGCGGGTTCTCCACCATAAAGCGCATCTTGGTATTCGCAAAGCAATCCGCCTTCATCGTATCTTGCAGGCGGATGTTCTCGGCGTTCTGCCCCTTGATAAGCATTTCGGCGAGGCAAATCGCATAAGATTCCGGGTTCACTTCTTGCCCGAAAAGGCGAATGTCTGCCGTCGGATTAAAACGCTTGATAAAGTTTTCCGTAGTGGAGAGCATACCGCCCGTTCCGCAAGCCTGGTCGCAAACGGTAATCACCTTGCCATCATCAAAGATGTCATCGCAACCTTCGGCAAGCAAGATGTTCACCATCGTCTTGATGATGTCGCGACCCGTGTAGTGGTCGCCCGCCTCGGCATTTTCAGAGAATCTGCGAATCAAGTCCTCGAAAATGTAGCCCATCTTCACATTGTCAATTGTTTTCGGATTAAGGTCCAATTCCGAAAACTTCTTGATGACGCCATAAAGGCGGTTGTGCTTGTCCATCTTATCGATTTGCTTTTCGAAATCAAGACCGGACGAATTGCTCATGATGATTTCCTGAACATTCGGCGAGAATGCGTTCAAGTAGCTCTTGAAATTCGATGCAATGTGTTCGGAATCGTTCAGGAGTTCTGCCAGCGTGTATTCGCTCGTGTTGTAGAACTGGAAACCCGAGATTTTGCACATCGCCTTGTAAGGGTAAGCGGGGCTCTTCTTGAACTGGGCAACGACCTTCGCCTTCGTGCCGGCAAGCGCACATTCAAAACGGCGGATAATCACCATCGGGATGATGACATCCTTGTACTTGTCGCTCTTGTAAGGGCCGCGAAGAGTATTCGCGATGGACCAGATGAAATTAACTTCGGTCGAAACATCTACCGGGGAATCGTCAAAAGCGGCGTCGATGACCTTGTTCTTGGACATGTAGAAAATCCTTTGCTAATCAGAGGTAAAGATAGTCAAAAATAAGGAGGCTATCTAAGCAATTCGGGCTTGAGTTTGAATGCGTTTGGGTCAAGAGTTATTTGGTAAATACAGATATTCGGATTCAAATCCTTCGCAATTTCAATGATTTGTTCTTTTTTGCGTGGCAACATATTTACGCCAAGATAAACCGACTCGAAACAATCAGGAGTGATTCTGGGATAATGGCGTATTTCTTTCCCATCTACGGTATCTTCTCCATAAAATTCTTTTGGAACATCTCGCGCAGCATTGGCCCATAATGGGTGGTCCGCAATTAAGCGCACCTCCTGTTCGTGCTCCCAATCCTTGGCTTTTGTTAGCAACAATTCAGATGGTGAAGGACGATTTCTAAAATAGTCAGGCTTATCGTTTATGTTTCTGTAAACAACCTCTTTCGCTTCTTGAGGAGCACTATAACCCAAAAACCGATCCTGGCAACTCCGCAAAACAGCTTCTATATTTAAGCCAATACAGATTCCCTTATGGTTGTTGTAGTAAGCCCACATAAGCAACGAATCACACACCTTCGATAAGCAACAAATCCATGTTTGCTCTCTATAATTTTTCATATCATTGTATTTCATTTTAGAGAAGAAACCAGCAGGATTCAAGTTACGCTTATTCGGTGGAACATTCGAATAATCAAATAATGCTGGGTGGCAATCAAACGGATCATTAAACTTCGTCGCATTGGTAAACTGAAGAGTTCGATTTTTCAGCATAGCCATGCCACCATCGAAATCAAGGTATTTATACAATATATCTGTCGCCATACATTTTGCAAAATAGTTTATTACTTGAAATAAAATTGCAGTTGTCGCAAAATTTGCATATTACCTTTTCAAAATTCTAACACCGATTTTCTATGGTCACAAATTGTGACATCCATGTTTTTGGTGAACCTTTTGGTGAACTTTCTGCTAATTTCCACAATAGCGCATGGCGCTCCACCTTAACACCCCCATCTAATTTCTATATTGTAGCCCAATGGAAGATTCCGAAGTTCTTGAACAAGATGACTACGAGGTGAAAATCGGTTCGTTTAACGGGCCGATGGATTTGCTTGTCTATCTCGTTCAGAAAAAGGAAATGACGCTGGACCAGATTCCCATTGCAGAAATCGCAGACGACTTTCTCAAGTGGGTGAACGAGTATTCCGAAACGGACCTTTCCAAGGCGGGCGACTTCTTGTTTATGGCGAGCCGCTTGATGGCGCTCAAGGTGCAGGAGTTGCTCCCGGCCGAAGAACGCGATCCGGAGATGGAAGAGGAATACAACGAAGACCGCGAAAAGCTCATGAAGGAAATGTTGGAATACCAGCGTTTCAAGCAGGTCGCAAGTGGCCTCCAGGAAATGGAAGCGAAGAACTTCGGAACGTACTCCCGTGGGCGCCTCGAAAAGACGCAGAGTGACGACGACACTCTCGCCGATGCAAACATCTGGCAGCTTTTCCGCGCCTACCAAAAGAGCTTAAAGACAAAGATTTCCGAGACGATCCACCATATTGAATTGGACTACGTGACCATTCAGGACCGTCAGCAGGCCATAAACAATTACCTGAACGTGCATGGACGTGCGCTTTTTGAAGACTTGCTCGACAACGATTCGCACCCGATTGTCGCAGCGGTAACGTTCATGGCAATGCTCGAAATGATCAAGACGGACGATATCGTTTTCCGTCAGAGCGAACTTTTTGGTCCGATCTGGATTTACCGCAAGAAGAACAATCCCGAGTTCGCCGACGAAATGGCGCACGAGACCGTATTCTTCAGCAAGGATCCCGAAGTCAAGTCGGGCCTTGTGGATACCATCCGCAGCCAGGCGATCGCACGTTCCAAGGAAAAGAGCGTGGGCGACCTTGCCGCGACGATGCGCGAAGCCGTGCTTTGGACGGAACGTGGCAGGAACGTCACCGAAGAAGACCTCAATGCGATGTTGGAAGGTCGCGAAGATATCTCCGAAGTGCAGGACAATCCGTTTGCCGATATGATTGCGGAAGCGGACGCAGCCGAAGGCGCACAGCAGGTTGCAAGCGCACCCGCAGGGGATGCACAGTCCGCAGCTCCGGAAAATGCAGAAACCGCAGTTGCCGAAAACGCAGAAGCCACGCCGAGTCAAGATTCCGCGCCTGCAAATGACAACGCTTCGGCTCCGGTCGAAAATGCTGAAACTATTCCGGCTCAAGGCTCCGTGCAGTCCGCAGAAGCATCCGCCAGCGAAGACGCCACAACTCCGGCGCAAGACAGCGCGGACATTCCTACGTTCGAATCGTCAAGCATCGCAGACGAAGCCCCGGTGCTTAGCAAGAGTTCGATTCCTGAATTCGGCGACAATGACGATGACGATTCCGAAGAACGCGCCCACACATTTGAGCCGGTGGACGAGCCTGCCGAAAGTTCGTTTCAGGAATTGAACGAACAGGCCGTCCAGCAGATGAGTGACGAAGAGTTTGCCGCCTTCATGCAGAAGGCCCAGGCTTTCTACAACAACGCAAGCTCCACGCAGTCTAGCGACGCGCAATCGGCTACCAACTTCACGCAGTCCACCGCAACATCCGCGAATTCTCGCAGCACTAGTTCTTACGATTCGTACAAGTCCAACGATTCTTACAGCAGCTTCAGCAAGAGCGCTTGGAACGAACCCACACCGACGGCAGTTCAAAAAGAAGAACCCGAAGAAGACCGCTATTCCTCATACAGTTTCGGCAACGAAATGACCGACGAGGAATACATCGCTTACTTGAACCGCAGCGCCCGCGCAAGCCGCAAGGAAGAATCGAAGCCCGCGGCATCCACATCAAGCGCAGCTCCCGAGAAGCCCAAGAAAAAGTCCTTTATGCCCGAAGATGACGAAGGCGGAATGACGGACGAAGAATACCAGGCTTACCTCGCCGAACATGGCGACGACGATGAAGACGAAGAAGGCCCCGTAGTCTACGGAGCCGACAAAGATTAATTTTCATTGATGGACTAAAGCGATTTCTTCACGCTCCAGCTTCCCATCACCGTTTTTCCATTGACAACTTCGCGATAGTCAAAAACTTCAAATTTGCGATTCTTGTAAAACGCAAGATTTTTTTCCGAGTTTGTGAACAACGTCAGTTGTTTGCCTCCACGTTCACGGATGTATTCTTCCATAAAAGCGATAAGCCGTGTACCCACACCTTGCCCTTGAAATGGCGGGTCCACCGTCAACGAACTACAATACCAGATATTTTCGCCATCGTGCTGATAATCGTGGCACGGTTTCCCAGCAGATTCATCCATATCAATCCAGGCAAACACACGTTTTATACCGGCGTTAAAAAAGACCCTCCACCAGCCATAAAGCAAGAACTGAATATCCAAAGGTCTCTTGTAATACGGATCTTCAAGCACCGCCAAGCCAACGATTTTTCCGTCAATTTTAACCGTCAAGAAATGAGACTTTTGCATAACCGCACGCCACGTTCCATACAAAACGGACCGTATCACCTTGCGCCTCATTTCTAAATCCGGAAAGGCATACAAAAAGTACTCATAATATTCATAGGCCCTAAACGAAAGCTCCACAGCTTCGCTTAGTTCTTCACGTTTCAGCACACCAAATTCGAATCCCATTACACAACTCCGTTCTATTTATATAAAATAGAAACTATTGCCGAAGTTGCGAAATTCGAAAAATATTATGTACAAAAATATTGGAACAACCTTATCCAAACAGCTTGGCGATGTACGGGAAAGCTTCATCCGGCAAACGGAAATTCCTTGCGATATAGAACATATAAGGAATCTTGACCCCTGCAAATGGCCAAACTCGCTTTGTAGCTTCGGCTAATTTTTGCGGATCCGTCGTTCCCATATAAGCCGGGAAGAAAATGTTCCAATGAGCTAAAAGATCTTCTTTATTCATATGGAAAACAAGATCAGCCTTTTGCTCATCCATTCTGTTCGTCATACTCCACAACATTCCCAAATCCCAACCAGGGTCACCGTAGCCAAAATCGCCCATATCAATCCAAAGCGTTCGCTTTCCATCAGTGATGACATTGCTGATTTGCAGGTCGCCATGAAGGCAAGTCGGGGTGTCAGGAACGGTGTCGATAAACGCCAGAGCCTTTTGCTTGTAAAAGTCAGGCACCACATCCTTTTCGAGATAAAAGCGGCGGAATTTTTCCTTTGTCGATACAAGTTTCGTCGTATCCGCTTTTGTCGAATGCAGTTTCTTGGCCATTTCAGCAAAAGTCAAGGAAAGTTCCTTCAGTCGTTCTGGCTCTTGCGAGATGATTCTCGAAAACGAGCGTTTATCCCTGATAAGTTCATATTCAGCACCAAAACGTTCACCATCCGTTATCAAGCGAATTGGTTTTGGAGTCGGGATTCCCAAATCGAAAGCCGTGCAAGATGTCAAGAAATCTTTTTTAGCACAGTCCGCTTCGAATCCAGGATGATAAAGTTTTGCAATCGTATCGCGCGTCTTGTGCGTGTACGAGATTGCAGTCGCGCCTTCACCCGTCGCTGCATAATCATCCAAATTGATCTTTTCAACTTCTTCAGACATAATAGCCTCTCTTAATAAAATTTTTCGACCAGGGAATGAACCAATCCTGCAAACAACTTCTTATAAGCTTCAGGAGTCGGCATCAAGATTGAACGGATACAAGCATCCAAAGGAGCAAACTTGCCAGCAAGAGCAGTGAAGGCGGAAATGTCCTTATTCCCCGTGTAGGCCTCAGCAAACGCATTCCAGAAGTTTTTCAACTGTTCCTGCGACATGTGGAAAATTTCCTGCGCTGCCGGGAACTGAGAATAAACTTGGCAAGTCATGAAAAAATGCCCTATATCGAACATTGGTGAACCGTGACTAAACCAGCCAAGATCAATCCAATAAGGTTTACCGTCACCAGAAATAATCAAGTTACCCATCTGGAAATCACCATGCAAGCAGGTTTTCTCGTCTTCTATACTCTGAACAAACGCCCGCATTTTTTCTCTATCATCATCTGCAACAAAATCAGACGCATCGATACCCTTCAGGGCAAGATCCTTGCGGCTTGGGAAAA
>Ga0310786_10001734_pt1 | contig 34894 bp, 26 predicted proteins | sample AusTroGonzalo_MG_FD_203881 | JGI IMG/M metagenome (GOLD analysis project Ga0310786, IMG submission 203881) | Bovine rumen microbial communities from tropical cattle in Woodstock, Queensland, Australia - Gonzalo_03 (v2) (version 2) | ecosystem: Host-associated > Mammals > Digestive system >... | reverse complement strand
GGCGGAAGAGGTTCACATCGAAGGTGCGCTTTGTGTGGCGCTTCGAGTGCGAGACATTGCAGCCGCCCATGGCTTTCTTGCCTGTAATTTGACAAATCTTTGACATTGTAGTATATATTTTATATTTTTCTCTCGAACAAAAAGCTCTAACCCATTCATCCTCAGCACAATACAGATAGACCACGTGCAAAATGCAGTCTATTCCACGAAAAAAATCGTGCAAAATTACTACTTTTTTTTCAATTGACCAAATATTTTTGCGTTTTTTTGCATTTTTTTATTTGCACATATCAGAAAAAAGAAGTAATTTTGCAGCCGGAAAACAAACCAATATTCTTATAAATCATGATTGAACATTTAATTCCCGCGTGGATGTTAATCCCGTTTGTGGTGATGTTGTTGTGCATTGCGGTGCTTCCTCTTATTCCGCATGTAGGCGAGTGGTGGGAACACAACATGCACAAGTTGTATGTATCATTGATTCTGGGTGTACCGGTTGGCTTGTGGCTCTGCCTGAACGGAATGAGTCATGAGTTGGAGCACCAAATGATCTACGACTACGTGCCATTCATTCTCCTGCTGATGGCGCTGTTTGTAACTACCGGAGGTATCTGTATCCGCGGTGACCTGAAGGCTACTCCGACGACCAATACGGTGATCCTGGCCATCGGATGGGTACTGGCATCGTTCATGGGAACGACGGGAGCCGCGATGCTGCTTATCCGTCTGCTCATCTCCACGATCCAGCAACGCAAGTACCGCGTACACACCATCCTATTCTTCATCGCCATCGTGGCGAACTGCGGTGGTCTGTTGTCGCCGCTGGGTGATCCTCCTTTGTTCCTGCTGTTCCAGAAGGGTACACCGTTCATGTGGTGGATGCAGAACATGCTGCCGGAATGGGCGCTGACGGGTGTGCTGCTGCTCGGTATATACTACCTTGTGGATTGGTATTTCTACAGAAAAGAGCCGACAGAGAACCTGATGGCGGATGTCCGCGAGGCCGGTAAGTTGCAAGTGAGCGGCCTGATCAATCTGGTATGGCTGCTGTGCGTGATCTGCTCGACGATGTTCATCAACTCGACGTATATCCCCGCGATGGGTGCGCATGACGCGCCGTGGTACTTGAAGTTACTGCGCGAGTGGGCCTTTATCCTGATCATCGCCGCCAGCTGGATGACGACCAAGAAAGAGGTTCGCGTGAAGAACAACTATAGTTGGGTTCCTATCATGGAGGTAGCCTGCGTGTTCCTCGGTATCTTTGCGACGATGACGCCGGCTCTGATGTTCCTGCAGCAGAACCCGCTGCCTGTGACCGCTCCGTGGCAGTTCGTCTATTGTACGGGTGCGCTGAGTGCGTTCCTGGACAACGCGCCGACCGCTATGGTCTTCCATGCGACCGCCACCACCCTGCCGGCAGGTATGGACGCTGTAGCCGGTATCGCTCCGGAGTTTATGAAAGCGATCTCGATGGGTGCCGTCTTCTTCGGTGCTCTGACCTATATCGGCAACGGACCTAACTTCATGGTGAAGTCGATAGCAGAGCAAGAAGGCATTGAGATGCCGAGCTTCTTCGGATACATGATCAAGTTCAGTCTGATTGTCTTACTGCCGGTATATATACTGGTACAACTGATATTCATCTAATGAGTCTGGTAGATCAAATTATCGCCTGGTATTCGGCGCATATGAACTATGCGTCGATTACCGGGTTGATGGCAGTAGAGAGTTCGTTCATCCCTTTCCCGAGCGAAGTAGTGATCCCACCTGCAGCGTATGTAGCGGAGAACCCCGAGAGTGTGCTGTGCGCCACGGGTAACTATCCGGTGGACGTACTGCTGATCGTGCTCTTCGGCACGCTGGGTGCGATGATCGGTGCGATCATCAACTACGCGCTGAGCGTATGGCTGGGACGATTGATCATCTATAAGTTCGCCGACTCGCGTCTGGGGCACATGTGTCTGCTGTCGAGCGAGAAGCTGGAGCGTGCCGAAGCCTATTTCCGCGAGAAAGGCAACGTGTCCACCTTCGTAGGCCGTTTCATCCCCGGCATCCGCCAGCTCATCTCTATCCCTGCGGGCCTGAGCCGCATGCATTTCGGTGCGTTCCTCTGGTGGACGTTTCTCGGTGCATTCATATGGAACTGCATCCTGGCGCTGGTGGGATACGTGGCAGCGGGTCAGGCAGACCTAATCAACAAATATAGCCACGAACTAAGCGTGGCTATACTGGTACTGCTTGGCGCAGTAGCGTGCTATTATGCTGTGCGCTGGCTTATTGGGCGAACCAAGCGGCGATAGCCTTGCGGCGGTCGATGAGTTCGGCCAGTACGCAGGCTCCTATCCAGCCCAACAGGAAGAATAATATCACAAACTTGCGGCGACCGTTCACGGGTTTGGAGTCTACGGTAAAGTGGTTCTCCAGCACGACAGGAGCGGTCGCTAACTGTAGGCGCTGGTCCATTCTGAAGGTACGGTTCTGGTGGGCATAGATGTCGCCGAGGAAGAGGTGGACACGCCAATCGCCCATGAATACCAGTCCGTTACGCACCGAGTTGAGGGGTTCCGAACCCGGGTTGGAATGGAAATAATACTGGTCGGTCAGGCTGTCGAGTTTCTCTACCTGCGAATGGTTGAAGCGGACCTGCTCCAGCATATTCATCATATAGGTCTTGTAAGCCCCCTGCATACTGGGATTAGCGTTGAGGAAGGTCATCACCTCCTGCTCTACGGCAGGTATCATATCCAAGTCACGATGCTTGATACGAAACTGCAGACAGAGGCGGTCCTGCATCTGTACGTTGACCGTGTCGGTGGGCGACGAACTATTCTTGAAGTCGATATAATCCGCCACGGAGTCGTGCAGACAGTCAATGACGCGATAGGTCTCGAAGCAACGGAGCTTTTTATCATACAACCACGATTGGAGGGGTGATTCAGGCGGCAGCTGTTGAGCGGAGCGAAGGGGCATGAAGGCCTGTTCGAACTGCTGCACGGTAGGTCCGTTCAGTACCGCTACGGCATTGACACGATAGATGACGTTGTCGCGACGGGTGTAATAGAGTGCCGCTGCCACGCCGAGAGCGACGCAGAGCAGGACGAGCCACCAGTAGCGGTACGTCAAGCGTAACGCACGCGCCAAGAGGCAGCCAAGGGCTTTACAAGCGCGACCTAAGGCATGCCAGCAGGCTACGCAGAGGTCAAAAAAATTCATCTCTCTTTCCATATACTTTAAACTTTAAACTTTCAACTTTACTTTCTCCGTATCCATCCGAAGGTACGATGAGCGGGTTTGGGTTCTTCTGCCTGTGCGGGTTCGTCGTCGATGGTGATGACCACCTCGTCGGCGGAAGGCGATGCCGTATGTTCGCGTGCAGGCTTGGCCGGTTCGTCATCGTCAAGCGGGAAGAGCGTGCCGCTCAGGTCGATCGTCTGTGTGGGTTCGTCCTCACGCGGCGTGTCCACCTGCGGCGGATAATTGCTGTCGATAGCCTCGTTGATGGCCTCTTCGTCCTCGGTAGGCAGTCCGTCCACCTTGTAGCCCGTGGCGATGATGGTGACGCGTACGTCTTCGCCCAGGCTCTCGTCGATAGACGCACCCCATTGTACCTCTATGTCGTCGCCCACCTCCTGTACGAACTCATTGATCTGGTCGATCTCCTCCATGACGATCGCATGTTCGGTGGAGCAGTAGAACTGCAGCAGGATACGCTCGGCACCATGTACGTCGTTGGTGTTGACGAGCGGTGAATTGAGGGCATCGTTGATGGCCTGGGTGATACGGTTTTCACCCGAGGCGCGTCCCACGTTCATGATAGCCACCCCACCCTTGCGGAGCGTGTTGCGTACGTCGGCGAAGTCGGTGTTGATATATCCCGGTACGGTGATGATCTCCGCGATGGCACGTGCGGCATTGGCTACCACGTCATCGGACTTGGAGAAGGCGTTCAGCAGGTTCAGGCCCGGATATATCTGTTTGAGTTTCTCATTGTTGATGATGAGCAGTGCATCCACATGCTTGGCGAGTCGTGCCACGCCGGTCATCGCCTTGACGATCTTACGCTTGCCCTCGAAGGCGAAGGGGATCGTGACGATACCTACGGTGAGGATACCCATCTCCTGGGCCACTTCGGCTACGACAGACGAAGCACCCGTACCGGTGCCGCCGCCCATACCTGCAGCCAGGAAGAGCATCTGCGTGCCGTCGTTGAGTGCCTCGCGTATATGTTCGCTGCTCTCCTCGGCGTACTGACGTGCGGTCTCGGGATCGCCACCGGCACCCAGTCCCGGACCCAACTGCAGCTTGCAGGGGACAGACGACTTGATGAGCACCTGACGATCGGTGTTACATACCAGGAACGAGACGTCTTTGAGTCCCTGACGATGCATGTAGTTGACGGCATTGCATCCGCCGCCGCCTACGCCGATGACCTTGATGATACTATCTTCGGTCAAGCCCTCGAGGGGCAGAGTAATCATTTCTTCATCCATAGATGGTGAGTTGTGATTTGTTATTGTTGATTAATTATTCTTCCAAGAATATCTCGAGTGTACCATTCTTCATACGTTCGAGCAGGTTGGGTGTACGTATGGGTTGGTTCTTATGGCTGTCGCGGTAGTCCTGTCCGAGCAGGAGCGTACCGACGAGCGAGCTATATTCGGGCGAGAGATACTGCTCGTCCGTATCGCGATGGAGGAGCAGATTGTGCGCGCCGTACTGGACGCGTACGCGTGTCTGCTGCTGGAGGTACTCCACCATGCCGGTGAGCATACTGGCTCCGCCGGTGATATAGAGAGTCTGAATGCGGCTCTCGGCTTTCTTGAGTTCGTCGATGAGGGGTGCGAGTATCTCGCGCAGCTTCATCTCGATAGCCTCCGCCAGTTGTTCGGTGGTAATCACCATCTCCTGTGTCTCCATGCCGGGTGCGGCGGGTACGCGCAGGCGCACGTTCCTCTCTACCAAGGCAGGCGAGGCGATGCCGTAACGGCACTTGAGCACCTCTGCCGTACGGAAACTCATACCTTGCTGCTCGAGCATGCGGGTGATATGATAGCCCCCCTTGGGCACCACGCGGTTGGCGAGGTATTGCCCTCCCTTGTAGACGGTGAGTGTGGTGGTCTGTGCGCCCATGTCGAGCACGGCGCAGCCATTCATCAGCACATGATTGCCATCGCAGGTGGCGAAGGCGGAGAGTAGCGCCTCGGGGCGGACGAAGGTCTGCTCAATACTCTTCGCAGCCTGGGAGAACGCCTTCTGGAGCTGGCTGTCGATCACCTTGCGACCGTAGAAAGCGATATAATGCGCCTCCACTATCGCGGCACGCTGGTCGGAGGAAGGCACCTCGTCCTGCTCCACGCCGTCGAGGATGAAATAGCTGGGTACGAGTCCGAGCACCGCCACTTCGGGGTTGTGCCGTTCGATCTTGGTCTTGCACTCAGCCTGCATCTCGTCGAGCAGCTGCTGCGTGATCTCTTTGCGTCGAGCCTGATCGCGCTTGCTATGCACGGCCACAATCTGCATCGACTGACCGCCGAGTGCGACGAAGGCTGTAGGCAGCTCACGCAGGCCTATACGGTTGGCCAGCAGCTTGAGTACCTCGGCCACGGCAAAGCCGGCATTGCTCGACTGCGTGACAATACCCTGCTCCACGCATATGTTACCCAGTCGCTGTGCACGCTGCTCCACCCCGAGTACCTGGAAGAGGTCGGGGGCAAGTTGGCGTGCTGCCATCGCACGGATGCTGTCGCTACCCAGTTCGATAGCTACAAGCGGAAGGGAATCGGCTGTCTGTGTCTTTTTTCTTGCCATGACTTATCTTGCTACCACTTGTCCTGCGTAGCGCAGGTCAAGTTCGGTATACTGTTTATCCTGTGTAGCCTCTCTGCCCTTGTCGAGGAACAGTTGCAGCTTGTGTAGTTTCTTCTCATAGTCGTCCATTCGTCCGATCAGCACATGCGGCTGCCGCTTGTCGCGCAGGAGGATGACGGCCATCTCGGCGCTGCGTATATGCACATGATCGATGCGCGGACGCCAGTAGCGGTTGTCGCGAAGCCAGAAGGCGAAGTCGGCCAGCTGTCCGGCCGCCATCGTCATCTCCACCTGTCCGGTGACACGCAGCACGGAGTCCTTGACGGCAGGACGCGCCTGCATGAGCCGTCTGTCGGTGTCGATCAGATAAGTGCCCTCAGCTGTCAGCACACGCAGCAGCGGTACGCGTTGGGTGATCACCACCCGTACGTCATGCCAAGGCGTGATATAGCACTCGGCTGTGCGCACCATGGGATGTTGGCGTACGGTGTTCTCGATGCGCTGCAGCGAGAGCTGGTCAACGCGGCGTCCCACGGGATGGATGTCGAGGCTATGCAGCATGCCCTCGAGTTCGTTGCGGAACACATACACCCGTTCGTCGCCGTCGGCCAGTATATACGTGATCGAGCGGCATGCCTCGGGTTCTCCCGCACGGCGGTAGCCCCAGACTAAGGCCAGGGCGAAGAGCGTGAGTGTCAGCACGATGCCGAGTACGCGGAGTATGAGGCGAGTCATTGGGTTCATCTCAGGGCTTCGGTTATAGCCGGTACGAGGCGGTCGATGTCGCCTGCGCCGATGGTCAGCACAGCAACCGGCTCAGGGCTCAAGGCTATGAGTCTCTGCAGTTCGTCTATCAAGTCAACTTTCTGCACCACCTTCATCCTTCCGTCTCCGTCAGCTGCTATCAGCATCTCGCTCGTGACGCCCGGGATAGGCAGTTCACGCGCCGGATAGATAGGCAGCAGCAGACACTCATCGAGGGTGGCAAGCACACGGCGGAAACCGTCCGCGAAATCGCGCGTGCGAGTATAAAGGTGCGGCTGAAAGACACCTATCAGCCGGCGCTCGGGATAGAGACGGCGTATAGAGTCGATAGCCGTAGCTATCTCCTCGGGATGGTGGGCATAGTCGTCCACATATGCCACGCGTGGCGTATTCAGATGGATGTTGAAACGCCGCAGTACGCCGCGGAAAGAGGCCATACGCTCCTTGATCTGCTCTTCCGGCACTCCCACCAACAGCGCCACCGTGATGGCAGCCACTGCATTCTCTATATTCACCCAGACGGGCACACCCAGACGGATGTCGCGGATAGTGGCCAAGGGGGATACATAGTCGAACATCAACTGACCGTCGCCGATGCGGATATTATGCGCATTATCCCATCCGTAGGTGTAGCATTTGACGCCGGGTTGCAGACGGGGCTCCAGGGCAATGCCTTGTTTCATGACGAGGGCACCGCTGATGAGGCTCGTATAGTGGGCGAAAGCCTCGCGATAAGCCTCAGCCGTTCCGTAGATATCCAGATGGTCGGGATCGACGGCTGTAATCACGGATATATAGGGCGTGAGATGATGGAACGAGCGGTCGTATTCGTCGGCCTCCACCACCACATACTCGTTCTGCGGGTCTATCAGCACATTGGTGTTGTAGTTCAGACTGATGCCGCCCAGAAAGGCATTGATGCCCGTTGATGAAGTATCTGCCGATGGCGTATTGGCGGTCACATAGGCAATCATCGTGCTGGTAGTGGTCTTGCCGTGCGTACCGGCCACGCAGAGCGCACGCTGTGCACGCGTCACGAGTCCGAGCACCTCGGCGCGCTTGCGGATGTCGAAGCCCTGTTCGCGCAAGGCAGTATAGATACGGTTGTCTTCCGGCACGGCCGGAGTACGCACTACCAGCGTGGTGTGCGGATTGATGATGTCGGATTGATGAGCGATGATCTCCGGGTCGTCGTCATAGATGACGGCGAGGCCCTCGGCTTCCAGTTCGCGAGTCAGGTCGGAGGGGGTACGGTCGTAACCGCATACGCGGTAGCCTCGGCTATGAAAATAGCGAGCCAGGGCACTCATTCCGATGCCGCCTATTCCCAAGAAAAACAGGGTCTTGATATCTTCCGACCGAATCATTGCGTACTTAGCCAAATTAAAAATCGTGCAAAATTACAACAAAAAAATGACATATGCAAGCATATGTGGAAAAATATTTTCGCTTGTTGGACTCCAAAAATGGTCAACAAAATATATATTATATATATATAATATAGTATAAGAATGGCAAAAAAAGGTCGATCGTGGCGTTGAGAGGCCGTTGATGATGGCTTAATAACGCGGTAATCACCCGGTAATCACCCGGTAATCACCCCGTTATCACCCCGTTATCACCCTGTTTAGTCTTGTTGCGGTCTCATGCCTGGCCTATGGAAATCAGGTGGCGTTACGGTGGGAGGTCGTATTTTTATTGCTGAAGGGTCAACAGCAGCGTGTCTGCATAGAACAGGCTCTCGGAGAAATGGCTATTGTCGGTCTTGGTCAACATATCGCGCATGTCAATTATTCTACTATTCAAGGAAATAGGCGGCAACCTTCAAAATACCCATGCTTGTTTAGGTAGCCCATCGCGATAGCAAATAATAACATTCCTATTGTCGTGATGAGTGTGTACCAAAGCAGTATATTCAAATTCTTTTTACTCACATTCTCGGGCTCTCCCCAGCGTTCTCTGAATATTTGGTATTTGTTCTGCACTATAGACTTTTTTCGCTCATATCTATAACCAAGATATAAAATCCAAGGAATTCCTGTTAGCCAACTTATTTTTCTGGAAGCCAACGTTCCATATTCAGGAAGATGCAGATCACAGATGAAAGTATATGTGGTTCCTATTATAAAACCAAATATAACAAAAGTAGTAAATGCTAGCATAGATGTTGCTGACAATACACTATTTCCTTTAAACTTTTTTTTGTTTTTTTCGAAATAGCAGTAATAGTGCCAGAACAAGAAATCTAACCATTTCATAATTAATACTCCTCTAAATAGTATATTCGCAAAACCATAATGGATTGAGGCTGCAAAGGTACAACATTTTTTTGGAATACACAAGATTTTGAGCAGAAAAAAAAATGATCCAAGTATGCTTTTAGTCATGCAGGGGCAACAGGCAAAAAAATCCCTCACTCCGATGGGTGGAGTGAGGGAGAGGACATGAGTAACGGTCGCCGCCCATAGCCGTACAGAGTTGGTACTCGGCTTATTGCAAAATCAATCGTCGTTCTTCTTCGTCTGACGGGCTTTCAGGCGGTCGAGGACCTCGGAGAAGGAGCGGTTGCCGTCCTGGAACGAGCCGGCTTTCTTCCTGCGCAGCCAGAAGAAGCGCACGATGATAGCCACTACGCAGAACAGGATATACAAAATCATGTACATATACGCGGCGAAGATGATACACAGCACCACGCCGAAGATGAGCGCCAGGCCGAAGAGCAGACTCGCGAACGAGGCGAAAGCCGACTTGACGGTATAGTACACCGTGTTACCCACCACGCGGACGACGTTGATCGGGTTGAGCGCCGCCAGTATGACACCGCCGATAGCCGCTATCGTAGCGAAGACAGCCGCACCCACACCTACAGCAGCCGAACCAAGATCCATCGTCAGCGTCTTATTGGCCTTGGCCTCCGCCAACTCCTCCGCCGTAGCCGGACGGAAAGCCACCGCCACATAACAGAGGGTATAGACCAGCTCAATCAGGAGGAGCTTAAGCGCGCCACCTACTCCGCCATTGGAGAAGATACTGAGTTGGTTAGGAATAACTGTGGAATCGAAGATATCCAAACACCAAACCAAAAGATGGAGCAACCAGCATACCGCCAGCACAATCAGCATCCAACGGAACACCTTACTTCCATCGTAGATATATCCCGCAATCTCAGGCGATTTGGGTTTGAAGAGGTTCTGATAAACAGAATAGACAGCCAAGCCGATTGGCAGAATGATGACCACAAAGAGGATCAGTAGATCTGTAATAAAATCCATCATAATTGTATTGATTTAGTGATTCATAATCCGATTACCGATGCAAAGGTACAACAATAATTTGACATATACAAAAAATAATGCGAAAAAAGATAAAAAAGGGAAATGAATACAAAAAAATGTATTTTTTTCAAAAAATTTGTGTATATGAAAAAATTGTAGTATTTTTGTACGCTAAATCAAAAAGACAAGACAAAACATGGCAACAGAGAACAAACCGTCGGCCGACAAACTGAAAGCACTGCAGGCCGCGATGGCGAAGATTGACAAGGAGTATGGCAAAGGTGCCATCATGAAACTGGGAGAAGAGAACATCGAGAACGTACCGGTGATCCCCACCGGCAGTCTGGGTCTGGACCTCGCTCTGGGTGTGGGCGGTTATCCGCGCGGACGTATCATAGAGATATACGGTCCGGAGTCGTCAGGTAAGACGACGCTGGCCATCCACGCGATGGCAGAGGTACAGAAGACCGGCGGCATCGCAGCGATAATAGATGCCGAGCATGCTTTCGACCGTTTCTATGCCGAGAAACTGGGTGTGAACGTCAACGACCTGCTGATAGCACAGCCCGACAGCGGCGAACAGGCACTGGCCATCGCCGAAGAGCTGATCCACTCGTCGGCCGTGGACCTGATAGTGATCGACTCCGTAGCCGCCCTCACGCCGAAGGCAGAGATAACCGGCGAGATGGGAGACAACAAAGTGGGTCTGCAAGCCCGCCTGATGTCGCAGGCGCTGCGTAAGATGACAGCATCGGTGAACAAGACCGGCACCACCGTCATCTTCATCAACCAGCTGCGCGAGAAGATAGGCATCATGTTCGGTAACCCCGAGACGACCACCGGCGGTAATGCACTGAAGTTCTACGCCTCCGTCCGTCTGGACATCCGTCGTACGGGCCAGATCAAAGACGGCGAGAACGTCAAGGGTAACCAGGTACGCGTGAAAGTGGTGAAGAACAAAGTGGCACCGCCCTTCAAGAAAGCAGAGTTCGACCTGATGTTCAACCAAGGTATCAGCAAGGTGGGCGAGATACTCGACTTCGCCGTAGCCGCCGAGATAGTAAAAAAGAGCGGTTCGTTCTTCTCGTACGGCGACACCAAACTGGGTCAGGGCCGCGACAAAGTGAAAGAGGTGCTGCAGGACAACCCCGACTTGTGCGACGAGCTGGAACAGAAGATACAAGAGGCGGTGAAAGAGAAAGGACTGGAGGCTATCCTCTCGAAGATCGGAAAATAGTCGATCGGATCGACACCCGGATAGCTATGCAGTTACAAACACTGCAATATGTTCTTTCGCCACGGGACGCCTACGCCGCAGAGCAAAAATGGCGCGTGGTGAAACGATCGGTAGATGCACGGCAGCGAGAGTTGCGCGTGCATCTTACTGTTCTCTGCGACGAGCAGGGACAGCCCGTACCCAAAGACGCTCCTATCCCACTCTATACGCCACCGGTGTTCCGGGACGTGCATGAGGCCAAGCGGTCGGTAGTCATCATCGGCGCCGGACCCGCAGGACTCTTCGCAGCGCTGACGCTGCTGGAGCACGGCATCAAGCCCATCATCTATGAGCGGGGAAAGGAAGTAAGCGAGAGGAAGAAGGACATAGCACTCCTGAACCGCAACGAAGGACTGAACCCCGAGTCGAACTACTGCTTCGGCGAAGGCGGAGCTGGTACGTTCTCTGACGGCAAACTATTCTCCCGCTCGAAGAAACGCGGAAACATGCAGCGTGTGATGGAACTGTTCCACTATTTCGGTGCACCCGACACGGTGCTGTACGAAGCACACGCGCATATCGGCAGCGACAAACTGCCCGGCATCATCCGCCGCATGAGAGAGTGCATCCTCGCACATGGAGGAGAGATACACTTTGAGACTTGCGTGAAAAGCCTAAAAGAGGTTACGGGTTACGGGTTACAGGTTACGGGTTACGGGTTACAGGTTACGGGAACGCCGATCATATTGGCGATAGGGCACTCGGCACATGACACGTATCGGATGCTGGCGGAGGAAGGCGTGAAGATGGAGACCAAGGGCTTTGCCATGGGTGTGCGAATAGAACATCCGCAGGCGCTGATCAACCGATTGATGTACCATCTGAAGCCGTCAGCCGTCAGCCATCAGCAATCCGTGATAGACTTTGTCGGCAACGCCTCCTATTCGTTAGTGACGCAGGTGGACGGTCGTGGCGTCTATTCGTTCTGTATGTGCCCCGGCGGACATATCGTGCCGGCAGGGAGTGAACCGAACAGTTGCGTGGTGAACGGGATGTCGGCCAGTCATCGCAACTCACCCTACGCCAACAGCGGCATGGTGGTGCAGATCAATCCGGAGGACATAGCGGGGGACGATCCGCTCAGAGGTCTGGAGTATCAGGAAGCGCTGGAGCACCTTGCCTATGAGCAAGCGCTCAAAGGTTACGGGTTACGGGTTACGGGTTACGGGTCTTCTGTAGCACCGGCCCAGCGGATGCGGGATTTCGTGGAAGGCAAGGCGAGTCGCGACCTGCCGCCGTGCAGCTACCTGCCCGGCCTGGTAGCCAGCCGTCTGGACCAGTGGCTGCCGGCACCAATAGGCAAGCGGCTGCAACAAGGATTCAGAGATTTTGACAAGAAATATCCGGGTTTTCTGACCAACGAGGCGGTGCTGCTGGGCGTAGAAAGCCGCAGCAGTAGTGCGGTACGTATCCCGCGTGATCCGGAGACGCTGCAGTCGGTGAGTACGCCGGGCCTATACCCCTGCGGCGAAGGTGCCGGCTATGCAGGAGGCATCACCAGCAGCGCACTGGACGGCATCAATGCCGCCCTCAAGATAGCCGAACAAATGTGATTCTTCGGAGAAATCAGAATATCGACTGCTGGCCATCGGCCGACAGCGGTGTTTTTCCCAAATGACGATAAGCCAGTTCTGTCGCCTCGCGTCCGCGGGGTGTACGCTTGATGAAGCCCTCCTTGATCAGATAGGGTTCGTAGACATCTTCGATGGTGCCGGCATCTTCGCCCATAGCCGTTGCGATGGTGTTCAAGCCCACCGGTCCGCCACGGAACTTATCGATGATAGTGAGCAGCAGTTTGTTGTCGATCTGATCGAGACCAAAGGTGTCTATGTTGAGTGCCTCAAGGGCGTATTGGGCTATCTCCAAGTCGATACGTCCGTCTCCCTTGACCTGTGCGAAGTCGCGCACACGGCGCAGCAGGGCGTTGGCTATACGGGGCGTACCGCGGCTGCGACGGGCTATCTCGCCTGCCGCCTGCTCGTTGATCTCCACCTGCAGCAGACGTGCCGAACGCTTGACGATGCCGGCCAGTATGTCCGCATCGTAGTACTCCAGATGGCAGTTGATACCAAAACGTGCCCGGAGCGGTGAGGTAAGGAGTCCGCTGCGGGTGGTGGCTCCGATGAGGGTGAAATGGTTCAGGTCGATCTGGATGGTGCGCGCCGAAGGGCCCTTGTCGATCATGATGTCGATGCGATAGTCCTCCATAGCGGAATAGAGATACTCCTCCACTATCGGGCTGAGACGGTGGATCTCGTCGATGAAGAGCACATCGTTCGGTTCGAGCGAGGTGAGCAGACCTGCCAGGTCACCGGGTTTGTCCAGCACCGGCCCACTGGTAACCTTGAAGCCCACGCCCAGTTCGTTGGCGATGATATTACTCAGGGTGGTCTTACCCAGGCCCGGAGGACCGAACAGCAACACGTGATCGAGACTCTCGCCTCGCATCTTAGCCGCCTCCACGAAGATCTTGAGGTTGGAGGTCACCTTGCTCTGCCCCGCGAAGTCGGCAAAGCACAACGGACGCAAGGCATTGTCCTGCTCCTTCTCGGACATCTGTTGTCGAATATCAAATTCCATTGGTCGTTAGTCGTTAGTCGTTTGTCTGAAGAGTGTTTCCAAGTCCTCTATTTCGTTGATAAGCCTGTCGGCTTGCAGCTGGCCATGATGGAGGATGACGACGCGATCGCACATCTCTCGTACCTCTTGCATGATATGCGTAGACAAGATCACGGTATGCTCTTTGCCCAGGTCCCGTATCAGCGAGCGTATCTCGACGAGTTGGTTGGGGTCAAGTCCGGTAGTGGGTTCGTCGAGAATGAGGAGTTCCGGGTCGCCCAACAAGGCTTGCGCCAGTCCCACGCGCTGGCGATAGCCCTTACTCAGTTCGCGTATATGCTTGTGCCGCTCGGGCGTGAGGCCCACACGGTCGATAAGCGCGTCGACATTGGTAATTGGTAATTCTTCCGATCTGCTTGCGCCGTATGGGTCATTGGTCATTTGGGCCATGAATTGCAAATATTCGGATACGTACATCTCGTCGTAGAGCGGGTTGTTCTCCGGCAGGTAGCCAATGCGCAGCGGAGCCTTCACCTCGCCGCTGTCGGCACGCCATAGACCGATCAGAATCTTCATCAGCGTAGACTTGCCGGCACCGTTCGGACCCAGCAGACCTAAGATCTGTCCGTCGGGGATGGTGAGCGTCACATCGCGCAACACCTGCTGCCGTCCGAATGACTTGTTGATATGCGTTAGTTGTACTGCCATACGAAAAACGCTGCAAAATTACATAAAAAATTTGACATATACAAATTAAATTTGCATATATAAAAAAAAAGCTGTACCTTTGCAGTCGCAAAGGTCCCGTATACCCCATCCCCCGTACAGTTTTCACTGGCAAACGGGGATGTCAAGTGCGGCACCAAAGAGTCGATGAAACGCGTCTTGTACATAGTAGGAGTGGTGCTGCTCAGCCTGTTGCTGCTGAGCGGTGCACTGGTATGCGCCCTGATGAGCGACACGGTGGAGACAGCCGCTGTGCGGCTCGCCACGCAGGAGCTGGCGCGTGCGCTGGGTACGAAGGCGAGTGTGGGCAGGGTGGCGTACCGTTTTCCCGCCCGACTGCGTATCACCGACATCTACATAGAAGACCGACAGGGCGATACGCTGGCGTATGTGGGCGAGGTATATGCACACTTCCGTCCGCTGGCGCTGCGCGAGAACGCCATCCGTTTCTCACACGTACAAGTGCGTAACACCTATCTGAACCTCTATCCGATCAATCCGTCGGACAGCACGAGCGAGTGGAACTACCGCTTCCTGGCAGACGCTTTCCGCAAAGAGAAGCAGGACGAGCCGGAGCAGCGGAGTAAGATGGAGAGTCTGGTGAGCGTGGAGGACATACAGGTGGACTCGCTGCGTTTCCGCTACGACGAATGGCGTAGCGCCATCACACGCGCCCGCATGGACCTGCACCACCTGAGCGAAGAGGAGATAGACGCGGAGATACGCCAGCTGAGCGGACACGTCCTCCAGCATCCGCATAACGGCAAGGCCGGCGCACCGCTGAAAGTGGAGTCGATGTGCGCCCACCTGATCGTGAACGACACGATGCTGAGTGTACCGACGCTGACCGTAGGACTGCCGCATTCACATGCCGACATGAGCGGGATAGAGATACGTTATCCGATGGGCGACACGCTCTATCTGAGCCGATCTGCCCACGAGATCAATTTCCGTGTCCACCTGCACGAAGCCTGCGTGCGGCCGTCGGACCTGACGATGCTGAGTGAGCAGCTGGCACATATGCACAGCGAGGTATGCATGACGGGTGAGGTAGGCGGCAGTCTGGACTCGCTGCGTGCGAAAGGGCTGTCAGTGCAGTACGCCGGCCGTCCCATCTTCCTGGGCGACCTCACCCTACTCGGACTGCCCGACCTGAGCAACCCATGGCTGCGGGCCAATTTTCAGGACGTATACGTCAACGCCCCGCTGCTGCAGGACTTCCTCTCCCAGCTGAACAACCGTCCGACAGTACTGCCCGATCCGCTGCACCGCCTGGGCGATGTGCACTATCGCGGAACGATGGAAGGACGACTGCATGACCTGACGCTGCACGGAGCCTTCCGCACGGCGCTGGGCAGCATCACCACCGACGGAAAGTATCACGCCGACTCGCTCTTTGAGCGGATAGAATATGACGCCCATGTAGCGGCACGCGATTTCCGTATAGGTAAGATGCTGAACGTACCGAAGTTGAGCAGCGTGACGGTGGACCTGACGGCCCGCGGCGAGGGTCTGAGCGGTGCGATCAAAGGCGAAGTGAGCCAATTGACCTATAACGACTACACCTATAACGCCCTGACGATGGACGGCAGCTACGCCCCCAAGCGCTACGAAGGACGTATGGCCATAGACGACGCACATATGCGACTGGCATTCAACGGACTGGTGGATACGCACGAACAAGACCCGGCTGTCAACTGCGAACTGGTATGTTATCATTTCGACAGCTCGCCCCTGGACATCGCCTCGATAGGCGACCAGCTACGTACCCGCTTCCGCCTCTCGGTGGACCTGAAAGGTGTCAACCCCGACCGCATGAACGGCGGCTTCGTGATCGACTCGCTCTTCCTGGCCACAGCGCAGGACTCTATCCTGATGCGCCAGATGGCGTTTGAGGTGTCGGCGACAGACGACTACGGCAAGTCGTTTGCGCTGAAGAGCGACTATCTGACCGCCAGGGCCGACGGTGTGTTCCGCTATCGTGACGTGGTGCCGTCGATGCAGAAGATGGCACACCACTACCTGCCCTCGCTGATACCCCAACCCGAGCGCATGCCGGAAGCGATGCAGATGGACGTACAGGCCGACGGTCACCGTCTGCGTGACCTGCAGCGGCTCTTCACCGCACCGCTAACGCTGAGCGACCACCCCACCCTGCGCGCCTCCATAGAGGTGCCGTTGACAGGCGAGCCGTGGATGGACATGCGATTCTACGCCCCCGGGGTACGTGCGGCTAACACTCCGCTGCACGACCTGACTATCACCGCCGGCACGGTGGACACCCTGCGTCACACATCGGGCACCGCCGGTTCGGGTATGCAACTGAGTGTGTCGGCCGAAGCGATGCAGATGCACACAGTGCTCTCCTGTCTGGCTTTCCACGACACGATGATGACCCATCTGACGCTCCGTCAGCAGGCGATGCTGGACGAGCAGTTGCCCGAGGGATGGCGTGAGCTGACCCCCCGTCAGCTGCAACGTGCGCTGAGTGACCTGAACTGGCGCGAACGGCGTAATGCCCTGATGACCGCACAGCGTGCAGGTTCGTACGGCGGCGACATACGCCTGCTGACCACCTTTGACCGCTATGCCGACCGCCCCCTGATAGATTTGCATATACGTCCGAGTACGCTGACGCTACGCGACTCGATATACACCATCGGAGAGAGCCGTATCACCTATACGATGGCCGAACAGTCGCTGCAAGTGGACCACTTCAGTTTTGAGGGAGGAGGCCAGCATATCCTGGCGCACGGCGTGGGTTCGCCCCGCGCGGAAGACACGCTGATGGTGGACATGCAGCGCATCGATGCCTCGTATGTCGTACCGTTCTTCCTGCCCGTACAGACCATCATGTTCAACGGCCTGCTGACCGGACGTGCCAACATAGCCTCTGTATTCAGCCATCCGACGATAGACACGCAGATTCACATCGACTCGATGGGACTGAACAATTGTTATTTCGGCGATGCGGAAGTGGACCTGCATATACACGACAGCCTGCGTTTCCACGCCGACGTGATGCGCCCCACGCGCAAGGTGGTGGATCTGGACGGCAAGGCACTGTTCGACGGTTCGGGCCGGTGGGAACTGGATATGCAGGCCGACTCAGTGCCCCTGGCCTTCGTCAATCACTGGACGGCCAACGTACTGCAGCGTCTGGACGGCAATGCCACTGGGCGCGTATGCGTGGGAGGCCGCAAAGGACTGACCTACGTACTGCTGCGTGCCGCGGCACAGAACGCCTCGTTCACCCTGCCATGGACGGGTGCACGTTACACCATTGCAAGTGACACAATTGTGATGGACACTACCGCCATCCTCTTCCCCGACGTACACCTGAGTGACGCGGAAGGTCACCCCGTGAGTGTGAACGGCAGCATCGGTCACGACCAGTTCCGCGACTTCGTGCTCGACCTGCACGTGGATGCCAACGATGCCCTTGTCTTCGCCAAGAGCGGCGAAGGAGAGATGCTGCAAGGCAAGGTGTATGCCACGGGGCATGTGGACGTGACGGGTCCGGACGACGACCTGGTGGTGGCAGCCGACATGCGCACCTCCGCCAAGTCCTCCTTCCGCCTGAGCATCGACAAGACCTCAACGGCATACGAATCGAGTTTTATTCACTTCCTACCACCCAAACTGACGGCCGAGGCAGACACGGTGGTGGAGACCGACCTGGATAACATAGACATCGCCTATACGGCAGAGAAAGACACCAACAGTCTGTATCAACGGGCCGGACGATGCCTGCTGGCACTGAATATGGAGGTGAACCCGCTGCTGCAGTTCCAGCTGATCATCGGCGAACGCAACGGCGACATGATACAGGCCTATGGCAATGGCGCACTCCGTCTGACCTACGACACCCGCTCGGGAGACGTACGCCTGCTGGGTACCTATGACATCGACCATGGTACACTCAGCTATACGGTGGGTAACATGATCCGCAAGGTGTTCACCGTAGGCGAAGGATCCACCATCGCCTTCTCAGGCGACCCAAGTAATCCACAACTGGATGTGACAGCCAAATACCGCGTGACGGCCAACCTGAAAGACCTGTTCGGCGACGACATCGACCAATTGGCCACTTCGCGCACCAACATACCTGTACTGACCTGTCTGCATCTGACTGGTCCGCTCAACAATCCCATACTGAGTTTCTCGCTGGAGATGCCGATGAGCGATCAGGCCATCCAGCAACAGGTAAGGCAGATCATCAACACCGACGAGATGCTGATGCGTCAGGTGATCTATCTGCTCGTCTTCGGCCGTTTCTTCACGCCCGACTACATGAACAAGACGCAGTATGCCACCAGCATCAACTCCACCTACTCGCTGCTGAGCAGCACGGTGACCGGTCAGATCAACGCATGGCTGAGCAAACTGACGAATGTGCTGACACTGGGTGTAGCCATCCGTACCGATGGCGAAGGAAGCAACTCAAGGCAAGAATATGAGGCGCAGTTCCAACTGCAGCCGGTGGACCGTCTTATCATCAACGGCAACGTAGGATACCGCTACAACGACGTGTCCAACCAGCCTTTCTTCGGAGATCTGGACGTAGAACTGCTCCTGACCGAGGACGGTCAGTGGCGACTGAAAGGATATACCCACACCGTGGATAAGTATTCGTTGCGCCAGGCCTCGACCATCCAGGGTGTGGGTATCCAGTGGAAAAAAGATTTCTAATTCCGCAAATCCCGCTTCTTAGAAATTGAATTTAGTCATGATCTGCACACGGTGGTTCGTCACCCAGTGCAGTCCTTTGTCGAACAGTCCGTTGGCGAGGTTGATGCCCTGCGCCTTGTCACCATACTGCACCGACGTGATCTCGTATTCGCAACCAATCTGGAACTTACCTACCGTATAGAGCAAGGTAGGCGACAGACGCCACATACGATTCATGTTGTTGGCACGCGGGTAGTAGAAGTCGCTTGCGTTGGCCAGTGCCTCTTTGGTACCGAAATTCTGTACGTAACCGCCGAAGAGTATACCCTGCAGTTTCTGCGGGTGCTTGTCCTCCTGCGCGCCTACCTTACCGCCATAGACGATGCTGATCCAGCTGGCGCTGCTACGCGTCGGGGTATAGCTGTACGATCCGTCAGGATTGACAGCCTTCACACCATAACCGCCATTGAGGTTCATATGCTCGCCTGCCTCGGCGAAGATGGACTTCGCCTTGATGGAGAACTCACCCTTCTTATACTGCAGATAGAGGAAAGGCGAAGCGGTGGTGATACGGTCGTTGACCTTCACCTTGACGCCATTGAGCGTTCCCTCATGACGCGGACAGATGCTAAGCACGTCTGCACCGACACGCATCAGGAATCCCTTGTCATGGAAGGAGAGTCCCAGATAAGCCTCGGGAGTCTTGCTGTACAGCATATACTCAGCCGACTGCAGATTACCCGGACCGATGGAGAGATACTGCATCTGCCAAAGGCCTGCCGCTGTCAGGGTGACATACTTGCCCAGACGGGCATCCATACGTACCTGCGGACTACGGTTGAACGGACCGAAAGGTGCACCGGAAGCCAAGGCGATCACGTCGCACAAATCAGCCGCCATAGGATGCCATGTCTGACCGATAGTCAGATCAACGCGGGCATAGTCCTTGCCATTGAGGATAGGCAGACTATCCCAGCCTAGGGCAACATACGCCTGACGAAGGCGGAACTGCGCCACGCCGCTCACCGTGTGGGTTTCCTTAATCTTACTGTCGATTGTCGAAGTCTTCGTACTCAAGCCGGCATAGAAATCCGCCTCGATCTTACCGCTGAACTCCGTTCCACGCCACTTGTAGCCCACGATATTGAGGCCCATACGCGTAGTGAGCGAGAGGAAACGGAAGGTGGACTGCGCATTCATGTCCTGACGCTCTACGCCGGACGTTGCGGCCTCTGCCTCCGTCTGATTCCAATTGACATCCTTCGGCTGGTAGTTGTACAGGTCAGCCGTACCGGAGTAAGACTCACGTCTGTCGTAGGTGAAGTAATTACGGATAAAGCCGTAGGGCTTGAAGTGTTGCTTCAGATGCGACTTGACCACCGCACGTCTGGCCACCTTGGCACTGTCTGCCGGGGCGGCGATGACCAATGACCAATGAGCAATGACCAATGTTAAAATGATAAGTATTCGTTTCATCTTAGAACGGGAATAATATGATTACTGCATACGCCAATGCAATACCTACCAGACCAATAATCAGGCCGACCTTTGCCATGTCGTTGGTCTTGATCAGACCCGTAGAACAAGCGATGGCATTCGGCGGCGTAGAGATAGGCAGCAGCATCGCAAACGAAGTGGAAGCCGCTACGCATACGAGGAGTGTGGTCACACCTCCGAAAGCGCCCAGTTGCTCACTCATGGCGGTACCTACGACAGCCAGGATCGGCACGAGCAGGTTGGCTGCAGACGAGTTGGCGATGAAGTTAGACAGCAACCAGCCGAGCAGACCGGCGATGACGAGCACCGCGATAGCGGACCAGCTGCCGAACGGAATAGCCTCTACCAGTGCAGCGGCCAGCCCCGTCTTGTTGAGCGCTGTACCGATAGCGAAACCACCGGCTACCATCCAGAGTACATGCCAGTCGATCTTCGCGAAGTCATCACGCTTGAAGATGCCGACGAGGGCGAAGACAGCGAACGGAATCAGAGCGACCACGTTGGAATTGAGGTGCGTGATCTCACCCGTCATCCAGAGGAGGATCGTTGCGATGAAGGTGATGGTGACAACCCAGAATTTCCAGGTAATCTCATGATGCTCGTCCGGCTCGATGACGATCTTCACGTCTTTGGCCTTGAAGGGGAAGAGGAATTGGAGCAACCACCAAGCGAAAAGAATCATGATGATGACCACAGGCACCATACGGATCATCCATGCGCCGAAGCCTACGTTGATGTCCATCGCGGACAACTGACCGATAGCAATGGCGTTAGGAGGCGTACCGATAGGCGTACCCAGACCACCGATGTTAGCGGCGATGGGAATAGCCATAGCGAGACTGACACGACCACCGCCGTCTGCCGGCAGCGTACGGAGTACCGGAGCCAGGAAGGCAAGCATCATAGCCGCCGTAGCGGTGTTACTCATGAACATAGACATGACGCTGATGAGCGTCAGGAAGCCGAGCAGCACCAATTTAGGGTTGGTACCGAAGGGCTTGAGCATCACACGGGCAAGCACTACGTCCAAGCCCACCTTGCTGGCGCAGATAGCTAATACGAAGCCACCCAGGAACAACATGATGATCGGGTCAGCAAAAGCCGCCATCAATTCCTTGAAGTTGACCAAGTTGCCCATGTCAGGATTCGTCAGACCTTTGTTGGAAACCGCCAACAGAAGGAATACGATCGTCGTTACAGAGGTAGCCCACGCAGGGATGATCTCAAACATCCACATCAGCGCTGCATAGCAGAAGATAGCGATAGTACGCTGCTGCACGACCGTCAGACCCTCAATGCCGAAGAACGAACTCGGCACGAACCACATAAACAGCACCACCAGCAACGTGATCGGTGCCAAGATGTGCATTTTTACGTTAAAACCTTTATTTTTCATCGCAATTATTTATTTACTTTCTGCATACGTTTCTCATAATGTCCACCCTCGAAATCAAAGGAGAAGAACGCGCCAATGATGTCAATCGCCTTATCCGGAGTTACGCATCCGGCAGGCAGACACAAGATGTTTGCATCGAAGAAACGACGTACATTCTTCGCCAAACGGGGTTCCCAACAAATAGTGGCACGTACATCATCGTGGCGGTTAGCCGCCATTGCCATGCCGTTGCCGGTGTAGCAACAAGCGATACCAAAATCACATTCGCCTTTTCCTACGGCCTCGGCCATCGGATGGGCGAAATCAGGAAAGTCACATTTCTCCATCGAGTTACAACCGAAATCCACTACCTTGGCGCCTTCGCGCTCCAGATAGAGCTGAATCATCGATTTCAGACCAAAACCTGCGTGGTCACTTGCCAGCGCAATGGTCAATTCATTGATTGGTTTCATAGAATTATAGAATTTAAATAACAACGTTCTCGCAAATACTGCCAAACGGCCTTTTTCGTCTTAAACGCTGCAAAATTACTGCTTTTTTCTCAAATATACAAAAAAAATGCATAAAAATTTGCATATATCAAAAAAAAGCAGTAATTTTGCACCCGCTTTTGAAAAAAAGCATGCCAGACACGAGTCTCCCTAGCTCAGTTGGTAGAGCAACTGACTCTTAATCAGTGGGTCGAGAGTTCGAGCCTCTCGGGGGACACAGAAAAAGGTGCGATGAGCACCTTTTTTCGTATCACCCCGTCCTCTAACTCTCGAGAGAAGACACCTACCAAAAAAGGAAGCCCGAAAGCTTCCTTTTCTTGGTTTATCAGCAGTATGCTTATGCGTAGTCCTCACCACTGAGGGCAGCCTCAGCCGCCTCACGAGCAGCCTGGATAGCCGCATATTCCTCCTGGTTGTGGACCGCGATCTTGGTAAAGTCACGCAGACCAGTACCGGCAGGAATGAGGTTACCGCAGATCACGTTCTCCTTCATACCCTCGAGGTAATCCACCTTTCCGCGGATAGCAGCCTCGTTGAGTACCTTGGTCGTCTCCTGGAAGGAAGCAGCGGACATGAAGGACTTGGTGCCCAATGCGGCACGGGTGATACCCTGCAGGATCTGCTTGGCGGTAGCACTCTGTGCGTCACGTGCCTGAACCAGTTTCTTATCACGACGACGGAGCGACGAGTTCTCATCATGCAGACGGCGTGCGGTAATGATTTGTCCCTCGTGGAGCGACTCGCTATCGCCGGCATTGGTAACCACCTTGCGGCCATAGATACGATCGTTCTCCTCCAGGAAGTCCATCTTATCCACTACATCACCCTCGAGGAAGCGGGTATCACCGGCCTCGATGATCTCCACCTTGCGCATCATCTGACGCACAATAATCTCGAAGTGCTTGTCGTTGATCTCCACACCCTGCATACGATATACAGCCTGGGCTTCGTTGACAATATAATCCTGAACAGCTGTCGGACCTTGAATAGCGAGGATATCCTCGGGCGTGATAGCACCGTCGGACAATGCCACGCCGGCACGTACGAAGTCGCCTTCCTGTACCAAGATCTGCTTGCTGAGCGGAATCAGATAAGCCTTCTGCTCACCCAGTTTGCTGGTAACGAACAGCTCGCGATTACCACGTTTGATCTTACCGAATGAGATCTCACCGTCGATCTCGGCCACTACAGCCGGGTTGGACGGGTTACGCGCCTCGAAGAGCTCGGTGATACGCGGCAGACCAGAGGTGATATCACCACCGCTGCTGGTCACACGGGCCATAGAGAAGAGCACGTCACCCACCTTCACATCATCGCCGTCGGCGTGGATCAGGCTGGCCTTGACAGGCAGGTTGTAGGTGCGCAGTACATTACCGTCTTTGTCTACGATATGTGCCTGCGGCATCTTCGCCTTATCCTTGGTATCCGTGATAGAAACCTCACGTTTACCTGTCTGCTCGTCTATCTCTGTCTTGCATGTAACACCCTCGATGACATCCTCGTAGCGGATGTGACCATCCTGCTCGATGATGAGAGAAGCCTTATACGGATCCCACTCGCAGACCACAGTGCCCTTGGTATATTTCTGGCCGGGTTGTACGAAGAGTTTGGAAGCGTACGGGATATTGAAGTTACTCAATACCACGCCTGTCTTCTCGTCCTTGAGCATCATCTCATTCAGACGGCTTACGACGATCACGTCGCCAGCAGCGGTAGTGATCGTACGCAGATCTTCAATCTCTACAATACCGTCACGCGTGAGCGTATAGGTGTTCTGAGTAGCCGCACCACCAGCCAAACCACCGGAGTGGAAGGTACGCAGGGTCAGCTGAGTACCCGGTTCACCGATCGCCTGTGCAGCGATGACGCCGACGGCTTCACCACGTTGCACCATCTTACGCGATGCCAGGTTACGGCCGTAGCACTTGGCGCAGACACCATGTTTCGACTCGCAGGTGAGGACGGAACGGATCTCCACTTCCTCGATACCGGCAGCTTCGATCGCTTCACACTGCGGTTCGCGGATCTCTTCGCCGGCAGCCACGATGAGCTTGCCATCGTTGTCGAGGATGTCGTGAACCGACACACGGCCGAGGATACGGAGCGTAAGGGATGCGATGGTATGACCATTAGCATCCTTGATGGCACGTGCCGTCAAACCACGCAGCGTACCGCAGTCTTCCTCGTTGATGATCACGTCGTGGGATACATCCACCAGACGACGGGTCAGATAACCGGCATCCGCTGTCTTCAAAGCCGTATCGGCAAGACCCTTACGGGCACCGTGGGTAGAGATGAAGTACTCAAGCACGGACATACCCTCTTTGAAGTTAGCGAGGACCGGGTTCTCAATATCGGTACGGGTATCAGTAGAACCGGCTTTCAACGGTTTACCCATGATACCACGGATACCTGCCAACTGTTTGATCTGCTGTTGGTTACCACGAGCACCGGAGTGCATCATCATATATACAGAGTTGAAACCTTGGTCGGCATTCTCCATATGGTTCATCAGGATCTTGGTCATCTCGTCGTCGATATTCTTCCACGTATCGACCACGTTGCGATAACGCTCGTCGTCGGACACCTCACCGAAGTTATAGCGCTCGGTGATCTCATCTACGATGGCATTACCCTTCTTGATGAGTTCCTGTTTCTCCTCAGGAATCAGAATATCGTTGAGGTTGAAGCTCAGACCACCACGGAAAGCGCGGTAGTAACCGAGATCCTTGATGTCGTCGAGGAACTGTGCAGCACGGGCTACGCCGCAGGTCTTGATGACCTGAGAGATAATCGACTTGACAGTACCCTTCTTCATCAGCACATTCTGGAATCCTACCTCCTTGGGTACGTACTCGTTGACGATGACACGTCCCGGGGTGGTCTCGATGATATGCTGAACGGGCTTGCCCTCCACAATATCCTGCACACGCACATTCACTTTGGCATGCACATCGACACGTCCTTCGTTGAGAGCGATGATAGCTTCTTCTTCGGAATAGAACGTAAGTCCCTCACCCTTCACACCTGCGCGTTCCTTAGTAATATAATACAGACCAAGGATCATATCCTGCGAAGGCACGGTGATCGGGTTACCGTTCGCCGGGTCGAGGATGTTGTGCGAACCGAGCATGAGCAGTTGTGCCTCGAGGATAGCCTCGTTAGACAACGGCAAGTGCACAGCCATCTGGTCACCATCGAAGTCGGCGTTGAAGCCGGCGCAGCTCAGCGGGTGCAGCTGGATAGCCTTACCCTCGATCATACGCGGCTGGAAAGCCAGAATACCGTGACGGTGCAGTGTCGGAGCACGGTTCAGCAGAACTGGGTGTCCCTCCATCACATGCTCCAAGATCTCGTAGATGACCGGCTCACGGCGATCGATGATCTTCTTGGCCGACTTAACGGTCTTGACGATACCGCGTTCGATGAGCTTGCGGATGATGAACGGCTTATAGAGCTCAGCCGCCATCTCCTTAGGCAGACCGCACTCATGCATCTTGAGTTCCGGACCTACGACGATAACCGAACGTGCAGAGTAGTCCACACGTTTACCGAGCAAGTTCTGACGGAAACGTCCTTGTTTACCCTTGAGCGAGTCGCTAAGCGACTTGAGCGGACGGTTGGCATCCGACTTCATGGCCGTGGTCTTACGGCTGTTGTCGAACAGGCTGTCCACTGCCTCCTGGAGCATACGCTTCTCGTTGCGAAGGATCACATCTGGCGCCTTGATCTCGACGAGACGTTTCAGACGGTTGTTACGGATGATGACGCGACGGTAGAGGTCATTGAGGTCGGAGGTAGCGAAACGGCCACCGTCCAGGGGTACCAACGGACGCAGCTCAGGCGGCGTCACGGGGATAGCCTGGAGTACCATCCACTCGGGACGGTTCTTGCCCTGGCTGGCACGGAAAGCCTCTACTACCTGAAGACGCTTCAGGGCCTCCTGCTTGCGTTGTACAGACGACGACTTGTCGGCCGTGGCACGCAGTTCGTAGCTAAGTTCATCCAGATTGGTAGCTGCCAGCAGATCGTATATCGCCTCAGCACCCATCTTAATGATCACCTTCTGAGGATCGGTATCCTCCAGATATTCGTTTCCTTCAGGAATGAGCGCGAGTACCTGTTGGTACTGCTCTTCCTCGAGCAACATACGATTCTCGATAGGAATACGGTTCTTATCGGTGTCGTGCTTCTCGCCTACCTCGACGCCCTCGAGTACACCGGCCTGTACCACGAGGTATTTCTCGTAGTAGATGACCGACTCAAGTTTCTTGGTGGGGATTCCCAGCAGAGCAGCCATCTTGGATGGCAGCGAACGCAGATACCAGATATGTGCTACGGGAACGACGAGTTTAATATGACCCATACGTTCACGACGCACTTTCTTCTCGGTTACCTCTACGCCGCAACGCTCGCAGACGATACCTTTGTAACGGATACGTTTGTATTTACCGCAATGGCACTCGTAGTCTTTGGTAGGACCGAAGATACGCTCGCAGAACAAACCATCGCGCTCCGGTTTATAGGTACGATAGTTAATCGTTTCCGGTTTAAGCACTTCGCCGGAAGAGAGTTGCATGATCTCATCGGGCGAGGCCAAGCCAATACTGATCTTGGTGAAACCGGTTTTCTTATTTTCTTGTTTAAAAGCCATAATAGTCCTCCAATCTTATTCCATGTTAATGCTGAGTGCGAGACCTTGCAACTCGTGCAGGAGCACGTTGAGCGACTCGGGCAGACCCGGTGTCGGGAAGTTCTCACCTTTGACAATTGCCTCGTAGGTACGAGCACGACCGGTCACGTCATCCGACTTGATGGTCAGGATCTCTTGCAGCACGTGGGCAGCTCCGTGAGCCTCCAGTGCCCAAACCTCCATCTCACCGAAACGCTGACCACCGAACTGAGCCTTACCGCCAAGCGGCTGCTGCGTGATCAAGCTGTACGGGCCAATCGAACGCGCGTGCATCTTATCATCCACCATGTGACCGAGTTTCATGAAGTAGGTCACACCGACGGTAGCCATTTGGTCGAACGGTTCACCCGACTCGCCATCGTAGAGCTGCGTCTTACCGGCACGGGGCAGACCTGCTTTGTCGGTCCACTCGTCGAGTTGCTCGAGCGTACATCCGTCGAAGATAGGTGTAGAGAACTTAACACCCAGTTCCTGACCGGCCCAACCGAGCACAGCCTCGAAGATCTGACCGATATTCATACGCGAAGGCACACCCATAGGATTCAAAACGATATCCACCGGTGTACCGTCGGCAAGGAACGGCATATCTTCCACGCGCACGATCTTGCTGACAATACCCTTGTTACCGTGACGACCGGCCATCTTGTCACCCACGCGGATTTTACGCATCTTAGCGACATAGACCTTGGCCATCTGGATAATACCATTAGGCAGTTCATCACCAATAGTGAAGTTGAATTTCTCACGCTTGAGCGCAGCATCCATCTCCTTGAACTTAGCGATGTAGTTGAGCACGCATTGTGCGGCAAGCGCATTCTTGTGCTCATCGGAGGTCCAACCCTCGAGCAGCACGGTGGTGAAGTCCATCTCGTGCAGACGCTCTTTGGTGAAGTGCTGACCCTTAGCTACCAGTTCGGTACCAAGGATATCCTTGACACCAGCGGACTGCTTGTCCTTGAGGAGGACATAGAGTTTGTCTATCAACTGCTCGCGCAGTGCCTCTGCTTTCTCGCGGAACTGCAGGTCCATCTTCTGGAGCGTTTCTTTATCCTCCATCTTTTGCTTGCGGTCCTTGTTGGCACGCGCATACAGCTTCTTGTCGATGATGACACCGTCAAGCGACGGGCTGGCCTTGAGCGAAGCATCCTTCACGTCACCGGCCTTGTCACCGAAGATAGCCTTGAGCAGCTTCTCCTCAGGCGACGGATCGGTCTCGCCCTTCGGCGTGATCTTACCGATGAGGATATCACCCGGCAGCACGTGCGCGCCGATGCGGATAATACCGTTCTCGTCCAAGTCCTTGGTAGCCTCTTCGCTCACATTGGGGATATCTGATGTGAACTCCTCCATACCACGCTTGGTGTCACGTACTTCGAGCAGCTGCTCTACCACGTGAACCGAAGTATACATATCTTCGCGAACGATGCGCTCGCTGAGCACGATAGCATCCTCGTAGTTGTAACCCTTCCAGGGAATGTAAGCCACCTTGAGGTTCTTACCCAGTGCCAACTCACCGCCCGCTGTAGCATAACCCTCAGTCAGGATTTGACCTGCCTCAACGCGGTCGCCCTTGCGAACGAGCGGATGGAGGTCGATGGTGGTATTCTGGTTGGTCTTCTCGAACTTCGGCATCTTATATTCCTTCTCTGCCGATTCGAACGAGATGAACTCTTCCTCCTCGGAGCGGTCATACTTGATACGGATGATGTCTGCATCCACATAGGTAACCAGTCCATCAGCCTCTGCCTTGATCTGCGTACGGCTGTCGGTCACGAGTTGTTCTTCGATACCGGTACCTACGATAGGTGCTTCAGATGTAACCAGAGGTACAGCCTGACGCATCATGTTCGATCCCATGAGGGCACGGTGGGCATCATCGTGCTCGAGGAACGGAATGAGTGCCGCTGCGATAGAAGCGATCTGGCAGGGAGCTACGTCCATGAGGTTAACCTCAGACGGAGCTACTACAGGGAATTCGGCACCCAGACGGGTCTTGACCTTAGTACGGATGAAATGACCGTCCTCAGTCAGCGGGGCGTTACCCTGTGCCACCACTTGGTTCTCCTCGTCCTCAGCCGACAGATAGAGCACATCCTCGTTGTTCAGATCGACCACACTGTCTTTCACAGGTCGGTACGGGGTCTCGATGAAACCGAGGTTATTGATTTTGGCATAGATACACATGGACGAGATAAGTCCGATGTTCGGTCCTTCCGGTGTCTCGATAGGACAGAGACGACCATAGTGAGTATAGTGCACGTCTCGCACCTCGAAGCCAGCACGATCACGACTCAGACCGCCGGGACCCAGGGCCGACATACGACGCTTGTGGGTGATCTCGGCCAACGGGTTCTGCTGATCCATAAACTGGCTCAGCGCGTTGGTACCGAAATACGAGTTGATGATCGACGAGATCGACTTAGCGTTGATCAGGTCGGTCGGCGTGAAGACCTCGGTGTCACGAACGTTCATACGCTCACGCACGGTGCGAGCCATACGGGCCAAACCGATACCGAACTGGTTGTAGAGTTGCTCACCCACGGTGCGAACACGACGATTCGACAAGTGGTCGATATCATCCACCTCGGCGTTACTATTGATGAGCATGACGAGGTACTTGATGATCTCAATGATGTCTTCCTTGGTCAACACACGGGTGTCGTCAGGAATCGACATGTTCAATTTGCGGTTGATGCGGTAACGTCCCACTTCACCCAGATCGTAACGTTTCTGCGAGAAGAAGAGGTTCATGATCATCTCTCGTGCCGTTGCATCATCGGCCGGTTCGGCGTTACGTAACTGACGATAGATGTAGAGCACCGCCTCTTTCTCGGTCTTAGCCGGGTCTTTCTGGAGAGTGTTGAAGATGATGGCAAAGTCGTTCTCGCGCTCCTCCTGCTTGTGGAGCAGAATAGTCTTCGAGCCCGACTCAATGATGGTGTCGATCACTTCGGGAGTCAACTCTTCCTCGCGCTCTACCACGATGGTGTTACGCTCGATAGACGATACCTCACCGGTATCTTCATCCACGAAGTCTTCTACCCACGCCTTCATCACGTCACCGGCCAATTTACGACCGATGCAAGCCTCCAAGGCCTCACGATTTACCTTGATCTCCTCTGCCAAATCGAAGCAGTTGAGGATGTCGCGATCGGACTCAAAGCCGATAGCACGCAACAAGGTCGTTACCGGCAATTTCTTCTTGCGATCGATGTAAGCGTACATCACCTTGTTGATGTCGGTAGCGAACTCGATCCACGAACCGCGGAAGGGGATGATACGAGCCGAATAGAGCTTCGTACCATTGCTGTGCATCGAAGTGCCGAAGAAAACACCAGGCGAACGGTGTAACTGACTAACGATAACACGCTCTGCACCGTTGATCACGAAGGTGCCCTTAGGTGTCATGTAGGGGATAGTACCCAGATACACATCCGAAACGACGGTATCGAAGTCCTCATGATCGGGATCTTCGCAACTCAGGCGCAACTTAGCTTTGAGAGGCACACTGTAGGTCAGACCGCGCTTGATGCACTCCTCGATGGAGTAACGGGGACGGTCGATCGAATAGTCCAGGAATGCCAGAGTGAAGCTGTTGCGGGTATCCTGAATCGGGAAGTTCTCCGAGAATACCTTAAAGAGTCCCTCTTTACGACGCTGCTCCGGAGTGGAATCCATCTGCAGAAATTCGGCGAAGGACTTCAGCTGAATGTCCAGAAAGTCAGGGTAAGGCATATGCTTTTGCATACGACTGAAATTGACTCTCTGCTGTTTTTTTGTTGTAGCCATTATTTTATATGGTTAATAATTGTTTAACAGAATTAAACTGTTGGTAATGAATAATTTAAATCTAAATCTGTGGGTCTAAATTTTATGTTAATTTAATATAACCCCTAAAATAATTACCAAATTTTTCAGTTTATTAATCATTCTGTCCTATTGAGCAGAAAAGGTTTAGACCCTCATTTTTGGTGAGGATCTAAACCTATTCCACTCGGATAAGAGTGGTTGGCCCGTGGGGTATTACTTGAGTTCTACCTCAGCACCTACCTCTTCGAGAGCTTTCTTCAAAGCCTCAGCAGTAGCTTTGTCAACGCCTTCCTTCACGTTAGCGGGAGCAGCGTCAACGATGTCCTTAGCCTCTTTCAGGCCGAGACCGGTTTGCTCCTTAACGGCCTTAACAACCTGGAGCTTGTTAGCACCGGCGCTCTTCAGAACTACGTCGAAAGAGGTCTTCTCCTCAGCTGCCTCAGCAGCTGCACCACCTGCAGCAGGAGCAGCAACAGCTACAGCAGCAGCTGCGGGCTCAATTCCGTACTCCTCTTTGAGGATAGTAGCGAGTTCATTTACTTCCTTAACGGTAAGGTTAACTAATGTTTCAGCAATAACTTTAAGATCTGCCATTGTCTTATAAATTTTAAATGTTTTTTGATTCAGTTAATTGATTTTTTCGTAATAACGTAATGACGTAATTACGTAATGACGCTTCTTAAACGCGCTCTTCGAGCGTCTTGAGAACGCCGTGGATGGTGTTTTGTCCGCTCTGAAGTGCAGAAACAACATTCTTCGCAGGCGATTGCAGCAATGCAACCAATTCGGCGATGAGTTCGTTCTTGGACTTGATAGCGCACAGGAACTCGAGATTCTGCTTGCCTACGTAGATAGTCTCTTCTACATATGCAGCCTTGAGTTGCGGCTTAGCCTCTCCGGTCTTGTCGCCCTTGGTAAACTCCTTAATAAGTTTAGCGGGTGCGTTACCGGTGTTGCTGAGCATGAGAGCGGTGTTACCCTTGAGTGCCTCGAAGATCTCTGCTTCTACGCCCTTTTTCTCGAGGGCTTTCTGGAGCAGGGTGTTCTTAGCCACCAAGAGTTTGATGTCCTGCTTGAAGCATGCGCGACGCAGTGCGCTGGTCTTCTCAGCATTCAGACCCTCGATGTTAACGAGGTAGAAATGCGAGTATTCACCCAGTTGTGCGCCAAGGGCTTCAATGACGAGATTTTTATCTTCCTTTTTCATACTTGTCTGTGATTTTTTAGAGATTAAAGCGATTTGGTATCGATCTTAATACCCTGACTCATCGTGCTGGAAAGATAAACGCTCTTGATGTACTCACCCTTGGATACAGCAGGTTTGAGGTGCTTGATCGTGTCGATGAACGCGAGTGCGTTCTCAGCGATCTTGTCAGCACTGAAGCTAACCTTACCGATGGAGGTGTGTACAATACCGAACTTGTCAACCTTGAAGTCGATCTTACCACCTTTGACCTCTTTGACAGCTTTAGCTACGTCCATGGTAACGGTACCGCTCTTGGGGTTCGGCATGAGGCCACGGGGACCTAATACACGACCGAGAGCACCGATCTTACCCATGATCTGAGGTTGGGTGATGATGACATCAATGTCGGTCCATCCACCTTTGATCTTTTCAATATACTCATCCAGACCTACATAGTCAGCACCAGCCTCTTTAGCTGCTGCCTCTTGATCCGGCATACAGAGTGCGAGAACGCGAACAACCTTACCTGTTCCGTTAGGGAGAGCCACGACGCCACGAACCATTTGGTTGGCCTTACGCGGGTCAACGCCCAGACGTACGTCGATATCTACACTTGCATCGAACTTGGTGGTAGTGATCTCTTTTACGAGCTCAGCTGCCTCCTGAATCGTGTAGAGCTTGCCTGCTTCAATCTTCTCAGCAGCAAGCTTCTGTTTTTTTGTCAGTTTTGCCATAATTGTTGATGTTGATTGAAGTTAGATTACTTTACTACGATACCCATGCTGCGTGCAGTACCCTTGACCATTTTGAGTGCAGACTCAACGGTGAAGCAGTTGAGATCCACCATTTTGTCCGTTGCGATCTGCTTAGCCTGCTCCTCGGTGATAGTAGCCACCTTGTTGCGGTTCGGCTGATCAGAACCACTCTTCACCTTAGCAGCCTCGAGGAGCTGGATAGCTACAGGAGGAGTCTTAACGATGAAGTCAAACGACTTGTCCGCATAAACGGTAATGATAACCGGCAGCACTTTACCTGCCTTGTCTTGCGTTCTGGCATTGAACTGTTTGCAGAACTCCATGATGTTCACACCCTTGGAACCCAGAGCCGGGCCTACGGGAGGAGCGGGATTGGCAGCGCCACCCTTAATCTGAAGTTTGATAAAACCAGCAATTTCTTTAGCCATAGTTTTACGATTGTTAATAGTTTTTGACTTACAAGCGAACTCTAATCGTTCATTCGTTAATTCGTTAACTCGTTAAACGTTATCGTTCTCAGTCGGTTAATAATTTTGAAACTACCGAGTAGTAGCTAACGACCTGTAACGTGGTCTCCTACTCTTTCTCTACCTGATTGTAGCCCAACTCCAGCGGAGTCTGGCGATCAAAGATAGTGACAACCACTTTGAGTTTGTGCTTGTCCTGAATCACCTCTTGCACGGTGCCTTTGAATCCGTTGAACGGACCGTCGACCACCTTGATGCTCTCGCCTGCGATGAAAGTAATCTCGCTGGCTGCACGCGTCTCCGACTCGCTGGCGAGGCCCACCAACTTGTTGACCTCTTCTTGCGAAACGGGTTCAGGTTTAGCCGTTGTCTTACCTCCACTCAGGAAGCCCATCACATGCGGGATGTTACGCAACAGAGGGAAGCTCTCGTCGCACAAGTAACACTCAACCAGCACATAGCCGGGAAGCAGATTGCGCTCCTTCTCGACACGTTTACCATTCTTGAGCGTCACAATTTTCTCGCGAGGAATCAGTACTTGCGACACATACTCACGGAAGATAGTACTGGTGGTCAGAGCACTATTGATGTACTCTTCGACCTTGTTCTCCTTACCGGAAATAGCGCGCAACACATACCATTGTTTTTTGTATTCAGCCATCTTAATTCGTAATTTTTAATTCTTAATTCTTAATTCCGAATTAGATCAGACCATACACAAAGGTCATGATATTCTCAAAGCACCAGTCCATAAGCCATACGATCAGCGCGAGTATTACGGAAGCGATCAATACTATCACTGCGCTTTGGCGCAACTCCTTAACGGAAGGCCAACTCGTCTTGTGAACCAGCTCGTTGTACGATTCTTTAATGTTTTCTACAAAAGCCATATCAGTAGATTTTTTATTATCCTTATTTAGCGCAACCAAATCCGGCTCCAGCGCAAGCTAAAGTCGAATTGGAAGCTATTTCATGTAACATTGAGCTTTCAGTTTTCAGCTTTCAGCATTCAGCTTCTTTCTGACGGCTGATGGCTGATCTCTGACGGCTCTTTTGCACGGAAGGCAGGAATCGAACCCACATTGACGGTTTTGGAGACCGCTCTCCTACCATTGGAGGACTTCCGTAAGATTGCCCGAGGCTCGACGCCTCGAGCAATGTTTATCTAGTTGACTAGATGACTAGTTTACTAGACGACTAGTTCTTTCGAATTAGTCGATCAGCTTGGTAATCTGACCAGAACCTACGGTACGGCCACCCTCACGGATAGCAAAACGCAGACCCTCAGAGCAAGCTACCGGGTAGATCAGCTTAACGGTGATCTCCAGGTTGTCGCCCGGCATTACCATCTCAGTTCCTTCCGGCAGAGTGATCTCACCGGTAACGTCCATTGTACGGATGTAGAACTGCGGACGATAGTGGTTGTGGAACGGAGTGTGACGGCCACCTTCCTCTTTCTTCAAGATATAAACGGAAGCCTTGAACTCGCTGTACGGTTTTACGCAACCCGGGTGGGTCA
>Ga0310786_10001733_pt1 | contig 34899 bp, 33 predicted proteins | sample AusTroGonzalo_MG_FD_203881 | JGI IMG/M metagenome (GOLD analysis project Ga0310786, IMG submission 203881) | Bovine rumen microbial communities from tropical cattle in Woodstock, Queensland, Australia - Gonzalo_03 (v2) (version 2) | ecosystem: Host-associated > Mammals > Digestive system >... | reverse complement strand
CACTGCTCTGTCGAAGAGCTTTACCATTTGGCTTCGCAGATTCGCGAGACCATTATTGGGCAGGTGGCCAAACATGGCGGTCACTTGGCGTCGAGCCTTGGCGTTGTTGAACTTACTCTTGCGCTTCACTATGTGTTCAACGCACCGGACGATAAGATTGTCTGGGACGTGGGACACCAGGCGTACGTGCACAAGCTGTTGACCGGACGTTACGACCGGTTCGAGACTCTCCGTCAGCAAGGTGGCATTTCCGGATTTTTGAAGAGGAACGAAAGCGTCTATGACTGCTTCGGGGCTGGGCATGCCACGACTTCGATTTCGGCTGCTCTAGGCTTTGCCATTGCCCGCAGCCATTTTAACCGCAAGAACAATGTGGTTGCTGTTATCGGGGATGGTTCCATGACGGGCGGTATGGCCTTCGAAGCGCTCAACAACGTGGGCACTTCCAAGCAGAACATGACCATCATCCTGAACGATAACAGGATGAGCATTGCGCCTAACGTGGGCGGGTTCAGCAAGTATTTGAACCGCGTGATTTCGGACCCGGTTTACAACAAGATGCGTACGGACTTGGACCGCGTGATGACGCGCTTGCCGGGCATTTTGGGTTCCCGTTTCCGTGACCTCTTCTTGCAGGTCGAGAATGCGGCGAAGAATGCTGTGAAGCCGGGACGTTTCTTCGAAGACTTAGGCATCCGTTATTTCGGTCCGATTGATGGTCATGACATCAACGAACTCGTGATGATTCTCGAACGCGTCAAGCATCAGCAGGGACCATGCCTCGTGCATGTGCTGACCGAAAAGGGACGCGGTTTTACGGCAGCCGAAAAGAACCCGACAAAGTATCATGGTTGCGGTGCGTTCGACCCCGAAAGTGGGCTTCCGCTTTCTCCGGGCAATCCGAATCCGTCTTTGACGAGCGTGTTCGGCAATACGCTTTTGGAACTCGCGAAAAAGGACAAACGCATCATGGGAATCACTGCTGCCATGCCTACGGGCTGCGGTCTTGATATCGTGATGAAGGAACTCCCGGACCGCGTGATTGATGTTGGTATCGCCGAAGAACATGCGGTGACGTTTGCCGCCGGTATGGCCTGCGATGGCATTGTTCCTGTGGTGGCGATTTATTCGTCGTTCATGCAACGTGCTTACGACCAAATTATTCACGACATTGCTTTGCAGAATTTGCATGTGGTGCTCGTGCTCGACCGTGCGGGCCTCGTCGGTGCTGACGGTCCTACGCATCATGGTGCTTTCGATTTGTCGTTCTTGCGTACGGTTCCGGGGCTCACGCTCATGGCACCTTCTAACGAAAACGAGTTGCGAGACATGTTGACTGCTGCCATTGACATGGAAGGTGTTGTGGCAATCCGTTATCCGAGAGGGACTGCGCTTGCCGCAGAACTCAAACCTTCGGAAGAACCGTTCGATTCTAAGAAACCCAAGATTCTTGAGAAGGGTTCCGGCATCTTGCTTTTGGGTGCTGGTTTCATGACAAATGAACTCAAGAAAACAGTTGCCGTGCTTCGTGAAAACGGATACAACCCGACGCTCGTGGATGCCCGTTTTATAAAGCCGCTTGACCAGGAATGCTACCGCTCGTTGTTCGACAGTCACAATGTCATTGTGACGTTGGAAGACAACACGCTTGTGGGGGGCTATGGTTCGGCCATTGCGGAACTTTTGTCCGACTTCGGTTATACGGACAAGAAGCTGTACCGGTTTGGTCTTCCGGACAGGTTCGTTGAACAGGGAGATATCCACGCTCTCTACAAGATCTTAGCAATTGACGGGGAATCCGTCGCCAAACAGTTGATGGAAAAACTATGAGTGAAGAAGAAAACAAGCCGAAGCGTACCGTAAGAATGACGCTTGATCGTAAATTCGGAGTGAGCGAAGCTCCTGAACGCCGCCCTCGTCGCAGCGACGACGAACGTTCTCCTTTTGGCGACAAGCCCTTTAATCGCGGTGAACGCCGCTTTGACCGCGACCGCGGCGAGCGCCGCTTTGATCGCGGGGACCGCGATGACCGTCGTTTTGACCGTGGTGAACGTCGTTTCGACCGTGACCGCGAAGACAATCGCGAAGGTCGTCCTTTCAATCGCGAAGAACGTCGCGGTGGCGATCGTCCGTTCAATCGTGACCGCCGCCCGAACCGTTTTGGCGACAAGCCGTTCAACCGCAATCGCCGTGAAGGTTCCGCAAACGCTCCTGTCTATCGCCAACGCCCTGAGCAGAAAGAAACTGTTGATGAAAACTTGGATGAAGCCGCACTCGAAGCACGTGCAGCGCAAGTGGAAACTGTTGAAGATGCAGGTTCTACACCGCCGTGGTTCAAGCGCCTCATCGCTTGCACGACCGAAAAGGGCCGTGAACGCGAAGGCAAGTTCCTTGGCGAAGGCGTGCACGTTGTCGAAGAACTCGTGAAGCACCATCGCGAAATCGTCATTTCCATTTACGCTGTAGAAGGCTTTGAAAACGCACCGCTTATCGATGCTATTAACGATGCTGAAATTACGTTGCATGTACTCACCGAAGAACAGATGAAGCGATTGTCTTCGACGATTACGACGCAAGGCATTATCGCTTATTGCAACATCGCAAGCAAGAAGCCTGTCTATGAAACGAGCCGCAGCGTGCTCACGCTCGTGGATGCCGTGCAGGATCCGGGCAACCTCGGTACGCTTTTCCGCACGAGTCTCGGCTTTGGTTCTAACGGCATGATTCTCGGTCGCGGTACGGTAAGTCCGTTCAATCCGAAGGTCGTTCGCGGTTCGTCGGGTACGTTCCTCCGCGTTCCGTTTGAATTTGATGTGGATTTGATTGACCAGATTAATTTCCTTCGTAGCAAGGGCTACACCATCATCGCGACGGATTTGCATGCAAAGCAGTCCCTCCGCGAAATCCCGCAGCACAAGCTCCGCAAGATGGCGTTCCTCGTGGGTAACGAAGGTGCTGGCACGAACCCGTACTTTATTGAACTTGCCGATGAAACAGTGAAGATTCCGATGAGCAGCGAACTCGAATCTTTGAACGTGGCTGTTGCTCACGGCATTCTCTCTTACGAAGCGGCTCAGATTCAGGAGGAATTGAAATAATGAACTTCTATAATCGCCTTGAACAGCGCATTGCAGAATGCGGAAACCCTGTTTGCATGGGCATGGATCCCGTGCTCAAGCTTATTCCGCTTGAAGGGACTCCCGAAGACCGCATCAAGCGTTTCTATTCCGACATATTGGAATGTTGTTTGAAACGCAATGTGACCCCCGCCGTCGTGAAGCCGAACAGCGCTTATTACGAATGCGTGAGTGTACAGTCGATGCTTGTTTTGCAGCAGCTCATTGCCGATTATAAAAGTGCAGGTATTCCTGTTATTTTGGATGCAAAGCGTGGCGACATTGGCAAGTCGAGTGCCGCTTACGCCAACGCAGCCTATGATGTTTATCGCGCCGATGCAGTGACCGTTTCTCCGTGGATGGGTTCTGATTCTGTCGGACCGTTCATCCGCGAAAATAGCGAAAAGGGGGCCTACGTGCTTTTGCGTACCAGCAATAAGGGTGCTCATGATTTTCAGGATTTGAAAATTCGCGATGCCGCCGAAGCGTTCTATTCCGTAGCAGACAAGATTGTGGAATGGGACTCTGGCAAGGGCTATCTCGGTGCTGTTGTCGGTGCCACGAATCCGGGCGAACTTGAAAACATCACACGTTACATGTCCCAAGAAATCAAGTACGAAGTTCCGTTCCTTATTCCGGGCGTGTCCATTCCGGGCGTGCCTGGCGGTCAGGGCGGTGACGCAAAGACGGTTCTCAAGGCTATCGAAAACGGTGGCGGCAAGCGCAAGTTCCATGTGCTCAATTCGAGCAGCGGACTGAACTTTGCATGGCAACGTAACGATACTCCGGCGAACTACGCGAACGACTGCGTCGATGCACTTGAAAAACTAGCGGAGGCCTGCGGCTGACGCCAGCGATGAGGTCGCTCATAAATTCGCTTGAGGTCGCCCTACGGGCTTTGAGCCCGGCGGCAAGCCGCCTTTGAGTGATTCTCATTCCTCAAAGGGAGCGTAGCGACCGACCTCATACCTCATACCTCACATTTCCTAGCCACTAATCACTAACCACTAGCCACTTAGAATGCGATTCCTAGCTGTCATACTCTTTGCTATTGCCGTGATTGCTTTGGCATTCCATTATGCAAAGCCGTTGCCGGGCACAAACTTTGACGAGTCCTTCTTGCCGAAGGCTTCTTCTGTTCGTTATATGGCTGCTGGGCATGATGCGTCGGTGGCAGGACTCTTTTGGATTAAGGGGCTGACGGAATTGGGGGAAAGTTATCTCTCTGGCAAGGAATACGCTTACCTTGGTCATGTGGCGGAACTTTCGACGAGTCTTGATTCTCTGTTCTATACGCCTTATTATTTTGTCGGTGGCGTGACTTCAGTGGATGCTCCTGATACTTCGGATTTCTCGGTGCTGCGTCGTGCTTCTCGCGTTTATCCCGAAAACTGGCGACTCTCGCTTTATTTTGCGTTGCGACTTGCTCGTGGCCCATACCCGAACAGGGCGGAAGCAGCGAACGTGATGCGTAAGTATTTCGATAGCCCGGATACGACGATTCCAGACCACATCCGCACGATTTACCGCAGTTTTGAACTCGATTCTATGCAGACGGAAACTGCTTTGGAAACGATTTTGAACGATGTGATGCAGCCGCGTTTCAAAAAATTCCGCACAAGTTTTTATATAAAAATTCTCAAACTTTTAGGCTATAAAGGGTTAATTTCTGATTACGATAAGGACGAAAAATACCAGAAAGTCAAACATCTTGTCGATGGAATGGTTGATGGTAAAATTCATCCTGCAATAACTTACCGTGAACTTTTGGCGATGAAGAAAATCGAAGAACCCAAAGTCGAAGCCGCAGCTGATTCTACTGTAACTGCGAACTCTGATACGACCACTGTAAAAGCCGTTGCAGATAGCGTGGAAAAGAATTAAGAATGAAAAATTATAGTAAGCGACCTTAAAATTTTCTTTATGCTTTTTGTTACCCCGCACTTTGTTGCGGGGGCAGTTTTTTATGAGAAATTCCTTTCGTCTATAGCCGCGTAGCGGCGTTCTTTCGTCTATTTTTCGCAGCGTTTTGCGTTATTGGGCAGTCCCATCAATTCGTATGCGGTTTGGCAACGTTCAAAAAGCTTTTTAGCTTCGGAGGGATTGGATTTGCTTAAATACTTGGCTCGGTGGTATAGAATGTTTGCCGTCATGTAGGGAACATTGGCTTCGACAAATTTTCTTTCTGCTTTGCTATAGAATTCATCTGCATTGCCGTCGCTTTGCAAATCGGCCATGCGGGCTTGGGTCCAGTAGTAAATTCCTGTATCGTCATCGATGCGTTTATCGACCATCTTGAGTGCTTTATTTGCTTTTTCGCTATTGCGAACTCCAGCGTATGCGATGGCACATTCCGAATAGAATGCCCCTTGCAAATTATCGTCTATTTCGTCCAAGTCTTTTGCGCTAACACTTTCGCAAAGAGAAACGGCATCCGAGTATTTTGCAGTGGCGTTCTTTAGCCCCATTTTTGCCTTGGTGAGCATAATGCGTGTGGTGCGGTCTGCCTCGTTGCTGTTCACGTAGCTGAGAAGCGAATCAGCGAAGTTGAAGTCGAGACTCATGGTGCGAACTTGGCCCATCGCAATGAAAATGCGGTTTTCAGAACGAATATCGGCTTCTTTACGGCTCGCTATCAAAGCACGTTCTAGCTGCGAATAAGCTTTTGCGAAACGCCCCGCTTTCATGGATTTTTGGGCGCGTGCTGCAAGTGTTCCCGACTCCGAAGCAAACACGGTGGAAATACCGCTAAGCGCAAAGCAAAGTGCGATTTTTACTGCATTTCGCATTACCATAGTGTCTCCACGACAAAGGGCACGGAATCATTTTTAGGAACTTTGTTCTTAATAGGCCACATCTTGGACATGCCGTTCATCAGGTCATCCGCATTCTGCATCGTGTTTTCCGTCGTGTTCATGAAGTCTTGCAATCCTGATGTCACGACGCTGAATGTGCTGAGAATGTTGTCGGCTTTGCTAACAGAAGAATCCATGGAATGAATAAGCGAAGACATTTGGCCTGAAATCGGTTTCATATCTTCGATCAGGTTTCCCATATTAAGCGTTACGCTGTTTGCTCGGCTTACGAGGGTTGGAACCTCGCTTTTCATGGTGTCTAGCAAGAATGAAGTTTTGGTCAGCACGCTTCTGCTGAGGAATGTAATTTCGTTGAGTCGATTCAACTGTTTATCTATGTTGTCATAAAGTTTGCGAGAGCCGAACATGGCACCCACGGTCGTTCCCGTATCCAGAGCCATTGCCACGAGTTCGTCGGCGGCATCGATAAGGTGGTTCACACGACCCAAAAGTTCGTTTGTTGTTTCAAGAACTGTTTCGATATCTTGAGCCTTGCCTGCTCGAAGAGTATCGCCATCTGCCAGTATTCGACCTTTGCTTTTTTTAATATCGATGTTAATCACGCGGGCAGAAATCATGTTCTGGTCGCGGATGGCATAGACGATGGCGCTGTCGGTCACTAGCGGTTGGAATTCTTGACGGATGGAAAATTCCATATAGACACCATTGCCGTCGGGCTTGATTTCCATGTTCGTGATTTGCCCGACATCCACGCCGCTAATCTGAACACGAGTGCCCGGTCTAAGGCCCAGAGCTTTTTCAAAGTTACTGTAGAGCTTGTACTCTTTCGCTTTGATGATGCCAGTGTCAAAAAGGTAGTGGTAAAGTACCAACGAAAAAATCATGACGGCAACTGTGCTGAAGACGCCGACCAGAAGGCCGGACATTTCCATCCAGTTAATCTGTTTTATCTTTTGAAATGCCATTGTTTGCGTGAAATATAAATAGATTATATTGTCAAAAAGAAAATAAATGAAATTTTTTGAGGAAATATGGAATTTTTTGAGTTTTTGAATACTGCTGTGACCCCGTATCATACGGTGGAGCGCCTTAAATCACACTTTGAAGCGAATAATTTTACGGTTTTTAATGCAAATCCTGAATTGGGGAAAGCTTATTTTGTGACTCGCGGAGCTTCTTTGATTGCGTTTCGCATGCCCCAAAAGTGGGACGCATCATCGCGGTTCAGGATTGCTCTTGCCCATACGGACTTCCCGACGCTCAAGATTTCTCCGAATCCAGACAATGTTTCGGCTGGTGTGAATACGCTCCATACGGAAGTCTATGGTTCACCGCTTTATACGAGTTGGTTGGATCGTGACCTTGGCTATGCGGGGATGCTTGCCTATGTGGATTCATCGGACGGAGCGACGCTTAAGACGAAGCTGTTTCGTGGCAAGAAACTTTTCAGGATTCCGCAGTTGGCGGTCCACTTGAACCGCAATGTGAATCAGGATGGGCTTAAGCTGAATCCGCAAATTGATTTTAACGCGCTGTGGAGTGTCTCCTCGAATAGCGAATCGGAAAAAGGAAAGAATTTATTTGTATCCACCCTTGAAAAAGAACTCCCTGCAGGTGCGCGATTGATTGATTTTGATGTTCAGTTGTTTGACGCTCAAGCTGCCAACAACGGCGGATTTAACGATGAGTGGATTTATTCGGGAAGGCTCGACAATTTGAGTAGCTGCCATGCGATTGCAGAGGCGATGGTTGCGGCAGAGTCGAACGAAAAGGATTGTCTTGTCGCCTGTTTCTTCAACAACGAAGAAGTCGGTTCCACGACCCGCGAAGGCGCCGCTGGGAACTTCTTGCAAAGTGTTTTGAATGGTATTTGGACGAATGTCATTCTGGAGGGACAATGTCCCGATAGAATCCATGAAACTCAATTTGCACAAGAGGGCTCGCTGCCACGACGCTTGCCTCTTTCGTCTTTCGTCTATAGCGAGCTTGCGAGCGTTCTTTCGTCTAGTATAGCTCTCTCCATCGACATGGCTCATGCGGAACATCCAAACCACACGGAAAAGCATGAACCGAACCACGCACCGCTTTTGGGCAAGGGTATTGTGTTAAAGACAAATTCTCAAAAACGTTATGCGAGCGACTTGATGAGTTCTGCAAAACTTCGATTGCTTTGCGAAAAAGCTGGTATTCCGTTGCAAGTTTTTATTACGCGAAACGACATGCCATGTGGTAGTACGGTCGGTCCAACGGTTTCTGCAAATCTCGGAATCCCGACGGTAGATATCGGCGAACCCATGCTCAGCATGCACAGTATCCGCGAGATGATGGCTTCAAGCGACCATGCGGACATGATAAAACTATTGGAAACGTTCTATCAGCATTGAGCTTTGTGCCTTCAGCAATGAGCAGTCAGCACGCAACTACGTTGCTATGAGGAATGAGAATATAAATTAGGCGGCTTTGCCGCGATACTATAAGAGTTGTCTTTTGCCGCCCACTGCTCATCTCTCATTGCCTACAGCTCACGGCTCATTGCTCACCGCTCATCCCTCGTCTATAAATCCTTGCCAAGGGTTGATTCACGATTCCGCTCAAGGGCGAGTATTTTATCGCAAAATAAATTACTGTAATCAGTGCGACTGCAAATAACGTCATCGTGCTGTTGAAAAGAATGTATTGCGGGTCGCTCACCGGTAATTGGTAAACCTTCGCCCACCATTCTGGGCAAACTTTGAATCGGAATAACGGGAACGCGAGTACTTGATGGAATGCCAAAAGTGCCAAATTCATCTCGACGGGCTTTGCAAAAATCGGGTTTGTTATTCCGCGACAGATAAGGATAAATCCGAGCGAACCCATGACAGCATTGGGGAGCGTAAGGTAATAGGGGAGGTAATAACGGGAGAACATTTCTAGATGGCGACGGGAACCTTCGTAGCTGTACTGGCTGATATAATAAGTTGCAACCATTAAAGCGATTCCAATCAACAAAGCTCGCCAACGAACATTTGTAACAAAGTTGTAAAGTGTTGAAAGTTTTTGATGGCGAAAGGCGAATCCTATATAAGTGAAAATTGTTCCGAACAGAGCTGCATCAAAATTCCAAACGAGAGCTACATTATGGAATTGGTTGAATAAAATGCCAATTCCCAAAAGCAAAAGCGAGAATACGCACATAAGCCAGAGCCGCCCTTTTGCTAACCGATGAAATCCAAATAGAATAATGTCGGTGAAGAACAGCGCTGGCAAAAACCAAATTGCAAATAACCGAACTTGGTTAATGACGTTTGCTATCCCGATAAACATGAAATGGTCTGCAATAGGGTTGTTGAAAAGCCACTTGATGAACAAGTCGAAGAGTACGCAAATAATTCCAAGACCGAACATCGGAATGATGTAGCGTTGGAGCTTTTTGACGAGAAATTCACCGAAAGTCTGGTTTTCTACTTTCAAGGTCATTCCATTCAGAACAAAGAAAACGGGGAGGTGGAATGCAAATGCGAAGGCGACGAAGTTGCTTTCCTTAACACCATGTGTGAACACGACTAGAATCATGGCAAGGAACTTGGCGACGTCGATGTATTCAATTCTTTTAGGCTTCATACTAGATTCACAAGATTAATTTTTGCCAAAAATAGAATTAAATTGAGAATGAAGAATGTCATCCTGAGCGAAGTCGAAGGATCTAGAAATGAAACGTTAAAAATGAAGAATGAAAAGATTTAATGGCTATCGACAATCAACAACTAATAACCAATGACCAATCATAAAACACATTGCGTGTTATATGTAACGTAAATAATCAAAGAATAATCTTGTTTTTGTTGTCAAACCGTTTTTTAATGTCAAGATTTATTATTATTACTTTCATGCAAAAAGAGAGTTTTATTGAAACGCTTCGGCGAAAAATGCCCCGAGGCTCGCTGCGGGGGCAATTCGCTCGGTACTTGGTGACAGGTGGACTTGCCTTTGCAGTAGATTATGGCTTGTTTGTGCTTTGTTATGACAAGTTTGGGTGGCATTATTTGCTTGCGAATCTTGTGGGGCTTGTGGCGGGGCTTGTGATTAATTACATCATGAGTGTCGTTTGGGTTTTTTCGGAGTGTAAGCGTGTTCTTGAAGACAAGAAAACGGCAGAGTTTGGAATTTTCGCCATGGTCGGAATTGCTGGCATCGGCATCAATCAGCTGCTCATGTATTTGATGGTCGGGAATCTCGATTGGAATGCCAAGGTATCGAAGATTGTCGCTGCGGCTTTAGTGCTGATGTGGAATTTTGGTGCCCGCAAGCTGATGCTCTTTCGTGAACGGAAAACGGTTTAAAAATTTTTAGGAGATTGGAAGGATTATATGGCTACTGCAAAAGAATTTAAGAAAATTGCTGTGATTGCCGGTGCCGGTCCTGCGGGTCTTACCGCAGCCCTTGAACTTTTGCGCACGACAGATGTGAAGCCTGTGATTTTTGAAGCGGAAGATGTGATTGGCGGGATTTCGCGAACGGCTCGTTACAACGGGAACCGCATGGACATTGGCGGTCACCGCTTCTTTAGCAAGAGCGATACGGTAATGGATTGGTGGCAAGGAATTTTGCCGCTCCAAGGTGTCGCTAGCAAGGACGATATCGCGATTGGCCGTACTGTTCCGCTGACGGAAGGTGGCCCCGATCCGGAAAAGACGGATTACGTGATGCTTTGCCGTAGCCGCCTTTCGCGCATTTTGTTCTTACGCAAGTTGTTCAATTACCCAATTAGCTTGAACGGCGATACGATTCGCAATCTTGGCGTCGGTCGCATGATGAAGATAGGTCTCAGCTACCTCAAAGTGCAGTTGCTCCCTGCCCGCAAAGAGAATAGTCTCGAAGACTTTATGATTAACCGCTTTGGCGTTGAACTTTACCGCACGTTCTTCCGCGATTACACCGAAAAGGTGTGGGGCGTGCCGTGTAGCAAGATTAGTCCTGACTGGGGCGGTCAGCGCATCAAGGGACTTTCGATTACAAAAACTGTTGTTCATGCGTTAAAGCAAATTTTTGCGGGTAAGAAAAAGGCGGAAGATTCTGTCAACGGTTCCGATGGTTCTGCGACAAACTCCGACATTCGCCAGAAGGATACCGAGACAAGCCTTATCGGTCAGTTCCTTTACCCAAAATTCGGTCCCGGCCAGCTATGGGAAACGGTTGCCGAAAAAGTGCAAGAGATGGGCGGAAGGATTCACATGAACGCACGTGTCGTCGGCGTGAACCGCGATGAAATCGGAAGCCGTGTGTTGAGTGTCGTTGTCGAGAAACGTTCTGCGGAGGGGGGCGTCGTACGCGAAACGTTCCCTTGCGATTACTTCCTTTCGACGATGCCGGTGAAAGAACTCATTGCCGCAATGGACAACGATAGGACTCCCGTGCCTGCCGAAGTGCGCCGTGTTTCTGACGGACTCGTGTATCGCGATTTCATCACCGTGGGTCTCCTTTTGGATAAACTTGAAATCAAGAATCCAGCAAAGCCGGGCACGCCCGAAAGCAAGCTTAAATTCGTAGCCGACAACTGGATTTACGTGCAAGAGTCTGATGTGAAGCTTGGTCGCATCCAAATATTCAACAACTGGAGCCCATATCTTGTGTCGGACCCCGAAAAAGTGTGGATTGGCCTGGAGTATTTTGCGACTGAAGGCGACGACATGTGGCGTATGCCTGACGCGGATTTCATCAAATTCGCGATTGAAGAACTCGACAAGATTGACGTGGCAAGACCTGAGTCTGTTCGCGATTCTGTGGTGTTCCATATAAAGAAAGCATATCCGGCTTACTTTGGCACGTATGGTGAGTTTGACAAAGTACGCAATTACCTTGATCCGATTGATAATTTGTTCCTCATGGGTCGCAATGGCATGCACAAGTACAACAATATGGACCATAGCATGCTCGCCGCGATGGAAGTCGTGAAGTGTATTCGTGAAGGTAGCAGTGATAAGACTGCGCTTTGGAGCGTGAATAGCGAAGAGGAATACCACGAAGGTAAAAAGTAATGCGAAAATTCGTCAAGCGGGAACTCCCTTTAATTCTAGGGATGGCGCTTTTTGTCATCCTTTCGTTTGCGTTTAGCCCAGAAATAAAAAACGTTGTCTTGCATCGGCAGGGGAGCGAATCTGCTACGGTTCTGCCGGTCAGCGTTCCGATGGAATCTGGAGAAAATTTTACCGTTGAAATGGATGTTTCCGCCGGTTTTGCAAGTGATTTTTATCTGAACATTCATCCCGATGATTGCGTTACAAACCTTGTCGTCAATGATGTCAAATTCCCGTTTGAACGTTATTCGGGACATTGCAGTTGGAATCAGGGCTTTATTCTTGATAAGGCTGAAATCGTAAGGAATTTAGGCAAAGACGTTTCGGATTTGCACATTAAGATGTCACTCAGGAATGGCGGTGGGCTTGGAGGCCTCACTGCGGTTATCAATGGCGGTGGCTCGTTGCTCGGATTTTTCTCGGTAATGTTCTTCTTGCTGTTGGGCGCATTAATTTTTTCAATTGGTGCACGCTTGAATCTGAATCGCGGATTACTTCTCGTTTTCTTTATCGGGCTTCTTTTGCGTGTGGGTTACACTAGCGAAACTTTTTATGATCAACGTGGGCATGATGTCGGTGGTCATGTGCATTATATGCAAATTATCGCAGAACAGAATCGCATTCCCGCTTCGAATGAATGCTGGACTTGCTATCATCCGCCGGTTTACTTTGTAATGAGCGCTGGAGTGTGGAAATTGTCGAACCTTATGAATTGCACGCCGCAAAATGCCGTCAAGTGGTTTGACTTTTTGATTTCGCTTGTCGCGCTTGGCTTTGGACTTGCGTGCCTCAAGAATGTATTGAGTGGTCCTCCTCTCTTTGCGGCTGCGTTGCTGTGGAGCGTCTGGCCTAGCTTTGTGTTAGCGTCTCCGCGATTAGGTAACGACATTCTCTTCTATGCGATGCATGCGGTTGCGTTGTGGGGCTGCCTCAAGTACATCCGCACGAATTACGGGAAATATTTCATCGTTGCAGTCGTAGCTTCTTTTATCGCTTACTGGACGAAATCGACGGCAGTCGTGACGTTTGGCATCCTTGGGCTTACTGCGCTGTTAATGCTTTGCAAACATCCGCGTGCATGGAGTCGCTCGGAGCGTGTTGCTGTCGGTCTATTTGCTGTTGCCGCAATTACGGTAGCTTGTGTCGCTCTGACGCATGATGTTGTCGGGAACGCAAGCGGAAATGACAACACGGTTCTCATCCGCAATGATCCCGGAAACTTCTTGTTCTTTGACTTGAAAACGTTCATGACGCAACCTTATACGGATCCGTGGCACGATGAATTGGGTCGCCAGTTCTTCTGGAATTACCTTGCGAAGACATCTCTGTTCGGTGAATTTAAGTTGTTGACAACACCCAAGGGGCTTTGGCTTGCCTCGATTATAAGCACTTGCTTTGTCGCTTTGCTTTGCTTCGGGCTTCGTGGATTCTGGAAATCTCGCTGGGGTAAAGTTCAAATTGTCCTCGCTGCACAAGCGTTCCTTTTCTTTGCGGCGATGATTGCGCTCCGCTTAAAATACCCGTTCTCTTGCAGCAACGATTTCCGCTACATAGTGCCGGTGCTTTTGAGTTGTTTGCCGTGGGTGGGCATGGGATTTTGTGGCGATGGTGCGTCGCGAAAACTAAAAATTTGCGGCTGGAGCGTTGTTTTGCTGTTTGTCGTTTGCAGTTCCATTTTACTGATGAGTCTATAGCATGTTCATGTACAAGTATCGAAATAATTTGAAGTTGTTCATTTTTTGGGGCATCATTTGCTTGCTTGCAAATGTTATCTGTACTGCGGCAAATTCTTACGATGGCGATCAAGGTTATTGGGCAGGCTGGGTCCAGCAATTGATGGATAAGGGCTTTGGTGGCTTTGACGGAAATTACCCACCGCTTTATGTTTTGTGGCTTTGGGTCGTCGCCAAGGTGCATTATCTGTTCGGTGTCGCTGTCGGTAAGACGTTCTTTTTGAAGTTTATTTGCCTTTGGCCGATTTTCTTTTCGCATTTGTTCTTGGTCGATTGGCTTTGCCGCATTGCAGAAAAGTTTAATTATCCGCAATGGAAAAAACATTTGCTTTTGGCTTTTATCGCCTTGAATCCTGCGTTGCTGTTGGATGGCCCTGTCTGGGGACAAGTGGATTTGTTCCCGGTCGTGATTGCTGCGCTTGCGATTTATTGCATCAGTCGCCCTCGCTATATATTCCTTGCTTCAATGTTGTATGTACTTGCGCTGTTGTCAAAATTCCAGATGATTGCATTCTTGCCGATTTTTGGCGGTCTATTTATCCGTAATTGGAGAACGTCTTGGAAAGGCCTCCCGCTTGCCGTTGTGGGCGCAGGTCTTGTGTTTTTGCCGTTTATCGTTGGCGGAAATCTGTTGCCGATGCTGAACAGGGCTTATGTGATGACGATGAGCCAATATGCGTATGCGACATATAATGCCGCTAATATTTGGATTCTTTTAGCAGGGAATGTGGCTCCTGATAATGTTCCCATTTGGGGGGTGAGTGCAGATGGCGCTGGCTTTTTGCTGAAGCCGATTGTTCTTGGAAAAATTCTCTTTGTCATCATCTCTGTTTTTGCTTTGGTGAAATCAATTCTCTGCAAAAATATTCGGACGGCATTTGCTCTTAGCTCGTTAAATGGCCTTGCGTTTTTCGTGCTGTTGCCGGGAATGCATGAGCGTTATTTGCTGTACGCCGTACCTATGGCGCTTTGCTGGATTATGTGGGACATGCGTCGCGGTGGAATTCCGAGCTTGCTTATCACGTTAGTTGCCGCATTGAATGTGAATCTCATCAATTCGTTCCGAGGCTCTGACGTATGGACGATGGTTTCGGTAGCTGGGTGCATTGCGCTTTTGCTTTCGCTTTTTGTAATTGCAACTCCGAAAATTGCGAACAAAATGGTTCGTTGGCTTAGTGACGTTTCGTTCCCTTCTTGGATGCCTTACGCTTTGCTGTCTGCAATCGTCTTGTTTGAAGGTGGAGTACTTGCTTATCGAAGCCGCCCCGTTCTTGTACCTACTGGTGAGAATATTGTTCTCTTGACGGATTTGGAATGGACGAAGTCAGAACAAAGTTATAAAACTCCGAATAAAAACAAGTCTGTAGATGACCATGAATTGATTGCCGGAAATAGAATATACAAGTATGGAATTGGTGCGCATGCCGAATCAAAAATTGTCATGACGCTTCCTGAAAACGCTGATTCGCTGTTTGTGGGAGCTGGCATTGATGCGGAATGTCATGAAGAAGGAAGTGCAATATTTATTATCAAAGTTGACGGAAAACATGTGTGGCAGAGTGGCGTTTTGCGGGGACGCAGTGGCATTGAGTTTGCGGCGCTTTCTTTGCAGGGAGCGTCAAAACTGGAACTCATGACAGACCCGAACGGCCCCAATAATTGCGACCATACCGATTGGCTGAACGGTTATATTAAATTGCGATAAATTTGGTGTAGCGGAGGGACTTGTGAGGTTTTGTTATCTTTAAACCCAAAAAGAGGAGGGTTATATGAATCGTTTCTTTTGGCTTTCTGCAATTGCATTGATGCTTGCAGCTTGTGGTGATGATGACAATTCGGCCGCACCTTCGGCTGAATCGTCTTCTTCAGTGAAATCATCTTCTTCAGTGAAGTATAGATCTTCAAAGTCGAGTTCTTCGAGTGTAACGATTGGTTCCATGACTGATTCACGCGACGGTCAAACTTATAAGACTGTGGTGATTAACAATCAGGTGTGGATGGCGGAGAATTTCAAATACGAATCTGAATATTATTCTTGTTACAGCAATAATGATAGCCTTTGTTCCAAGTACGGTGGCCTCTATACGTGGAGAGGTGCTAAAACGGATTGCCCGGAAGGTTGGCACTTGCCGGATAGGGATGAATTTCGATGGATGATTGGCGAAGCTGGCGGACAAACGATGGCGGGTAAAATGCTTAAATCGAAAGATGGCTGGAATGATGATGGCAATGGTAGTGATACTTACGGCTTTTCGGTGTTGCCAGCCGGTTACATGGAGGTTACGGGAGGTTTTCGCCTGTTGGGTCGCACTGCCTGCTTTTGGACTTCTACGCAGTACGATGACAACTATGCTTATTATATAGAGTTTGACAAATCTGACGGTGCAAAAATGTCTATCCGGGAAATAGGAATGTCTTGTTCAGTTCGTTGCGTAAAAGACTAATCTGATTACAAACGAATTTTAAATGAGGGGCGCTTTATAAGCAACGCCTTGTGTTATATAGACTGGAAAATTTTAATAAATTGTAAAAATTATACAAATCTAGCTAAAATCATAATTTTTGTGTTATGAAAAATCTATATTGGTTGCAAGGATAATTCCATGAAACCAGTATTTGAATTTCTAGATTACAGAAAATACATGCAGGCGTTTTATGACGAACGCAAGCGTATATCTGCATTTTCGTGGAGAGAATTTTCGCGAATTGCTGGATTTTCGTCGTCAAATTACATGAAACTTGTATGCGATGGAAAAAGCCGACTTTCGAAAGTGGGCGTAGAACAAGTTGCTGTGGCGATGGAACTCGAAGGGAGTGCCAAGGAATACTTTAAAGAGATGGTTGTTTTTGCCGATTCTTGTGACGAGCAAAAGAAAAAGTCTTCGTTTGCGAGAATGCAGGAACTCGCAAAGGAAAATAAAGTACGTACCTTGGCGGGCGATGCGTACGCCTATTTTAGCAATTGGTACAATCCTGTTTTGCGTGAGCTTGCTCCTATGAATCCTGGTGCCAAGCCGTTGGAACTTTCAAAGTTGTGCTACCCCGAATTGAATGCAACGGAAATCCGTCAATCGCTTGATTTTATGGTACAGATTGGCTTGCTTCAAAAGTATGATGAATATCATTATGAACAAACTGAAAACGTGGTGACGGGAACGCCGGATTGCATTCGTCCGACAATGCGACCTATGCACAAGCAGATGGCGAAGTTAGCGGTAGATGCTATTGAAAATATTCCTGTGGAAGAACGAAATTTTTCGGGAATCACGATGGGAATTTCGAAAAAAACGTTTCAGCGCATTTCGCAAGAAGTCGAAAAGTTTAGACAAAAGATTGTCTCTATCGCATGCGAAGACCAAAACAGCGAACAAGTATATAGATTGAATTTGCAACTCTTCCCGCTGACAAAGCGTAAGGAGGCGAACCATGAATAGAAGTTTATTGACCTTATTGCTTTTTGAAATTCTTTTGCTTGCGGCGTGCTCCAATTCTGATGATTTGGTTGGTGTTACTACTGAACCCAACGATGTAGCGAAAGAGACTGTGAATGCTCTTTCTGCAAGTGTTGTGATTTCAAGTGGTTCTGAAACGTCAGGCGGCACTGTGGAAGAAGCTGTTATGTCAAGCGAAAACGCCGTTTCTAAGTCTTCGTCGAGTTCCGCACGAAAAAGATCGAGTTCATCGAAATATATTGCAACCTCAAGCGTTTCAATGAACGTGCCGACATCAAGTTCGGCTGCGGTAATTACGGATGTTATACCGGAATCGCAACGGGCCGTTTTTGACAGCATCCTTTCGAGCTTGGATGGTAACAAGGGCTTTGCTCAAAGTAATGATTCTACACCTTCACCGACAACGTCATCGTCTAAGACGGCTTATGATTTCAAGACAAAAGGACAATCGTATTTAGGTGATGCTCAATGTAGTATTATGTTGTACGAAGATGAAAATGGAGTTCAAATGATTGGCGGACTTCACGGATTCCTTATGCAGACGACTCTTGTGTTTGATGATGCAAAAGTGGTTTTGCGGATGGTGAACAATAATTATTGGGGAGGCGATATCGTGACGGAGTGCCGCACGGATAGCATTAGCTTCCGAAAAAATTGCGAATCCCAATCGGGCGTTTTCCGAAATTACAGAACTGGAAGTGGCTGCGAAAGTATTGGCGGAGTCTTGCAACTCGCCTGTGCTATTCCGATGCCTGAAAAGGCTACTGTTTCAGAACTTTTGACGGATGAAGCAGAAATGTACAAGCAAAGTTGCAAATCAGAACCGCTTAAAGAACCTGATTGCACCATTGTCTGCGATATGAATGAGGCGGGTGAATCTTGCCAAATGTCGTGCCTTTAAGATCGATAAATTTTAGAAATTGATATGATGAAATTCATCAAAACGCCAGAACTTATTGTTGCTGCTTGTTTCTTCTTGTTTTTTGCACTTGTAGTTACAAGTAGAATTACTGTTGAAAATATAAACTTTGTACAGGACGAAGAATCCGAAAGCGTTTCGCTTCCGCTTGTTCGCGATATCGAAATCAATAAGCCGTTCAATGTGGAATTCGATATCGTCAGCCCTTTTAATTTTTCGTACAACATGTGGATTATTCCCGATGATTGTGCTGATAAAATTGCGGTCGGTGATAAAGATATAGACCTTTCAAAATTCAAGGATAATTGCAGCTTTTCAAAAGGCTTTCTGCTGGCGGATAGCGTAATCGCTCCTTATCGGCAAAGCGGAAAAACGCATTACGTTATGACGCTAAGGAATATGGGCGGCCCCGGCGGATTTATGTTTTTTGTGAAGATGAATTCGATTGTAGGCCATACCATTTACATTTTGACATTTATTTCGCTTGCTTTGTTCTTTGCGTTCCTTGCTCGTCGTTTACGGCTCGGAAAAACTTTAATGGTGTTGCTTTTTTTGGGAATTCTTTTTAGATGTTTCTTCTTTATGGCGATGCCGTATAAAAAGTTTTCAATGGATGTTGAAGGGCATATTGAATATGTGCAATATATTCTTGAAAATCATGCGGTTCCTGGGAGTGATGCTTGTTGGTCGTGTTACCACCCGCCTGTATATTACCTCGCGGCAGCTCCCTCTTATGTGTTGAGCGAATTTTTGGGTATGCCAGGAACTACGGGCCTTCAAAGTTTTAGCTTGTTCTTGTCGGTTCTAACAGCATTTTTGGGACTCTTGTTCTTGAGAAAAATTTTGGATGGGCGTGCTTTGATTTTGTCTTCGGCTCTTTGGATTTTTTGGCCGTTGATGATTATGGTCACGCCCCGAATTGGAAATGACTCCATGTTTTACTTGATGCATGTTTTGTGCATGTGGGCTGGAATCAATTACGTCAAGGACGGTTGTGGAAAATATTTGTTAGCATCGGTTGTAGCCTCGGCTTTAGCTTTATGGACTAAATCGACGGGACTTGTTTCTGTTGGGATGGTCTTCTTGTTTGCTGTAAGCGGATTCTTGGCAAATAAACAATTGCATAAACCATCGAAGACTGAGATTGTGTCGTGGTTTTTGTCTGTTGCTCTTCTCGTTGTTTTTGTTGTCCAAAGACTGCAAGGGGGTGAACTTGTCGGAAATGCTAGTGCTCTGAATCATTCAATGAGAGTTCAAAACGAAGCTTTTAATTACCTTTACTTCGATTTGCGCAATTTCTTGGAGTATCCGTTTACGAGTGGTTGGGACAGTGCGATGGGGCGTGATTTCTTTTGGAATTATGCTCTTAAATCTTCCATGTTTGGCGAATGGAGCATGCTTCCGACGACGAATGGACGTTTTTGGGCGACAATGATGAGCGTATTTTTGCTTGGACTTATCGTGTATGCGATTCGTGGCTTCTGGAAAACTCGACTGAACCTTGTCCATTGGCTTCTGTTGTTGCAAGGTATCGCTTTTATAGCGTCGTTGATGGCTTTGCGGATCAAGTATCCGTTTGCGTGCAGCAATGATTTTAGGTATATCTTGCCGATACTCTTGAGTTTTGCTCCATTTGTTGCAATGGGCGTAACTTTGAAGGAATCTTCGACATCATGGAAAGTGTGTGGTTACATTACTGTTGTCGCGTTTATCGTAAGCAGTGCCGTTTTGTATATAATGGTAATGTAAAAAAGTAATATTTATGTTTTAATGCTTGTCATGCCCTGTCATCCTGGAGCCGAAGGCGATAGGACCCGTGTGGGCATCTTCTGTTTATTTGAAGTATTTTTTGTGAAGGGTTGAAGCTTATTCTTGGTCGAGTGAATTACTTTTCTGCTTACACTTTTTGTATATTCTAGCCGTAGAAAATAGACAATAGGATGCCGTTGGCTAAAGGCCAATGACTATCGCTATTGACCAATGACTAATGACCATAAAGGCGTAATATGCGATTGTTTGTTTTTTTGTTGATGCTTTTGACTGTGGCTAGCGTGTGGGCGCGGCCCATAAATGACGGTAATAAGCTATTTGCAAATGGTGATTATGCGGGAGCTTTAGAAAAATACATGAAGGCTCGCGAGGCTGAACCCGCAAATCCGCTTTTGTTCTACAACATCGGAACATGCCAGTACAAGCTCGGAAATTACGAAGAAGCCAAGAAGGAACTAGAAAGTGCTGTCCGCATGCCCGATAAAAAGCTTGCGTCCAAGGCGGCGTACAATCTGGCGAATACGTTTTTCCGCGTTGGCGAAAAAGCGCCCGAAGGCAAGGAAAGCGAACGCATTGCCGCTTGGCGTGAATCCGTCGCGTACTTGAAAAAAGCAATTGACTTGGACAATGATTTTGAAAGTGCAAAGAAAAACGTCGAAATCGTCCAGCGCAAGCTCAAGGAAGAACTCGACAAGCAAAAGCAGAATCAAGACCAGAATCAGGACAACAACCAGAAACAGCCCCCGCTTTCTGACAAGGCAAAGCAAGTTTTGGCTCGTGCCATGCAGTTGAGCAAGGACGGCAAGTATTCCGAAGCAAAATCCATGCTTGAAAATCTGATTGCCGAAGATGAAACCGCCGGTCAGTTGAGCGGCCATGTGCAACGCCTCGACGATGTCATTGAAATCAAGGCCGGTCGCAAACCGAAGACCAAGATTGATGCCAGCAACACCGACAACGACCTGGAGGTGATCTGATGTTTAGTAAACAGTGGTTAGTGGTTAGTAAACAGGATTGTCATTCCCGCTATACAAAGCTTGGTAAATTATTGCCTAGTTGCAGTTATCCGCTTTGTGGAGAACGCGGGAGCCTCCAAAATGCTGCTATGTCGAAGCAATCTCTTTCGTCTTTCGTCTTTCGTCTTTCGTCTATAATATTGTTATTCGCGGCTTCTGTTTTTGCGTCTCCGAAATCTGCGGCGGCTTATTATGGCGATGCGGCGTTCCAGTACATCGAAAATCGTTTGCCCTCGGCAGAAATTACTTGCAACGAGGGCTTGCAGCATTATCCGAACGATCAAAAATTGCAGATGCTCCTCGACCGCATTAAAGAGGCGAAGGACGAGCAGAAAAACGAAAACAAGAAGAACGACAAGAATCAGGATAACAACGACCAGAATCAGAACGATCAAAATCAGGATCAGAACCAAGACAAGAATAATCAAGACCAAAATAAGGATCAGCAGAATCAGGACCAGCAAAATCAGAATGGCGACCAGAGTTCATCCAGTTCTCAGAACGACCAGAATCAGGATAAGCAGAACCAAGGGAATCAGGGGCAGTCAAGTAGCAGCGGTGCACAAAGTTCCGACAGCAATGGCGGTGGAGAACAACAGCAACCTCAACAGCCCGAAGCTGGTTCCAGCGATAGCAATGGCTCTGATCAGGAAGAACAGCAACAGCCGCTACAACCGGGCGAACTCACTCCCGAAGAGGCTGCCCAGCTCCTGAAAGACTTTGACGAACAAAACGGCGAACGCAAACCGTGGAAACCCGTCCGCGGCCAAGCTCGCCCCGCCAAAGACTGGTAACTTAACTTTATTCTCTTTTTTACAACTCAATTAAATTGTTGTTTTTGAAGACAAAATTTTAATTTTGTCTTCTTTTTGCTTGTGTAATGCTTAAAAAAATTGTACATTAAAAAAGACATTTCAAAAAAGAGGATCTTATGAAAAAAATTTTGGCAATTCTTCCTGCCGCAACCCTCGCATTGACAGGTTGCTTGTCTTCGTCAGACGACGACTCATCGGCTTCTGTTGTGCTTCCTGATGATTACATCGTTATACAGAGGGGTTCATTTGTCTATGAAGATGGCAATTTTGAAATTACCAAAGCAACTTGTTCTTCTTATGCAAACGAGTATGTTTGGAAAAAAGATAATCAGCCGGGACTTTTGAAAGCTGGGGATAACAATACTGCTGAAATTGATTTTGGAAGAACCGGAAATAAGGTTGCTTATAATTTCAAGGCTATTGCTGGTGAAGAATTTCCGAGCGGATTATACTACAAGTCCTCTGCGCTCAAAGATCCTCTTATCGAAGGTTTGAAACTAGAAGACCCGTATTACGACGAAGTTGTGTTCGTCAATACGGATTGCATTTTCCAGAATCTTGGTGAAATGCAAGAAACTATGGCCGAAATCGCTGGCGTTCCCAAGACCTCCGTTACGATGGAATGCAAGAAGATTAGTATTCAGGGTCTTGAAATGACTTATGATTCCCATACGCCAACGTCTATCAATTATACGATTTCTTATGCCGGCAAGTCCTGTCCGATCAAGCATGAGTTCCGTTATGCGTATAATGAAAACGATTGTGCTGATGCATTTAAAGATTATCAGAAGGAATATGCTAACGGCGAAACGGATAAGCCCTTTGACTTCGAACTCAATGATCAGCACATTAACGCTTGTTCTGAGTTCGTAGATTTGATTACTGATTTCCACAATGCAACTGGGCTTGCCAAGTCCGCTTCGGAATCGTCGCTTAGCGAAAAGCAAGTCAAGGATATTCTCCGCCTTATTGGCAACCGTATCCGTAAAGGCAAGTAATATTTAATTTATTTGCCGGAACTTGAAACACCCTGTGCTGAACGGGGTGTTTTTATTTTTGCTGAATGATAAAAAGAGTGTTTTTTAGGACATTTTTTATTGGATGCCCCAAAAACGTCTTTTTGGGGTACTTTTAGGCGTTTGCATCGCAAACATTTCTGTTAAAAAGGTATATATTTTGTGTATCTAGCTAAAATAATTTTTGGCAGGGGACTGATATATGGATTTTGAAACAATTCTGTCACATCACAGGGCTAAGGCCTGCGTCGTTTCTGTCGAATTGTTCCCGGACGGAACCTATGGGAATATTCGCGTTGTTGCCGGTAATCAGGCTCATAGTGCCGATATCGAAGCGATTACGCATCACCCGTTTGTGCCGGGATGTCCATATGAAATGTGTTTCCCGAAGAATCAGAATTTCGAAGAACACTGCTTCCATTGCATTCGCGAGGGCAAGCCGCTTCACGCTTACGTCAATCTTTACATGATGGGGCTGTGGCTGAACATGTTCCTTTTGCCGCTGGATTCTGACAGCGAAAACATCGGCTACTGCCTCTACTGCTACGACGTTGCACCGAAGGCGGATTCTGCGGCGATGGCGGACCTTTCTGCCGAGACGGCTTCCGACGTGCTAAAGGCTTGCATCAAGTTGCGCGGTTCGAGCGATGTCAAACTGGCGTTCCAGGAAGTAGTTGCTGACATCAACGATATTTGTGGTTCCGAGCATTGCTGCATCTTGCTGACCGATACCAAGAAGCGCGAATGCTCCATTTTTGCCGAGTCCCTGAGCGAAGGATCGAGCTTGTTCCCAATGTCGCACTACATTGATGGGTTCTATGCGATTACGGAAACGTGGCCAAATACGCTGGCTGGCAGTACTTGCATCATCGTGAAAGATGATGCCGATATGGAAAAATTGCGTGACCAAAATCCGATTTGGGGAGCGTCACTCGATCAGGCCGGAGTCAAGACTATCGTGCTGTTCCCGCTTCGCCATGGTGGTGAAGCGCTAGGTTATATGTGGGCTTTGAATTTCAACGTCGCTGACGTGATGAAAATTAAGGAAACGCTTGAAGTTACGACGTTCTTCCTTGCATCTGAAATTGCAAGCTACCAGCTTTTGAATAAACTTGAAATCATGAGCACGATTGATTCGCTCACTGGTGTCAAGAACAGAAACGTGATGAATAATCAAGTAGACCGCGTTGTTGCTGGAGAAATTCCGGTGCCGCAAGCGGTGCTGTTTATTGACTTGAACGGCTTGAAGCGCGTGAATGATGAACAAGGTCATAATGCTGGCGACAAGATGATTCGTTCGGCGGCATTGATTTTGCAAGAAGTGTTCCATGACGGGACTGTCTATCGTGCAGGCGGCGACGAGTTTATGATTGTCGTGCCTGAAATTACAGAAGATGAACTGCAAGACCGCGTTGCTCGTGCGCATTTCCTTTCGGGCAAAACGGAAGACGTTCGTTTTTCGATAGGCGTATGCTATGGCGAACGCAATATCCGCCGCGCAATGCGACTTGCTGACGAACGGATGTACGCTAACAAGAACGTGTACTACGAAGCCCACCCGGAACTGAAGTATCGGTGATTAGAGACTAGTAGAAAGTAGACGGTAGAAAGAGTCATCCTGGAGCCAACGGCGATAGGATCCGGTGACGTTTAGAGACTAGAATTTAGAATCTAGAGATTAGTGTCTAGAGGTTAGAGGCGTTTGTTTTGTGGACTTGTGCGTAGCACGTAGTGCATGGAATATTTTATGAAAACGTATCATATTCTGGTTATGAATTATCTGTTCGTTGCGTAAAAGATGACGATTAGATTGCTTTGTTAGTGGTGTAATGGTAATGTGATAGCGAAGTGTTACTTTACCATTTTTTTCATGCTCCAGCTACCAATTTTTCGGCCCCCGTGTTCTATTTCGCATTCGTGGAAAACCTCATAGCCACGCTTGCTGTAAAAAGCAAGGTTTTCCCGTGAATTGGTAAATAGGGCCAACTGCTTGCCGCCACGCTCTCGCACGTATTCTTCCATATAAGTTAAAAATTGCGAACCTACGCCCTGCCTCTGCGCAGACGGATCCACTTCGAGCATGCTGAGATACCAGATATCTGCTGCTGATTTCTGAAAATCGTGACAGGGCTTGCTGGCACCTTCGTCCATGGCCAAGAATCCGTTGATGTCGCTCCATTTCGTATTAAGGTACACACGCCAGAAACCGTGTACGATGTATTGGAACGCAGAAGGTTTCTTGAAATCGGGGGCCTCCAATGTTGCACGGGCAACCAGCTTGCCGTCACGATGCGCCGCCAATAAAATAGCCTTTCCATAGTTTGTCTTTAGAACACAGGTCATAAAAATCTGCAGTCCTTTTCGGCTTTTTTCCATATCAGGGAAATAGAGCGTTACGTAATCATAAGTTTCGTACGCCCTGGCCATAATTGCGCCCGCCTCGTCAAGTTCCTCGCGAGTCTGTAATCCGAATACAAGTTCTTGTGCCATATAGAGATCCTCTTACACCTGCATGCGCAAGCACGCAATCTTCGCAGGTAAATTCCTCGAGCAGGTGTCAATCTTGACGATTGTCTTCAATATTTCCCCAAAAAAGCTTAATGTTCGATTTTTCTTGTGTTTCAGAAGCGTATTGCCGCCCCACATAACAAATATTATATAAATAAATATTTCCATTCCGTCAATAGCTTCATGTGAAAAATTCAATGACTGGTTTGCTTTTTTGAGCTAAAAACGGCACATGCAACGCTGGAAATAGCCGGAACTGGGAAATATGTGTTTAATTTATCTAAAAAAAAGAGGCGCGACGGGTTGCCAAATCGAATGGAAAAAGAACACGCCTGTGTAAAATGTGGATGGGAAAGTACTACATCGCTAAATTCTATATTTAGAATATGAGACTGCCGCGCGAAACTCGTACTTATGTTGCCATCGACTTGAAGTCGTTTTTTGCGTCGGTGGAATGCGTTTTGCGTGGGCTGGATCCGCTGACGACGAATCTCGTGGTTGCGGATGCGAGCCGGACAGAAAAGACGATTTGCCTTGCCGTGACTCCGAGTCTTAAAGCTTATGGGATTCCCGGACGTGCGCGGTTGTTCGAAGTAAATCAAAAAGTTCGTGATGTAAAGCGTCGAACAGGTGAAGATATTCAGTTTATCATTGCACCGCCGCAGATGGCGAAGTACGTGGAATATTCGACCCGCATTTATAAAGTTTATCTGAAATACGTGAGCGAAGAAGATATTCACGTTTATTCGATTGACGAATGCTTTATCGACTTGACGCATTACCTTTCGATGTATAAAAAGTCTGCAAGGGAACTCGCAAAGGATATGATTCGCGATGTGTTTGAAACGACTGGCATTACAGCGACGGCGGGCATCGGGACGAATCTTTACCTTTGCAAGATTGCGATGGACGTGATGGCGAAGCATGTGGTGCCTGATGAAGATGGCGTGCGTATTGCGGAACTTGATGAAATGACGTATCGCCGGGAACTGTGGAGTCATCGGCCATTGACGAGTTTTTGGCAGCTGGGCCGAGGCATCGCGGAGCGTCTTGCAAATTGCTATTTGAATAACGGTCGCGGAATTTTTACGATGGGCGACTTGGCACGTGCAAGCGTCAAGAATCCCGATGCGCTTTACAAGATGTTCGGCGTGAATGCGGAAATTCTGATTGATCATGCATGGGGCTACGAACCGTGCGGCATTGCAGAAATCAAGAAGTATAAAGCCAAGTCGCATAGCATTGGCGGCGGGCAAGTTTTAAGTTGTGCGTACGACTGTGATAAAGCGAAAATCGTCATCCGCGAAATGGTGGAAACGCTTGCCTTGGATTTAGTGGAAAAAGGTCTTGTGACGAACGGCCTTACGCTGCATGTGGGCTATGACCGCGAAAATGTAGATAAAGGAATTTATCATGGCGAAACCGTTGTAGATGGTTATGGACGCACAATTCCAAAGCCCGCTCATGGGACTGCTCCGCTAATGAATTATACATCTTCTGTGACAGCGATTGCCGAGGCGGTGATGAAACTTGCGGACCGCATCATGAATCCTATGCTGACCGTGAAACGTCTGAACCTCACTGCGAATAGCGTCGTGAGTTCAACGCAAGAAAGCTACGACCTCTTTACGGATGTGAAAAAAGTCGAACGCGAAAAGAAAATGATGCTCGCTCAAATCGCCATCAAAAAGCGTTTTGGCAAGAATGCTATTTTCAAAGGCATGGACATGCAAGAAGGTGCAACGACCCGCGAACGCAACGAACAAATCGGAGGACATAAGGCTTAGAGGTGATGAGGTGTGAGCACGTGCGCTGCACTCTGGGGTCGCTTCGCTTTTGTGCTTAGAAAAATGATTTTTATTTTTACATTACCTCAGAGGGGCGAAGCCCTGAACTCATACCTCAAAGTGCTGTAAGCACAATCTTACTCCTCAACCCCTAACCCCTAATCCTCAACCCCTAATCCCTAACACCTAAAACCTACCATGGACTACAACGATATAATCGACCTTCCGTACCCGCGAGATGACTGGAACTTCTTGATGAAGCACCCGCGAATGTCTATCGCTAATCGGGCTAAAATTTTTAGCCCGTTTGCGGCGTTGCGTGGCCATAATGAAAAAATTGCAGAAACCGCTGAACGACACTTGGAAGAAGCAGAAAGCCTTCGGCTTGACGCCGAAGGCTTGTTAATCAAGGAATCATGAAAATCAAAATTTGTTGCGTTTTTCGTCACATCTTGTGTGCGTGATATTTTAGAACTTATTCGCCTTTGTCCTGACGGGGATTCATGGGCTTGTGTTCTTTCTGGAAGTTCTTGAACTTCTCTAACTGTTCCTTGGTAAGGATTTTATTGAAGTCCTTCACGCCTTTGATTCTGTTGTTGAGCAATGCTTCTTGAGCCTTGAGAATATCGGCCTTGGCGGCTGCGATTTTCTTGTCGTCGTTAGCATCGAGGGCTTCGCGGAGAGCTTTTTCGGCTTCCTTCTTTTGTTTGCGAATAGCCTTGAATGTCGAATCCATCGTTTTGCGCTGCTGTTCCAATGCGGCTTTCTGTTCGTGGGTCACTTGCAGTACGGAATCCATGAATGCGGCACCCTTTGCCGGATCGAACTTCTTGTCAAACGGCTTGCCATCTTTAAAATGCTTGCCTTCCTTGAAGTGTTCGCCCTTGAAGTGGTCATCTTTAAAATGTTCACCATGGAAGTGCGGATCGCGAGGCGGTTCGCCGCGGAAGTGCGGGCCATGATGGAAATCGTCTTTGCGGAATTTTTCGCCGTGACGCTTGCAGCAATGGCCTTTCTTTTTGCAGCAGTCGCCCATTTTGGACTCGCAGATTCCATTCTTGGAGCAGCAAATTGCAGCCTTGCTAGAACAGCCCGAGTTGTTGAATGCGAAGGCTCCGATGAAGAACCCGATGGAGCAAGCAAAAATAATGATGCTTGCAATGAGAATTTTTGTTGAGTCTTTCATTATTTTGTCTCCTCTAATAAATAGCTGATGGAATTGTAAGTGTCAAGATTTTCAAGTTCGTCGTCGCTTGTTTCGCCAAGGTCGTTGTACCACGAAACGAGTTCGTCGCTGGCCGCGCTCTGCATAAGGAGCGTCTCGGAATCCATGCGATTGACTGCCACGAATGCGGTGACGAATGCAACAGCGATAAAGCTTGCTGCAAGTACGTACTTGGTACGTGTCTGTATAAAATCTATGAATTTGTTCTTTTTAGAAGAATCAAGTCTTGCGCAGACCGTTTCCCAGGAATCTTCTCTGGGCTTGATTCTTTCGAGTCTGGAAAAATCGATTTGGTCACGCATAGTTCAGGTTCTCCTGTAGATAGTTCTTGACGACGGTTCTTGCTCGGCTGAGCCTTGCCTTGATGGTACCTTCGGGCATGTCATAAATTTCTGACAAGTCCTTGATGCTAAGGTCTTCGGCATCTTTGAGCCAAAGCATGCTTCGCGTTTCGGCGGAGAGCTTTGAAAGCCCAAATTCCAAGAGCTCCGGGTCATAGTCTATTTGCTCTTCGTGCTTGCTTCCGATGGCGGATGTCACCAGAAGCTCGACATGCCCTTCTTCGAGTTCCGCGTGCCGCTTTTTGGAACGCAGCCTCATCAGGCATTCGTTTACGGTAAGCCGGAACAGCCAGGTGCTAAGAGCGCTTTCACCACGGAAGTTCTTGATCTTGCCGGGAACTGAAACGAAAATGTCCATCAGAACATCTTCAGCTTCGTCGCGATTCTTGAGCATTCTGAACGCTAGGTTCAGTACGTTAGTGCTGTGGGATTTCCACAGCATGCCAAGCGCTTCGCGGCTTCCTTGTTGAATTTTCTTTATGATGACTTTTTCGTTCATTTCGTTATTTTTGATGTTTAAAGTGAGTGGGGGGTTGCATCTCAAATTAAAATTTTTTTCTCATAACTCAAAGTCCGCTTTAGCGGACGACCTCATACCTCATACCTCATATCTTTTAATTATATTGTAGTCGATGCAAAAAATTCTTTTTGAAAAATTGAAAGAGGCTTTTGCCTCTGTTCTGCCAATCACGCTTATCGTGTTGTTGGTGTCGCACACTCCGCTTGTTTCCTTTTCGGTAAAAGAGCAAATAGTCTTCTCTATCAGCGCCATCTTTTTGATTATCGGGATAGGGCTTTTTAATTTGGGAGCAGACTTAGCCATGACTCCGATGGGGGCGTATGTGGGCTCGGGGCTTACCAAGTCGCGCAGGCTTTTACTGCTAGTGTCTGTTTGCTTTGTGATGGGCGTGCTCATTACGGTTGCGGAACCGGATTTGTCCGTGCTTGCCGAACAAGTGAAAAATGCGGTGAAACCGGGCCTCTTGATTGCGACAATCGGTGTGGGCGTGGGGCTTTTTCTGCTCCTTGCGATTCTGAAAATAGTGTTCAAGAAAGACCTTTCTGCAATTATCGTCTTCTTTTATATGGTGCTGTTCATGCTCGGGATGCTGATGGTGTCCGTCGGGCGGAATGCGTTTGTTCCCCTCGCGTTTGATTCGGGCGGCGTGACGACAGGGCCTATCACGGTGCCGTTTATCATGGCTTTGGGCGTGGGTGTCGCCGGTGCGATTGGAGGCAAGAACGCTTCGGAAAACAGTTTCGGTTTGATTGCACTTTGTTCTGTAGGCCCGATTATTGCCTTGATGGGACTTGTTGTTTTTTCGAAGGGCGATTTGACTTATGAACTTTCGACGGCGGCGTACTCGGTGGAAGCTAGCCTTGGGGAACACTTTTTGCCGACAGTTTTGGCGGTCGCCAAAGAGGTGTTTGTCGCTCTTGCGTTGATTGTCGTGTTCTTTTGTGCGCTACAGTTTACGGTGCTCAAACTTCCGCTTGTAAAGCTTGTGCAAGTGGGCGTTGGAATTTGTTATACATTTGTGGGGCTTGTGATTTTCTTGACTGCGGTGACTGTCGGGTTCATGCCGATTGGCTTTGAAATTGGCCGCGAGCTGGCAAGCCGTCCGTATGCACTTGTGATTTCGGGCTTTATTATCGGCATGGTGGTGGTGCTTGCAGAACCTGCGGTTCACGTGCTCAACAAGCAAGTTGAAGAAGTGACTGGCGGGCTTGTGACGAAGCGTTCTATGCTGGTGGCTCTTTCGGTGGGCGTCGGCATTTCGATTGGACTTTCGATGTTGCGTATCATTATCGGGTTCCCGATTATTTATTACTTGCTGCCGGGTTACTTTATTTCACTTGGGCTTTCTTTCTTTGTTCCGAAACTTTATACGGCGATTGCGTTTGACTCGGGTGGCGTGGCGAGCGGTCCTTTGACTTCGAGCTTTATATTGCCTTTGGCGATTGGTTCGTGCTCCGTGATTCATGACGGCGGTGATTCCATTTTGAATTACGCGTTTGGCATCGTGGCGATGGTCGCGATGACGCCGCTCATTACCATCCAGATTCTTGGTTTCAAGGCGATTGTCGCAAGGCTTTTGCGCAACAGGATGATGATGCGTCGCTTGCAGGATGCTGATGATGAACAAATTATTGACTTTGTGTAGGGGCGACAATGGCTGAAGAAAAGAATTTGACAAAGAAACCGGTTGTACGGAAAAAAGTCCATTCCAAAGTCTCCATGAATCGCTTGAAGATTCTCGTGACGACGGTAATGCGTTCGAAAGCGGACTTTTACATGGATTATATCCAGTCGTTTGGAGCGAATATGCAATTTGTTCTTTACGGGCATGGCACGGCTCCACGTGAAATTTTGACAGCCCTTGGGCTTGCTGACCCTGAACGTGCCGTGATTGTGAGTGTCATCGGCGAAGATCACGTGCCTGCTGTTTTGGAATGTCTTGAAGAAAAATTCAGGACGATTGTGAATGGAAAAGGCATTGCCTACACGATTCCGATGGCAAGCGTCATTGGCAAGTCTGTATTTAATTTCTTGAGCGATAACCGTTCCCAAGTGAGGAGAGGATAATCATGGCCACGAATACACATGAACTCATTATTTGCATTGTGAATAACGGTTTTTCGGATACCGTGATGGAAGCGGCAAAGGATGCCGGTGCTCGTGGCGGTACGGTCTTGAACGCTCGTGGAACGGCGAACAAGGAAGCGGAATCGTTCTTCCATATCGCCATACAACCTGAAAAAGAAATTGTGCTGATTCTTGTGCCGCTCAACGTGAAAGATGCCGTGCTGCATTCGCTTTACGAAAAAGCGGGCCTCGATACGATGGGGCAGGGTATTGCGTTCTCGCTGCCGGTCGATAACGTGGTCGGGCTTACGCCATGGAAAGCGGCGGAACACAAAGATGCGGAAGAGAAGAAGTAAGGAACTTAAATTAGTTCCCAAATTTTATGACTTCTCTTTTCTTTATGTCTTTGCTCATGTGGATGCGTCTATAGCGGATTTGTTCTAGCACTTTTGGGTATTTCGTAAAGTCACCCTCGAAGGTCTGTGTTAACAAAGTGTCTCTATAATAAAGCCTGTAATCATCAACGGAATCAAAATACACGCCTTTGAAAAACTTCATTCCGTCGTATGCCGCGAGAATGTCTGGGCAGTTCTTTTGATTACTCAATACAAACATGTAATCTCCGCCTACAGTATAATCGTAGTAGCATGTCAGTCCATTTTCCGCACTTTTCACATGCACAAGATGGTATATGGTCACATCTGGACAGTTAAATTCATCATATAGCTCTGCAAAAATACTTCCCACATACGGACAAGTTTTCTTTCCGTTTACGATGACAGGAATCGTAGAATAACGATCTCCGGTATTCCAGTTGCCAGAGCGCAAATAGATTTGCAAGAACCTTCGATCAACCGTTTTGTCTGTCACAACGGCGATCGCAGCGATTGAAAAAACGAGAATGAGAAAGAATAGTTTTTTCATCATTGTCATAGTATTACTCCTTAAATTGTAACAAACACGTCAAATAAAATGAATTAACTTTCGTGCGTTCAACCACGAGATTTTATTCCAATCCTTACCTGCGATATGCTTGCTCATGGCAATTCGTGCTCGTAAATGTCTTGGTAATGAACTTTTCAAATGTCGCCCCGGAATAGGAGTATCTGATCCAAATAGGATTTGGTTTGCAAAACCTTCTTTGAGCAGTCTTTGCAAATGCTCATGCGGCATAAATGATGTATCTACAAATGTATTTGGACAATTTCGGAGCATTTGTATGGCTTGCTGAATGGGGCGACCATGTGCAAGAATAACCGGAATATCGGCGTACGCTTTGCAAATCCGTTTGTACATTCCTGCTTCACATTCTTCATGTTCGCCGGTATGGAGCATCACGAAAATTCCGCGTTCTTGGGCAATAGCGAAGATTCGTTTCAAATTATTTCCGAAAGGTTCCCATGTTTCCGATACTCCATGAACTTTTAATCCGCAAATTTTGCCACCTGTTTCATTCATGAACAGAGACAAGTCTCGCGAGTGTTTTAACATATCGTGTGTTACCCATAAAATGGGCTTGGCACGACCTTCTGAAAGTTCATGCATGGCGATGCGTTCTTCAAGTAAAAAGTCGGCATCGTCAGTGATGACTGTGCTGGTGCTGGAATACGCAAAATGCGAAACGCCTGCAAGCGCAAGCGTCCGCAAAATGCGTGGGGGCGTGTAATAATCGTCAAAATACTGCCCCATGTGAACATGAAAATCGAAAAGCAATTGGACAAATTAATATTTATGCAAGTCTGAGTTTATAATACCGTCGTTCTTCCATGCGTTCGTGGTATTTTTGAACCATGCCCCATATCCTTCTCCTTTGGGTCTTTTCGCGGCAGCCTTCTTCCATTCTTGACGAAGTTTCTTCATTTCATCAAGAAGGCCGGGTTCTTTAGGACCAGGAAAGTATGGAACCTTTCGACCAATTTCTCCTTTTGCTTCCATAGATCCTATAAGGGCTAAACCTCCCACATAGCCCAAAATAATAAGTGCCATTCGCAAAGTCCCCTCATCCATTGTGCCCATAAGAATAATGTTTACAACAAAACCAATCAGTCCTCCACCGACAGCTGCTCGCAAGACCCTGTATAAAACGCTGCTAAAAGCGCCTGTGATAACAGCAAGAATCAAAGCTGCAAGGCAAATAAGTATGGACATGCCAACGCTACTATCTGTCAAAATAATTGTAACAATCGCTGCAATAATTTCCAAAAGGATGGCAACTGTTGCGAATATGTGCTGAAGGCGTATTTCATGCCAAATTGACCAATCTAACTGTTCTATAGAAGACAGAGCCTTCCATTCTTTTGCCGTTCTTGGTGTATCTTTACTCCAGTCGATGTTGGTTAGTCGACGTGGATCTTTGGGCATTTCAAGTTCGGTTGACGATTGCTGTGTTTTGACGATGTTGTCGTCTAATTTATTTTGTTCTGACATAGTATACCTCCGAGGGTTAAATTTTACATTGTCATTCCGGGCTTAGACCCGGAATCTCCTTTTTTATTTGCTCTCATTTTCGTTTTGGCTTCTTCAACGAGAACTCTGTTCAAATGAGCTGCTTTGCAGAAGTGCGGAGCAACCTTCAAATAATCACCACCGCTTTCGTTGAAGTTGCGGACAAGGCAGGGTGCACAGAATTGTTTTTCTTCGCAATCGTAGCACTGCGGAATTGCAGATTTGGTTAGATTGCGGAGCTTGTTCAATTGCGGAGATTTTTCCCAAATATCCTTAATGGGTTGCTCTCGAACATTGCCGCATGGCATTCCTTGCCAACCGCTACATGGATAAACGATTCCATCGCTTGCGATGCAGAGATTGTCCATGCCGACACCACAAAATGGTCGTTTGCCCCATTCTTCACGAGACTCAGGTGGTATGGGGGTGTCGGTGAAATCAAGGTAATCCTTATCGAACTGGATAATATCCTTAAGCAGATCTTCTGTCTGCTCTATTGTTAAGCGTTCTGCAAGATTGTCAGTCGTGAAGTCGTAGCGAGCCATCATCACATAGTCGGTTTGCGCTTTGCAATTTCGCTTGTAGGCGTATTTCAGGACATCCTTATAGGAGTGGTAGTTAGTCTTCATTACGGGGCAACTGATTTGCACAGGAATATTCGCCGCAATCAAAGCGTCAATAGCTGCTTTAGTCTTTTCGCAACTTCCTTTGAGTTGTGTGATATGGTCATGTTCTTCTGGGTTAATACTGTAGAGAGAGGTCTGAACCAATGCTGGATTAACCTCTTTTAGAACATCAATCATCTTTGAAGTAAGCAAAGTAATATTAGATAGTATTGTAAAACTGAAATCTAATTCACGAGCCTTGCGAAGAATTTTTTCTGCATCGGGATGCAAAAAAAATTCTCCACCGGAAAGCGTCAATCCTATGGTTCCTAAATCGTGAAGTTGTTGCAAAATGTTTTCAATAACTTCGTATGGCAATACCACATTTTTTAATTCATGTGGAATGTAGCAATGAATACATTTTTCGTTGCAGCGGTTAGTGGTTTCAATTTGACAACTATAGATTTGCGGATGTTCGCGATAATGCACTCCCAAAACTTCTTGTGTGTCGGTATACAACTTTTCGTCATCTGGATTTTGCTGTGCATTATATTTAAATAGAGTCTGGCTCTTCTAAGCTAAGTGTGGAGCATTTTTTACCAAAAAACGCTTAAAATCGGCATAAAATCTGGATTTGACCAAACAAAAAGACATCTGAATTTCCTAAAAGTTTTTTCGTCGAAAAAAACTGA
>Ga0310786_10001732_pt1 | contig 34916 bp, 39 predicted proteins | sample AusTroGonzalo_MG_FD_203881 | JGI IMG/M metagenome (GOLD analysis project Ga0310786, IMG submission 203881) | Bovine rumen microbial communities from tropical cattle in Woodstock, Queensland, Australia - Gonzalo_03 (v2) (version 2) | ecosystem: Host-associated > Mammals > Digestive system >... | reverse complement strand
AGCAAAGTTTGCAAAGGTTCCAACTGTTGGTAATGCAGTAGCATATGCAGGTTCTGCAGCAGCAGCTCCTGTTATTTCTGAAGCATTAGACGCAAATCTTTATGATGATAATCTACGTGGTAAGTTTGATCCATATGAAGTTGGTGTAGGTATTGGAACCAATATCGTTGGTGATGCACTTCTTCGTGGTGGTGGTGCCGCAGTTAACCGTATATTCGGAGGTAATGCTGGAACTAAGATAATGCATCTTGGTGAAGGTGAATCTCTTACGTCTTCTCTTGCTAAAGACCTTAGGAATATTGATAATCAAATTGCAAATAATGAAGCACTCATGATTAGAAATAGTCAAGGTAAAGGCGTTGGTACTCGTATAGCTGGTTCTAATAGACAAAGAGCTGAAGCACTTGCAACAGAACAGAATATTAACAGATTAAATGAACAGAAACGTATTCTTGAAGAAGTTGATTACCGTTATAACGATAACCGTGCTCGTGATTTGGCTTATGGTAAAGATAATCATTCAAATGTTCCAGAACATATACGTAATCTGAATAGACCGCGTGCAGGTTTAACAGATAATCAAATTAATATGATGAGTAAAGATCCAGTATTAAATAAATATCTAGATCTTGATACCAAACCTGGCCTGACAGAACGTCAGTTAATGGAAGAAGCTGCATTTAGAACTTTGTTAACAAACAAATACGGTTCTATTCAGAATGAACAAGGAAAGGCACTTACACGTTTGCCATTCGGTATTGGTCCGGCATTACAGAAATATGTCGATGAACAAGATAAAGAAGAAGCATTACGTAACCTATATGAAGATATTTATAACCGGTATAGATTCAATATACTTGGAGGAAGATAATGAGAAATTTCGACACATGGAATCGATACCTCGACAATAACAACAAGCCTCTACATGGCTGTGTGATGTTCAACGTCAAGGATGGAAATACTATGGCTAATATTTACGATTCAGATAATACGCCGCTTAGTAATCCAATAATTACAGACATGGCAGGTAGAACACTTCATCAGGTCTTTGTAGACTCTGATGTTGTTGCATATTTCTACAAGTATATCGGTACAGGAGAATTCAATACAGGTCTAGACATTGACATTAACGACGATTCTAAATGGGCATTGCAGTTTACCGTAGAAAGTGTAAACGACATCCTTGCACATATCTCAACTGATTCAGTTATCTGTATTGAGAACATCGCAGCCTTGAGAGCATTAGATGTATCTACCGTTCCAACAATTAACGGGACTAAGGTTATCACGTTGTTAGGTTACGACAGCATAGGTGATAAAGAACCTGTCAATTATATCTGGAACCCCAGCCTAACAGACAACGACGATAACGGTGCAGTAATCCAGGGTCCTAACCTTACTGGTAGATGGGTAATGGTAAAGCCTGTAGAACATCTTGACTGTAGACATTATGGTATATTCCCTCAGAATACCACAAACTTCGAGAGCAATACTGCTCGTATGAATCAATGGATTACCTACTGTAACTCTGTTAATGTAAGACCTTATTTCTCTGCTCATGGTGACTACAGATATTACAAGTATAACAATCTTAGCTTTACTACTGAAGCAGTTGATATAGCTCCGGATGTAATATTCTTGGACTATGGTACGTCATGTATCTGGAATACAGAATTCAATGGAAATCCGTATTTCTATAACCATGTTACCAGAATTAATTCTGATTATGTAAAGACTTCATGGGGTGCATACAGCTTTGTTAACCCTAAGCACGTTATTATAGATGATGAAGATAATACTTTCACGAACATATACAGTGATTGTGTAATTGACATTGATGTTCCAACTAGCAAGGCTTTCAGTTTCACTAATTGTACCGTCAATATCAACAAGACATTCTCTGGAGTATCTCAGTTTATCGACTGTATCATCAATTCTAAGGAACAGATTAGTTCTGGGTGCTATTTCACAAATTGCAAACTTACAGAAGACATGTTCTTCGGTTCGCCAGCTATTCATGTATCAGTAGACTGTATTGCAGATTTCGACGATTTCCTCAATAAACAGCATATGTGGCTCTTAATCAAGGAACAGCAACAGCAAGTCAACTATGACTGGAAAGGAACTCTTACCACTGAGAACCCTTGGGAAGGAGTAATTGAAACCGACAGATGGCTCATTAACTATAAAGGAATCAATCCTGAAGCTGTATTAAAGGAAGGTGACAACGCACATACCTACTATATAGAGAACTGTGCTGGTGCTCTTACTCTTGAAGGAAAGAATGTAAATACATATATTATCAAGAATTCTGAACTCACGTTAACTTTCGGTAACAATTTCAACCCGGGTTCTAGTATCATAGCATATGATTCTACAATCATAGTTAATGCGCCTAGGATTGGTCTTGATCACTTAAGCTGCAGCAATGTAACGTTCGGTGGTTCTGGAAGTTTCGATGTCAACTATTTAACTGCAAACAATTGTATGCTTTCTATTCCAATGTATGCTGCATACATGGATATAAAGAATTCGAATATTCAGAATACAGTTCAGGTTTATGGTCTCGAACAGGATTCGCCAATTATAGTCGATACTGATCCTACTTCTACTGACCCACATCCTACATATTCTGTAACGAGAGTTATTTCAGCTAACTTTATTGACAACTATGTAAATGGCCAGATAATGATTGGTCATGCAGATGCATTTGACCCGCATTACACACAGTATAACCTTGTTAGAGGTCTTACCATTACAGGTAACCTCGGTATAGCCAGTACGCCAATAGTCGTTAAGAGAACTGACTCTTCTAAATATGACAACTACAACATCTATACTTACAGAAACAATACTGGTACAATGAAGATGGAATCTACTGGTAACGCCAACGTATATCAGGGTGCAAGCTACTGGCCAGCAAACCAGTATGCGGGCTTCATTTGCGGTATGTATAATAGCACGTTCTACGCATATACATTGAGAGACACGGATCCGGCTATCTATGCGAACGCATACGTATACGAAGTAAGACTCTTTACCATCGGTATCTATAACGTGTCTGCTGAGGTAAGCACGTATATCCACAAGCCTTTCGACAGTAACAAGGTTTCTGGATGTCTAGTCGGCGGCACGAACTTCATACTTCAGTCGGGAAAGCCAACAGCGGCGACCATGCAGAGCGAACAGATGATTAAGCTTGGCACAGACCAGTTTGCATGGGGTGTTAAGTTCTCGCCATTTGGTTCAAGTTATGTGGAAGGTGCTCTTCAATCTACTCCTGCACAGCTGGCTTACAAGGTGACCCAACTCTAATTATTGATTTAAAGAGGTTTAAATGCTAGAAGATAGAGAAATTATCGAGAATTGCGACAAATTCCTTACACGTTCTGACACAAGATTTAATTCAGTAATTAACCGTGCGTTGGAAGACCTCCAGATTTATTCTGGGGACTTCTGGAATGACAGGTTCAAGAAGAAATACAGACGTAACAAGAACCGTCTTAATCTTAGTCTTAATAACTGGAACGTGCTATGCAATGCCATAGCATCTCCGGTTTCCAATTCACCTTGGCATACTGAACTCGTGGACAAGACTAACGGTCTCGGTGATGTACAGCAAATGATTGACGATATCGAAGCGGATAACGATTCTAAGAGTGCCATGATTGACGCGTTCAGAAAGGCATGTCTTACCGGTTACGGTTATTTAATCGTTACTACCATTGCCGACGAATATACAGATGAACCTAAGATTGTAATCGAATCCGCGAACAGAATCAATGCCGTGGCCATGGACCCAGCGGTAAATACTGTCGACGGTTCTGATGCAGAAGAAGGCGCAATTCTTAATTTCATTCCTACGAAGAAGGCAAAGCGTCTTTATGGTGAAGACGTAGTTCCTTATCAATATCCCATGACGCCATGTTTCATTAACATCGGCGACTTCAAGCAATGGAGAATGCCAGAGGATTCTGTAGCAGTCATTTCGTATTATGCAAAGAACGAATCCGGTTATGTAGACATGTATAAGATTGTAGGCGACAAGGTAGTTGAAAGATACGAACTCCCTATAAAGATTATACCTATCATCCGTCTTGCTGGTAACGAGATTTATGTAAATGGCGATATTGACTATAATGGCATAGTCCAGCAAACAATGTCTTTGGAACTCGGTGCAAATATAGCATATTCTACATTAATCGAACGTTGCGGCAGAAGTCCTAAAGCTAACTACATGGTTAACGTAGACGCTATCGACGGTCTCGAAGAAAGCTATGCACGTGTAAACCAGGATGACTCCGTCGCGGTATTGTGGAAAGGCGAACATCAACCTGTGCCTCTCACGGAAGGTTTCGAAACCGGTGACTTGCAAGCCACAGTATCTACATGTAGAACATTGCTGGAAGACGTTACTGGTATTCCGTTAACTGGAATCCAGGGTAGCGAACGTGAAAGAACTGCTACTGAAATATTGCGTCAACAGATTTCTAAAGAATCAAATACCGCAAACTATTACAATAACGCATTCAAGGCTGTTCGTTCAATTTCCAAGATTATAATTCAGATGATTACCGGCGGCGAGGATCTCAAGTTTACTTTAGAGAACGGACCTTCTGTCATTACTCGTGAAATGAAGGCACGCCAGGAACTTTCTGCATTGGCTACTATCATGCCTGATAACATGAAGCCGATTATTGCCAAATACTTTGCTGATTCTCTCAAGAATGACCTCGGTGACGAGCTTTCTAAGAATATTATTGCAAACTTACCTCCTGACGTTCAGTTTATTACTGATAACCAGGATCCGGCTGCAATCCATATGATGAACCAGATGCAGGCACAGATGGAACAGAATATGTTTGCACTCGAACAGATGAAGGCAGAGAATGAACAGCTTAAACAGGAACTCATTACTGCACGTCTTAGTATGATTGATAATAGAGAACAGCGTCAACAGGATTGGCAGAAGTTCGTAGTCAGTGAACAAGATAAGATGGCACTCGAATCCGCTAAACTCGGAGTTCAGGCAGAGAAGAACGACAATGAATCTCTAGTCAAGGGTGCTGAACTTGAAATCAAAGCTGCAGAATCTGCAATGAAGACTCAGGAATCCGAATCAGATGCATATTTCAGCGGAGTAGAAGATACCATCGACGCTATCACTAAAGGAGCTTAACATGATTCATTTCGATGTAATGACGGGTCGTGGACTTGATAATGGTGCGTTAATGTCTGGTGACCGTAAAGCTACGGAACGTCAGACACCTGCACAACATGAAGAATTACTGGATATATCTACATTACCGGATTATCCAGCTTTCATGTCTATGCCACCTGGTCCTCAGAAATCCTTAATGTATAATACGTTAGTGGCACAGGCTGAATTAAGAGAACAGGAAGACCCTAGATACTGGAATGATTCAATGCCTAGACGTCAGATAACACAGGCATCTGATTTCATTGGTAACATGGACTATGACCCTGATATGGGAATGGCTATGGTACAGATTGGCAATAAAGTATACCCTTATGTAGGAATTGACCCAGTAAAGATGTCAGAATGGCTTAATTCACCGTCCATGGGAGATTATTACAGAAATTTCATAAAGGGTAAATAAAGTTTACTAATTATTCAATATAATATGGCAGCGGAGGTCATATTACGAATTTACTACTCCGATTGAGGTTATCGCACCGTATGAATAGCGAAGAAGTTACAGAATATCTTGCCAAACTTAAAGGGCAATCCGAAGAAGTAAAGGAACCTATCACTCCCGAAACCAAGGAAGAACCTGCGGAAGCACCTGCCGAGGTTACTGATGACAATAAAGGTGTTGAACAGAAGCAAGTAGAAGACAAAGCTGATGATAAGGCTGAGGAACCGAAAGCCGAAGTGGATAAAGCAGAACCTGAAGAACCTGAAACCAAGACTGAGGTTAAAGAACCTACAAAGGTCGAAGAACCTAAGAAACAGTCACCCAGGGATTATGCATTCGAACGACTTAAGAGACGCGAGAAGCAAACCAGGGAAGAGAACAGGATATATCAGGAAAGAATCAAGGAACTTGAAGCCCAGCTCGAACAGGGTAAGGACTTGAAGGCAGAACATTTCTTAGACAAGGACGGTAAGCCCGATCCAACCAGTTATGTAAATTGGAAATTTAAGGAACGCGACATGCAGGATGAAATTAAGGAACTGCAGCGCCAAGCCTACGAATCACAATTACAGGCTGACATCGAGGAAGACCGAATCAGGGTAGAGAACTGCTTCCAGGACGAGAAAGAAAGAGAAGATTATAATAATCTCATCGCTCGTAACGGACAGGCATTCTATAACGCCGTAAGTGACGCTGACCCGCAAGGTGTCGTATTTAAGTATCTCAGTACTATGCCAGAATATCCGGTTGTATTGAGAGAACTCATGACAGACTCCAAATTGCTCGGATATGCGTTCAGAAGTACGGATCCTGACGCTCTCAAGAAGAATATCGCCTCCATCGCAGATCAAATCCTTGATAGACGTCATAAACCAATTTCAACGCCGAAAGAAGAACCTAAGGTCGAAGTTAAACTAGAACCTAAGAAGGAACTTCCAGTTATCGGTAAACAAATCAACAGCACCCCAGGTACAGCTAACGTAGTACACGATAGAAATTATTGGAATAGATACTTACGTGAACATCCTAGGGGATAAACAATTCAATTTATAAGGAAATTATATCATGGCAAATACATTCCAACCTAACAAACTCACTGACCTCATCGCAGTACGTGCTGCAGAATCCGCAGCTTATGCAAACATTGGTGCTCGTTCCTATCTCGCTGACCAGCTCCGTCCGAACATGAGAAACGACTCTACCGAATATACCTTCGTCGTTAAGGATAACGGTAAGTATGTCGGTGGCAAGACCGCATTGACCAATGACGACATCTCTGAAATCAAGGAACGTCCGGTTAAGGCTAAGCTCCAGCACGGTAACATTGTCATCAAGACTGACATGATTACTGACGTTCTCGAAGCTAACTGGGACAAGGAAATCGCAGTTCCGAACGGTAAGGCAATCGCTGAAGGCTTCGTTGCTGACTGTATTAAGAATGACCTTGGCCGTCAGAACATCGCATTCGTTGGTACTGGCTTCCTCCCGCTCTCCAAGGCTTCTCGTGCACTCGGTTCTATCACTTCCGATAACCGTTACGGCTTCATTGACCCGATGATCGATTCCGTTCTCGCAACTGTCGGTAAGGGCTTCGATCCGATTAACGCTGACCCGATTGCTTCCAAGGGTGTATACGGTAAGTTCGCTGGTACTGAATTCCGTGAACAGCAATTCCTCCCGTCCGTAGAAATCTCTGCTGACTTGGCAAATGAACTCTCTAGTGCAGTCGTTTCTGGTTTCGTTCAGGCTGAAGGTGCTGTTACTGCAACATTAAAGCTCACTGGTGTTTCTGAAACTATCCCAGCTGGTACTCCGCTCTTCGTCGAAGGCATTTACGCTACCAACCTCGTAGGTAACAAGATGAGCTTCCTTAAGGCATTCATTGCTATCGAAGACGCAACTGCTGGCGCTGTCAAGGTTCGCGCAGTCGATTTCGCTGGCCAGGGAACTAAAGAAGCTATCAAGGCTGACGGTTCTAACGTAACTGTTGCAGATTTCAGCAACAAGAAACTCGTTAACCCGATTACCGCTGGTACTTACTACACTGGTATCATCCGTGTCGAAGGTGCTCAGGAATTCGATACTCTCAAGAAAGTCGATTGGTCTAACGCTGATCAGAGCTCTGACTCTATCGAAGGTTTCACAGTTCACGAAGGCCGCGTTGTTGATATCCTCGCTGGTACGAACGTAACCCGTTGGTATGTCGGTGGCGTTTCACAGTGTATTGAAAGTAGAGGCGCTGCATTAGTCTTAGTTAAAGACAGTCAGCCAAATTTAGTCACAATGTAGTAACAATTTATTAACAATATAAATAATAAGGCCCTAGATATCCTCTAGGGTCTTTCTTTATAATCTACCTTTAACAAATCCGTCTGGACATTCATAAGCAAATAATTCTTTACGCCCATTGTTATACCAGTGTTTATCCGTATTTGCGCAATACATCTTATGTTTAGACTCAGGCGATAATGTCCTATTAGCTCTATTATGCATAGATTCTTTAAAGTTCACATTCTCTTTCTGTGTACACCATCGTAAATTTCTAACGTCATTTATATTCATCCCTATTGGATTATGTGTAATATGATCTACTATATTTCGTCCTAAGGCTATATCTTCTTCAGTCTTTGGCAGAAATTTCTCAGCAATTATTCTTGATAAATAAATACCTGGATTCTTATGAATCATCATTCGTAACGGTATTACTTCAATTGAACCATTTAAACGTTTAAGTAAACCTGTATTAGATATGGCTATAACTGTATTATGTGAATGTGAGTGATCACTTCTTTCTATTTCTATCCAAATTTCATTCATATCAGTAAATATAATAAATGGGTTAACTTTCGTCAACCCGTTGTTATTATTTAAGAATCTGTTTATATTCTTCTATATGGTTATCTAACCAATAATCTTTCAATACATCATATTGATGTTGCAATATTTCACCATAATGCTTCTTTGCACGTTCAACAATGTATTCGATTGTTTGTGCAGTGGCATCTACAGGTACTTTCTGATATTCATGTGCCAGTTCTCTATAAGGCGAATCTTCGAAATCAGAACATAAACATACTCTGCCCACGGCTGCACATTCTAATAGCTTTAACGGACTCTTACATTTATTGAAGATGTTGTCCGCCAATGGCGCGATGATAAATTTGGATCTTCTTGCATAGTTATAGAAGTTATGCGCGTAACTGTTCAAGTGACAATAAGGATATTCTGCCACGGGGTTGTTCACGAAATATGGTGCCTTGCCCATGACGGCCACCTTCTTGTTCTTGAGATAGTTAACCCAACCGTTACTGAAATCTCCAGGTTTCTTGTTAACTGGGTCATAATGAGTTATACTACCTGCAAAGAAGAATATATCGTCTGCAGGAATAGAAGTAGCCGTATCGAATAACCATTCCTTAACTGGTAATCTGTTAGGCAATACGTAAATCTTCTTAGGATCAACAAATTCAGATATAGCTTTCTTTAAATATTCATTTGTGCACGTAACCTTATCAAATACGTCATTGCCATATTTAAGCAATGCTTCTCTATTACCTTTAGTATCTATCCTTGTCTTTGCTATATTATATTCTGGTAATCCGTAACCCTGGTAATCCCATACCAGGTCATCGAAATCAACGATTAGTTTAATACCTGTTCTGTCCTTGATTCCTTTCATGGCTATCAACGATTTCTCAGTTGCCATTCTCTGTGTATATGCAACGTCATAAAGTCCAGCAGGTCCGAAGTCATGTGAAGGCATAACCGTAACGGGCATGTCCGCTAACTGCATAAGCTGTGCAGGGTTAACAATTCTATAAATACCGCATGCGTCCTGGCCCTGCGGAACGGCCAATATCTTTGGATTTAATGTACTCATTTATTAGTCCTTATTAAAGTTTCTCTTCTTGTGGTCAGTTACGCCTTCAATATATTCCTGAAGTTCTTCAAGACAATGTGCGTGTATGGCCTCTGATTTCTTATATTCTTTCTCCTGATCTTTGAAATAATGAATTCCAGCCACATATGCAATCCTGTATGCGTAGCTGAATATTGATGAACCTCTGTCTGGATTGAATGATTTAAGTCCTGTACACAGTTCATATGCCATCTGGTCTCTCATCTCGAATTTCGTATTTCTATCCTTGTCCCTGAACTTAGGTGACTCTAATACCAGTTCGATTATACACATGATATAATGGCCATAACGTGTGTCCTGGGCACTCGAAAGTCTTACATTATCCTTATTACACTTTACTATCTCTGTGAAGTCCTGGACGTCTAAATCGTAACCTGGTACGTATTCTGGGTCGTCATATTTAATATCAATAATTCGCTTTCTACCTGGTGATTTCCATCTTAAAGCTTCCATGTTTAACCTCCTTATTATATATATAATCTAAAGATAGTAATTTATTCAGAAGTTGAATAAGTTACATAAATTAATTCTGTATTTCTTAGTATGCGCTAATTATTACATATAGAATTTAAATGCACAGTTAAGGAGCTTAACTCAATATGATTACAAGAGAAGAAGAAGTATCTTGGGAATACCTATTAGACCCATGTTTCCAGTTCGAGAACACTGCTGGTAAACCTCTCACTGGTGGTTACATAGAAGTATACCTTCACGGCACGCGCGACAAGTATTACTGCGCTTCCGATTTCAATGGCACGTTACATCCATTCCAGATTAAACTGGATAGTCTAGGCGCAAACATAGTTCTTGCTGATCCGTCCAATTCCTATGACGTATATGTATATAACAGATACGGAAACCTTGTAATGTCCAGATATAACGTCTCTACTGCACACACAGGTAGTGGTGCATATGACCGTTATGATGAGTTAGAGAACCTTATCGTTTCAGCTGTTACTGGCCTCCAGGGAGAAATTGACAATATAGACGAAGCTCTCGAAGGCAAGAAAGACAAACAGGAAGTAGTTTCCCTTACATTCACAAATACTCAGACTGTATCTTCTATCGTCCAGAACGAGAATGGCGAGCTCGAAATCACATATCAGGAAATAGCTTTACCTGAACAGGTTCCTAATATCGATATTGTTAGCCTTGCTTCAACTATTTCCGTAACGAGCTTATATGACCCAGAAACAAATGTAAAGACCTTCAATATTGACATCAGTGATATTGGTGCTCTTGAATATGGTCAGTATACCGCAGAATCATTCGTAACTACTGCTACCATGGTCAAGAACAAGGGTAATATCCTAGTAAATAACGGAAAGCTCAAACTTAGAAAGGGCAACAGCTATCATATTACCGTTAGAGGCGATTATACATCTTCAGATCTTGACAATACAGTTCAGGCTATAGAATATGTTGAAGCTATCTCCAATAACAGAATTAAGATAGACGTTGATAATACCGTAACAGACCCGCAGCATTTCGAATTGTCTTATGACATCTTCAAGCTCAGTAATGACGTTGATTATCAGATTGGATTTAACCAGAATACTGGCGTAATCGGTAATCTCGTTCTTGAAATTCATAGTCTCAGCAACGTTTCTGTAGTAAACGGCGGCGGCGGAGGCGAACAGGTACAGGCTGACTGGACTGAAGAAGATCCAGAAGAACCAAGCTACATTCAACATAAACCGGAAATTAAAGACCTCGTAGAAGGTACTAATATCCGTTTCAGAGAAGAAGAAGACGCGATTTATGTCGACGCCGTTGTTACTGCTATACCGACGGTTACTGGATTTGCATCGCATGAAGAAGTTTACGAAAGCTCAGTTACTGCAGTTCAATTAGCTACAGCTCAGATTCCAGATTCTGAAGAAGTTGAATTCGAGGAAATTAACCTTGATGATTATGCTTTAGCATCTGCAATTCCAGACATCTCTAATTTGGCAACAAAGTCAGAAGTATATAATTCTGACGTTACTGCTATTCAATTTGTCACTGCTCTTATTCCTGAAGAAGGAGTTACAGAAGATGATGTTTACAATGCTACTGTAACCGCAATTGAATTCGTTACAGCAATCATTCCTGAAGCACAAGTTCAATCTGACTGGACTGAAGCAGATAATACAGACCCAGCATATATCCTTAATAAGCCGACTGAGAAGTTCCTTCTTGAAGGTGACAATGTTAGAATTCGTGAAACAAACGAAGGCGTATATATTGACGCTATTGTTACTGCTATTCCTGTAGTTACTGGTTTCACTACTAATAGTGACGTTTATAATGCCACTGTAACCGCTGTTCAATTAGCTACTTCTCTTATTCCTGAAGAACAAGTTCAGAGTGACTGGAACGTAACTGCTGTCGATAGCCCAGCATATATTAAGAATAAACCGGAAATCCTTGATACTTTACCAATCAAGGCTGGCGATAATGTTTCTCTTGAAGTTGAGAATGACGAATTAGTAATATCCGTTACAGGCGAAATGGGAAGGACCTATACTGCAGGTGACTATGTTTCTATTCAGAACGATGTCATTTCTGTTACAGGTGTCGCTGCAGCTACCGCTATTCCAGATTCTGAAGAAGTTGAATTTGAAGAGATAAATCTAGAAGATTATGCTTTGGCATCGGCAATTCCAGAACAGGTTCAGTCTGACTGGGCTGCAACAGGTATTGATGAACCAGATTATATCAAGAACAAACCTACTATAACTCCGTTAATTGAAGGTTCTAATATCCACTTTACGGAAACTGCAGACGGTATTATGATTTCTGCATCTATGCCTCCTGCTTCTGGAACGGTAACTGATGTAGAAGTTTACAATGCTACTGTTACAGCAGTTCAACTGGCTACTGGACAGATTCCAGATATTTCTGATTTCGTTACTGAAGACCAGGTTACTGCACTCCTTCCGGATGAAGAAGAAGTTGAATTTGAAGAAATTGACCTTAGTGATTATGCCCTAGCTTCTGCAATTCCAGATGTTACAAGTTTAGCTTCCAAGTCTGAAGTATATAACTCTGTAGTTACTGGTGTCCAGCTCGCTACTGCTCAAATTCCGGATGTTACTGGCTTTGCTACGAAAGCACAAGTTTACAATGCAACCGTTACTGCTATTGACACAGTTACTTCAATGATTCCTGAAGCACAGGTACAATCTGACTGGAATGTAACCGCAGTTGACAGTCCTGCATATATCAAGAACAAGCCAGAAATCTTTGAGAACCTTCCTCTTAAGGCAGGTGAAGGAATCGGTATATCCATTGATAACGATGAGGTAGTTGTAGCTGTTACAGCACAGTATCTTACAGAAATACCTTCTACGTATGCAACAGATACTGAAGTTTCTGAGGCAATTGCATCAGTAAGTGGTACGCTAGAAGCCGATATTCAGACAGTAAGTCATCAAAGTTTGTTAATTCCTTATGGAGGTTCTGATGGTTATACATTATATGAATATGTTAATGGATTTAATCCTTATCAGAAACAAACATTAATGGTAAGTGTTCCATATAATAATCTTCCACAAGTAATTAAGAACAAGATATCTACAAACAGCGGTCCTGTATTTGCAACTTTCTCACATGTTTGTTTCGATTCTGACGGGAGATCATGCTATTGCTTTGAGGCATGTGTAAGTACACCTAACTATTATAGCTCAGCAATAAACACAAAGCCATATATCTTACAAGTCATAGCTACACAAACAACAGGAAGTACACTTGTATGGTCTACCAGTTGTACTGAGCTTTCAGATGCAAGTAAACACGACGTCGTATGGATTACTTTAACTCATTCTGGCAGCTCTTGGTCCGGCGACAAGACTATTGGTGAACTTAATCAGGCATATCAAGACGGTAAGCTCATTCTTCTCAAATACGATGAACCAGAAGTACGAGATTCTGCTGCTCATACTATTACTTCGTCTTATGGTCGAGTATATATTCCTACCAGATTGACTAACAGCAGTGTATATAGTAATACTTGGCAGTCAACATTTCTTAAGACTGTATACAACTACTATATGGAACAGACTGTATCTAAACAATATCTAAATCATGCTCTTACTATGAACGGCGGCAATGATTCAGATTACTGTACATTCTATGAAACTTATACAGAATTTGAATTTGCAAAGATGTCTGATATTCCTGTTGTTACAGGTTTCGCAACCAAGACTGAATTAACTTCTGTATCTGGTACTTTACAGTCTGAAATTGAAGCAGTTACTGCTCTTATTCCAGATGTTTCTGATATGGCTACGCAGACTTGGGTAGGAGAACAAGGTTTCTTAACTTCTGTTCCGTCTAATTATGTAACAGAAACTGAATTGACTGGCGCTGTTTCTGGTTTCGCAACTAAGGGTGAACTATCCACTGTTGAATCAGAAATTCCTGTAGTAACAGGCTTTGCCACTAAGACTGAACTCACAAATGGTCTTAATAATAAGCAGAATACGTTAACAGGAATTACTGATGTTCAGGTAGTTAATAGCTTACCAGGTTCTCCAGTCGCAACAGTATTATATTTAATTCCAGAGGCTTAATATGACAACAATTTACACAGTTAACAATAAAGTATTAAAGAATGCCGCAAATGACAAGTGGCTGACGAAGAAGGAACCAGTAAGATTCGTCATGAATGCAAGTAATGCTACTCTGTCTCAGGATGGCGCCTACCAGTATGTAACATGGGAAAGCCCGGCATATCCTAGTGCTTATGACGGTGGTGGTAAGCAATTTATAATCGTAAATAATAATTCAGCTGAAGTCACAGCAGAAAGAATGATAGGAACTCTTGATTATGTTACTCCAACAAGTGGCGGTGGTCCTATAGCTATTAACTCTACTATTATGCAAACGATTGGAACAAGTACTGGTACTCTCAACGTAAATACAGCCCCAGCGTATGGAGTTTACTTAGCAACGCACATACATGGAACTGAAGAGGTAGTAAGAGAATTCTTAGCAAATTTCACAATAACAATCTTAGATCCATAATATGAGCAACATCGGTTCTTCAAAGATAGCAGAAATGTATGTCGGTAGTACCAAGATAGCACAGGCCTATGTTGGTTCTACTCTCGTATTCTCTTCAGCTCCGGCATTTGATGGTTATGTCGTCAAGGTCATGTGGCATGACGGTCATTCTTCTCAGGTATCTGCTCAAGGTTTCAAGTTCAATGGTACTACTGTTCCGTCATCTATGGTTAAGAAAGGTTATCTTTATACTCAAGATGGTGGGCTGCAAGTATTGACAGCATCTGATATTGAATCTGCATGTGGTGAACATGACCAGTTCATTATGTGGGGTAAAGGTTGTGAATTCTGGTTCGAGAATAATGCAAATCTTACTCAGTTCATGTGGCATTGCTTTGAATATTTCCAGCCAGAAGGAACTTGGAATGTAACTATTAATAGATATACAGGTGATACTATTGAAAGTACGCCAATTTACAGTGATACGGCAAGTCCAGCTCAGAATGCCTGGTTAACCTTTACTGTATAAGGAGATTTAAATGCTTAAATTTGGAAACATAGTATCAACAAGGCTTACAATATAACTTAATTCTAATTATTATTCAACGATAGTAAGAAGAATAGAAAGACGAACAATAAATTTCAAGGTTATAACAGATGGCTACACTATATTCCATTAACAACAACCTATTAAGGTATTCTGGAAAGGTATTGTCTCAAGGCGATGCACCAATTCCTGTATACCGTAAATCAGTGAGAGTCAAGGTCAACGACGGTCTTGCTCCTCATACGCCTCCTGGTGAAGAAGAATCAGCTACAAGACCTAGCTATTATTCTGCTGCGCTCGTAGAAGGTACAAACGATACATACGATGTATATGCTGACGAGATTCTTCAATTCAACCATATCCTTTCTAACTGTGTAAACGTTACTGAAATCGTTTCTGCTGATTCTTCTGGTATAACTGACTTCGGTTATATGTGTTATATCTGTAGTAATCTTACGAAAGTTAACCTGTTCGATACGTCGTCTGCTACCAAAGTTGATGGCATGTTCGCTCTCTGCACATCATTGCCTACAGTTCCATTATTCGATACTTCTAACGTTACAGACTTTAATAGCATGTTCTGGGAAGCTCAATCTGTCACTGGTGTTCCTCTATTTGATACCTCAAACGGTGTAGATATGTCAAGGTTCTTATATATGACAGCCATTACCGAATGTCCATTGTTCGATACTGCTGCAGCTACCGGTATGGAATCGTTCATAGGTGACTGCTGGAGTCTCGTAACTATTCCAGATTTAGATGTCTCTTCTTGTCGTGAAGCAGACTGGATTTGTATTGCTGATATAGCCGTTACAGGTGGCGCATTGAATCTATATAACAAACTTGCAGCCCTTAACCCTATACCTAGTCACGGACAAGCTTTCACTAACTGCGGTAGAGATACCGTATCTGGCGCAGCAGAACTTGCACAAATTCCAGAAGAATGGAAATCAATACCTGGAGAATCAGATGTATAATATCGTATATAGCAATCATAGAATTACGTTCGGTAATGTCAATCTTGGTATCGAATTACCGTATGCAAATATTACCTATTCTACTGTAGAACATGGAACTATATTTGGTGTTGATAAGGCACTAATCGGTTCTACTGTAACCGTAACTGCCACACCAAGTACTGGTTATACTCTCACTTATATAACAGTCAATGGAACTCAAATAGAAGGTAATAGTTTCGTAGTTACTGAGAATGCTACGGTTGGCGCTGTATTTACAGGAATTGTAAGGTCAGTTACTACCACTTCTAGCCCAGCTGCTGGAGGTTCTGTTGTTGCGTCACCTAATACTGGAATTATCGGAACTGAAGTTACTTTGAGTAACACACCAGCAGAAGGTTATAATTTCAATGGTTACACTATTTCTGGTGCAACGTTGTCTGGTAATATCCTTACCATTGGTGAGTCTGATGTTGCTGTAACTGGTAAATTTATTTCTGCATATGGTTACTATATAACAACTTCGGCTGCAGCATGTTCAGCAGTTCCAATTTCATCAATCGGTCACGGTTACAGTGATTACTACATTCCAATTATAGATAACATGAATGGACCATATGGATATGGTGGAACATTTAGTTATAGTGTAAGCTGGCCTAATTTCTATGCCATAGCAAGTAAGGTTTATGATGGTATTACAGCATTAACAATTAATGTTGATCCTAACTGTATCTTAAGCATTGGTGATAATACATTTAATAACTTAACCTCTTTAACATTATCATTTACATCTAATAATAATGTTTATGTAGGTAATAATTCATTAAATAATGTAAGCGGTTTAATAGCATTTCAGAATTCGAATTATAATGCAACTGTAATTGGTGATAATTCGTGCAGTGACATAATATTTGCAAATAATAGTGCAGTTACTAGTGCTAGAAATAATATAAATCTTAAAGTCGGTGTTAACTCATTAAAGAAATTTGCTGTTGGTAATGATTCTTATATATATTTACCGTCAGGTAACATCGGTGCTGATTTAACGGTTGCACCATTAGTAAAGATTTCAGCTAATAGACTTACATTGAAAGGTGATGTAAAGACTTGTATGTATGAATCAGCTATAGCAAGAGGCGCTACGCTTACTTCAACTGGTAATCTAAAGACTGCTGGATATGTAATCGATTATCAAGGAACTTATAACAATCAAGACTACAGAATTAGTTGTCCAGATGCTACTGCTGATGATATAAGATGGTTAAACGGAAATAAATCTTATTTCGTAACTGGTAATAGCTATAAGAGTTATGTTGAATTTACAAATTAAGGAATTAATATGATTACTTATAACGATTCAGTAATGCTCTCACCTAACGGTAACTGGTTAAAGCTATCGCGTATGTATTCGGGTGTGCCTATAACTGTGCCATACGAATACTATTGTGACGGTCATCGTGTTACTGGTTTCCAGAAATATACGTTACCAGAGAATGCTACTGTACATACTTCTGGTTCGTTACCTTCTGTCATACGCATACAAGGTTACAGAACCAATGTAGGCTATAGGATAGAAAGTGAGAAGTTCGATACTGTTCTCACTGGCGCATCTATTGGACAAGACCCTATTGTAGGACTATATCTTGACGGTTGCTATAACTTCAATAATGGTACAATAAACATAGATTCTGGTAATCATTGTCCATATACATTAGAGAAGAACTGTCTTCAACATACTACTGGTACGTTTGAAATACCTAATAATGACTACAGTGATCCTATTTATTTCGGAGAGAACTGCTGCACTAATATGGATTTAGAAGTTGTTAGTAACTCATATGTTTCCAGAGTGGGTGCAAACAGCTTTAGAAATATAACATTCGGAAACGAGTTAACAATAGGTAATATAGATCCAAATTGCTGTGTAAATATGACACAACCAATGTATATAGGTAACAATGCATTAGTATACTGTGATCTAGGACCGTTTGTTCAAGCGCATAAGAACAGATGTGATGAACTTGGAATCAAGGCAATAGTATTTGGTAACGACTGCAAGATATACAATGCAGAGACGTTCAAGGCATATTACTGGAACTACATAAGCTTTAGTACTAGTGCGCCAATAACTGAAGTACCAAGATCTAGTTATCACATCAATATGGAGTAGAAATTTAAGGGAGTTTAACATGAAACAGAATAAGGTCTCGGTAAATTTACAGCAAGACTTTAATACTACAGAACAAGCCCAAGCTAGAACCAATATCGGTGCCGCAGCTGCTTCTGAGGTTACATTAGTAACCAAAGTTAGTACTTCGGGTGTCGAATCTAACGTAAGTAAATTAACGTTTACGCAAACTTCTGCTGATACATCTAAGGTTATTGCAGGTGCCACAGTTCTAGGTTCTACTGTAGTTCAACCAACATTACCTTCTCAGGAAGGTAAAGTTCCAGTTGCATATTTCAGGGACGGTGTTGGTTATTACCTCTTGGAGAAGTATAAAGATTCAAGATTTCCAGATTCTACTTCTTCAAATGTTAACCAGATATTAACAGTTGATGAACACGGTACCGCAATATGGGCTAATAATAATGCTATTAAATGGGTCAACAATACTAATACATATGCAGAAGTTGCAGCATGGTTTGACGCCGGTAACTTAGTTCTTCGTAACGATGTTGGCGGTTATGTTTCCATGGCATATATGCATCAAGATGGAATTGTATGGTTTACGCAGTTAAATGACGGTGCATTAAGGCGTTATTCTTATACGATTTCTGAAGATAACGGTTGGTGGCATTCCATAAGTTACAAACATCAGCTTGCTAAAGGCGGTTCTTGTGCTGTTTCTAACTACGAAGCACATGACATTGTATTGTCATTAAACAGTTCTGAATATACAGGATATAGTAGTGATGAACTTGTAATCGACTATATGTCGTATCATGCCGGTGCATTCTTCGCAACGTTACCATATACAGGTGAACTCTTCATTACTGGTACTCGACACAACTGGTCACTTGGTGGTGAACAGTCTCCAGTCGATAGTCTCATTAATATTAACGATACAATAGTATTAACAAGAAATACAAGAGCTAATCTTGGTGATGCATTTGAACTTTCTGCTCAGGAATTGTCTAGAACTGACTATAGGATTGACTGGGATTTAATCATGAAATTCCGTCAAGGTCCAATGGACGGTGGAGCTTATATGTCATGGTCTAGTCCAGTTCATGTAAAGATTTCTAGAACTTCTGGTTCTGGACCACAAATAATTGCAGGTGTATAATGGAAACGTTAATTAGTGCTATAGTTCCTACTATCCCAGGTGCAGCATGGTCAGTTATCATACTGGTCCTGGGCGGTCTTTACATATATCGTAAGATTGAAAGTAACCGTAAAGTTACGAAAGGTGAACGGGATAAAGATTCTCAAGATTTACACGATAAACTTATGAGACATGAATGGGAAATTAACCAGATTAAGACTGATAATAACCATCGAGATGTTCTATTGGACGATTTACGTAAACAGGTTGAAGCAGTTAACCATAATTTGGCAATAGTTGCAACCAAACTTGACAGTCTAGTTGAAGCAGTAAAGGAGCATAAGAAATGAAGACTTTATTGTTTATTATTATAATATTTACACTTGCTGCATGGTTCTTTGACCCTAAAGACTGGAGCGGTAAATGAGACTTGTAAAGAAGGATAACAAGATATATATCGATAACGTGTTTATTTGCGATTCTATGGACCCCGGGAAGTTACCTAGGGGTTTATATAGGTTAGAGATAAATATGAGCCCACGATTCAAATGTGAGCTACCGTTGATATATAATGACGAGATACCTGCTTCTCGCGGATTTAGGATCCATCAAGGCAACGTAATGTCTGATAGTAATGGGTGTATTCTCGTGGGTAAGAAAGACGGAAATATCCTAATCAATTCCGTAGCCACAGTAAAGGTATTAGTTCATATCATAAATGTCAATAACATAACTGAACTGGAGATATTATGAAGATATTAGGTCATAGCGGTACATGCAGATACCATAAGGTTAATGACCTGTATGTTCTTGACGAGAACGTATGGTTAGATTTCGAACTTAATGATGTTAAATTCAGAATAGTAGTCGATAAAGACGCGATGACCGATGGTCTGTCAGTTCCTAAGATATTCAGATGGTATTTACCTGTCTGGGACGACAATAATCCTGGTTACAATATTTCCGGAATTGTACATGATGGTTGCTATGGTTCCGAGATACTCAGTAAGGACATGGCTGACACATTATTTAAGAACGGCTTGTTATTCGCACATATTAAGCCTTCTAAGGCCTCCGTTGCTGGTTGGGCGGTAGAACACCTAGCTGGGTTACATTATGGCCACAGACACGACGATTTCAACATTTCACCATACGTACATTTAGAAACAATTTAAGGATAAATTATGGAACCATATAGAGAAGACAAACCGTGGATTAGATTTAATCCAGAAGCAATGAAACAGAGTATACTGGAGACTATTCTAAGTATTCCAGGTGCACGTGCGATTAAATATTATCATGACAATCCGGAAGGTTCTGCACTCGAAACATTGAAACTTGCAGCCGAGGACATAGTACCGTTCTATGGAACTTACAGAAATGACGGTGACTGGAGTGATTATGTCAAGGAAGCTGCAATCTATGGTATTCCTATGCCTTATATCAGACATCCTAAGACTGGTAAACCAATTCCAAATAACTTTAAAGAAGCTGTTGGTGATCGTAGATGGCAGCAAGATGTCTGGGGCTGGAATACAAATTATCAAAGAGCACGTAAATTATATGCAGATCCAAATAGTATGAGAGGTTCTGGATTTAAAGATGCTAGAGAGAATTTATATCTATCTACGAGAGCTCGTACTAATACAACAGCTAATACAAGAACACCTGTAGATATTCCAGCTGGTCCTTATTTAGAAACTAATACTGGTAGCAATACAGTTAATACCGGTAGACAAGCCAATGGTACAAATCAAATTCCACTAAATTTAGAAAGAGATAGAACTAAAGATAAACTTAATGGTTCAATAGTTGCTTGGCAAGGTGATATGTACCCGCCTGGACGTTCTTTACGTAAAGATGATGTATATGGTCCTTTCCAATGGGAAGATGCATATTCTCGTAAATTAAATGACGTAATTAATGAGAATGAGAATAAATGGGAATATTTAATTAATAAGACAAGGCCAGCTAGAAAGAGCACATTAGTTGTCCCTAAAGAAGATATTGCAAGCATAGCTATTGAACAAGGTAGACCAGATATTGCAGCTAGAGTAATGTCTGATAATAAACCAAGACTTCCTAATAAAGAACCTGAAATTAATAGATATGCAACAAATCAAGCTATATATAAATTAAATAATAAAGATTGGAAAGATATTGGTAATAGACAAGTAGAGAAGGAATTACGTGAAACCTTTGCAACACTTCCTGAAGATGACGCTATAAGGTATAGATTCGCAGATTATTATGGAGTTCCTGATTTATATAATGATTGGAAATCTAATCCAGTATTATGGGATAAATATAAAGAAGAAACATTATATAAGAGAGTAAAGCGTGGTTACACTAATCATTATAAGGACACAAAGTATAATCGTGACATTCGGAGATAAATAACAGAAATACCTAGGTTCATCGCCTAGGTATTATTGTTAATATAGGAATATATGGAAATTACTTTGATTTCTCAATCTGTCGTATAAACTCCTTGACATATTCATCAGGATTAATGATAGATTTGAGATGTTCTAATAGTTGTTCTTTAGTCATTTGTTACCTCTTTATTATATTTATTATGAAATTACTTAACTATATATAACGTCAGTGATTTGGTGATTGTATTATACGCTAGGAGCTGATTATTCTTATACTCAGTATAATAACACCATGACTGAGATAAAGCTCTTGCAGTAGCCTTTATGTTAAATTGTGACGTGGTTATGGTATTGAACTTACCTTTCTTTAAATATCTCTTTATGCATTTCTTTATTTCATTGTGTTCCATGTTATTTCCTTTAACTATGTTTAATATAGTAAATGTGGACGACTTTGTAAACCTATATTAAACGCATTAAATATATCTAACACCACGTTAATAGGCTACCGCAGGTATGCCTTAGCATTTGATAAATATTTGACGTTCAGTATAGCTTATGCTGGACGTTTGTTTATATCTTTATACACGTTTAAATAAAGAAATAACGACCGTTAGGTCGTCTGAACGAAGTGAAGACTGCTGCCGGCAGGCATTTACTGTGTATAACACTCCCTTTGGTTAGACATGGACACGCAGATATTAATGATTGTTAATCCTTAATGATTTATGTTGTCTTCGAGCTCGCTTGTAGCTACTCGCTCTCAGACAAATCATATTTATCTTGGATAGATCTCGGCTATGAGCTGCCGAAATCTGATAGATCTCGTGGATTTACTCTATTGCTTATGGTATCGGTCTTGCTGTATACCAGCTACATCAATAGAAACCGTAGACGCCGTATGTAATGTGCGCTAAACATTACTCGATGGAACAGTTTATCAGGGTTACGTTCAACCATGGGTTTGGAATTACGAACTTGTCGCCTGAGCTTATTATAGGTTTCCTCACCTATAACCTGCTATATACTTACTGAACGCGGAATTCCATCCATTTCTTTGGACAATAACCTGGGCCGCCATTGGATATATAGTTTCCGTTCTCTTTATTATGTCAATTCAGTGAGACACGATAGTTATCTGCGAAATATTTAACACTTCTACTCATTGTTTACCCTTTGGAAAGGTCTGAATTATATACAGGAAGTTCCTTCGTGTTCTATATTATATATAACGTAAATATAGTAAATTTCGCTAAATTTGTAAACTACTATTTGCGTTATTCTGAAATAATAATTAGTATTTCTATAAATGAGTATTATTTACTTTATGCGAATTTCAGAAATAATTTATCATATTATTGATGCAAATTTCCAGGGGGTTAAACGCTATCAGCAGAAATTATAATTTCAATGACTAATAAATAAATTATATAAAGCAACTTTAATTTAATAATGTGTGTAAATTTGCTTAACATGAAATAAATCTGTGTGCCTTATGTGCCGCGCTGTATATTGTGCCTCAATGTCCAAATTTAATCATGACATACTGTATATTGTATTTAGCGGCACATAGTAAAGTGTGTGCCGATCTGTGTGCCGTGTGTGCCATTGTTAAATACTCAGAAGAATATTTACATTTCTTTACATTATGACCAGAAATTACTATATTTACTACGAGAAATGACAAAGGAATACTATATATAATATAAACAGCAACTTAAAGGTATTTCAATGTTTAATAAATTATACATCGTTCATAGAGAACACAACGGAAATAATATTTACTGGACTTTAATTGGTAATGACGGTCAACGTTCTAGAGATTATAGAAAGCAGGCACAGTTAAAGTATTGTAATGCAGCATTTGAAGATTTAATTGAATTTACGTTTAAAGATGATAAGGAAACCAAGGAAACACAGTTATTAATAAACGAATTATTGAAACCATGGACGAATAAGAATGACTATAAATCAATGCAAATCTGTATAAAGAAGAATGTAAATGAATTTACAGAACTTGTTAAGGAAATAGTTGATAACCGTAATAACAATGATTATATTAACGAAATATCAGAAAGGTTAATTAATGAGTATGACAAGAGTTCTTCATTCAAGATTGGACGTACAAGAGTATATGAGTCATCTGAACAAGGTTATATATATTTAATAAAGTGTACAAACAATAAGTTAAAGATTGGTAAGACTAATGATTTAACACGAAGATTTGAAGAACTAAAGAATTGCCCTAAGGTTATGGCAATCGAAATATTAGATAAGTTTAATACATATTGTATGTCTAAAGACGAAGCCAGGTTGCATTCTTTATGTAGTAGATATAAATGTAATGCAAATGAAGATATTAAATATTTACAGTCTATTGGTAATTCGGAATTATTTGAAGATTGTAAAGAAGTAATTGATATATGGAATAAATATAAAGAGGTAAAGTAATGTTTGAAGTAATGTTTAATATATTGATTATATTAGGTCTTTGGATAGGAGGAATTGCAGTTGGGAGTTTAATTGGACCTATAACAGCATTAGACTCCATAATATTGTTAATAGTAATATCATCACTTTGTTACATATTAGGAAAGGTTGATAGAGGAGAATAAGTAATGTTTAAATTATTTAACAAGAAAGAACCTAAAGCAAATTGGCTTGCAACTGCAGATGATATTGCAGGTCTTGAAGATTATTACAAAGAACATAAAGAGGAATTTGCTGAATTTGAAGCAGCACTAGAGCCACTTAGGGATGAACAGAGTAAAGCTAGATTCATTATTAAACGAATTTATGCACGTCATGGTATTGATTCAGGTTCATCGTGGATCATATATGATAATTGTTTAGATGAAGAAGCCTTTACTGATTTGTGTGAGTTTAATGAAGATGAACTTGCATCATTAAGAAAGTGGACACAACGTTATAAAGAACTTGAAACAGAAATAATGAACTTAGGTGCGAAATATCGTAACGCATCATTATATTCTAAACTAGAATGGACAAAGTATTTAAAGGAGCATAAATAATGACTGAAACACAAATCGATATTGCAGAAATTAAGCAGACATTGAAGAATATTCAAGAAGATGTAGATTTATTGAAGAGACAGCAACGTAAAGAAGATGTTTACTTTAATACATGGCTTGATCAATATAACAATAAAGGTGAAACATTCTATGCAACTATGTATCCAGACGTAACAACAAAGCCATTTGATTGGAATGAAGTACCACCAACAATTCCTACACAGGCATGTTCAAATGAAGATATTGAACGAGCAAATAAGAAATGGTCAGAATTTATTTCAAAGCATCCTGAATATAAGTAAATTTACTATATTTATTAATGTTGAATAACAATCAAACGCTCAGTTATTCAATACATTCACTTTCACTATTTACTTGCAATATATTATAATAATCCCGGTGTATTGAACAAATGATTTACACTGGGATTTCTTTATATTATCATGAAACATTATAAACATTATATTAAATATTGTACTAATTACGAACAAATAGAGAATTACGAACTTGCTAAAGCTGATAATTTCAAAGGTTGGGAGTGTCATCATAAATTAGAAATACATGATGATTATACAAATACTGTCAATGATTTGAAATTAATGAACTTATATTATAATAGACCACCTGAAGAATTAATATTCTTAACCACAGAAGAACATCATAGATTGCATGATAACTATCCACCATCATGGCTAGGACGTAAACATACTGAAGAAACAAAGATTAAGATGTTAGGTAACAAGAATGCTAAAGGACATAAACGAACTGAAGCTATGATTAAGAAATATTCGGAAGTTAATAAAGGTTTGCATAAAGGACAAACATGGAAGCTTATAAATGGTAAGCGAGTATGGCTAGATAAATAAATTACAATTTACTGTAGTAGGAATTTCTAATTATATTGCGTATGAATAATAGAATAATTTGCTCAATGACAACATGGTCTAAGAGAATTAACAGTTGCAAACCAACGTTAGATTCAATTCTTAATCAGACAGTGAAACCAGATGAAATCGAAATTAACCTTAGCTATGAGCAGTTCCCTCACGGTATGGCAGACATGCCGGAGTTTCTTAAGTCAATGTCTAAGGAAGGTCTTGTAACTCTTTATTTCAAGGATAAAGACCAGAAAGTATATGACAAGTTCTTACCTACTTGGAAACGTCATAAAGGTGAAGATTTCATTAACTTGACTATAGACGATGACTGCATTTATGAGCCAGAATATATCGAACAGGTAGCAAAGAATATGGAAGGATATGATTTCTTAGCATCACAGGACGATGTTGCAACTGCAGGTGAATGGATGTGTTACCGTTCAACTGTAACAGACAAGATGATTCCGTTCTTGACTGATCAGCTAATTGAAGATACACCGCTCGATGACCATACAATTCTATATTTATTACATAAAGTAAATGCAAAGAGAGGCAAGAAGATAGAAGCTAAAGTAATTGACCAGAACCTGGGTTATGGATTCAGAAGATATTGGAATCCTGAAATACCAGAAGAAGAATGTACCAAGACTGCATGCGGATATCCACAAAGAGAATTCGTTAAAGAACGTAATATTCTTCATAGGTATGGAATAGTATGAGACGTAAGACAATTAAGAAGAAATCGACTAAACAAGACCCAAAGGTTGTCTTTAGACGTTCTAAAGCTTGGAAGACATTTAGAGATAGAATAAAGAAGATGCAGACTTATGACCCAGTTACTGGTTCAAGACTGACCAAGAACTGCAACTGCCATCACTTGAACGAAGACCCTTCTAAATATGACGATATTTCTGACGAATCTAAGTTTATCTGTTTAAATGCGATGACACATACAGTTGTACATTACCTTTGGGGTGACGCTCAGAAGAGAAATGATTGGAAGACAAGAATAGAACGGTTAACTGAGATATGCGAATTGATGGATGAAATTAACGGAAGTTAATACTAATTATTTAAACGGGAGTGCATGGATTGGTTCTATTAACCGCTCTTAAGCACAGTTGATTCCTATTTACGTATTACGTAATGTGGGTTCGAATCCCACCGCTCCCATTATACGGGACCACATGTTCCAAGGCTGGCGACTGACCTTTGCAAGGTTGGTGGAAGGGTTCGATTCCCTTTGGCTCCACTATATGAAACAAGATACTAAACAAACAAAGAAACCAAGAGATGACAGTAAAGATACAAACGTTATCTTGGCGTGTATACTCAAGGAAATGGAAGACTTCAATAAATATTTGAAGTTCATGGCTAAGCTTGATGCTGCTGATCATGGTATAGAATTGGATAAATAAATGAAACTATCTGAATGGTGCTCACAGAACTTTACACATGTAACGTTCGATGAATATATCGGTAACTTGAAAGTGCCAAAGGTCAATATAGACTTGACCTATGGTTTACTGTCTACTGAAGACAAAGAAGAATTTACTAAACTGGTATTTCATTTAGCACCAGCAGGAATTATAGTTGACACAATATCCGATGATTTCTATGAAGGAAAGATTCTTCTATTGAGAAATAAGTTAACACGTATGTTAATGGAAGAACCAAACCATAAGTTGGCTGACAGGTTCCTTAATATACTTGAGAGACGTGACAAATCGCATTGGTCGAAGGATAAGAAGGTAACTGAAGTAAAGGCCGAATCACAAGGCATCAATCTTGAATTTCAGATTAGGGAATAATGAATACAAGCGAATGGGAAGACGGTAAACCTGAATTATCGCCATGGCAGGGTGAATATATATTCAAACGTTTCGATGACGATTTAGCTATTGCATGTTGCGGAGTAGGTAGTGGTAAGTCTGCTGGACTTGCTATATGGCTTGTAATGCAATGTTGTAAGAAACCTGGTATTCGTGGTATCATGGTAGCACAGACGCATGATGCATTACAGAAAGCATTGCTAAGAGAAATACGTGCATTCTGTGAATGGGCACATATAGATTACATGATTCAGAACAGAAAGGAAATTCATTTCTCTAACGGTTCTCATTTATTTGGTTATTCCGCAGAGAATCCTACTGCTGTGTTAGGTTTGTCAGAAATTGCATTATTGGCTATAGATGAAGCTGCATATATACCTGAAGAAATGTATAACTATTGCCGTGACCGTATGAGAGGTTCTAAATATAAGTCAATGACTAGGCTTATATCTTCACCAAACTCGTTAGCTAAGGTTAATAATTGGTTTGGTAATCTTGTAAAGAAATATCCTTCAAAGGTAATATATGCTTCTTCTTTGGATAATAGATTCTCTTCAGATGAATATAAGAATGAACTGAAGGAAAGATATCAAGAAGGCACTAATTTATATCGTCAGCAGGTTCTTGGAGAAATCGTAGATAGCGATGTAGCTTCTCAGATTATATTCAGACATGAATTTCCTGCAGAGAAGAGAGACAACGGTAAAGAACATTGGTTCGGTATGGATGCAAGCGGCGTTGGAGCTGACTCTGATATGTATGCTGTTATCGATAAGTTCGGAATGGTAGACTATATAGAGAAAGTTGAAGCAAGTACGCAGCAGAAAGCCGGTATCGTATCGATGCTATATGACAAATATAAGGTTAAATACGGAAATATAGATATGACTGGTGGCTATGGACAAGGAGTATATGACCTGTCCAAAGATAAGAATCTGGCTATTTCAGGTATCAATTTCGCACAGAAGGCTATAGATTTCGAGAAATATCCTAATGCCAGAACTGAGATATATCTGGAACTGGCTAAGGCCATAAAGGAAGGCTTCTGGGTTAACGATATAGTTAAAGAAGAAATGTTGGCACAGGCTTTATTTATTAACAATAGAGGACAAGGCCAACTTGTACCCAAGGATGACGTCAAGAAGTTATTAGGCCATTCGCCGGACTTATGTGACGCTGTTGCACTGGCAGTATATGCCATGAATCATGGCGAACAGATGCCAGAATATTCAGCTAAGAAAGCATCAGATATTGCAAATAAATATTTAGCATATTTCAGTAGGTATAACTAAATGATTGATTGTTCTAAATGCATGCACCATAATTGCTGCAGACATGTAATTCCAGAATTAGCCATTCCAGGCACGACTATATGCCGGTTCTTCGACGAGGAGACCGGCCTTTGTTCTATATATGAACATAGACCTCCAATTTGTAATACTGATACCATGTTTGAACATTATTTCAGCAAATTCATGACCAGAGAAGAATATGATAAGAAGAATGAGGAAGCCTGTAAACAACTTGGACTCTAATTATTAGTTATCAAATTTAATAATAAGGAGTATTTATGGCTTCTATCAGAGAAATTATCAAAGAGGCTACAACTAGAATCAACCTCGTGCCACGTAAGCAAGCAGTACCTGGTGACATTCTTGAAAGTGCCTATAAATTGCTAAAGGGCATAGTAAATAAGTATAATTATGACAATTTACTGGTATGGACACAGAATTCCATTCTCGTCAGGAACGTAGAATATACGCATATATATGACGAAACTGATACCGTAAAGGGAAGAAACAACCTTTATTTCCCGTCTGTAGAGGCGCTCGAAGCATATACGCCTTCGGCTGAAGAATACGAGAAAGGAACATGGGCCATGGTAGAAGGCGTTGAAGATACGGTTTATATCGTTTATAGCCCAGCTTTGGATGTATATGACTGGAGAGCACAGACTATCCATGACTACCTTAATCCGAGAATCCAGGAAATGCAGAAGTATATGGCGATGAACCATATCTGTATAAGGGATGTTGCAAAGATTAATTCCGTATATGTAGTAACGGACGTCGGACAGCCGTATAAGCTCTATTTCGAACTTAAATTCATCCCGGCAAACGAATTCGACAATTATACAAATGACGCGAATGTCTTTACGGTAACAGAGAAATCCGAAGGCGAATGGGTCATGAGAGTAAAGCCTTGTGTATACCGCCTTGGCGATCGAAGACTCAAAGTGAATTATAACGAGGCTATCCAGTTCGACCTCGATTCTGAACTGTATATTCCAGACAACTACGTTGAACTTCTTATCGTAGCCCTCGCTCATAAGCTTGCGTTACAATACCCGAGACTAGACGATGCACAGATGCAGAGACTTGAGAACGAGGTCAGGGTGCTCGTAGATAACGTAAGGACTCCGAAAGCCGTCAACAGAATGGTCCTGAGAGATAGATACGACTACGACTATCTCAACAGTACGATGACACAGGCTGAGCTCCTCGCAGGCTCATGGTTCTAAGGAGAAATAAATGGCTAACAGCAACAGATTGATTGAGAACATAGCCGGAGGCATATCCAAGAGTAATATCGTAAAGGTTGGTCTCGGCGAATCAACTAATATGTACCTTGAAGTTCAGAACCAGTCTGAACATTCATGTAATTTACTCATGAGGAGCATACAGGGTCAGGTTGAGGCTGCAAAGATTCCTGGAAGATGTAGAGGCATGTATCGTGTATCGAGAGGTTACGATAACAGACCTTGTCTTTACGCCGTTTATGATACGAAGCTTTATCTAATCAAAGAAGATAATACTTTCCAAGTAATCGCAGACATCAATTCCTATGGAACAGAATGTCATATGACTGAAACTGGTGGATATGGTTCTGCTCATCCGCATTTAATCATAACTGATGGTTATAACGTATATGCTGTAAATACTGGACTTTCTATTGGTGACCAGCAACTGGATTTCAGAAGCATTGCATTGCCGTTGAGAGTCAATTCACAGAACACGTATATCAGACCAACACATTGCGCATATCTTTATGGTTATTTAATAGTTAATGATGCTGGTACTGATGCTTTCTATGTTTCATATCAATATCCGTTTGAAACAGAAGATTCGGAACCTGCAAGTTTCTATATAGAAAGAGATAACTTCATTTCATGGTGGTCTGAATTAGACGATGCTACCAAGGAACAGTATATCGCAGGAGAAATCCAGGATAACTACTATAACTTATACAAGGGCTTTATTACAGGCACTGCGAATGATGACCCAGAGAAATATGATGTATTTAGAGTAGGCACAGTTCAGTTTGCTAGGACAGGTTACTACGTATTTAGTGAATGGTCTCCAGATAATACATTAGCTTTATGTTCTAATGGTTCTAAACTTTACACATTTGGTGAACGTTCTTGGCAAGTATTTAGTTACAATGACGATATAAATAATCCGTTTAGTTCTCCGGACAATGCCGCAGGTAATATCGGCATAAAGGCTGCAAACTCCTTAGCAATGCTCGGCAATAACGTATTATGGCTTGGTTCTTCAGATATTGGTGATAATGCCGTATATATGATTTCTGATACAACTATCAAACGTGTATCTACACAGGATATTGAAAGAGAAATTACGGAAATTAAGAACCCAGAGAATGCATATGCTCAAATTTGGAAAGAACACATGCACACGTTCTATTCTATTACATTCGAAGATGGTCTCAAGACATTCGTATACGATATAGAAGAGAATACATGGCATTATAGAGCATCATATGGTAAAGATAACAGGCTTACGTTCTGGCGTTATAACCATGCAACTTTCGCATATAACAAGGTATATATGGGCACTGAAGGAGCTCTTGTATATAACGACGAGAACAAATTTGATGAACATGACGGGCGTGTAATATACAAGATGAGAAGAGGTGGTGTATTGACATCTAACGATATGCCGTTCTATATTGATAATCTCAGACTCATCACAAACAACGGTCAGCATAGTTTCCATGACCGTGATAGAGTAATACATGACCATTACTATCCTGATTTCAATCCTAGGGTATCGTTCAGATATTCATGGGACGGTGCTACCTTCTCTGACTATGAAGACGCATATTCTGGTTTAATTGGTAATTACGAATACGAAACCAATATCTACGGTTGCGGTATGGGTAGGTATTTCACTCTAGAGATTTCTACTACGGAATCGATACCGTTTGCCATAGAGAATCTTCAGATTTCATGGAGCCCTTGCTCTATCTTCTAGGAGGCGTAATGATTAAACTAGTTAGATATGATGAAAGTAACAGTAACAAGGAAGCCCTTAAGGGCAAATATGGACAGGAAGGCAAGAAAGACTACTGTATAACGGTCATGAAGAATCTTGTTATCGTGAACCTCTATAACGGGTGCAAATCCGAAATAGAACTTCCGGTATGTTATGATGGCTTTATACAGTGCTCTGACGGCAATATCATACAGGTAACGGACAGCAAATTTACAGCCAATCTTGAAGATAATGTCAACGGTACTGGTATATTGGTACTGAAGGCCTGGAACTAATTATTAAACAAAGTATAAGGAGATTTATATATGGTGCCTTTAATCGCAGCTGGAATAGGACTTGCAGGAACACTCGGAAGCGCCTATCTTCAGAATAAATCAGCATCGGATGCACAGAAGAGAGAACTAGCAGCAAGACAGGCCGCAGCAAATGAGCTTAAAGGCATGTCCGCTAAGACAGATTCTGATTACGGTGCTCTCATTAACCAAATCGGTAACTATTACGATACACGTGGAAGCCTCGGTACTCAGGCAGACGTAAACGCCTATAAACAGGCAATCGCAAGTTATAATCCTAATGACTATGCAGCAGAAATTGGTGAATTCAATTACGGGAAGACTGTAAACGATTTCGTTAATCCTTACTATGCACAGATTATCGGTCAGACACGTGACCAGTTACAACATACAGCAGCAGGTGCAGGATTAGGTCGTGGAACTGGTGCAGCATTGAATATTGCACAAGGTGTTGCTTCTAAGTCTGATGAACTCTATAATACTGCTATGAACCAGTATAATCAGGATAGAAATTTCGAATATCAGAAATATGCTGATGCAATCAGAAATAACCAGAACCGTCTCAATGCTATCAATACTGCACAACAGTATAAGATTGGTCTCCAAGGTAATCTTGCTTCTGACTATTACAATACTCAGGATGCACGTATGGGTGATGTAATGCAGGCACAACAGGACAGACTTAACGCTCAAGTCGGCTACGGATCAGCTATTGCTGGCCTTTACTAATAGGAGATTGTATGATTAATTTGTATTATGCAAATGCCTATTGTTCAGAAGATATTTCCAATATTGAGAATTATGATAAAGCCATTGCTGATAAAGAGCAAACATGGATATGTCATCACAAATTAGAAATACATGAAGATTATAGGAATTCTGTGGAAGAGCTTCAAATGATGAATCTTTATTGGCATAGACCGGCCTCGGAACTGATATTTGTAACTAAAGCAGAACACAGAAATATACATCAAAGAGGAGTTAAACGTAAACCGTTTAGTGTGGAACATAAGAGAAGGTTAGCTGAAGCTAAATTAGGAACACATAGAACGGATGAAACAAAGAAGAAGATTAGTAAAGCCGTTAAAGGCTGCAAATATCAAAGAATTGATGGACGACTTATTAGAATAAAGGAGGCAGAATAATGGCTGGTATATATTCTAGGGATCAGATAAATTACGGTGGAATGCTCGGCAATGCCATGGCTAATCGTATGGCATACGCTCAAAGAGATGCAGATATTCAACGTCAAATGGGTCAGAACTGGGCAAACGCTATTAATCAGGGTGCACAAGGCATTGCTGCAGGTCTTAACACATGGAATCAGCAACGTATTGATCAAGACAAACTTGCTCAACAGCAACAGTTCCAGGCAGAACAAAGAGCATTAGAACGTGCAAATGAACTCAAACGTGCTCAAGAACAACAGAAATGGCAGGCGGAGCAGAATGCTCTTCAGAGACAATCTACTGAGAATATCGCTGCTTTAAATCGTAATGCTACTGCAAATCAACAGAGTGCAGAGAAACAAGCACAGTCTATTATGCATTATGATATTCAGAAAGGCATAGTAGATTCTCTTGCTAATGAGATTATGAGAACTGACGATCCATCTAAATTGGCACAATTATATCGTCAAAGAGACGAAGCTCTTGCAAAGATGAATTATTATGCAGCTTCTGTACCTGAAGCATATAAAGGTCCGAAAGTTGGTGAATCTTTCCCAGGATTTACATTCGGTATGGGGCAGGATAACTTTAAACCACAAGAACCGAAAGGACAACAACAAGCACAACCTGCATCAGATGGCAAACCTAATTCAGTAAAGCTTAGTGAATACGTAGCAGCTGGAAATAACGCTAAGACTTCTAAGGATGCAGAAGCAGCTCTTGCAAACATGGATAATGTTGACCGCAGCTTCTTGAATAAAGCTGAGAATGAACAATTTGAGAAGGACCGTGCGGCACTTGTGACACGTATTAAAGAACTGAAGAAAGCTGAGAAGAATGAAGCAGATTATCAGGCTGCACTTAAGGCTGTAGGTAATAACGCTTTCAAACGTGCCGAAGTAAAGAAGAAATACGGTAGAAAGTAAGGAGAACATATGGCCAGCAAGATTAAGAAACAATTACAGTCTGAAATCCTTGAAGTAGCTGGACTTCTCGACGACGGTTCTACAAAGAAGGCTTTACTTGAAGGACTTTATAACCAGATTGACAAATTTGATAACGACAAAGACATAGTTAACATCGTATGGGCAAATAAAGATTTACCTTTACGTATGTTTACTACAGACGAGCTCGGTATGATGCCCGGTTTCAACAATTTACTAGTTGGTGAACCAAGAACTGGCAAGGTCGACTTGGAGAAGTCTTTCGGTAAGGACTGGGTAAAGAATTACGAGAATATTCCTTATAATCAGATTGCTCTTGTAGCAGAGAAGAATGGAGTAGACCCTAAGGAACTCATGTATAGCATGCGTGATATTGCCACGGCACAAAGACGTGACGATATTGCCCACGGCCGTTGGGATTCTAATGACCCGTGGTATAAGAATGTCGCTAACGAAGTCGGAGGCGTTGCTTTAGACCTCTTCGGTAAGCGTCAGCAGGAAGCTATTGCCCGCGGTGAAGATCCTTCTGCAAAGGATTATGCATTGGATATTGGTCAATCTGCTCTTGAAGCTGTACCATACGGACGTTTAGCAAAGTTTGCAAAGGTTCCAACTGTTGGTAATGCAATAGCATATGCAGGTTCTGCAGCAGCAGCTCCTGTTATTTCTGAAGCATTAGACGCAAATCTTTATGATGATAATCTACGTGGTAAGTTTGATCCATATGAAGTTGGTGTAGGTATTGGAACCAATAT
>Ga0310786_10001731_pt1 | contig 34932 bp, 24 predicted proteins | sample AusTroGonzalo_MG_FD_203881 | JGI IMG/M metagenome (GOLD analysis project Ga0310786, IMG submission 203881) | Bovine rumen microbial communities from tropical cattle in Woodstock, Queensland, Australia - Gonzalo_03 (v2) (version 2) | ecosystem: Host-associated > Mammals > Digestive system >... | reverse complement strand
CGAATGATTTTGAAGGCACCGTTGGTGTCTATTTTAACAATACTGCTCGGCTTGGCAGGTATATTCTCTCCGCGGCGCGAATGGCAAACATAATCGGCAGTTTCCAGAAGCTTGGCATCTATCTCGCAAAACGCTTTCGGCGTCGGCCGGCCGGAGAAGTTCGCCGAGGTGGATACAATCGGCTTACCGAACTGCTCGCACAGCAGGTGGGAGAATTTCTCGTAGGTCACCCTGATTCCCAGACTTCCGTCTTCGGCAAGGATAGCCTCGGATACACCACGCGCTGCAGGGTAGATGATTGTTATCGGCTTGGGCATCGTACCTTCTTCGGGCTTGGATACCTCCAGCAGACCTAACGCTGCCTCGGGAATCGCTATGCCCAACCCTGCTATCCGCTCAACGGAATCTACCAGCACTAATACAGATTTCCCTTTGTCTCGCTGCTTGAGTTGGAAGAGTTTGTTGACCGCCTCATCGTTCGTGGCGTCGCAACCTATACCCCAGACAGTATCCGTCGGGTAAAGGATAACGCCGCCGTTTTGCAGTACCTCGATAGCACGGTCAATATCTTTGTGCATATTGATGTCCAACTGATGTTGTACCTGCGCCTCTTTTTCGGCGAACTTCAGTCGTTCCACTTCACGCCTGGGCAGGGGCTTTGATTCTCGCAATGCGTTGTAGATAAGCAGCGTAGCCCACGCATCCGTTGCCGCATAGCGCGCCTGCTCCGGGGTGAGGGCATCAGCTTCCCAGTTGGTGAGTTGCTGCGACTTGCTGATCTTCTTGCCGAACACGATAGCGAAGATCTTTTGCAATCCGAGATCCAAGATCCCATACTCTGCTCCCAACGACTGCAGATCGACGCAGTTCTGCGGCTTGAAGTCGTGCAGACGCCTTAGACCGTTCAGGTCATCCTTGAACGCCAAGCCTACCTTGCATATCTGTTTGTTGCTGAAGATCTTTGCTAAGGCTGGCGGAAATCCTATCTTGTTGAGCCGGAACAGATAACAACGCTCTTCGGTAGCAATCTGCACAAGTGCAGTGGGATAATGTATCCCGCGTGTGAATGACGGACGAGCCTCTGTGTCAACACCAAGCACCGAAGCATTGCACAAGTACGTTACTGCCTCGGCAACCTGATCCGGCTGGTCAATGACTATTGTCTCGCCATCAAACTGCGCAAGAGGCATCAGATTGACCAATTCCTTGGATATATGAGGTACAAATTGCTTACTGTGTTCCATCAAAATAGCGTCATTTTCAAGAAAAGCGCACAAAGTTACAAAATTTTTTGCAAATATACAAATTTTTTTGTATCTTTGCGTGCTCAAAATGAAAAATGTTGTCATTCCTGCGAAATCAATATACTTTTAAATACCATTTATTATGAAAAAGTCAATTATTCTTGCCATGTTCGTTGCGCTGACAGTCTCGATGTCAGCACAACATGTTACCCCTATCGAATTCCAACTGACCGACTTCAACCTTGAATCACTGCGTCAGGAATATCAGGGCTCATCGTATCTGTTGGAACTTCAGCGTCTGGATAAACTGATGAAGGACGATACCAAGCAGCTGAAAGACATACAAGTTCAGCTTAAGGAAGAGAAAGCGTATCACAAGCAGATGTCTGCGTATGTCGAGAAAGCGGATGCTTCTATCAAGACGCTGCAAACATTGTCGCAAAAGGAACTTGACGAACTCAAGAAGGTTAAGGAAAATGTTGACAAGCAACTGAATCTCATCAACTCTTCCAACCAACTCAACATCGAAACACGTACCAAAGCTGTTGACCACCTGCAGGGGCAACGACGCTCGCTGGAAGCTGCTATCAATGCTACCACCGCCCGTCTGTCACAACTCGCAAACCACCCCGTTGAACTCCAAAAAATGCGCACTGACCTGATGGTGCTCAGCAACGAACTGGTGAACAAAGAGACCGACTTAAAGCAGATGGAAGCAACTCTTAAGACACGTCGCGAGGTGATTAAGTCCGAGATGAAGAATGTAAAAGCCCAAAAATAAACGCTATGCAAGTCATCAACCTATCCGAGAACAATAGTGTTCTTAACCAATTCCTCGGTGAGATCCGTGACGTGAACATCCAGCGTGATCCTCTACGTTTCCGCCGTAACATCGAACGCATCGGCGAAGTCATGGCTGTAGAGGTCAGCAAGCATCTTCACTATGAAGCCCGCGATGTAACAACTCCGCTCGGCACCGCTGTCGTGCCGCAGATCACGAATCAGATTGTGTTGGGGACTATTCTTCGTGCCGGCCTGCCGTTGCATCAAGGATTTCTGAACATCTTCGACCATGCAGAGAATGCGTTTCTCAGTGCTTACCGTCGTGTCAATGACAAAGGCGAACTGGAAATCGTAGCCGAATACATGGCAGCCCCGTCAATTGTCGGCAAGACGCTGATTCTGGTTGACCCTATGCTGGCTACAGGAATGTCGATGGAAGTGGGCTACCTTGCACTGCTCAGACATGGCAAGCCTGTACACACACATCTGTGCAGTATCATTGCTACACCGAAGTCCGTCGAGCACATGCGCCGCGAACTCAACGACAGCCCTGACGTAACTCTCTGGTGTGCAGCGATTGATCCTATCTTGAACGACAAGAAATATATCGTTCCCGGTCTGGGTGATGCCGGCGATCTGTGTTACGGAACCAAAATACATCTGTCCGATCGCTCCTAATAAACTCCATATTGCTTATTTGCCTTCCGCGATTGCAGTGGCAGGCATCACGTGGCTGAGTCTAATCAGGGATGTACCTGTCGTTATGCAGGTAGATCTCCCTTTGGCAGACAAGTGGGGGCACATGATAGCATACATGGTGTTGGCATTATGCCTCGCAGGTGACAGTTATCGTGCACGCCTAAGCGCGCGTACAACATACATATTGGCCTTGTTGCCGCCATTGGCGTACGGCGGATTGATGGAGTGGATGCAATTGTATTGTCCGCCACGTTCGTGTGAATTACTGGACTGGATAGCTGACGGCATTGGCACAATAGCTGGGGGCGCTCTATTTGCGTTGTACCACATCCTGACTAACCGCAAAACTAAACATTTATCATCGCAACAATGATTACCAACGAACAGCTCCCATATATAATCGCCCTCACGCACCTGTACGACGGCAGACTGCGACTGCTGCGTGAAGTGCTGCAGCGTTACCCGGATCCTGAGGAGGCGTGGGAGCGTGTTTCGTGGCCGGAAAAGAACGCCTCGTGGCAGCGCGCTCTGCAAGAGATGGAGTTCATTGACAAGCATCAGATCCCTGCTTATTACCTGCACGATGCCGATTACCCGGCACGGCTGGCGGAGTGCCCTGATGCCCCTGTGCTGTTATACACCAAGGGAAACGTCAATTTCTCAGACGGGCATTTTGTCTCCGTTGTCGGCACGCGGCAAGCTACGGAACGCGGGAAGATGATCACGCGCGAGTTGATACTTGCTCTGGCGCAACAACTACCCAAACTGACTATCGTTTCCGGCCTAGCGTATGGCATAGACATCGCCGCGCACCGTGCTGCCATGGAAGCTGGAATACCTACGTTGATCATCCCTGCTCACGGGCTCGACCGCATCTACCCCGCCTATCATCGTCCGGATGCAGTGCGCGCCTTGGAGAGCGGCGGCATAATAACCGAGTATATGTCCGGCACGTCGCCCGAACGGCAAAACTTCGTCGCCCGCAACCGCATCATTGCCGGTTTGTCGGATTGCACCGTGGTGGTCGAATCCCGTGCGCGCGGCGGTTCACTCATCACAGCATCAATGGCGTTTGACTACAACCGACCTGTCTTCGCCGTCCCGGGACGTATCAACGATGACAACTCTGCCGGCTGCAATGGTCTCATACGCGATCTGCGCGCCTCATTACTGCAGTCGCCTGACAACCTGATTGAAGCAATGATGTGGGCGACTGATAAACGTCCTGTACAGACCAGCCTACAAGGATTAGATACGGCTGACGACAGCGATCTGACACCTGAAGAGCAATTGCTGATGCGCCTGCTCCGCGAGGCGGAAGACGGCATCCTCGTCAATGACCTCGCCGAAGAAACGGATCTGACCTATTCCGACATCATCACGCACCTCATGACGCTTGAGATGAAAAAGCGCGTAAGGTCGTTCCCGGGCGGTAAGTTTAGGGCAGTTTAGGCAATTTTGCTATTTTCCACATGACAAAATGCAAGAATATGCACTTTTTGTTTGCAAATATCAAAATTTTTTTGTAACTTTGCAGGCAAATCGAAATTTTAGAAATTTCTTAAATCTATCAGATATGAATTCTTTTCTTAAAAACCTCGGATTGATCATCTTCCTTATCGGAGTGATTTGTTTGTGTATCTACTACTTCGGCACTCCGTCCAATGGTCTGCTTGTAGCCAGCCTGGCGTTTGAGTTTGTTGGTATCCTTACGTACATCATCATCAACAAACGCATCGACTAACCGTTCATGGCCGACTTCAGCGACGCAATCAAATATCACTTGACAGGCATGTACCAAGAGTGGTTCTTGGATTATGCTTCGTATGTCATTCTTGAGCGAGCTGTCCCCGCAATCGAGGACGGCTTGAAGCCTGTTCAGCGCCGTATATTGCACGCGATGAAGGCGGTAGATGACGGCAAGTACAACAAGGTGGCGAACATCGTCGGTCAGACGATGCAATACCACCCGCACGGTGATGCTTCTATCGGCGATGCACTCGTACAACTTGGGCAGAAAGACCTGCTCATTGATTGTCAGGGAAACTGGGGAAACATCCTCACCGGTGATGGCGCAGCCGCTCCGCGATATATCGAAGCGCGGTTGTCGAAGTTCGCGCTGGAAACGGTCTTCAACCCCAAGACCACACGCTGGATGGCTTCGTACGACGGCCGCAAGAAGGAGCCTGTACATCTGCCTATTAAGTTCCCTCTGCTGCTCGCGCAAGGCGTCGAGGGTATAGCCGTGGGCTTGAACTCGAAGATCCTGCCGCATAACTTCGTCGAGCTGTGTGACGCCTCGCTCGCCTACCTGCGTGGCGAAGAGTTCACGCTTTATCCCGACTTCCCTACAGGCGGCGAAGTTGATGTCAGCCGTTACAACGACGGCGAACGCGGCGGCGTAATCAAGATTCGCTCGCGTATCAGCAAGGCGGATGACAACAAAACGCTCATCATCAGCCAAGTGCCGTTCGGCACAACTACCTCAAAGATCATCGACACCATCCTCAAGGCACAGGAGCGCGGGAAGATTAAGATCCGCAAGGTTGATGACTTCACCGCTGAAGAGGCGAAGATCGTTGTGCAACTGGCTCCCGGAGCTTCGTCCGACAAGACGATTGATGCGCTCTATGCATTCACCGACTGCGAGGTGTCTATCTCGCCGAACTGCTGCGTCATTCAGGACAAGAAACCTATCTTCACCAATGTATCAACGCTGCTCAAACTCTCGACCGACAACACGAAAGACCTGCTTCGTCAGGAGCTTGAAATCCAGAAAGCCGAACTCGAGGAGCAGTACTTCTACACCTCGCTGGAGAAGATTTTCATCGAGAATCGCATATACAAGGAGCAAGGCTACGAGCTGGCTCCTAACAAGGAGAAACTCATCCAGTTCGTGGATCAGGCATTGGAGCCGTTCAAAGCCAAACTCATCCGTGAGGTGCGCACGGAAGATATTGAGCGCCTGTTCGATATCCGCATGATCCGCATCACGAAGTTCGATGCCAAGAAAGCCGACGAACTGATGAAGGATCTTGACAAGAAGATCAAGGATACCATTCACGCCCTCAAGCATTTGACCGAATACACCATAGCGTGGTTCGAGATGCTCAAGCAAAAGTACGGCGCACGCTATCCGCGCAAAACAGAGGTGCGCAACTTCGCGAATATTAACGTTAAGACCGTCGTCGAAGCCAACGAGAAATTGTACATCAATTATGCCGATGGTTTCGTGGGCACGGGACTAAAGAAAGACGAGTTCCTGTTCAACTGCTCGGACATCGATGATATCATCGTTTTCCACAAGGACGGTAAGTACAAGATCACCCGCGTAGCCGAGAAGGTGTTCATCGGCACGGATATCCTGCATATCGCTATCTTCAAGAAGGACGATGTACGCACGATCTATAATGTCGTCTATCGTGACGGCAAGGGTGGCATCTATTATATGAAGCGCTTCCACGTCACAGGCGTGACGCGTGACAAAGAATATGATCTCACGCAAGGCAAGCCCGGCTCGAAAGTCGTCTATTTCACCGCCAACCCTAACGGCGAGGCAGAGGTAATCCGCGTAGCCCTCAAGCCGCAGCTGCACCTCAAGAAGGTCGAAGTACTCAAGGATCTCTCCGAACTGGCGGTTAAGAACCGTAATGCCATGGGCAACGTGCTCACGAAGTTCGAAGTCAAGTCGATCACCCTCAAGCAGAAAGGTCACTCCACCCTTGGCGGACGCAAAGTGTGGTTCGACCAGGATGTACTACGCGTGAACTACGATAACCAAGGAATGTACCTCGGCGAGTTTGATGACGATGACCGCATACTTGTCATCACCACCGATGGCAACTATTACCTCAACAACTTCGATCCCACCGCGCATTTCGACAACAACATCCTGCGTATTGAGAAGTGGAATCCCGAGAAGATCTGGTCGCTTGCTATGTGGAACGAAGAGTTGCAGTTCTACTATGGTAAGCGTTTCACCCTTGCTGACGCACTCGCAAAGCCGCAGTCTATCCTCGGCGAAGCAGAGGGACACAAGATTATCGTCCTCTCCGACCGCGAAGAGGCAGTCTTCCAACTGCAGTTCGCTGACGAGAATCGCCCGGCGCTGGACGTCGTCATGGCGGAGTTCATTGACGTCAAGTCTGCCAAGGCGCGCGGTAAACGTCTGAGCAACTACGACATCGCCGATATCATCGATGTCACCCCCGCTCCGCCCGAGCCCCCGGAAACTCCGGAAACACCGGAATCTCCGGATAATCCGGAATCCCCGGACGCCCCGGATGCCTCGGCAGCCCCTGACTCCCCCACATCTATCCCCTTCACCATCACCAACGGCGAATCGGATGTACAGTTGTCATTAGATCTCTGATAGATATGAAACGCACGTTAATCTTGCTATCTTTGATAGCCTTGTTCATTGTACCACAGCCTGTCAATGCAGCGAAAAACGTCGGTACGATAGAGCGTGACACCATTCTTGGTGTGCCGTGTTGTGTTTACCTGCCTTATCAATATACTACGCGCGTCGCGCAGGCGAAGACGGTTTTCCCTGTTCTCTACTTACAACACGGGATGTTCGGCTCCGAGGATGATTGGACGCAGCAGGGCGACTTGCTCAAGTGGATGAACATGTTACTCCTCACCGATCAGGTCAAGGAGATGGTGGTGATTATGCCTGACAACTTCCTCGGTAGTATTCCTCCCGACAAACGCCAAGCGCTGATGGATGCACCGAATGTGAAACCGTCAGGCGGCACTTTTGATACCTCCAAAGGTTCAGCACATTGGCTCAAACTCACCCGCGAGCAGGAGCAGGCCTATGAGATGTCCGGCTATTGGGAGGAGCATTTCCGCGAGTTCATGGCGGAAGCGGAAACGCGTTACAGCATCAGCAACAATCCCGGTCAACGAGCCATAGCAGGTTTGTCCATGGGCGGATTCCACACCATGCACATTGCGCATTTTCTCAGCGGGAAGTTTGCTTTCGTCGGACTGTTCTCGCCGGTGATCATACCGCGTCGCGCCGGCGAAGAGCTGGCGGATGAGGAAGAATCACAATACCAGACTATGGGCTTTGACTACCAGATCGAATACCGTTCTCCGGCGTACAACAACTGGATGATGGAGATGCGCCATATGGCAGCAGCCCCGCCGATGTACTGGATAGCTATCGGACGAGACGACTTCCTGTATGCACAACTGCAGGACTATAGACTATGGCTCGACCACTGCAACTTCGAGTACACCTACTACGAGAGCAAGGGTGAGCACACATGGCAGAACTGGCAGGATTATCTCTGCCGGTTCCTCAAGAAGATATTCTGGGATGAGAAGTTTTAACCCGCGTAAATTGTAAGCTTATGAAGAAATATTTACTCCCTGTTATTGCACTGACAATCGCCTGTCTTCTGCAGGCACAAGAGTACGAGTACCCTACCTTGAAACTGGTGCTGAAAGGCAACCTCGAAGCTGTACAGAAGGACATCGACAAACACCTGGCCAAAGATCCTGCCGATGTGCCTTACCTCTATTCGGCTGCCAAGCTCTACTCCATGGATGAGTACAGCGGTCGCGATATTCCCAAAGCCTACAAGTGCATCAACGACTGCAAGTCGAAGTTCCTCAAGCTCGAGCCTGCAGCCCAAGACAAGCTTATAGCCAAAGGTCTGACCAAGGAGCTACTAAACACCACAATCCACGAGGTCTGTGCCCTCGCGCTCAAGGATGCAGAGGCCATTGATACCGAGGAGGCGTACAATAACTTCCTCAAGTCGTACCCGCGTGCTGTCCCCTCGCTCCAGAAGCAAGCGAAGGAGCATCTCAGCCACCTCGCCTTCGGGCAGGCTGTTGAGCGAAATACCATCGGTTCGTACGAGTTCTTCATTGAGCAGAACCCCAACGGTCATGATGTCAAGGAGGCCATAGCCCGTCGCAACGCACTCGCGTATGAACAGGCACAGAAGAGGAACACCCTGGATGCCTACCGTACGTTCATCAATCAGTACCCTGAGGCTAACGAGGTGCCAGATGCCTGGCAGCAGATCTATGCGCTGGCACTGCGCGATGCACAAGCTGCCGGCTCGCCCGAAGCACTCGCGCAGTATGTGAGCACATATCCCGATAGCCCCTATGCCCGTGCTGAACTGGCGAAGCAAGCTGCCGACGATTACGCCTCGCTGATTCGTGAGGGCAACTGGATAGCCCTTCGGGACAAAGCCGCCAAGCGCAAAGACCCTATGGAGCAACGGCGGATGTACTACGCTATCCTGCAGATCGCACAGCAGCGCCACAGCGCACCGGCAGCTCTGCTCGCCTACCAGAGTGCACCCTGCACCGACATCAAGGATTCGGCATGGATGGTGCTGCACAACGTGTATTGCAGCACGGGCGTGGTGAAGGACATCACGAAGTTCCACGATCAGTACCCCAACCCGCGTTTTGCCGAACTCGAGGCACATGATCGCAAGATCGTCCAGCAACACAGCACGGTCGTCACGACCGACATGGGTTGGCCTGCACTCATCAAGATGGCGGCTCCCTACCGCGTGGCTTACGAGTGGATGATAGCCCTCATCACCGATTACCTCAACCGTCAGTCCATAGAGATGGCGCTGCAGACCGTCAAGCCGTTCGCCGAGGCGTTCGGTGATGATCCTGACTACAAGGGGCTCATCGCCGCGCTGGAGCAAGGACTGCAGAAAGAACTGACACCCGAGGCTATATCCGACTCCATCAACACAGCGATGAAGGAATACTCGCCGGTCATGACGGCTGACGGTAACACGATATACTTCGTACGTATGGTGTTTGACAACAAAGCCGGCAACAACGAGGATATCTACACCTCCACCAAGCGCAAACGCGGCTGGGATAGAGCTGTGCCTGTCATCGAGCTCAACTCGCCCGCCTCCCACGAAGCGATGCAGTCAGTCTCGGCCGACGGCACACAACTGATCTTCTTCCGCAACGGTCTGCTGTACTCCACCACCAAGACCACGGACGGCTGGTCGAAGCCCAGAACCTTGCCGGATAACATCAACGTTTCCAACTGGCAGAGTGACGCCATGATCACCAGCGACGGCAGGGCGATGCTCTTCTCTGCACTCAAGCAGGTGGAGAACGAGGTGGCATCCTCGGTGAACATCTTCGTCTCACTCATGGATGACGATGGCAACTGGGGCGAGCCTATTGACCTCGGGCCTACGATCAACACCCCGGGTCTGGAGCGCAAGCCGTTCCTGCACCCCGACATGCGCACGCTGTACTTCAGCTCTGACCACCACGGCAATCTCGGCGATATGGACGTATTCATGACCACACGCCTCAACGACAGCTGGACAGAGTGGTCGGAGCCCATCAGCCTCGGCGCACAGATCAACTCCCCGAGACAGGAGTGGGGATATAAGATCAGCACGGACGGCAGTACGGCTTACTATTCCAACGGCGAAGACCTCTATATGCTCGAGCTCCCGCTCAGTATGCGACCGAACGCCGTGGCTACGATCTCAGGTACCGTGCGAGACGATGCCGGACGAAAGGTCGGCGTGACAATCCGCTGGGAGGATCTGGAGACGCATGAGAGCATCGGTCAGTCACAGACAGACCCCTCCAACGGCTCATTCTATCTCGTTATGCCGCTCGGAAAGAACTACGGCTACTATATCGACGACGAACGGTTCTTCCCGCTGTCGAACAACATCGACCTGCGTGAGCAGAAAAAGACGATACACATCGAGAAAAACATCCAGCTCACATCCTACGAGCAGATGATCGAGCAGGGACAGGCGGTTCAGGTCAACAACCTCTTCTTCCCCGTCAACGAATATGAGCTCCTGCCGCAGTCCGAGAACGAACTCATCCGCGTGGCTGGTATCATCAAGGAGCGTAAACTCCGCGTGGAGATCAGCGGTCACACCGACTCAACAGGTGACCCCAAGAAGAACATGACGCTCTCCGGCAAACGTGCCGAGTCGGTGCGTAACTTCCTCATCAAGCAGGGCTGCGACGCATCCCTACTCATCGCCAAAGGCTATGGAGCAACACGCCCGATAGCGGACAACGATACCGATGAGGGACGCCAGCAGAACCGACGCGTCGAACTGCAGTTCGTCAAGTAAGATCAGGCTTCCGGCTGCTTGTCCTCTTTCTTGAGCTTGGACAAGTGGTGCCTGAAGAAAAGGTTGATAGTCACGATAGCTATCGTGCCGAGTATAGCCTCGGCGAACATCCCGAATCCGCATAAACCGCCTACAGCCGCAGCACACCACACCGTTGCTGCGGTTGTTAGTCCTTTCACGCTGTCACCATCCTTGAAGATAATACCGGCACCCAGGAAACCGATTCCGGATACCACCTGCGCAATGATTCGCGAGTTATCGCCGCCGATGATCGTCGGGGACATCAGCACGTACAGCGCCGTGCCTATCACGATCAGCGAGATCGTACGCGTGCCCACAACCTTGCCATGCAACTCACGCTCCACACCGATCAGGTAACCCAACACGGCGGCCAGTCCGATTCGCGAGATGATCCTCACCCAGTCCGTCTGGGCGAACGATTCAATAATCTGATTCATAGTCGTATAAGATTAGACTATGGCTCAAAATGCAAACCATTCAGCCTGCATTTTGAGCCATAGTACGAATTGTCTTACTGCTTAGATAGCCTTGATCTCGTGCAGGATGTTCGTGGTCTTGGCTGTAGCGTCGTGCGAAGCCTTGAACAGTGCTTTCTCCTCCTCGTTCAGGTCAAGCTCGACGATCTTCTCAATACCGTTCTTGCCGATGATGCAAGGTACGCCGATCATGATGTCGTCATAGCCGTACTCGCCTTCGAGCTTAGCCGATGCAGGGATCAAACGTTTCTGGTCGTTGATGATAGCGTCCACCATGAATGCGATCGACGAACCCGGAGCCATCCAGGCCGACGTGCCCAGCAGACCGGTCAGCGTAGCGCCGCCAACCATCGTTGCCTTAACCACCTCGTCGAGCTCCTCTGCGCTCAGCAGGCTCGATACAGGCACTCCGCGGTAAGCGGCAAAGCGCTTCATCGGGATCATCGTGGTGTCACCGTGGCCACCGATAACGAAGGCGTCAACATCGTGAGCATAGCAGCCGAGCTTCTGGCTCAGGTAGTATTTGAAGCGGCTCGAGTCGAGCGCACCGCCCATACCGATCACGCGGTTACGAGGCAGACCGGTAGCTTTCAGCGTCAGGTAAGCCATCGTATCCATCGGGTTCGACACAACGATGATGATTGCGTTCGGCGAGTGCTGAAGCACTTGCGAAGCAACGCTCTTGACGATACCGGCGTTCACACCGATGAGCTCCTCACGAGTCATTCCCGGCTTACGCGGCAGACCTGAGGTGATTACCACTACATCCGAACCCGCGGTCAGAGTGTAGTCGTTCGTGATGCCCTTGACTACGGTCGAGAAACCGATAGTCTGAGCGGATTGCATGATATCCATGGCTTTGCCCTCGGCTACGCCTTCTTTGATATCAATCAGTACAACTTCGCTGGCGATATTCTTCACAGCGATCACATTGGCGGCAGTAGCACCTACGTTACCTGCGCCTACAACAGTTACTTTTGACATGTGTTTGTTTTTATTGTTTAGTGTTATTTTTTTGTGTCTCAAATCGCGTTTCGCAAAACGCGACTGCAAAGTTACGATTTTTTTTTGACATTTGCAAGTTTTTTTTAAGAAATCTTTTGCATATTTGTATTTTTTTTTGTAACTTTGTGCGCTTTATCATGTAAGTATGAAAAATCGGACTGTTCAATATGTATTTTTCTGCCTCATAGCATTGGCTATGACGGTGGTCGGTTGCAAGAAGCATACCTACGACTTCACCTATTCGCCTAACAACCCGAAGATAGGTCAGACAGTGACGTTCACCAACATCAGCGACGCCGGTGAGAACTGGGTCTGGAAGTTCGGTGACGGCAACCAGTCCACACTCAAGAACCCCACGCATATCTATTCGAATGTCGGAACGTACGTGGTGGAGATGATGGTGGACTCCAACAAGAGCCGCAAGATCCAGCATGTCCTCGAGGTCGTGGATTCCCTGCCTTCTATCTACCTGTACTCCGAATCCGTGCCGCAATACACGCTCATGACGATGAAGGTGGCGCTCTATAACCCAAAGAAGTCCAAGGTCTCCTGCCTGTGGGAGGTGGATGAGTCTATCTTCACCCTCGTCCAGGGCGACTATACGAGCGACAGTATCGTCGGTTACTATACGGACTACGGCAGGACGACGGACGTCACGCTGACCGTCACCGTGGGCAGCAAGACCACCGTTGACGAACGCACCATCACGCTCACGGACAACCCCGCACCCTCGCTGCTCATGCTCACGCTTACCGGCGACATGTGGCGCCAGCGTATATACGAGGGGATGTACGAGTACGCCAAGCACCACCGCGGCGCCGAGCAGTTGATCGAGGCTGCCAATGACAGCACGGCGGAGCTCAACGGAGTGATCTACGACATCCATAACATGCCTGTGCTCCAGGACAAGAACGTGCTCGCCCTGCAGGTCGATGCCATCAACCGCAAGCTATACGTCATCCTCGATGACGGACTGTATGTGGCGAACGCCAACGGCGAAGCACTGACGCAGATATGGGACGAACCCTGCGGCACGCTGCTCGTCGATGCTGAGCGTAACAGCCTGTTCTGGAGCGATCTGGATGGCGTGTGGGCGATGCAGCTCGTCACACACCCGCAGAACATCATCAGCGAGACGCAACTCAGCCGCATACAAAGCGTGAACACCGTGCCCGCTGTATGCCGAATGACAATCATAGACTAATATACTCATGAAAAAGATGAACGAACCGGTGCAACCGGATTATATCTTCGAGACCAGTTGGGAGGTCTGCAACCATGTGGGCGGTATCTATACCGTGCTCAGCACGCGTGCCGCCACGATGCAGGACGAGCACCCCGACCATGTAGTGTTCTTCGGTCCGGACTGGGGCGAACACTCCGATATCTATTTTGCTCAGGATGACTCTCTGTTCCCTGGCTGGCAACGTATTCATAACGCCCGCGTCGGCCGCTGGAAGATCCCCGGCAGCCCTATTGCCGTGCTCCTGCGCTGGGAGGGTATAGCCGCCCAGAAAGACGCTATCTACGGCTGGGCATGGGAGAAGTTCGGTGTGCAGAGTCACGCTGCCTATGGCGACTACGACGAGAGCTGTCTGTTCGGCTACGCTGCCGGGCAGGCGATGGAGAGCCTCTACCACTACCTGCACCTTGAGCAGAAGAACGTCGTCATGCACTCCAACGAGTGGCAGACCGCCTTCGCCCTGTTCTATATCAAAGACCACTGCCCGAAGATCGGCACGCTGTTCACCACCCACGCCACGAGTATAGGCCGTTCCATAGCTGGCAACCATAAGCCCCTCTACGACCAGTTCAACTACTACAACGGCGACCAGATGGCGTACGAGCTGAATATGGTCAGCAAGCACAGCGCCGAGAAGCAGGCTGCACACCACGCCGACTGCTTCACTACGGTCAGCGACCTCACGGCACGCGAGTGCAAGCAGTTGCTTGACAAGCAGCCGGACATCGTCACACCCAATGGCTTTGAGCCGGACTTCGTGCCCGTGGGGAAGGATTATACCGCCCAGCGCAAAGCCTCGAAGATGATCCTGCTCCGCAGCCAGCACGCTGACGGCAAGGATGCCGTCGTTGCCGGGCAACCGCCGTTCCTGCTCTGCATAGCCGGACGGCATGAGTGGAAGAACAAAGGCCTCGACGTGTTCGTTGACTCGATGCGTATGCTCAGTGATCATGTCAACAGCGATGTCTTCGCCCCGCGCGTGATTGCTTACGTGCTCGTGCCGTATCTGGAGCACTCCACGCTCGAGATGGGCAAGGTCACCGTCGTCTTCGTGCCCTATTACCTCAACGGTCGCGACCCCGAACTCGGCGAGACGTACTATAACCTGCTCTGCGGAATGGATCTGACGGTGTTCCCCTCGTACTATGAGCCTTGGGGATATACGCCGCTGGAGAGTATAGCGTTCCACGTGCCGACGATCACCACCAGCCTCTCGGGCTTCGGTGTGTGGGCTGCCGGCGAGAATGCCAAATGTCTGCAAGGTCTGGCGGAAGGTGTGTATGTCATCCGTCGCAACGACTCGAACTACGAGCAGGTCGTGCATAAGGTCTGCGACGCCGTGTACAGTTTCATGCGACTGAGCGGTAAGGAGCAGGATGTCGTCCGCAAGAAAGCGTGGAAGCTCTCCCAGAAAGCCGAGTGGAAACACTTCTTCGCCTACTACCGCGAAGCATATAATATAGCACTACGTAAAGTTGAAAAAGGCCAATAGCCAAAGTAAAAAGAAATGACTAACGACTACATCATCGAGGTGAATCACGTCTTCAAGCAGTTTGAGGACGGTAAGTACGCCTTGAACGACGTGAACCTTCAGGTTAAGAAAGGCGAGTTCGTAACGATTCTCGGCCCGTCGGGCTGCGGCAAGACGACGCTGCTGCGTTGCATAGCCGGATTCCAGGTCGCCAGCTCGGGAGATATCCTCCTGAAGGGCGAGGATGTGACCGCCGTGCCGCCCTACCGTCGTCCGGTGAACACGGTGTTCCAGAAGTACGCCCTGTTCCCGCACCTGAACGTGTTTGACAACGTGGCGTTCGGACTGAAGATGAAGAAAATGGAGGAGGAGACCATCGTCCGTAAGGTCAAAGCCGCACTGAAGATGGCTAACCTCATGGGCTACGAGGACCGCGAGGTTGATACGCTCTCCGGCGGTCAGCAGCAGCGTGTGGCTATAGCCCGCGCTATCGTCAACGAGCCCGAGGTGCTCCTGCTTGACGAACCGCTCTCGGCTCTCGACCTGAAGATGCGCCATGACATGCAGATCGAGCTCAAGGAGCTCCACAAGCAGCTCGGCATCACGTTCATCTACGTCACCCACGACCAGGAGGAGGCACTCACGCTCTCCGACCGCGTGGTGGTGATGAGCGAGGGCAAGATCCAGCAGATCGGTACGCCTACCGACATCTACAACGAACCCCAGAACTGCTTCGTCGCGGACTTCATCGGCGAGAGTAATATCCTCAGCGGCAAGATGATCCGGGACCGTAAGGTGATGTTCCTCGACCGCGAGTTCGACTGTATCGATGAAGGCTTCGACAAGAACGAACCCGTGGATGTGGTCATCCGCCCCGAGGATATCTACGTCTGGGACAAAGCCCAGGAGAAACGCGGACAGATCGTCGGCCAGGAAGATGACGATGTCGAAGACCGTGTGCCGAAAGGTAAGTTCACCAAGTGGTACGGCACGGTCGATACCTGTATCTTCAAGGGCGTACACTACGAGATGCGCGTGCTCACCCCCGATGGTTATGAGTTCCTCATCCAGGATTACCACGAGTACAAACCCGGCACGGAGATAGGCATGCTCGTCAAGCCCGAGGACATCCAGATCATGCACAAGGATCACTATATCTACAACCGTTTCCGCGGTGAGATCGTCAAGCCCGGCAAGGTACGTTTCCTCGATGCCGAGTGGGATGTAACCGAGGAGGAGACCGCTCCGTTCAACGCCGGCGACGAGGTCGAGGTGGATGTAGCGTTCCGCGAGGTCGAGCTCATGGACTACGAGGAGGAGGGCAAGCTCTCCGGCGAGGTGCACTTCATCCTGTACAAGGGCAACCACTACCACCTGACTGTTCGCACCGATGCCGGTGATGATATATATGTCTATACGAACGATGTGTGGGACGATGGTGACCGCGTAGGTATAACCATCGCACCCGAACATATCCATCTGCGTCAACCCGGGCTACAACAGCCAAATGAACTGCTGCAATGAGGAAGTTTGCTGACATAGCGTCCGCTCGCCGGACGTGGGCGTGGCCGTACGTACTGTTCCTGGTGCTGTTCGTCGTACTGCCGCTGCTGCTGATCTTCTACTACGCGTTCACCACGCCCGAAGGAGACTTTACGATCCTGAACTTCGTGAAGTTCTTCCACACATCCGAGGCGGTGAACACGCTGATCTACTCCATGGCTATAGCGTTCATCACCACGGTGATCTGCCTGCTGCTCGGCTATCCGGCGGCATATATCATGGCTAACGCGGACTTCAAGACCCCGCAGGTCATGGCGCTGCTGTTCATCCTGCCGATGTGGATCAACTTCCTGCTCCGCACCATCGCTACCGTCGAGCTGTTCAACATGTTCGGCTTGCCGCTGGGCGAGGGAGCACTGCTGTTCGGTATGTGCTATGACTACCTGCCGTTTATGATCTATCCTATCTACAACACCCTGCAGAAGATGGATCGCTCGCTCATCGAGGCGGCGCAGGATCTCGGGGCAAGCAAGACGAACGTGTTCACCAAGGTCATCCTGCCGCTCAGTATTCCGGGTATCTACTCCGGCATCGTGATGGTGTTCATGCCTACCGTCTCGACCTTCGCCATCGCCGAGCTGCTCACGCACAACAAGATCACCCTGTTCGGCTCGCTCATCCAGCGCTCGTTCGGCGAGGGCGGTATAGCTATGTGGAACTACGGCGCAGCCTTGTCACTGATCATGCTGATCATCATCGCTGCCACATCGTTCTTCGACCAGGAGAGCGATCATGATGCACAGAAAGGAGGTCTGCTATGAGCCATATTTCAGCAATCAGCAATCAGCAATCAGCAATCAGCAATCAGCAATCAGCAATCAGCAATCAGCAGATTTCTGCTGCCCAGCAGGAGGCTCGTCGCCGTTCGCGTCAGCTGGCTGCCAAGCGCGTTGCCGGCCAGGCGTATCTCTGGCTGCTGCTCGTCGTGCTCTATGCACCTATACTGCTGATCTTCATCTTCTCGTTCACACAGAGTAAGATCATCGGCAACTGGACGGGTTTCACGTTCCATCTGTACGAGAATCTGTTCACCGGTTACGACTCCACCACCCATGTGCGTGTGGATCCGAACCTGTACCGCGCTGTCGGTTTCACGGCGGTCATCGCCGTCGCGGCGGCAACTATCGCCACGCTGCTCGGCACGCTCGCTGCCATCGGACTGTTCAATATGCGCTCACGAGCGAGGAAAGGTATCACGTTCCTGAACTCTATCCCGATGATCAACCCCGACATCCTGACGGGTATATCGCTGTTCCTGTTGTTCGTGTTCCTCAATATCAGCCGCGGCTTCGTCACCGTGCTCATCGCCCATGTGGTGTTCTGTACGCCGTATGTCGTGCTCAGCGTTATGCCCAGGCTCATGCAGATGAACCCGAACCTCTACGAGGCGGCGCTCGACCTCGGCGCTACACCCGCACAAGCCCTGCGCAAGGTGCTGCTGCCCGAACTCAAACCCGGTATGATCAGCGGCTTTATCCTCGCCCTCACGCTCAGTATCGATGACTTCGGCGTCACGTTCTTCACCAAGGGATCGAACGGCTTGGAGACCCTGTCGACGTTCATCTACGCCGACGCACGCAAGGGTGGTCTGACGCCCGAGCTCCGACCGCTGTTCTCGCTGATCTTCCTCACCATACTCGTGTTGCTCATCATCATGAATATTCGAACTAACAAACAACAAAATAAACTGCAAAAATGAAAAAACTTTCAACTTTCCTTGTTTTGGCAGCCTTGCTGTGCTGCCCTGTATTCACCAACGCTGCAGACCGCGCTCACACGCTGAAGGTCTATAACTGGGCGGATTACATTGACATGGATGTGCTCCATGCGTTCCCTGCTTGGTACGAGCAGCAGACCGGCGAAGAGGTCGATGTCATCTACCAGACTTTCGACATCAACGAGTCGATGCTCACCGAGATCGAGGTCGGCCGTGAGGACTACGACGTCGTTTGCCCCTCGGAGTATATCATCGAGCGTATGCTGCGCCGCGGACTGCTCCAGCCTATCCAGCGTAACTTCGGTGACCTGCCTGACTACACACGCCTCGTCGCTCCGTTCGCACAGCAGATGTTCCAGCAGATGGTCAGCGAGGAGGAGATGGACGACATGCTCGCCTCCGACTACACCGTCGGATATATGTGGGGCACCACGGGATTCCTCTACAACCCGAAGTTCGTCGATGAGGCGGATATCCGTTCGCTCGGCGGACTGCTCAACCCGAAGTTCAAAGACAAGATCTTCATGAAGGACGCTTTCCGCGATGTCTATTCGGTTGTTGTGCTCTATGTTTATCGTGACGAGATCGCTGCCGGTACGGTGACCCGCAAGGATCTGGTGGCAAATATCACCGACGAGCGTATTGCCCGCGTTGAGGAGTTCCTGCAGCAGGCTAAGAGCAACATCGCCGGCTGGGAGGTGGACTTCGGCAAGGAGGAGATGGCTAAGGGCAAGACCTGGCTGAACCTCAGTTGGTCAGGCGACGCACAGTGGGCTATCGACGAAGCTGAAGAGGTAGGCGTCACCCTCAAGTACCGCGTGCCCGACGAGGGCTCGAACGTATGGTTTGACGGATGGTGCATCCCTAAGTATGCGCAGAACATCAAGGCTGCTTCGTACTTCATCAACTACCTCTGTATGCCTCAGAACGCTATCAAGAACATGGAGGAGATCGGTTACGTCAGCGTCATCGCTTCGCCCGAGATCCTCGAGTGGGCTGACGACGCTGAGGACAACGCCGAGACCGTTGACCTCTCGTACTTCTTCGGCGAGAACGCTACGGCTATCCACGCCAACCAGGTGCTCTATCCCGACAAGAGCGTCATCGACCGCTGCGCACTCATGCACGACTGCGACGCCAAGACCGGCGCTATGCTCGATATGTGGAACCGCGTCAAGGGCGACAACCTCGGCGGCAGCAACCTCATGCTCATCGTCGGCATCGTGATCGTACTGATCATCGCGTTCTTCGTCTTCCTCGGCATCAACAAGAACAAACAGAAGCGCCTCCGCTCCCGCCGCCGCTAAGCGGTAACAACCACTAAAAAAATGAGGCATGCAGTGCGTGCCTCATTTTTTTGTTTGTTTTAGCGGGCGCTTGGGCGATGGGCCCGACTATCTCTCGATAAAACCTCGTTTAAACCTCGTTTTAACCCTATTTAGACCCCGTTTTGCATTAGTTGAGTAGGGGGAAAGCCGTTCGAGCTTGGATTGAGAGTCTTATATCGTTGTCTCATGCCGTCATCAAGGTCTATTGTAGAAATCCTGCGCAAAAGTAATACTAAAAAGGGAGAAATCCAAATATTGGTCTCCGTTTTCCTGACAAATGTCAGCATATCCGCCATCCTGTGATGCAATAGTCGGTTAACAGGTTCGCCATTGCGTAGGTTGTACGGAGCAGCACTGTTTTGAGCAGGAACTATGGAGCGGCATTCGTATTTATTGTATCGCGCGCACCTGCGCACGGATGCAGCTCTTCCAACAGTTCAGGGAACTCTGCGGCGAGTTTGCGGAGTTGCTGCTGTTTTTGCTTGACGGTCTGTCCCGTCCATAGAGTGACACCAAGTTTCAGTCCCGCCGCCCACGGATTAGTCATCTCATGCCCAGCAAGTTCCGTAATCATATACTGCGCATAAGCGGCGATGACGAACTCCGTATGCGGCGCACAGCGCACGGTAGTGCCGAGTTCCGCAAATAACGCTGCATTCCAGCGGCGCAGCGCTTGGGTGATGAGTAGCTGTTCGGGTGCGGGCTGCTCGGTAGTGAAGCGGTCGGGTAAGTCGCGCAGCGTCAGATCCCACTTGGGGTAGTAACCGTAGTGACTGATTGTTCCGCCGAGATGCGTGTGACACGCATATACAGGCACGCTGAGTTTCGCTCCTATCGCAGCGTGCAGACCGGCTCTGTTCTGTCCCTCGTACCAGCGCACCCTGAAAGCCAACGGCACTTCCAGAAAGTACGCCTCACGTCGGTCGTACCAATTGCTATAGCACGTGTGTGGGATATACGCGTCACCCTCGCTGTCAAGCAGCATCTCGTCCGATGCATGATCGCCGTTAAGCGAACCTATACTCCCCAAACGCGTGACTTGCACGCCCGTCTGTAATCCTAACACCGGCAAGAAATACCACGTGTAACCGACGTCTGCCGTCCATGTGTAAGCCGGATAGACTTTCCCGCCCGGCAATCGGTAATCCAGACTGCCTATACCGCCACCAGCTTGTATATCAATATGGTGCGTCATCTGCTCTGCACGCGCTGTCTGTGCTGCAAGTGCACAACACAGAACGCTTATTATTGCTATCCGTTTCATTGTACAATCAGTTTATGGTTTTTAGAAATATATACTCCGGGAGCTCTCGGTGCAGCGCATTGCCTGCCGTCAACCGTGTAGTAAAACTCCGATGAGTCCGTGGCAGTCACTCCTACGACACCATCGGGGAAAATATCATATACGCACGAGCGGTACAGTACTCCGTCCGTGCCGGTCATCAGTACCTGATACGCGCCGTTCAGTCCGCCCGGCTCGTAGTACGACTGCTCTGTCGCGCCGTTGACAGCCACGCCGTCCTTGTACCACTGGAAGGTCGTAAACCGCATATCTGCAGCGGGTGTGCCGTTCGTAGGGTTATTATCGACAAACAGTACATCGTTCCACTTCTGATGCACAAAACCGTCCGTCAGCAGCGTGAACGGGAAGAAGTGCGTCGCGCCCTTGCATACACCTTCGGAAGAGTAGAATGTCAGTGAGATATAGTACGTTCCTGTCGGTGCACCGTCCGGCAGCGCAATCACAATAATACTGTCCTCCGGCAATGCCGCACCGACCTCGTTCACGAACCCCGCAGCCAATGCATCTGTCGGGAAGATTAGATCGTACGTATCCGGCTCGCCTTCCACCACTTCAAACCGAATCATCAACGCCGAGTCTGCTTGACATATATCAGCCACAGCCCGTATCTCCACCACCGGACAGATCACCTGGCAATCCTCACTCGTGCCGTCAATCGTGATCCGCACCTCGCCAGCCGAGGTCACCCACTCCGAGTACTTGCTGTCATCCTTTACCTGACGCCGGAAGATATACGTACCGCCGCCTGCCATCGGGAACGATGTCAACGGCAAACTGCACGTGTCACTATGGAAGATCGGCTCATCGTTGCACAGCCACCGATAGACGTAATGTCCATTGCCGCCGGATGCCGTGTCTGCCTCCTGTAACACGCCGCTGTACCGAGGCTTGCACAGCACTATGTCAAACGAGTCTATAGCACCCGGCTCAACGGCTGCAAACACTACCACTTTGTGTTGACCCTCGGATGCCACAGGTGTCGTGTTACACGTTGCATCCGTTGCTCTGCGCGTGAACGCATACTCCCCGGACTCCGTGAATGTGTAATTCAACGTATCGCCGTCCGCTATAACGCCATCGACATACACGGGGTTCTTCGTTCCTGACGGCGTGACGGCTTTCCATAGATACTTGAACACGCCCCCACCGCCCGAGGCATCCTGTTCGCTGTGTATAGTCAGCACGCTCGGCACGCCATATACCGTATCGGTCGTCTCGTATAGTCTGCCCGCCTCAAACGGCTGCAACACGGTCAGATACAATCTCCCCGGCGACTCCGTCCACTCTGTCGTACACTGGTAGTCGTGCGCATAACGCCGGAACGCGTATGTTCCCGACACGCCTGTCGGCATACTCCAGTTGCAGTAATCGTTATGCCCGAAGTACAAGGTGTCCATCGCATTGTATGCCAACGGTTTGCCGTCTTCATCGCAAACCACCGTATCCCGAATCAGCATATACCGGTACGAGCACTCTCCGTCTTGCTCATCATCCTTGCCGCCTAAGGGTTCCTTGCCGGATTTGTTTGCGTTCAGAATCTTCACATCCTCCTCACGCCAGCAGGCTGTCACGCTGCCGTCCATCTTGCCCGCATCGAACTTCTCGTAGCCCTTGACGATCGTATAGATCTGCTTGCTCGCATTGCCTTCACTTACCGTCAATATCACCTCTTGGTTGCCGCACGGACGAACGACCGTGGCTGTACTGCTGTTCACAATACGTATCACATCCTCGCCGGACGAACGCCACTCCGCCGTATTGTTTCCTATCAGCTTGAACTGCTTGCGCGGTCGGTTGCCTGTCATCGGCGCGCCTACACCTTCAGCCCGCTCCACCGGCAGATTTTCGGCATCCAACAGGATAGCATCTGTTGACAGCAACGACGCTTCATGATCCCCGAAACACTTCAGCCTCGGGTAGCGGTACGCGCCGTCACGCGTCACGCTCCACTCTGCGAGCCCGGCAAACGGACTGCCTGCCGATAGAAACGTACTCGTCTTCTCCACCGCGTACTTCGTGTTATCCAGCGCAGCACCAGTGCCGTAGCCAGTGGCGTACGTCCGTGTCACCTGCTGGTCGAAATATACGCGTGTCAGACTACCTGCCTTCGCCTCGTTCAGTCCGAACAGTGCGCCTGTGTGCTCCTGTCCCTTGCAGTAACCGCTGTTGTAACACTCTTTCAGCACCGCCGAACTCTTGTTCACACCGACTAAACCGCCCACGTGGTTGTTGGCATCGGTGATGATGCCCGTGTTATACGAATATTCGATGACACCGTAGTTCACTCCGACCAACCCGCCGACATTATCGCCGTTATGCGCAATGATCTGTGCCATGTTAAAGCAATGACTGATTCGTCCTCTGTTCACGCCTGCGATACTCCCCACATCGTTCGTCGCATCGGTCATGATCTGTCCTTGTGCCAACCCTATATGGTGCACATGAGCTTCAGCGCTTGTCTCGGCTATCAGCCCCGCACCCGAGGCAAACGAGTTGAGAATATACAGGTTATATAGTACATGATTTCCGCCATCCAGCTCTCCCCGGAACGGTTTAGCAGCACAGCCTATAGGCTCCCAGCTCGGCGGTAACGCCTGCGTTCCGCCCAGATCTATATCCGCCTCCAAGCGCACGGTCTTACCGGCAAAATCATCCGTCTGACTCTGCTGCGCAATCCACGCCAACTCCTCCGCCGTAGTGATGCTGTACGTAGAGCCGCTGATACTTGGTGCTTGCGCTGTCCCGCTCCACGGGGTGGCGGCTATGGTTGGGGAAAGGAGTCCCCCGAGTACCATGCTTATCAGCACAGCACTCAATAGTGTAACTGTATGTTTCATAGGAAATTAGTTTATTCGATACGCTTGCCTGTTATATCGTACGTTCCTGAAGGTGTAACGAAAAGCAGTCTGCCGCCATGCATGAGGCGTAGAGCAGGGATTGCCGATGTATTCACTGCATTATCATCTGTGGGCGTTGCCTCCGGATTGTATGGAATAATAGGCGGCGTAGGTACTACTTCGTTTCCGCCGTTTGGATCAAGTTCGCCCTCATAACCAGTAGTTGCGAAATCACCTATATATACGTGCAAGGGTTTGTCATCAGCATCGAGCGTGGACAGCACATAATTGTATCGCGACGCGGGATCAAGTCCCGTGACTTTGAATGTAAGCGTATAAGGCTGTTCGTCCGTATTCTCCCGCGCCGGAGCAGCAAACGCAATACCGAGCAACTGCCCTCTGCTGCCTAACGTCAGTCGACAGAACACCGTGCCGTCCTTGTATATATCAATCTGATAGGAGTGCGCCGCGCTGTCTGTCGGCCATGTGAAGTCAGCTGTCGTCTCGCCAGCGTCCACCGTGACTTTGTTCTGGATATACTCATCGGCATCCATCGCTACGATGCGGAAGCGTGACCAATACTGTGTAGACTTGTATGCACTGACACTTGCCGGCAACACGCGCAATACAGCCGTATCCGGCACACCTGCAAACGTCTGGTCATATACCATCGGCGGCTGAGCGGCATAACATGTAATTTGATTGATGGCTGAATCGCCGGCAAAACAGGACTGACCGAGAATGGCCACGTTCTTGCCGATGGTCACTTTCTGCAGTGTTCTCCAGTTAGCAAAAGTCTCCATTCCGGTAGCTATCAGTTTTTCGTTGAGCACTAACTCCTTCGGGCTGACATAGTTAACAGGATTGATGAACACCTTATCGCCTAATATGGTTAGTGAAGACGGCAGCACGACTGTATCCAGCGAACAATTGGAAAATGCCATATTGCCGATGTTTGTCACTCCATTGGGTATGCGAATACGCTTGAGTGACTTGCAGCCGCTGAACGCCTGTGTCGGAATGACGGTGATGCCTTCTGGCAACTTGACACTATCCAAAGCTAAACACTGGTTACACAGGGATTCCGGAATCTCTTTTAGTCCGGACGGGAGCACAAGTTGTTCCAGGCTCTTGCAACCGGAAAATGCGCTACTGCCTATACTCGTTACGGAAGCCGGGATGTTGATCTTCTTTAAGTACGAACATGACATGAATGCACCTCTTCCTATTCCTGTTACCGTTTCCGGCAGATGGATGGAGTCGTTCCCTACATATATTGCCAGATATGCAGGAATATATTCTACTGAATCGCCAAATATGATACGATTGAATTGGTATTGTCCCAACCCGCTGGTTTGAGTGAAGTCGCCCATCCGCTTCACATTCCATACTGCAACTTTTCCCGACCCGTTATATGAAAAAAGATTACTACCGATCTTCTTTAACGTCTTGGGAAAGAAAACCGTGTCGCCTACGTTCTCGCATTCATAGAAAACCATCGTGCCAATAGTTTCAAGGCAATCCGACCAGCGTATCTTTCTTAGTTCTGTACAATGCATGAACGCCATGTCTCCTATGGCCTTCACACCTTTGCCTAAATCGCAATAGGTAAGAGCTGTGCACTCTTGAAAAGCATATGCACCAACTGACTCTACGCTGTCGTTCAGTGTCACCGTCTGCAGACGGTAGCAACCATGGAAAGCATTGGCGCAAACTGAAGTCATGTTTGCATCGCAAACAACTTTTTTCAGCACATCGCGTTTGTCATATCCTTCCCATCCGGAAGCGTTTGTCATGGCTCCGCGTCCGGTGATGGTCAGCACACCGGTACCCGAGTCAAGCGAATAGTTAAGTTCGGGTCCGCATGTGCCCGTGTAAACGGTCGCGGAGAGACTGACCGACGCAACTACCGCAAGTTGCATCAACAGTAATTTGTGTATAAATGGTTTCATATACGTAAGTGTTTACTATTCTCTATTACCCTTTCACATTTTCAGTTGTCCCTGGATGGTGTATATCTTGCCGTTGTGCTCGATGAGCAGTTCGCCGCTGCGGATGATCAGTTGGGCGGATCTGTCGGCTTCTTTTCCAACGGAGCCATCGGAATTTTCGATGCCGGTAGGTGTTGACTCAGGATCATAAGGAATGATCGGTGGTGTGGGCGTGATCTCATTGCCGCTGTCGGGGTTGAGTTCGCCCGTATAGCCCGTGGTGGCAAAATCGCCGATATATACGTGCAGCGGTGTGCCGTCGGTATCGAGCGTCGAAAGGACGTAGTTGTATCGTGATGCCTCGTCCAGACCTGTAACCATGAAACTCAGTGCGTAGGGTTGGGGATTAGTTCCCGCAGATTCGACGGATTGGACGGATTTGTTGTTTCTGCCGGGGGCGAACGCTATGCCGAGCAGACGTCCGTAAGAGTCCAGCGTGAGGGAGCAGAAACGCGTGCCGTCCTTATAGATGTCTATCTGATAGGTGACAGCGGCAGTGTCTGTCGGCCATGTGAACAGAGCTGTTGTCTGCTCGGCTTCGACGGTGACCTTCGTCGGCACATACAGCGAGTCGGGCATTGTCTGCATACGGAACCGTCCCCACTGTCCGTCGTTGGCATAGAGCGTTCGCGCCTCGGGCAGAACAGCCAACCATGCGCTATCGGGGATAGCAGCGAGCGACGTCTCGCTTACCGTAGGCGGTACGGCAGCCAGCGAGGTGAGTTGTGTTACCATTGTGTCGCCCGCAAACGCATCATCGCCGATGAGCATCACGCCTTTGCCGAACTGTACGCTCTCCAGACTTGACCAGCTCTTGAACGCCTGCCCGCCTATGCTGAGCACCTTGTCCGGCAACATAAGACTGCGCTGGAGTTTCATTCCTTCGAATGCCGATTCGCCTATCGTTCGCAACTCGGCTGGCATAATCAGTGAGTCAAGCTCCGTGCAACCCGAGAAAGCATAATCGCCGATGACCTTTACCGAAGAAGGCAGACTGATGCGCGACAGCAGACTGCAATTCATAAAAGTCGATGAATAGATAGTAGGTATCCCTTCGGGCAGCGCGAGTTGCGTCAAGGCCTTGCAGCCCATGAACGCCTCTTTGCCGATGTAACGCACGGCATCGGGGATATTGACGTAGCGCAGATTCTTGCATCCTTGAAAAGCGTTCTTGCCAATATGCGTCACGCCCTCGGGCAGTACGAGCGTATCGCCCAGATAGCCGTAGAAGAGGTAGTCGGGGATATACTCCACATCCTCACCGACGATGATCTTGTTAAGCGACCACCCGTATGATGATGAACCAATATTCAGTGGGCTTGACACTCCCGACGGGTCATCCGGATGACGCGCGTTCCACACTGCTACAGGTACATTCGGCATATTACCTATGGCTATGCATTTCGTGGAGCGGAACGATGGCGGAAAATACAATGTATCACGCAGCGGTATAGATGCTGGCGCATCGCCGGTGCCCCAATTAAGAAATAAATATCCGTCAATCGTCTCCAGACAATCTGACCAACGCAGGTGTTCAAGCGATTTGCATTCATAGAATGCATAACCGCCTATATACTTCACGCCCCGCCCCAGATCACAGGATTGCAGGCTCTTGCAGTCGGAAAAGGCGGCCTTCTCCACTCTCTGCACCGTGTTGGGCAGTACAATAGATGTGAGCCCTGTGTTATAGAATGCATATTCCTCCACCACCGTTATACCATCCGGCAGGGAGACTGAGGTCAGATTCTCACAGTTGGCGAATGCCCAGTAACCCACATTGGTAACGCCGGGCTCTACCACCACCGAGCGGATGGATGAGTATAGTTTGTTTCCCTGCCAGTGCAAGGTATCAGAGAAGTGCCCCTCATGATACATCTCACCCTCGCCGCTGATGGTGAGCACCTTTGTCTCGCTGTCCAACGACCATGTGACATTCTCACCACACACGCCCGTATATATTGTACCGCGTGCAGGCATGCACATACAGGTAAGAACGATCGCCAAAAAGAGGTGTTTTGTTTTCATATTGCAGAAATTTTAATAGTATTCAAAATTTTCTTTCCAAAAGATTTGCAAATGTCAAAAAATTATTGTACTTTTGTCCTTCGAAAAGACACTGCAAAGGTACAACAAATTTTTCATATATGCAAATTTTCGTGTTGTACGAGTGCATTTTTTTGAAATTCAAACACTGCTGAAAATCATCATGTTACACTCTGGGACGAAAAATCGTGTTGTATGGCATATTTTGTATATATCGATTTTTATGTTGTTGAGCATAAATTCCTGCCATCACGCCCCATCTGATGCCTCGTTGACCCTCTCTGACGAGCGTCTGTTAGTGTGGGAAAATCCCGACAGCGCACTGGCTGTTTTGCAGCGTTTGGACACCCTTGCGCTCACTCCCCACGAGCGGAATATATACCGTATGGAGCAGGAGCTTGCGCGCTCGCGCACGCGTCATACTCCTTATTATACAGAAGCCATTGACGCGATCCTGCCGGAACTATTGGAGTCGGGCGATGCGCTGGCTATCGGCGAAGCGTACTACATGCTTGGCACCTCGTCCAACCACACCAGCCACTACGAGCAGTCCACATCCTACCTCAAACAGGCGGAGGAGTGGTTGCTAAAGACATTGGCTGTTAGCCATTGGCCATTAGCTGAGCAGCTATTAGGTGTGACGTGGTTCTGTCTGGGGAATACGTCGGAGAGCGAGATGCTCTATCAGATAGCGCACAGTTACTACCGCAAAGCGATACCGCTATTGGAGAAACGTGAGAATAATATCTTCCTCGCCTGCGCCTACCGCGATCTGGCGCGCACGAATGCACTCATAGGCGGCGACGCCGACTCCACACGGCTGTGGTTTGCGCGTGCCACACACTACGCCGATGCGGCGCAAAGCGACGTGCTCGGTGCAGACATATCGGCATACTACTACCAATATTGCGCGCCGGACAGCATTGACGAGCATCTGCGCGCCTGCCGCGTACTCGCCGAGCAATATCAGGTCACCACGCGCTACGCCGAGATGGTGGAGATCTACCTCTCGCGCGGCGAGACAGACTCGGCGGCCATGTATCTCGAACGACTGCAGCCCGTCGATTCGACATACTCCTACTGGTTCGTGCAGACACATGCCTACTGGTTGAGCCGGCTCAATGCCGCGCAGCACCACGACTCCGCAGCGTACGCCACGTTGCGCAGCTTGTACGACCGCACGATCATCCGTATGCAGAACGATGCATCGGCACGCACATTCACCATCGCGCAGCACTACGATGTGGAGCGTGAACAGAAACGTGCCGAACAGGCGCAACGCGAACAGCAGTGGCACAAACGTGTGTCGGCAATCTTGATTCTGACACTTGCCATAGCCCTGTTGCTGCTCGTGCTGCTCTACCTCTTCTACCGCATCAAGCGCCGTGAGCAGGCAACCCAGCTGCAAGCGTTGCGTGACAAGTACGTACAGCAACTGCAACTCGCCTTGGAGCGGCTGCAACAGAAAGTCAGCCTCACGCGCGAGATAGAGATGCAGCGCATGCGCGGAAACGAGGTGGCGTTCCCCACATGGCTGCAGACCTACCGCGACGAGCAGCTGACGATGAACAAAGAGAGTCTGAACGAACTTATTGACTCGGTAGACAAAGCCTTGGACGGTGCCATCAGCCGTTTGCGTTACGAGTACCCGCAACTGACCGAATCCGACATGCAGTTCGCCATACTCAGTATCATCGGCGCTTCGGACAACGACATGAGTATTCTGCTGAACGTCCAGAAACAAACCATCTACCACCGCCGCCAGATCGTGCGGAAGCACATTGTAAGCAGTAAGCAGTCAGCCATCAGCAGTCAGCCATCTATCGGCGAGGCAGATGATATCGACGCCTGGCTGCGCAGTTACGTCCTGCGTGTGCAATAATTTCAACGTTTTTCTCCCAAATATTTGCAAATGTCAAAAATTTTTCGTAACTTTGCAGGCTGTTTGGGTCTTCTCGGTAATCAGCATACGTAACAGTGAGAAATATACTGCGAAAAATATCCCTCGTGGCGGCATGTGTGCCGCTGTGGTTCTGCGCTTCGGCGGAGAGCCTGGATATATTCATGAACAGCCCTGTCACTGCCACAGCGAACATCAGTCTGCTAGTGCAGAACCTGCAGACGGGCGAGCTGATCGACTGCTACCGTCCGCAGAACGTGGCGCCGCCGGCGTCGGTGATGAAGCTCCTTCCGACCGCCACTGCTCTTGAGACCTTGGGCGCCGATTACCGGTTCAGCACGTACATCGAGTACAGCGGCTCGATCAGCGACGGCGTGCTGCACGGCGATCTGTATGTGCGCGGCACAGGCGACCCGACCCTCGGTTCGCAGAAGACAGGGGACAGGAACTTCCTCACCCGCTGGGTGAAAGCTATCCGCGAGGCAGGAATCCGCGAGATACGCGGCGCGGTGATAGCCGACCTGAGTTACTTCGATGCCGACGCCATCAACCCCGGCTGGATATGGGAGGATATAGGTAACTACTACGCTCCGGGCGTGTACGCGCTGTCGTACATGGACAACACGATGAACGTCGTGCTGCGTTCGGGAGCCGTGGGCAGCATCGCCGAGGTGCAATATACCGTGCCCGAGGTGCCGGGCGTGCAGTTCGACAACCACATCCGCTGCACGAGCATCACGCACGACGGCGCGTACGTCCACGGCGCAGCGTATAACTACACGCGATACCTGACCGGCAGCGTGCCGAGTAACCAAGGCTCGTTTGGCGTGCAGGGCGACCTGCCTAACCCCGGACTGCTGCTGGTGCAACACCTGAGCCAACGGCTGGAGGAGAGCGGCGTGACGATCACCGCCGAGCCGATGTATATCTCCGAGGCGGACGGCAAGCACCGCACGCTGCTTTACACCTGGCAGTCGCCAACCCTGAGGGAGATCATCTACGAGACGAACATTCACTCTAACAACCTCTACGCCGAGTCGCTGTTCCGCACGTTCGGAGGCAGGTACCAGCTGCCGTGCACGATCCATAACTCTGCGGATTTCGAGAAAGACTACTGGCAGCGTCGCGGCGTGAAGATCCGCAGTGCGCGTATCGTTGACGGTTGCGGGTTGGCACCGCAGGATGCTGTCAGCGCCGAGACGCTGGTGCAGCTGCTGACGTATATGTACCGCTCGCCCAGCAAAGATGCGTTCTACGCCTCGCTGCCCGTAAGCGGACAGTCGGGCACACTGCGTTCGCTGCTGCCGGGCACGGAGCTCGCAGGACGCATACATGCCAAGTCAGGAACGATAGCCGCCACGAAGAACTTCGCCGGATATATCGAACTGCCCAACGGTCAGACCTGGGTGTTCGCCGTGATGGTCAGCTTCGGCAACGGCAAACCCAAAGATATCCAGCGCGTGATAGGGAACTACCTGCTCGACCTGTATAAGTCCAAAGGCCGTTAGCCCTTAGCCCACTAAAAGCCAAAAGCCAAGAGCCAAGAGCCAATGTACATCGACCAAACAGATAGCACCAACAGCCTTATACAGCGTCTGCTGCGGGGCGAGGAGCCGGAGTATGCCGCCTGCCTGAAGGCGGACGTACCGCTGATCTACACCACCTACCAGACGGCAGGGCGCGGACAGACGGGCAACGGCTGGGAGTCGGAGCGAGGGAAGAACCTGCTGCTGAGTTACCTGCTGCGCGAGCCGAAGGTGGATATATCCGAGCTGTTCCTACTGAACGTGACAGCCGCAGTAGCCGCCCACAGGACAATAGCCGAGTGGCTGTCACCGGAGCAACGACCGATGTTGAGCATCAAGTGGCCGAACGACATCTATATCGGCAACCGGAAGATCGCCGGCATCCTCGTCGAGAACAGCCTCAGCGGCAACAAGATACAGCACAGCATAGCCGGCATAGGCATCAATGTCAACCAGGAGCAGTGGGTTGGCGGCGCGCCTAACCCCGTGAGCATCAAGATGCTGACAGGCGTCAGGGCGGACATTGACGCTATCGCCAAGCGGTTCGAGCAGAAACTGGAGACCACCCTGTCATGGGAGCCTGTACAACGGCGCAACTACTACCGCGTGCACCTCTACCGCCGCGACGGCTATTGGCCGTTCGTGGAGCGTGAGGTCAGCACAGCGCCCACGATGAACGCCACAGCCGGAGCCGAAGGACAGTTTATGGCACGCATCAAGGGGGTCCTTCCCACTGGCGAGATAGTGCTCATCGACCAGCAAGGCAACCAGCGCACCTACCACTTCAAGCAAGTGCGCTATGTCTTGTAAATAGTTCAATGATTAAAATTGTCAATAAATCGTAAATCGTCAATCGTCAAATCGTCAATAGAATTATGAAATCTATCATCATCACCGGCGGAGCCGGATTCATCGGAAGTCACGTGGTACGTCTGTTTGTGAACAAGTACCCCGAATATCGCATCATCAATGTCGATAAACTCACTTACGCAGGTAACCTCAATAACCTCCGCGACATTGAGAACAAACCGAACTACCGCTTTGTGCGTGCGGACATCTGCGACTTCGATACGATCTACGCCCTGATGCAAGAGGAGCAGGTCACCGGCGTCATCCATCTGGCTGCCGAGAGCCATGTCGATCGCTCGATCAAGGATCCGTTCACCTTCGCCCGCACGAATGTGATGGGTACGCTCAGCATGCTGCAAGCCGCCAAGCTGTACTGGGAGAGCCTGCCGGAGAAGTTCGAAGGCAAGCGGTTCTACCACATATCCACCGATGAGGTGTATGGTGCACTGGAGCTCACCCACCCCGAGGGACTGCCCTCGCCGTTCACCACGAAAGCCTCAGCCGACGGCCACGAGACATATGGCGAAAACTTCTTTGTCGAGACCACGAAGTACAACCCGCACTCGCCCTACAGCGCGTCGAAGGCGAGCAGCGACCATTTTGTGCGTGCGTTTCATGACACCTACGGTCTGCCGACTATCGTCACGAACTGCTCGAACAACTACGGTCCATATCAGTTCCCGGAGAAGTTGATACCTCTCTTTATCAACAACATCCGCCACCGCAAACCCCTGCCCGTATATGGCAAGGGCGAGAACGTACGCGACTGGCTCTATGTAGAGGATCACGCGCGCGCCATCGACCTGATCTTCCACAAAGGCAAGGTGGCTGAGACCTACAATATCGGCGGATTCAATGAGTGGAAGAACATCGACATCATCAAGGTCGTCATCCGCACCGTGGATCGTCTGCTCGGACGCAAGGAGGACGAGGATATGAACCTCATCACCTTCGTCACCGACCGCGCCGGACACGATATGCGTTACGCCATCGACTCCCGCAAGCTGCAACACGAACTCGGCTGGGAACCGACATTGCAGTTCGAGGAAGGTATCGAGAAGACCGTTCGCTGGTACCTGGACAACGAGGCTTGGGTGGATAACATCACATCCGGTGAGTATGAAAAATACTACGCCGAAATGTATAACAACCGATGATCATCACCAACCCGAAAATACATCAACCTATCTTGGAGCTTGTTGGTGAGGAAGCCGATAAGCTCGGTATCGAGTGCTATGTAGTCGGCGGTTGGGTGCGTGATCTGATGCTCCATCGCGAGAGCAAGGATATCGACATCGTCGTTGTCCAGCCCACCCTCAGCAATCAGCCATCAATGGCTGATACTATTGCCTCCGCCGAAGCACCCCGCTGGGGCATCCTCCTCGCCGAGGCGGTAGCCAAGCGGCTGGGCAAAGGCGCACATCTATCGGTATTCAAGACTTACGGGACAGCGCAAGTCAAAAAAGGCGACACAGAAGTTGAGTTCGTCGGGGCAAGGAAGGAGAGTTACCGCCACGACTCGCGTAACCCTATCGTCGAGGACGGCACGCTGGAGGAAGATCAGAACCGCCGCGACTTCACGATCAACGCCATGGCGATCTGCCTGAATAAAGACCGTTACGGCGAACTCCTCGACCCCTTTGACGGGATGTACGACCTCGAGGACTGCATCATCCAGACGCCTCTTGATCCCGACATCACCTTCAGCGACGACCCGCTGCGGATGATGCGGGCTATACGGTTTGCCACGCAACTCGGGTTTAACCTCACCGGCGAGTGCTTCGATGCCATCGCCCGCAACCGTGAACGCATTAACATCATCACCCGCGAACGCATTGCCGACGAGCTAAACAAGATCATGCTCTCCCGCCGTCCATCGGAAGGCTGGCTGCTGCTTGACAAGACAGGTCTGCTGCCGCTGATCTTCCCCGAACTGGCAGCACTGAAAGGCGTTGATACCGTCGATGGCCGCGGACATAAAGACATCTTCTACCACACCCTCAAGGTCCTCGACAACGTCGCCGAGATCCAACGGCAGCAATCAGCCAATGGCCAAGAGCCAACAGCCAACAGCCAATTATGGCTTCGCTGGGCAGCGTTATTACACGACATCGGCAAACCCAAATCCAAGCACTACGAGCCGAAGGTCGGCTGGACGTTCTATAACCATAACTACATCGGCGCGAAGATGGTGCCACGCATCTTCAAGGCACTCAAACTCCCGCAGAACGAAAAGATGGATTATGTCGCGAAGATGGTCGATCTGCACATGCGCCCTATCAACCTCATCGAGGAGACTGTCACTGACAGCGCCGTGCGCCGGCTGTTGTTTGAGGCAGGCGACGATATAGGCGATCTGATGATTCTCTGCAACGCCGACATCACCTCGCGTAACGCCGACAAAGTCAAGCGTTTCCACGACAACTACGAACTCGTCATGCTTAAGATGGTCGAACTCGAGGAGCGTGACCGCATCCGTAATTTCCAGCCGCCTGTCATGGGTGACGAGATCATGCAGATGTTCGGTCTCGAACCCTGTTCGCTGGTCGGCGAACTCAAGTCTGCCATCAAAGACGCTATCCTCGACGGTCTCATCCCCAACGATCACGATGCCGCTGTCACCTACCTCATCCAACTCGCCAAAGAGAAAGGTCTGCAACCCGTAGCCTGACGAACGTGCGAGCTTTCCAAGAACACATTTTGCCACACATTTGTGACAAAATGTATGTTTTTGAGCATTTTTTGTGACAAAAAGTTGCATATTCAACTTATTTTTCATAATTTTGTTGGCTTTTTTGCGCGCGAGTGTCAAA
>Ga0310786_10001730_pt1 | contig 34947 bp, 44 predicted proteins | sample AusTroGonzalo_MG_FD_203881 | JGI IMG/M metagenome (GOLD analysis project Ga0310786, IMG submission 203881) | Bovine rumen microbial communities from tropical cattle in Woodstock, Queensland, Australia - Gonzalo_03 (v2) (version 2) | ecosystem: Host-associated > Mammals > Digestive system >... | reverse complement strand
GCGGATGGAACAGAAGACAAGGATAATTTAAACGTGTCGTCTTCGCAAACAACGTTTGCTGTACGATACGATAAACTTAAAACCCCAGCATCATCTAATTTAACAAGCGTGTTGTCAGCTCGATTCTTAAAATAAACATCGTCATAATAGACCTGCTTTGTTGTTCCATTTGCAATCGGAGATCCGTCTTGATTAAACAGGCCGTCCGCAGCATCAATCCACAAAAGCAATCCGTCTGTTACGATTTTTGCGCCTTGCTTGCGTCCACACAATTCCGCATCCCATATCTTCATCACGTCACCGCCTCGTAGTCGATGCCGCCAACCGCCCACTTGTCTGCACCTCGATGATAGCTGCCAATCAGTTTGTGAAGTCCTTCGTCGCTGTTGATTTCGCCTCCAGACATGAGTGTACCGGACGGAAACGACAAGTCTACATCCGCCGTACAAGTAAGGTACATCACAAACTGCAAGTCTTCCTTCGCGAACTCGACGGTCGGGAACGTGAACACACAGTCGTCTGCCGTTATGAACGAATACTGACGATTCGGTTTGATCTCGCCGACGAACCGGATAACATCGTTTTCGCTCGATTCTATGATCGTTCCCATTGCCGCCGCCGACACGTTGATGCACTGCGACAAACTGCGTAACGCTGACTTCGCTCCGTCCGTTAAATCGTTCAAGTCATAATAAGCAGTTTCTTGTCCGACTCTAAACCTGTTCGGTGTAAACGCAATCGTAGGACGTGCTGTAGGAGTATCGTTTTTGTTCCATCCAGCAGACACTAACGTTACACCTGCATCGTTCTTGTAGTCTGCTGAAAAGTACGAATAAAGCGTTCCGTTCAGCCATACGTTGACAACCAGAAACGGCATTCCAGTATCGTTTTGTCGCATTTCTAAAAGCTCGATACCGTTGTCAAATCCGCTTGCTGCCTGTGATTCAGAATTTGCTTCGTAAAGAGAACAAATATAAGCTGATCCTGAACAGTCATATATAGGAACATCCATAATGCTCTCTCCGAAAATGGCTTCGTCACGAATTACAAGATTGCTATACGGATCAAATCCGAGCATCGCAACATCGTCCGGTGTTGAGCTTTTGTAGAAATCTACCCATACGCCTTCGACTTTGTGGTAGACGCCTCTTTTGTCCTCCGAAAACTTAACAGAAAACACATCGTAAAGATAAAGTTCGCTTGCTTCAGAATCGTACTCGTCAAAAGTCCCAATATGATTGAAATAGTCGTTTGGATCATTTACCGGTGCGCTATATAACGTCGTGTCTCCGTCGTTTTCTTCAAGGCATACAACGTTCCATCCTTCTGCAAGTTCAAAAGAGTTTCCGATTTCTCCGCCTTCGCTTGTAAAAATCCCTTCCATGTCATCAAACGAATAGATGAAAAATACGGTTACTTCTGCACCTGCGCTGGGTGTGATTTCAAGCAGTTCATAAACGTCGCTTTCCTTTACACCTTCCGCAGAAACAACAACCGAATAAGGCTTCGGATTGACGGCATTCGTCTTAATATACATTTCAAGGATTCCGTATTCAGGAGAACCAGAGCCGTCGTCAACAGATACAAGGAACGAAGAAACGCCGTCTTCTCCGGAGTTCGAAGTGATAATATTTAATAAGTCCGTTCCTACAGATACATCTTCATCAAACTCCATTGATAACGAAATAGTGATTGGATAAGATGCGTCAGCGTTTGCATCGTATTCTGAAAATGGCTTGATCCCTTCATCCTTTTCTGTTACTACTGCAACCGTACCATTTGAAGCGTTTGACGGCAATTCTGAATACCGCGATACGACAAGCAGCTTGTCCAGAGCCGCCGCGTTCTGGTGGGTATGGCTGTCCGTGACAGCTCCGTTCCACGCTTCGATCAGGGCTGCGGTGATCGTTTCCAGAGCCGCCGCGTTCTGGTGGGTATGGCTGTCCGTGACAGCTCCGTTCCACGCTTCGATCAGGGCTGCTGTCGGAATATCGTTGCGAATTGCATTTACAAGCAGAGTAAGCGCCGCAACCTCGGCTGCCAGACCGCCGGGCACTTTGAGCGGCGTCCCGCCATCAAACCGCAGGCCGTAGACGGTCGGCGTCTTGTCGACCACCTGTGCTGCGTCCCCGAGCTGTTTGTACGCAGTCACACTCAGATCCACTATGCTGCACTCCGTGTATGCCGCCGTCAACGGCTGGTAGATCGTATTGCCGACGCGATATGCGCCGTCGACGTTCGCGTCCGCCTCGACGATCCGCGCGGATTCTACCCTTCCGATGGTCACTGTGTGATAATCCATATCCGTGACCATGCTGTCCGGCAGCGTGATCACGAGCTGCACAGCGTTATGTTCGCCGACGACGCCGAGACAGGTGCCGTCCGGGAGATCGACGCCGCCGGGTACGTTGAAAAGCACACGGATGTCATTCATCGGGCTTGTCCTCCTTCGCGTCCATCGCATCGGCTTCAGCGATCAGTTCAAGCAGAATCTGCTCTGCTCCGCACAGCGCGTTCACGTTTGCGATTGCCTGTTCCTTACGTTGCTGAATCTCCCGGAGTTTATTCCGGATCGTTTTCATTTCCATTCTCTTCATCCTCCGCTTCAAGAATTTCCTGCAGCGCTGCTTCTGCTGCAGCTTGCGTCTTGAACCATGTGATATTGTACTCAGATGCAGGATAGATTGCGGTCATTTCATAGAAGTCGCTCCGCAGCTCTACGTAAAAGTAGTATTTTTCAGCTGTGTAATCATACCTGATAAAGGCATTGACGAGCACGCCTTGAATGACCTGCGTCTGTTTGTAGACGAAATACACGGTATCTCCTGGTTTGACCGACGGCGTCATCAGTTCGCCACTTTCGATCATGTCTTCCAATATGCCGAGTTTGAGCGTCGCGTCTTCCGGCGCTGCGCTGCCGCACAGCGTATACTCCTCAATAGGTTCCGGTTCGAGTATGGTTATTCGTCCGTCGAGAACATCATCGTCAGGCATATACATTTCCCTCCTTTTTTCTTACGTTTATGGCACTGGAGCATAATGTCCCATATAACTACCATTCTGATTGTAGATACCTATACCATAATTAGAACTACCGCTAAAGTAGATCACTCTTGCATGATAACCGTTTGACGGGTACAACTTCTCCATCTTTTCTTCAAGGTCAGATATTCGACTGTCAAACCGCCTGTAGTCATACGTGTAACCACCTGCAGACGTTTTCGAATACCACGACCACGGAATGTAACCGCCGGAGACATCGTCCGCTTTCTCGTTGAGTTCTGTCCAGATCCGATTGTAGTCGTAAGCATACCCGCCGGCTGTGGTCTGATCGCGCCAGTTTTGAAACTGTACCAGACTGCCATGAATACCGTCTGACTGTACGGAGGCGATCTGCCGGTTGCCCGCGTTGAAATAACACCCATCATTCTGAAACTTAGCAGCTTCGTAGTTCTGTCCGTAAACATAAACCTTATCCGTTTGTACAACGATCATACGATGTTCACTGCTTCCTGATCCGTACCCAATCCTCAACTCCGAGGCATAGTCAGTGTTAAAATACAGATAGGGCATTCCACTGGAACCAGAAGAATCAGAGAGTATCGTACCAAGCGCACCAATCTCGTGCGTGTCATACAGCAGCCGGTAAGCGCCAGATGTCATTCGCGCGCCCATCGTGTGACCTTCGGAGGTCTGTTCGGTGTGCATGTAGTTATAGTCGAGGTTGAACACGGCGGAATGATCCGCGGACTGCAGCACGCCGGCCGTGATCCGCGAGGCGTTCAAGTAGCCGGTCGTGATCATGCTCGCGTTGATCTTGCCGTCCGCCGTGATCGCCGTCGTATAATTACCAGCATACCCAGTAGACGAGTAGCCGAGGCCGTTCTTGTTCCAGCGCCAGACCTTTGTCGTGGAGAGCGTGTAGTCCTCGGCGTCGGAGATCACGATCTCCTGCGGCGATTCGCCGGACGGCAGCAGATGCACGTACCCGCCGTCAACGCCTGTGATCAGCGCCGTAGCGTCCGCGATCGCCTGCGTATACGCTGCCGTGATCGCGCTGAAGTCTACGTTTTTCAGCAGATTCGTGACGTCTTGAACCGTCTTCTGCAGCGTGTCCTGAAAGTTCGCACGGGCAGAGCCGAGCTCAATGCTGTTGTACCGTTCGGCGATACAGTCGTACTCGGTCTTGATGACCTGCGCCTTGATGTCGACACCGAGAATTTCATGCCTGACCGTCACCCAGTCGCAGAGCGAAACTCGCTCCAGCGCGGCGAGCGAGGCGTATTCCGGCGACTGCCACAGGTGGACAAATGACACCGTGACGTTCACCGACGGCGCGTTGATGTTATTTGCGGAAAGGAACGCATTCGCCTTTGCAAGCAGTGTCGTCGCGTTCGCTTCTTCGCCGTCCTGAAATTCCCCGGAGAAATCACGGATCAGAACACGATCGGCAATGCCGGAATTGTTCGTGACGGCGATCTTTCCACCGGTAACGGTGATCAGCACGTCGTCCTTGATTGCATACGGAAACAGCGCGGTGTATGCGTTCTCCAGCGAAACCGTGACCTTCAGATCGGTCATGTTTTTGCGATAAGCGACGACCACGCCTGTATCGCTGCCACGGTGTTCGTGCAGATACACGTTGTAATTGTCCCACTCGAACTCGCCGCCGAACGTGTCAAGCACCGAACCAGCGGAGCCACCGAGCGCGGCACGTGCAGATCCTACCTTGTAATTGAGCGAATGCGTCGCCGTCCAGCCGGTCTCGATCGCCGTGAACGCATGACTGAGCGTCAGATAGGAATTCACCTTCGCCAGCACAGCGCCGACAGCTGCTGCAGCCGTTCCGCCGTTGAGGGAAACGTCCGTGACCGGATAATGAGCGAGCGCATAGGAAACGTGCTCGCAGTTTACCGTCACGATCCCCGCGATCGGTTTTGTGACCTCATAGATGCGAAACAGCTGCGGGTTTTTCGTGTCGTTAGGTTTTGCCTTAATATAACGGTCGATCACCAGCTCGTTGAACATCGGACCGGCGACCGGATAGGTCAATGACAATTCAAAGATGCCGTTGCGCTCCTCGGTAACGACGCACGACGTCGCATCCGGCAGGAAACCCTTGACGGTATCTCCGACCAATAAAATAGGCGTCACGCGCCCACCCCCTTAGATCCGGCGCCAACGCGGGATAATCTCCACTTTCGTGATCCCCGTTGAAACCTGAATCGTGTTATTGCCGGCTTCCAGCACTGGGAAGCTCGTGAACAGGACTTTGTCGTTGCAGAGCGTCGCGCCCTTGTATGCGCTCATCAGCTCTGTGTCGAGCTCGATGTATCCGTTGACACCGCTGAACGAATAGGTCTTGTTCCCGATATACAAAGAGACGCTGCCGCTGCTTGCTGTGATCTTCCAGTACGGCTCCGATGCGTATGCCTCCGGATTCGTGACGGTGGCTTTGCTGCTCGCCACCGTTGCGCCGGTTGCCGACGTGACAGCGCCGTTTGACGCATTGATCGTGATCTTGTCCTGCGTCGCTGCATCGGTCGGCACCTTATACATGAACGGCTTGCATGAAAAAACCAGCTGCAGCCGTCCGACGTTCAGCGCGATCTCTTCCGGATCCATAATCGAAGAAAACACACCGTACCGGAAGTAGTCCGGCTGGTAGCTGTCTTTCAGAACGTGATACCCCGTCGCCTGCAGCCATTGACGCAGCTGCGGCGCCTTCGTCGGCAAGCCGACAAACTGCACCGTGTATGACACGTCGACGTTGTTCCATCCGCCGTGGTCGATCAGAACGTCCCCGTTTCTGCCGGGGACGTGGATCAATTCAATATCGCGCTGCGGTGCGGCATACACGCTCTTTTCAGCGATCAGCAGTTCCATGTTGTCGGAGCGCGTGCCGTTGAACTCAAACCAGTTAATACTCATCTGAATACCTCCTGCTGTCGCCGCAGCTTTGCGGCAAGAAGCACGGAAATCTCATCCGTGAGCTGGTTGATGTCCTCCTGCCGTTCGTTTATGAATTCGCCGATGTTCACCGCGACGTTCAGGACCATAGAGCCGGTGCCGCCAGCAGACAGTGTCTGTGCCACCATAGGCATCGCGCCGCTGCCAGGCATCGGATAGTTCGGACCCGGCATATTCGGCCACGGGTAGTCCTTCGGATCCGGCCACGGGATCTCCGGTTCCGGAATATCGAAGTCCGTCGGGATCGCGTCCGCCATTTCGTCTTTGACGGTTTCCATCGACTTTTCAAAGCCGACGCCGATGCCGAGGCCGAGGTTTTTGCCGATCTCTTCCTCGAACACAGTCGACGGCGAGTGGATTCCGAACACGGCCTTCAGCGCGTCGGTGATTGCGGTTCCGAGCCCGCGGATCTTTCCGATCAGCCATTCCTTGACGTTCTGGATGCCGTTCCACAAGCCCTCAAGCAGGTTTTTGCCGATTCCCTCGAACACAGTCGACGGCGAGTGAATTCCGAACATATCCTTGATGGCGTCGATCATGGCCTTTCCGATGTTCTTGATGGTGCGCAGAAGACTGGACAGCACCTTGCCGAGGCCTTCGATCAGGCCGAGAAGGATCTGCTTTCCGGGCTCTTTCCAGTCGTAGGACAAGAGTGCTTTCACGACCTCTTCCACGATCCGGAAACACGCATCTATCAATTCAGGCAGGTGGTCAATCAGACCTATCGCCAGAGACAAAATTATATCCAGCGCGGCTTGAATCAGCTTCTCGACGTTGTCGTCCGCGAGCAGGGCATCTGCAAGAGACGTCACGCAAAGGAACGCCGAATCAATCAGCAGATCCACATTGTCCGCCAAAAATGTGACCAGATTCGTGATCACGCCGACCGCCGCCGACATGATCTGCCGTAGATTCTCCTCCGTGAGGAGGCCTTCCGTCAAGGTAGTGAGTATAGAAAAAGCTGTTGCCGTGATCTCATCGAGCCGTGAAATCAGCCCGTTTGCGATAGAGACTATGATCTTCGGCGCGGCTTCAAGCGCGACACCGGCCACCCGGTCGAAGATGCTTCCGAACTGCGGGATCATCGTGTCGAGGGCGCTCAACATGCTGTCGATGCCGTCCTCGATCATTTGTGTCGCGCCTTCGTCACCGGTAAACGCGGCGGTTATTCCGTCCAGCACAGAGGTCATGCCGGGCAGCAGCTCGGCCATCACGTTGTTCTTTACGGAACTCATCGTCGTGTTCAAGGTAGTCAGACTGTCCTTGTACCTTGCAGACGCATTCACGGCGTCGTTCGACATAACCATGCCGCACTCTTTCGCCTTTTCCATCAGCTCTTGCGTCGCTTCCGCAGACTGATTGAACAGCGGCATGAGATCCTGCCCGCTCTTGCCGAACAGCGCATTTGCGAGGGCTGCCTTTTCCGTTTCGTCCTTCACGCCCTGCAGCGCCGTGACGGTCGCCTCGAACACTTCCTCGCGGCTCTTTCCCTTGAGATCGTCAAGAGATAAACCCAGTCGCTTGAACTTGTCCTGCGCGCCCTCGCTGCCGCTTTTTGCTTTTTCAAACTGATTCGTCAGCGTTTTCAAGCCCGTCGTGCAGTTGCTCATCGACGTGCCGGAAATGTTCATCACATAATCCCACTTTTGGTAGGATTCCGCGCTCATGCCGACTTTCTGGCTCTGCTTCTCGATCTTGTCGCCGGCTTCCGCCGCAGAATTCGCCGCGCTCGCCAATCCCTTTACGATCGCAGCCGTGCCGGCGACGACCGCGCTCGCAGCCGCAGCAGCTCCTGCAAAGGAACCCTTCAGCAGTGCCATGCCGCCGTGCGCGACCTTCTTTCCGGCTTCCCCGGCTTTTTCGATCGCTGCGGCGAGCTTCGGGTGCTCGTCCTTCGCCTTCTGCACCGATTCTTTCAGTTTGTCGAACGGTGCGTGCAGCTTCTCTATAATGGACGGCTTTTTTGATAACTTATCCAGCTCGCCGGAAAAGTTCTCGATTTGATTTTTTGTCTTTTCGATCTCTCGAACCAGTGCGCGGTGTTCCGCTTCCATTTCCTCGGTCACGGTGTCCGCGGACTTCATCTTCGCGGTATGCTGCTCCAGCATGGAGTTGAGCGTGTCCAGTTTGGTGCGGCTGTCCGCGACGCGCTTGCCGAGCAGCTCCTGCTTCTGCGCGAGCAGTTCGGTGTTCTTTGGATCGAATTTCAGCTGCCTTTGGACTTCCTTCAGTTCTGTTTCGGTCGTCTTGAGCTTGCTGTCTATGGTACCGAGAGCGGAGCCGACCTCTTTCATATCCGCGCCGAATTTGATAGTGATACCGGAAATCTTCAAAAAAGATCAGTCTCCTTTCAACTGCCGCAGGCCGACACGGTCCGGCTCTGTGACGGTCATTCTCTCGCAGTTTGCGAGGTATTCGTTCCCTTCCTTAGAGCGCATATTTCCGTAGATCACCGCGTCGCGCAGGAACTGCCAATACTGAAACAGTCCCATGTCGTACACCTCGCCGAAACTGCAGCCGGTGTAATCCGCGACAAGTTTGATCTCGAACGTCTCAGGAAAGTAGTGGTGCCCCCTATCTTCCCGGTCATTGTCCGGGTAGTAGGGGTAATTCAGTTTTTTGCGTTTCGGGTTTTTGCGATCCAGTCGAAGAACTCATTCAGAAACCCGACAAGCGCGGGGATCGGCATATCTTCCAGATCCTCCGGCGATATACGCCGATCGTCAGTATTGATGCTCAAGATCTCGCTGCAGAGAGCGGACAGTTTGTCAAGACTGTTGCCTTCGCTTTCCCTGCGTTTTTGGTAGTTCTTGAACTGCGCCAGCGTCGGCGACATGACGTACAGGTCGATCTCCTTTTTTCCGTCCTCACCGTCAGACACGTTCAGCGTGACCGGAAATGTGACCTCTCGGAATGCGTTAAAATTGAATGCCATTTGTTTTTCCCCCTTATAAAAATTCGGGAGCGCGAAAACCGCGCCCCCGTAAATGTGCAGATGGTGTTACGCCGTCTTGCAGACCGCCGTCACGATGCCTGCCTTGACGACCTTGTTGTCGGCGTTCTTCACGACAAGCAGGATGTCGTAGCCGTTCGTCGTGGAAATGTCAGCAGAGCCGTTCCACGTCGTATAGCTGCCGGATCCGACAGTAATCGCCTCAAGATACGCCGGGATCGACAACGTGCCGGAAGCCGCGGCCTTATAGGCGTAGCTTTCGCCGGTTCCGAGCGTATTGCCGGAAACGGTCAGCTTCGTCGAGCCGTTGTTCGTGCCTGCTTCACTGGTGATCGTCAGCAAGCCGCTCTGCGGGATCTGCTCAAGGATCACGAGCTTCGTGCCCGTGTCGTCCAGCGCCTCGGCGGTGAACGTCGGATCCACAGTCGTCGCAGCGTCCTTCTTGAACGCCATTTTGATGCCGGCGGTGTTCTTGCCGGTGATGAACACGTACAGATCGCCGTCTGCTTTGTCATCGTGGACAAACAGCAGCGCGTACACCTTGCCGTTGTCGTTCTCAAGACCGCCGATCTTCATCTGACGATAGCCGAGAATCGGATCGTCAGTCACGCGGCACGTGGCGACGAGTTTTTCCATCACCTTACCGTTCCACGTGATGATGCCGCCTTTCAGCGTGACGCCTTCGGTCGTGACGACCGTCTTCGTTGCGATCTCCTTGTCGTCCGATACGGTCAGCATGTTGCTGGTGTATTCCAGCTCCGCGCCACCGGAGATCAGACCGAGAAGATTATCTTCGTTTGCCATGCCGGCGAAGAACGAAAAGGTGGACGCCACAGACGAAAGAGAGGTATCCAGATGGTTCGGGAGCTCCGTGATGTAGAGTTTACCGGAACCGAGCACGATGCGGTTTTCTTCTTTCTTCCTGGTCAATTTCGTTTTTCCTCCAATTCAAAAAGATATACGGTCTCCCGCAGCTTCACGTCCTCCAGCCATAGGCGCTCCTGTGTCCAAGAAGCGCCTATGCTGTCCAGCGCCGCAGCGATCCGCCGCTCTGCGAGTAGGTCTATTACTTCCGCGTAGAGCTCAACCCTGATCGAGCGGTGCAAAAGGGGGCTGCTGTGGTCTGCACCGTAGTATTCGTCCTGCGCTGTCCAGATGATAAATGGCAGCGCGGCCGGTTTTCTGAAGCGTTCCGCGGCGACCGGCAGACCGGTCGTCTCAAGAAGCGCCTGCAAATCAGTCACTTTCGATCGCCTCCTCAACACGGCGCAGCAGACGCGCGTTCGCACTCTTTTCCGCTTTTTCGATGTGCGGATACGCTTTCGTGCGCCCGGTGCCGTCCGGTGTCGCGTGACCGTGTTCCAGCAGATGTGTCAGCTGGTAGTGGTTTTTGTTGTGCACGATCGCCTCTGACACGAACATGCTCTTGCGGTCCTTCTTAACCGCCCAGCTACGTGCATACGCTCCGCCGCCTTTACCTTTCCGGCGTGGCGACGTCTGCTTCAGCTCGTCAGCGGCTTCTTGCGCCGTCTGCTCGACAGCGCCCGCGGTCTTGCTGGTGACGTGCGCGGAGTATACGTGCAGCTGTCCGGATACGACCTTAGCGAATTCGCCCGGCTTGCAAACCGACACGGCGACGCACCCCCTTCAGCTTGATGTAGTGATTGCCAAACTGCGGATTGTCGATGCCGTGAACGTCGTACTCTTCCCCGCGGTACTGCACGCGCACCTCGCCGGCGTGCAAGCCGGCAAGACTGCGGCAGTATCGCAGCGTGAACACGACCGTGTTCTCGTCGCCGGTGGTGCGTGCCGCCCAGTATTCGGTGCCGTACAGCGCGTTCACGTATGCGTGCCCGTCGTAGAACGGCTCCCACTGTTCATCGTCTATCAGCCGCAAGAGCGTGACTGGCTGGTTAAATACCATTTGCACCACGCTCCAATCTCAGCTGCAGCATGAAGTTGTCAACCATACGGCGGGTGCCGGACGAAACCTTGCCGTCCAGTTCTCCGGTGCCGCGGGAGTTGTACAGATCCGCGACAACCTGAAGCAGAAGCATCTGCGCGCGCGGATCGTTCCTGTCGTGTCCCTTGCCGATCGCTCCGTCAAGGTAGGAGTAGGCAGTCTGCTCCATCATCTGAAGCAGCTGGTCGTCGTCGTCGAAGTCGATGCCGATGTACTCCTTGATGCGTTCAAGCATACCGCCTTACCTCCTTTATGCAGACGCAAGCGTCAAGCCGGTCAGCGAGTATTCGCGCGTGACGGTATCGCAGCCATCCTTCGAGGCGATCACGCGGATCGACTGCGTGGTGGTGCTCTCGATACGCAGCACGATCACGTTGTCAGCGGGATCCAGAGTGACGGGTCCGCTGTGTCCGCCGATGATCTCGACAGAAATCGTCGCGTCCGGAGCTGCCGGCGCCGCGAAGTGCAGCGCGAGGTAGTTGCCGGAACGGTCAGCGACCTTGCTGGAGAACCCGGTGTAGTCAGACACGTATTTCAGCGTGCCGGAGATCTCGGTGCCGCTGATCTCGATGTTTTCCTGCAGATCCTCTGCGGTTTTTCCGAATAAGTCGAGACTTGCCGGAATATCGGCGTCAGCCGACAAGCCCTTTAAGGGTTTACGGAGACCTGAATGTATCCGTTCACGAACGCAGCAGCGTCGCGGACCTTGAAGTCGGCACGGAACAGACCGCGCAGGAGCGTCAGGTCTTCCTCGAACGCATTCAGAACATCGTCGTCGCTGCCGACAACCGCGGTGTCGGACGCCTTCACCGAAAGATCAGCGCGGTCGAAATCGACGATGCCTTCGTCCAGATCGCCGATGATGAACGGGTACTTGTAGCCGGTTACGACCTGCTCGTCGTTGACCGTGGTCTTGACCTCTTTGCTCGGAAGGTCGACATTCGGGCTCACATCGAGCGGAATGTAACGAGCGCCGACCTGCAGACGCTTCAGATCCGTGTTAGACGGATCGGGAGAGAGCAGATAGCGACCGTCCTCATCCTTGAGCGTGTCAAGGTAGTTGAGACCGTCGTCGTTCGTGTAGATGACCGCCGTATCGGCGAACGCCTGGCCGAGCAGGACGTTGACGGCGTATTTGATACCGTCGATACCATCCAGCGCTACCGCTTCTTTGGTCTCGACCTGTGCCAAAGTCAGCTCGTCTTCCGTTGCGACCTTTGCGTTGCCGAGCCATTCAACGAGGAACGCCTCGATGTTTTCGTCGCTGTCCGCGAGCAGTTCGTCCGTGGCGACAGTATAGCCGCCGTACTTCTTGATCGCATACGCCAGGCGCTGGAACGCCGGACCGGCTTTTCTGCCGATCTTTCCACCCTCGCCGACTTCGGAGAACGCCGTGTGCGTCGCTCTGGACACAAACGTGCGCTCGCCGCTGGGCGTAGTGACCTTAATTCTGCGCACACGCTTCGAGAGGTGCGAGTGTGCTTCGCGGAACTTCTCGACCTTTGCGACGATGTCCGCGGGGACGGTGTAGCCGCCTTCGGAGCCGGTCGTCTCATTACTGACGCCGGATCCGGTCTTGCGCTTCGGGAAACCCTCACGAGCCGCCTTGAAGAATTTCGCGCGTTCGGTTTCCTCGCCCGCGCCGCCGGTTGCCGTCTTGCCCTTCACAGGTTCGTTTGCGTTCGCTGCCGCGACCGTGTTCTGGCAGGCAAAGAGCGCCTTCTCGGTCTCGTACTGTGCCTGCAGCGCCTGCGCCTCTTTGACGAGCGATGCTTTCTTCTCGGTGTCGGTTTCCGCTTTCGCTTCGTTGGTCTTCTTCTCGATCGCAGTCAGCAGATCGCGCATTGCTTTGTTCATTTCCATGTGGTGATCATCCTTTCTGTTTTTCACAATAGATAAAGGCCTCGATCAGATCGAGGTCTGTTTCGACTGCCTTTATGGCATCTTCATCAGTGGGTATGTCGTCTTCGTGTTGTTTTGTCGTCCCGGCGTTTCTCTGCGAAGGCACAGCCACGAAGCTGACCTCATAGGCATCTTTCGCGTCGTTCAGCAACGTGTGACAGTAGATACCGTCGTATGTCCTGCCGGGGACGTGCTTACACCTGCCTGTATCGTTTCCGCACACAGAGCAGGAGATCCGTCCGACAATGCAGCCGACGCTGACTTCCTTTTTGATTCCGGCCTCGATCTCTTTGATCTGGTCAGCGTTGCTGTTGGTACGCACCATATACACCTTTGCAAGGAGCGACGTGTACGGCTCGCCGGTCGATGTCTTACGCTCAGGATCCTGCACGACTTCGGTGTCATAGATGCGCGCCGTCTGGTTCAATGCGCTCGGATTGTGATCGCGAATCACCGGCTTGCCGCGGTACAGCTTCGCAAATCCCTGCAGCGCGTCCACGGTGAACCGCTCGATGTCGCGGTCGATCTCGTTGTCGCACATTCGCATCTTGAAAACGAACACCTCGTCCGCGGACAGTTCCCGCAGCGTGTGCTGGTTGATCAGCGCAAGCTCGTCCTCCGACAACGTCAGCGGTTCGACCTTCGCGCTCTTGCACCGCTTCAATTCCATCATTCCGTTCCCTCCTTTCCCGCGTACTGAACACCCGCAAGCTGGACAGGGAGCATGGTGCCGTTACACAGCAAGCTGTCCCCGCCCGGCAACGCGGGCATATCCACGAATTCCCTTGCCTCGTTAGGCGTATAGAGGGAGTTTTGGATCGCTTTTGTCAGCGCCTCGGTCTGCGTCGCAAGATCTGCGCGAAGAAGAACATTAAAGTTGAACTTATAAAAAAGCCCGTTCTTTCGCTGGTCTTCGCTCAGAAGTTTATAGTTGAATTCGTCTTCGTACATCTTTATGATGTAGAGAAGTGTGTCCACGTAGAACGAGAGCTGCTGCGCTTCGGCCGAGGCGTAGCTGCTCTTTTCGTAGTCGTTGATTTGATTCGGCTTGATGCCCATAGCCGCCGCAATCTCCAGCGCCGAGTATTTCTTCAACTCGACGAACTGTGCGTCCGTCAGCTTGATATTCAGCGGCGTCAACGTCGTGCCGAGCGGAATCGGGATCGCGAGGTCTGTCGCATCGTCCTTCATCTTGCCGGTTGCGAATTTGTCGATGATCTTCAGGAACTCGTTCCGGTTTTCGTCGCTCAGTCCGGACGTATACTGCACGATCATCTTCGCGGTCAGGCCGTTAGTGAAGAGCTTGTTCTGCGTGTCCTGCGCTGCCTGCATTGATTCGAGGTTGTGCGAAAGAATCTGACGAACCGAAAGTCCGGAAATTCCGTCCAGAGACGCCCACGTTCGCACGTGAATCATTTGTTCGTCCATAAAAACGCGCTGACCATTAGGACCAGAATACCGGTACCAAAGACGCGGGATCGCGTCAAGCCACTTTGCGTCGTCGTACACGATCGACACCTTTGACGAATCCAGCGGGATCAGTTGTGTCATGCTGCCGGAATGCGTGATCAAAGAAAATGCGTTGCCGTAGTGATTGCGCTGCATCTCCATCGTGCTCATCCAGCCGGTCGCGGACATCGCGTTGTTCGGCCTGTATTTCATCACGCTATACATCGGTTCATCAGTCGCCGCGCGCGTGCCACCGTCTGGCATTGACTGCAGCATCCGCAGCGGCATCTTTCCCATGCTCTCGGACAGCACCTTCAAACAGGCGAAGTATGTCGCCTGACTGAGCGTTCCGCGCCGGGTATCCTGCAAGCCGAGGAAATCCAGCAGCGAGATCATCTGCTGCTCTGTCTGATCCTTTCGACTTGAGACGCCCTTAAAAGTCCCTTTGAAAGAGGGAAAAAAAGTGCGTTTTTTCAAATTCTCATCCCTTTCAGGTATCGTTCCATCTCTGCGTTGATGTCGATCGGCGGAGGTGCCGGCGGTTTCAGCGCAAGGAAGTGCGCGTCTATAACCGCATCGACCGGGTCGATCCGCTTTTTCTTTGCGCGCGGCTCTTTGTCGATCTTGATTTCGCCGAAGCTGTTCGTCACCACGCGCGCGTTGACCATCGACCAATTCAGCAGCGCGTTCTTCGGATCCGCGTGAACGTGACCGCTTTTCAGAGCGAGCCGGAAGTCCTCGGTCGCCGCCGACAGGTTTCGCGCCGACTGCGTGACCATTACGAGCGGGCACCCGAACGGTTCCAGCATTGCAAGGAATCCGTCCGCGTTGTGCGGGTCGTACCCGATCGCCTGAAAACCGAAATTGTACCGCTCCCGCAGCTCCGCGAGATGTTTCACGATAAACGAATAGTCGTTCTTGTAGTCGCAGGTGCCTCCGGTTACGGTCAGCAGTCCTGCATTCGCCCACATGTCATACGGCGCGAGATCCTGCTTCACGTGCTCGTCAAATCGTCCGCGCGGCATGAACGAATGCGAAAAAACGTAGTAGTCCTCGCCCTGCACGAAGATCAGAGCGATCGAGCACAGGTCGCCTCCGGACGACAGGTCAATTCCGACGAAACACGGACAGCCGGCGAAGCGGTCAAGCGTGACCGTTTCGTCCAGACAGCTCATCCACCAATCAGACGGGATGTACAGAAGGTCGTCGTCATACGGCCAGCAGTTGAGCCCCTTGACCAAAAAGTCCCGAAGCTCCTCGCCGCCCATGTCCTGTGCCGTCTGCGCGTCTCTGCGCAGCGTTTCAAGTCCTTCCGGCGTCCGCGCAAGCAGCGGGTTTGCCTTGATCCATACGCGCTCGTCAGTCCAGATGTCGCTTTTGTCCAGCGTGTAGATGTCCGCAAAAAAATCCTCGGCGGTCACAACACCGTCGAGAATATCGAGTGCATATTTATCCATTTCGCCGCAGAAACTGTTCTGCCGGAATCCGCGCGTCGTTATCATAGATATAAGGATCTCCGGCAGCGAGCGGGTGCCGTTGTAGATCGCCTTGTATATGCTGTTGTCCCGGTGCTGGTGGATCTCGTCGATGCTCGCGGCGATCGACCTGAAACCGTCCAGTTCCGCGCGTTCACGGGAGAGCGCAGAAATCACGCAGCCGGTCAGCTTTGAAATGATCTGCGATTTGTATTCCTTGACCTCGAACAGCTCCGCAAGATTCGGGTCCGCTATGATAAATTTTTGTATCTCCTTCCACGCGATCTTCGCCTGTTCCTTTCGCGTGGCGACCGTGTAAAGGTTGCCGTAGTTGTACCCGCCGAAGCCGCCGAGGTAGGAGAGCTGAATGCCGTTTTCAAAGGTCTTTCCGTTCTGTCTCGATTCGCTTTTGTATTTTCGCCGGAATCGCCGATAGCCGTCGAGCTTATACCAGCCCATCGGTACACCGAGGTCGAAGTCCTGAAACCCGTACAGCCGCACAGGCCGCGGTCTGGCGCCCTCGATGATCGTCAGCGTTTCCGCATAGTCTATGATCCGGTTTGACTTCTCTGCGTTCCATACGTAAGGGAACGCCGGCGTGCCCTGCCGTTCCAGATCCCGCAGGTGCCGCGCGCACGCTTTCCGGTGTGCGTCACAGGCGACCACGTCGCCGTCTACGACAGCGCGCGCATATTTGGTAGCGCGATCAACCGACACTTGCGTCCTCCGGGTTATCGTTGAATCGTGAGACGAACGGGTTTTTCTTCTTCTCTTCCGGCTTCGGCACGACGAGACGGCAGCGGGACGTGATCGTCAGTCCCAGATCCGCAGCAGCCGCACGGCACTGTTTGAACAGCTTGTCCTGCGCGGTCAGCAGCGCGGTGTATTCCTTGAGACGGTCCGCATCGAGCATGGCGTCAGCGAGCAGCTGCGTCACCTTCTCGTACTCCGTCTCAGCCACGATATACCGGGCGAGGGCTGGCGCGTCGATGTTCGCCATAATGCCGATCTCTTTCAGTTCTCCGGAGATCTTCCGGAAGCGGCACTTCTGCTTTTTGGATAAAAAACCCGGCGGCACGATCTTGTCGGAAGGCGCCGTCGGTTCGCTTTTCTGTCGCTCTTCGATCTCGGCTTTTGTAAGGTGCTTATTATCCTTCGCCAAGATCAGGGCGATCGGTTCCCTTTGCTTTCCCACGGGCTTTTCCCCCCTTATGCCGCTCCGGATGTTTCTCCTCGTGGCAACCCGCGCAAACAGATAGTAGGTTTGAGTAGTCCAGCCGCCGATCCCAGTCTTCGGCAATCGGGACGATGTGGTGCGCGATCTCAGCCGGCTTTTTCTTGCAGACCTCGCACATGCAGTCATTGTTGAGCTTTTCAATACGCAGCAGCTTCCATTCTTTCGAGTTGTAAAACTCCGCGCTGCGCTGGTCGCGGCTCTCCCGGTTGTACTTCCGGTTCCGCGCGCGCCTCTTTTCGACGCTGTCGGACAGCTCTGCGTATTTCTTCTGGCACGACGGACACATCCGCTCATAGTGCGGTATATACACAGAGCGGCACTTCGGGCACAGTTTCTGGATCATCCGCGTGCCTCCCGTCCGGGAATGAAAAAGGCAGCGTCAACCTCGTCGACACTGCCGTATGTTATAAGTTTATCATGAAAGTTGTGCCCCGCAGTTACCCTTTTATGATTTGTCCAGAATGAAAAAGAAACGTCTGCGCATCTCGTAAAACTGCCGACGCCCACAGGGACAGTTCAGGTGCTCGTAGGGGATCCCGCCGGACACGTTTTTCAGCAGACATTTATACAGATCGGCGACACCGTCGGATGCCTGGCGTGCTGCCATTTCGATGCGGTCGATCTTTGCCGCATACTTCTGCGCCTGTTCCGCTTTCCTCTCGACGACAGACGTCTTCGCACCGCTGCGCGGGAGATCGGACAGCACGGGTGCGCCGAGATCATAGCAGTCGTTCCGTTTTCGGCGCAGCTCGTCATACTGCCGGCACAGTGCAAGCAGCTCCTTGTACCGCCAGCCGGAGATTTCATATCCGTCCGGTATGTAAACCCTCATACGCACCTCGAATCGGGGCTTTTTTCGCCCCACGTCACAACCTCGTTTTTTTCATTGGGGAGTTTTTGCTCCGCTTCCCACCCTTAGCGTCGATATTCCCTTGATGCTCAAAACTTTTTTGACCTCCCCCCGTCTTTTTTTCAGTGTAGCACATTCATTCGCGCTTCACACTACAGTCTTTTGTCCCGTCGCGGTGTCCCACCTGAATCCCGACAGTCCCACCCGTATCCCACTTGAATCCCACCTGAAATTGTTGATAAATAAAGCAGTCCCACCTGTCCCACCTTAAAACCGAGTATATATAAAAAGCAGACAAAAACACGTATTTCACAAAACGCCACATGAGACACATCGTTCACAGGTGGGAACGTGGGACATATATATAAATTTATATAATTATTATATAGAAATCCTTTGTGTATCAACGGTTTCGGCTCGGTGTAAAGGTGTCCCACCTTACGCGCGTTTCAGGTGGGACTTAGGTGGGACAGGTGGGACTTTCCGCAAAAGAAAAAGCAGCCCGAAGACTGTGCATCTTCGAGCTGCCTCGTGTGTTCCTTAACAGATCTGTACCCGTTCGATCTTTTCCATTGCCGACTGCCGGAGCTGGTATACGCGGGAGATGGAGTAGTGCAGCGTTTCTGCGACCTGTTCCCATGTCGGGATCGCGCAGATATAGTACTCCTGAAGCACGTCGCGTTCTCCTTCAGTCAGCAGTTGATCGAGCTGCCGCGTCATTTCTTCGATTTCAGGAAGACGTGCGCGTTCGCTCATGAGTTCACGTTGTCGTGCAATCTTCTCGCGGTAGTCCGAGATGTTGAACGTGCGCCGCATAGCGATCGTGTAGTCCCTATATGCCTCTAAACATTTCCGCATTTCGTTTCAGCTCCTTTTCGACGACTATCTGTCTCAGCTCGTTCGCTGTGATCAGTCCTTCCCGATACATTTCAATGCTGATTGTGACGCCGGCTTTGTATGCGGCTTGCCCTAATCGAGCAATGCTGTCCAGCACGCTGCCCTCCGACTTACACGGAAGGACTGCTCCGCAGTTTGGACAGTTCGATCCGGCGTCGACGTAGCTGCCGCAGTATTCGCACTTGACCTTTCCGTCCATTATGTGACACCCTCCAGTTCGACGTCGCTCAGCAGCACCTCGGCGGTGGAATCCGCCTTTATGTCTTTGAGCAGCAGCGCGTGGTAAAAAATGCCGCTTTCCTTCAAGCTCGAATTGTTCCGGCAGAGGCAGAGCCGGTATTCCAGAATAGTGTACCGAATACCGCGAAACAAAACGGGACGCTGGCTCGCCATTGCCGGTTTTACGTCTTTTATGTCCATTCCAAACCCACCTCGTCAAATCTCATCTGGCCGAACGGCTCAAAGTTCATCCACAGGCACTCGTTGCGAATACGCGATAGCTGGTCCGTTGCTGTGGTGGTTGACTTATACCATCCGCGAAGGACGTCGTTATATAGTCCAGAATCATACCCGGAAATGACGCAGAAACCTTTATGATGCAGTAGCGCGTCCAAAAGCGCCTCGTGATCCTTATCGGTCATCTCGCACGCATATTGTTTTTCGCGTCTCGTTCCGGTCATGTATGGCGGATCGCAGTAAATCAGAACATTCGGGAAGTTGAAACGCCGAATCACTTCCAGCGCCGGACGGTCTTCGATTTGTACGCCCATAAGTCGCTGCGCAGCGGTCTGTATAACGTCCGGTAGGTCAAGCCATTGCTTCGTGGCATAGCTTTTCTCGCGGCCTTGAATGTCGATTTTCCATCCGTTTCTTCGGTTGTATGTTCTAAACCCGAAGCCCATCATCAGGCACGTATAAAACGACATAGCCCGATCGAAACTGTCTTTCGGGTGTTTTCTACGTTCGAGCGCCTGTTCGTACACGTCCCTGCTGTACGGTGTGAGCATGATCTCTCTTGCGAGGCGTTCCGGATCGTGCCGGATCCAGTCGAACAGATTTACAATGTCGCCGTCCAGATCGTTGACCGTTTCGATGTTGCTGCGCGGTTTTGAAAACAGGACGGCACCGCTGCCGAAGTACGGCTCCAAATAGCTGTGGTGCTCCGGGAAGTGCGAAATGATCCAGTCATAAACCGACCACTTCGCGCCGGGATATTTCAAAACTGCTCTCATTTTCTCATGACCTCTCATGTAGTAAAGTCTTTGTAGTCGGTCCCTCTTTCCATGTGCGCCCGAATCGCAGCAGGACGCTGCCACATTCGCGCCCATGCGTTCCAGTCCGAGCTGTACTCTGTCTTCGTCTGCGAATACTCGCGGAATAGCTGCACAAACGGCATCGCTCCGGCTTCATATACCGAACGGGCACGTGCTTCGTCTTTTTCTCGATTCTTGCCGAATGACAAAACGTAGCATTTGAGCTTTTCGCGGTTGAATCCTGCAGCGGTCAGCATTGAACACGCCTTTTGCAGATACGGGAGCTTCGCGTCTGTGTCGCAGGCAAGCCATAGTTCCTCAATCCGCAGATCGCGGATTCCCTGAACGAAATGGTCGTCTACGAGGTCGGATTCCAGACCGCCTTTGAAGCAGATCCGCTTCTGCGTCTTGAGCATCTCGAACACCTTGTCTTTGTGCTGTCGTGATGTCTGCAGGAAGTTGTTGTCCTGTATCCAGTTTCCGGCGCAGATCGGGAGCTCTTTCAATCCGTGTTCGATTTTCGGAACGAAGCACCACGGGCAATTATTGTTACATCCGCGCGATGTGAAAATGATGTTCTCCCGGATATACATACCTTGAACGAAATCTTCTGCCGGGCTGCACAACGCCGGACCGCCGAGGTAAACCGGTTTTTTTGTCCGACCTTGCCATTGAAACTGAAGCTCGCGGCACAAATCCAGATCCCATGAAAACGTGCAGGATACGTGCACTTCTTTGTGATCCGGTATAATCAACGGCGGCATTCCGACAAACGCCATATCGTCCGTTGGAGTGTAGCTGGTCCGGCGCGGAAAAACCCGGATAATGTCTGTAATCAATTCTGTCACTCCTTCTTCAGAACGGCAGTTCTTCGTCCGCATCGTCTTGCGTCTCAGGCAACTGCACGATCTTCAAATACCGCGCCTTGATTCCGTTGCATTTCGTCCGGTGGGTGTACTTGCCGTCCGGCGCCAGAAGGATGTATCCAGACTGCCACCACGCCTTTTTGACGGCGTCAAGGTCATAACCTTCGGCTTCCAGCTCCTTGCGCAGCACGGTGACGTTGAACAGCGTGACGCCGTCCTCTATGCGTCCCCATACCTCGCCCTTGTTTTCGGAATCCGGGTTGAATCGGTTGCTGTTCTTCGCTATGATGTCCAGCACGTACCGGTAAGCGCGACCGGAGGCGTCAATGTCACGCGCGTCCGCGACGAATCGCTTTGAAACGGCGACGTCGAGCGGATCCTCGTCTTTGTAGATACACTCGCCGGCGATCTGATCGGCGAGCAGGATCAACGCCATAGAGGACGCCTGCTTGTCCGTTGTGCCGGTCATACTGCGCACCGCGTTTGTCAGCGCACGGAACCGATCGGGCAGATCGTCCTGCGTCTGTATGTAGTCGGTGAAAATCTTTCCGGCGTGGCCGTGGTGATCCGACAGAAACGCCATGATCTTGCTGCCGGATTCTGCCGTGAACAGATCCTCGGTGTTCTCGAAGGACAGCACACGGTTGACGACACCGCCGCCGGACGACGGCTTCACACACGGTTCCTCGCCTGTGAACAGGAACGAGCAGCGCCACGTCTTCGTCTCGTTGTTCCGGTCGTAGGTCATGCGCCCGCGGTCGATTCCCTCGGTCACGCGCATTATGAGCTGGTCGTAGCTGTCCCATCGGCTTTTGATCGTCTGCAGCTCGTCGCCGGCGAACGGGATTGAGTTCAGAAACGCAGCCGTCGCAAGCATGGAGTTCTGCGTCATATTCATCGTGCGGACGAGCTTGCCCGGACGCGGATCGCCCCATATTGACATAGCAAGGCACAGGGAAACCGTCTTTCCGCCGCCGGTCTTGCCCCACAGATGGAACACGAACGGCAGGGCGCTCACTTTCTCGATCAGCGCGGACGCGAACGAGGCGTCCATCATGATCCGCAGCGTGTCGTTCTTTCGCAGCTCCTGCGTGATGTCGCGCCAGTGCTCAAAGCTGCCTTTTTCCGAAACGGCCTTGAACAGGTGCCGGTTTTCGCGTTCACCGTCGAATAAGATGTCCTCGGTGTACGGCATGAAACCGTGCTGATTCCAGCCGAGCGTGGATACCGCTTCATAGCAGGGGATCGTTTCGAGGTTTCGGGAAATGGTCTCGCTGATATACTGCACGAGCAGCTTTGCGTTTTCGCTCGTGACTTCCAGCCCCTTGTCGGCGAGCGTGACGATCTTCGATGCGGCTGCTGTGACGCTGCGCTCGCAGATCAGACTGCGTTTTTTCCCCTTGACGAAATCCAGCCGGACCTTTTCGGTGCCGGTGTTTATGTTTTCGAGCAGCGCCGTCGGAAGCACGGGGATCGGTGACGCCCATTGCATGGTGCCGTCGCTCTGCTTCTTTCGGCGCACGCCCTTGTCGTCTGCCGTCCAGCTGCCGCAGTCGAGCGCATCGGTCTGGAATGAAAAATCGGTGAGGTTGCTCTCTTCGTGCTGATATTCGGCGTCGATCAGTCTCTGTTCGCGGTCGTATTCGTTCAGAACGGACTGCAGATCCCGCCGGACGCCGAGCTCCTTCGCGCGGATCAGCAGCATCGCACGTATGCGGGCGCGGTCGGCCTGGTTTTCGACGTCATAGAGCTGCAGCAGCAGTTCTCCGTCGAGCAGTTCCAAAGCGTCCAGCACGCCGATCTCTTTCGATGTCATTTCTGACAATACATGATGCGTCACAGCTTCACCGCCTTGTTGAAATCATAGTTGTCGAGAACATGGTCGACAAACGGCAGCCGGCGCATCGCGTCCACGTACACGGGATGCAGCGTCTCGTCGCCCGGCTTCGGCTTCAGGTGCTCGATCGTGCTCTGCAAGCATTCCCGCTCGATCAGTAGATCCAGATAGCCGTCATACGCTGCGCTCGTCATTTTCCGCTCTTCCCGCGCACGTTCCAGCTCGCGGCGTTTCTGCTGTATTTCTCGTTTCTGCCGGAGCGTCGGTTTTTCGCCGATCGGCAGACCGAGACCGAAGTCCTCGTTTATCTTCTTCAGGGCGTCGCTGAACGGCAGATCATACAGTTTCTGCACGAGCGTGATCGCGTCGCCGCCGGTCCCGCAGCCGTAGCAGTAGAACGAGTGCGGATAGACCTTGAGCGATCCGGTCTTTTCGGTGTGAAACGGGCAGAGCGCGTACCCCGCCCGATTCACTTCGATTCCGTATGTTTCCAGCACGGTCTTCATGTCGACCGCGTTTGCGGCGTCCTTTGCGTATATGGATAAGTCTCTCACGGCGCATCACCTGACAGGATGCGCACGATCTCGGCGCCGGTGCGCCGCTTGTCGCAGAACAGGAAGCGCACGCCGTAGGTCTTTTCGAGCGTCAAAAGGATCTGGTGCAGTCGCTTTCCGGACATAGCGAGCTTTGATTCCCGCAGCCGTGGATTGATCCAGTTTGCGACGTCTGACAGCGTCCGGATGCTGCCGCCGTGTTCGCATAAGATGATCAGCTGAACGCCGCGCTCCCGCGCACGTTCCAGCTCGCGGATAAACCGCGCGTGATCGGTCAGGGGCTTCCCGTCCTTGCCTCGCTTGATATGCCCGTACTCGTCCTTCTGCGGCACGGTGGATACATTTTTGCAAAGCTCTTCGAGATTCTGCTTGCGGTCGATGATCAGCGTCGGATTGCCGACCAGCATATAGTCGCCGACGTCCAGCTTTTCCATGAAATACTTGATCCCGTTCCGGTCGAAGTAGTCCCGGATCTTCACGATCGCCCGCGGCTTTTCGCGCGTGTCGATTTGTATGGTCATATCGGCACCTCCGTCAGAACGGCAGTTCGTCGTCGTCATCCATCGACACGTCCAAATTCGGCGCGGCAGACGGTGCGGTCTGTGCCGGAGCCGGTGCGCTGTATGCCGCCGGCGCGGATTGTCCGCCGTCGTTGTCCGACTTGCTCCCGCAGAAGTCGACGCTCTCGACGTTGATATATACCTTTTTTCGCTTGTTCCCGTTCTTGTCTGTGTAGTTCTCGGTCTGCAGCGATCCGGTAACGGCGATCATCTTGCCCTTGTTGAAGTACCTGTCAATAAACACGGCTGTTTGTCGCCATGCCTGACAGTCGATGAAGTCCGTGACCTTTTCGTCGCCCGACTTGTATTTCCTGTCCACCGCGACGGAGAAGTTTATCACCTCAACGCCGCTGCTGGTGTTTCTCAGCTCCGGGTCGTGCGTCAGCCGCCCCATGATGCAGATGTTATTCAATCTCGTTCAGCTCCTCTATGGTCATTATCCCGGAAAGTGTCTTCGTGATCTTGCAGGCGTCGCACCGTTCGCACCGGACCGGATCGGCGACGCCGTCTTTCAGCAGCTGGTACCGCGGGGCGTTCGCTCTGAAGATCTCCAGACACGCCGCCATTTGCGGATCCGGCACGCGGATCACGGCGATGTCCGTGACGGGTTCCTTCGTTGCTGCCGCGATGAAGAACGGCAGCGTCTCGCCGGTGTTCTGCCGGACGATTTCCTGATAGATCGCGCCCTGCAGGTCATATCGCCACGCCTCGATGAAATTCATCTTCCCGGCGGCGGGGACATATACCGGCGCAAAATCGCGCATGATCTTCAGGTCAACGATCGCACGGTGCGGGTGGTATGCGTCCATCTTGATCTTGACCGGAACGCCGGCGATCTCGCCTGTCATGATGACCTGACTTTCGCCATCCATGTACCGCATGAACAGCGCGTCCCGTTCGATGCGCTCAATGATCTGCTCGGCCTGTTTGTATTCCTGCTTCAGATCACCGTCGCGTTTGTAGAGATCCGGGTGCTTCGCGCGGAACAGATCGAGCGTCCTGTCAAAGTGCGCGTCGACGTAGGATCCGACCAGCAGCGCCGTCGTCTCTTTTCGGACATATTCGCCGCGCAGCTCGGCGACACCCATGTATTCGCATTTCTCGAACGTCTTGAACTGACTGACGGACATATACTGCCGCATCATTTCCGGCTCGAAGTATGTTTCTTTCGTCAGCGTCATAATGTCGTCACCTGCAATTCATCGGCGTCGGTCGTCCGGGTGGCGATAAACTGCACGCCCTTCTCTTTGCACCGCGCGTACAGCTTCTCGCGGTTCGTCTCGCTGAGCTTCTCCACACCGTCCATGAGGATGATCTGCAGGCCGTTCGGCTTCGAGAGCGCGACGTCTACGCACAGCTGCAGCTTTTCGCCCTCGGACAGGTTCGAGACCGGCAAGCCGTTGATCATCGGCACGCCGTCCTCGACGGTCAGCCCTTCGACCGGGATCGTGGCGCTTTGCAGGATCTGTCCGGGCAGCGTCCGCGCGAGCTCGATCTTTTCAGTCAGAGCAGCGCTCGCGTCGCTCAATTCTTCGACCTCGGACTGCATCCGGCGCATCCGGTCGTATTCGTTCAGGTGCGCACGCATCGCGTCGGCGGTGTCGATCTCTTCCTGCATCGGCTTCGTGTCGATCGGCGTCTGCTCTGTGTATTCGGCAGCCGTTCCCATGTCCTTCTGGAGCTGCAGGACCTTCTGCTCATAGGTCGCGTCTTCCAGCGCGAGCTTGTCTTTGAGCTGGTCGTCCAGCGCGGCGAGCTTTTCCTCGTTCGCGCGGATCTCCAGACGTGCAGCAGCGATCGCGTCGGTCAGACGTTCGCGTTCTTCCTGCACCTGTGCCCGCAGTGCAGTCGCGGCGATCTCTCTTTCCGCCTGATAGCCGCGGATCTTATTGTCGTAGCTGTCGCGGAACGCGCGCGCACGCTCGATCAGGTTGTTTTTCTGCGTCGCCGACGTCAGCTGCTCATACAGAGCGCGCATATCATAGCTGCGCCATTTGTCGGCGTCGTAGCCGTGCGGGATAGACGCCGCGATCTCGGCGATGATCGCGTTTTTGTTCCGGATGTCGCGGTTGATGTCCTGCCGTCGCATGAAATACGGACCGTTCTCGGACTGAATGTCGAACAGCACCTGCAGGATGTTCTGCGCATAGTCCACGCCTTCGGGGATCTCGCCGAACTGCTCGCGAATCCAGTTCAGATCCCACGCGAAGTCGATCAGATCGAGGATCGCGCGATTCTGCTCTTTGACCGGCAGCCGGATGAATTCGACCGGGTTGATCTGGAGATCGGAGAACAGCGTGCGCAGGAACGATTCCGGCGCCGTGACGACGTTTCGACCGTCTTTGACAGACTTATAGTCCGCCTGGGTTGTCCGCTTGCGGCGGTCGATCGTGACGCCCGTGTCTGTCTCGATGTAGATCTCACCCTCGGTCTCGCCGTTCCGGATGATATACTGCCGGTCACTGTCGTTCGTCAGCGCATAGCGGATCGCGTCAAGGATGGATGTTTTGCCGACGCCGTTCGCGCCGGTGACTTCGATGTCGGAGCCGTCCAGCTCCATTTCGCGGATGCCGAACAGGTTCCGGATCCTGATCTTTGTGATCTTCATTGCGACAGTACATCTCCTTCCTGTTTCGCGGCCTGTGCCGCCTGTTTCGCTTTCGCGCCGCACGCAGCGCACAGCGTCCGCGCGTAGGTCTTATGCGTGTGTTCTGCGACCTGCTGCGCCGTCATATTCGCGGCGGGCGTGATCTCCTGCCCACAGTCCGAGCATTTGTATGTTTCCTGCTGCGGGGCGAATGGCCGGATCCGCAGCGCGTCGACGACCTCGCCGAACGCCTTGACCTCGGCAGAATAGATCTGAATCTTGTGCCCAGCCCACCGCTCGACATACGGCGTCCCGGTCAGCTTCTGGATCGTCTTCGCGTTGGTCGTGTTCAGGATCATCGGCTTCACGTTTTCGCGGAACCGCATGACCATGCACTGTTCCTTTTTGCCGTCCGCTCCGATAACCGTTTCCTCGCGTACCGACTGAATCGTCAGCACCATATCTTTGCCCGGCTCCAGCGCATACGTGCCGAGATAGTTCGGGTTGTTCAGCTTCTTCCAGTGGGTGAGTTGTTCGCTCATTTTTTTCACTCCTTGACAAATCTGTTTTTTGTGACTAAAATAGAAATGCGGCTTTTTTCGTCTGTGATGTGCTTGATCGGGATTCCGAGCTTCTTTGCGAGCTCGATCTCTCCGTACATGCCGGACGTGATCCTGTCGCCGTAGACGTACACGATGTCGCAGTGCTTCAGCCAGTCCAGCGCGGCATCCAGTCCGTCGCGGCGCTCGTCCGGATTCTGATCGTCCAGAAACCGCGGATAGTAGATCTGCGGCGCGATCGGATTGCAGCCCTGCTCGTACAGATGCCTGCAGCGTTTGATTGTCAGCATCGTATTCCGAAGCTCGTCGTCGATCGTCCCGCCGTAAGGTGCGCAGACGTACACGTTTTTGCGCTTCATGCCGGCATCGCCGCCTCTCGAAGACTGTCCGCGATTCGTGTCGCGCGACGGAACGGCAGACCCGTCATTCTTTCGCCGTCCTGCAGCACAAGCGCGACGTCGCCTGACATTTCGTCCCATTTTTCATACAGACTGTGACGCATCAGCGCCGTTGCGTTTCTGTTGAACGGCAGCGGGTACAATTTCGCCTCTTTGTTCCCGATCAGAATGCCGTAGGTCGCGGGTATGGCCTGAATATCCCCTCCTACGATCTCCTGCAGCATTTCCTGCGTCGGCTCGTCCGTGTCCTCAAGTGCTTTAATCTGGATCTCGCCGTCCGACTTTAAGATCATGATGTAAAGCGGTTCTCTGTATATCATTTGTTTTTGCTCCTTTCACATAATTCCGGAAGATTCGCCAGCACCAGCGCACAAGCGACCGGCGGCGTCACGGCATTGCCACATTTGGCTGTCTGTTCGCATTTCGGGTATGGATTGCCGTCCGCGTCGTGGTCGATGATGTAGTCCGGCGGGAAACCCTGCGCCGCAAACAGTTCTTTCGGCTGGAGCATCCGCATCCGGATGTCCGTAATGACATATTCTTCGCCGTGGATCGTGACCAGCCCAAAACGGTCCTTTGTCGTGATCGTGTCGAGCGGTTCCGTCACGCTCTTTGCCGCGCCGGTCGAAAAGTATTTGACCAAGAACGCCTGTACTTCTGCGTGATGCGCTCCGCCGGCGGTGATCGTGGACAACGGCTCGTCGATTGGCTGCCCGTCCTGGTGGTTCCGCATGGTCATGATGTGCGCCGTGACCAGACTGTTGTGGTCTTTCGCCGTTACCGTACCGAGCGGCTTGTCCGCTGCGCTTCCCGATCCGGTGTATCCGCCGGCGTAGTTCTTCATGATGTGCGCGACCGACAGCGCGTACCGGTTCGACGTGTCTTGCGTCATGAGCGGTTCGTTCAGCGGCTGCCCGCGTACCTCGTCTGCACCGGTCTCGGTGTGGTACTGGATCAGCGACGGTGCGACCAAATAATGCCGGTTGCCGGTCGTGACCGTGTTCAGCGGATCCGTGACGCTTGTCCCGTTGTTGTGGTCATTGTTGCACATGATCGTCGGCGTGACCAAGTAATGCTTCGGCGTCGATACGACTGTTCCGAGCGGCTCATATACCCCGTTGACCCGCGGCTTCTGCCCGGATCGCTCTCCGTATCCGATCTGCACGATAAACGGTTCCGGATTGTCGATGACGTATTTCTTGATCCCGCGCGCGATCCTGCGCAACGTGTTCTCCGCAAGCGGCTTCTTACGCTCAAAGATGCTCTGCGCCGGTATCGACCAGTCAATACACTCGGCAGCAGTCCGCCACGGCTTGAGCATTCCGGATCTGACTTCGATCCCGTCCGGGTCGCCGTGCGTCGGTTTCGGCCAGATGATCGGCTTGCCGTCGCTTCTGGCGATTAGGTAGAATCGTGTCCGCTTCGTTGGCGCGCCGTAGTCACAGGACGTCAGCGTGCGGTATTCGACGGTGTAACCCAGCCCGCATATTATCTCCCCAGCCGCCTCGATGCCGAGTGTCTCGATTGCTTCATGTATAGCCGGATGGTGTATTCCCATTCCGGTCGTCAGCGCCTTTATAAAACCGTCGAATGTCTCTCCGGCGCGTTCCTTAATCGGCTGGTTGTGTTTATCGAGCGGACCCCACGTCTGGATTTCCGGCACATTTTCCAGCATGATCACGGCAGGACGTACCGCGATCGCCCAGCGTACCGCCACCCATGCAAGCCCGCGTATGTTGTGGTCGACCGGCTTTCCGCCTTTTGCGCGTGAAAAGTGTGTGCAGTCCGGAGAGAACCAGCAAAGAGCAGGCTGTTCGCCGTTGCATACTTCCATCGGATCGACGTCCCATACGTCCTCAAGGTAGTGCTTTGTATCCGGATGGTTTGCGCGGTGCATGGCGATCGCCGCTGGATCATGATTGATCGCAACGTCCACGCTGCGCCCGATTGCCATTTCGATCCCGGTCGACGCCCCGCCGCCGCCGGCGAAGTTGTCAATGATCAGACCGTTCATTCTTCGACTCCTCCCGGCACCACAGCCGGCCTGTGCGCCCGATAGAACACCATGCCGTCGCACTCACACTCGTACACGAGCGAATCGTGGAACGCGGACGGGTGGTCTTTATCGTTGCACCACAGCACCTCCGGATCGAGCATGAACTCGCCACAGTAGAATATCGCGTCGATCACGCCGTAGATCTGCGCGGTCGGCGTGCCAGGCGTGTTCAGGTGGTATTCGCTCATAGCGGACGTCAGATCGCCCTGACACTCCATGATGTCGTTATACATGACCGTCGCCACCATGCGCTGGCAGGCCTCGTTACGGTCCGCTGCCTTGCCGGCGAGGATCTCCGCGAGCGTCTCGCGTTCGTCCATTGTCACCGGCCAGTACACGCGGGTGTATGTCGACGGTTCGGTCGTTGTCAAGAGACGTTCGCGCAGGTACGTGAAGCTGAACTCCTCCGGCTCGGACTGTACCGCGTATGGATCGCCGTCTTCGTCTGTATAGACGATGTAGACGGTCGGCACCGCTTCCGTCGTCGTCTCGCCGGACTGCGCCTCGATGAACGCCGCATTCTTCACACATGAAGCGATACACAGGATCACGATCGTCAGCGCGACAATGAGGCAGCCCCACCAGAAATCACGGTGCCGTTGTTCTCTCGTTCTTTTCATGCTGATTCCTTCCTTTCCAGTTTCGTCACCCGGTCAGCGAGATCCGTGAACATCTGCGCAGCGGCTCCGTCGAGCTCGCCGTGCTTGTATTTGATCAGCGCCTCGCGGTTGATCCAGATCCGCGACCGTTTTCCGGTTTTTCCGCGGGAACCGATCCCGACAGGAATTTTCCCGTCAACGATAGCCCCGCGGAGCTTGTTAGTGTTGATGCCGAGATATTCGGCGGCGATCTGACAGTTCACGTGCGGGTGCGCCCGCAGCTCTTCATCCGTCACTGGGATCACCGCCCCTGTACCGGTTGACGATCCGCTCGGCAAAACCGTCTGTGAACTGGATCCATTCCGGATCGACGACCATGACGCAGCCCTCGCAGTCTTCAACGATCGCGATCATGCGCGAAACGATCGAGGTGTGCATCTCACCGTCGCCGCCTTCGTACTGGCGCATCTCGGACAGTTTCTCGAACCGGTGGAAGATTGCGTCGTAAATATCGTCGCGGTACGGTTCGATCACCCTGCACGGCCTGTAGTATGTATTGCCTTTCATTTCGATTCCTCCTGAACGTCGCTGGCGGCGTCGGTTGTTTCGGCGTCTTCTGCGTCTTCGGCGGGCTTGTCCTTTCTCGTCATGAGATTTATGATCTCGCCGAGAAGAGCAAGCCGGAACGCCTTTTTCAGCGTTTCATTCTCGTTTTTGGCAAGAATGAGCACGCGGATCAGCTTTTCCATGTCTTCGCCGGCTCCGACGACCTGCGTCTGAACACCGGCTCCGCGTTCCATAACGAGCAGGTATGCGCCTTCGGGGAAATTGCCGTCTTTGTCGCGCGGGATGAATTCGCCGGCGTCAAAGAGCTCTTTGGCCATGTTGTGATAATACTGCTTGACTTCCTCTTCGGTCTTGTCTGTTGCATCGAATGAATAGCTTTTGTTTACCATAATGATCTCCTTTCAGATTGTCTCAGTTGTGTATTTGTCGACTGCGCGTGGGTTTCTGGTGCAGTTCCGGCAGACGCTGCCGCCCGGTCCGGGGTTTGCGTGCCGGCTGCAATCGGCGGGACAGGTGTGCAGCTGCTTCTCTTCATCCAGCTGCCTCTGAATCTTGACTTTCTGTTTTGTTTCGTTCTTGAGGTCGCGTTTCAAACGGTTGTTTTCGACGATCAGCTTGTCCCGCACGGCAGACAGGGCGCGTGCCGTGTCCTTGCCTTCTTCTTTCACCGCGTCGCGGTCCTTTTTGGCGATGTCGATCTGGTTGGACAACTCACGGATCACGGAATTGAGCCCATCAATCCGTTGCTTTGCTCTTTCCAGATCTTCCGGCGCCTTTTTGGCTTCTTCACACAGGCAGTTCAGCGATTCTTTTCTTTTTTCGGTTGAACATCTTTTCTCCTCCTCTGCATCATGGCGTATGCTCTCCAGTTCCGGGCGAACGCGGATTCGCGCTTGTCCTCGGCGCTCATGGCATACTTTTTTGTTGACTTGCCGCAGGCCGCGATCCTTCATATTCGCGCGTGCGACCGATCGGGCGAGTTTGCGGGGTTTGAGTGTGGGTTGATTCATTTTGTACCTCCTTTTTGTCTGTTTGTCGCATTTATGCGACTTCCTGCGCAAAAAAAATTGCTACGGCTTCCTCAGATGTAAGATGCAGAATCTCGACGATCTTGTTCGCTTCTCCGACGGTGAATGAATCGCCATTCGTTGACATCTTACGGTACACGGTGCTGCGTGTGACGCCCATCCGATCCGCAAGCTCGTCTACTGTGACACGATTTTCGACGAGTTTGCCCCGCAGCTTGTCCATGTTGGTCATGTAACCGACCCTCCTCTCCGTATTTTGTGTCGCATATCTGCGACAAGCCCAATATAGCATACCGAAACGCAAAAGTCAAGACGATTTTCTCAAAATATGCGACAATTTTCAAAAATTTATACAAAAATGTTGCAAATTTGCAACAGACGTGTTATACTACTACCGAGGTGTTCATTATGACAGTAGGGGAAAGAATCAAACAAAGGCGTCTCGCTATCGGCATGAGCGCCGACGATCTCGGCGCAAGTATAGGGAAAAGTCGGGCGACAATATACCGTTATGAAAGCGGAGATATTGAAAATGTCCCGACCACGATTATCCGGAAAATGGCGGATGCGCTGCAGACAACCGTCGAATATCTTATGGGATGGCAGGGCATCACAAGTACAGCGTTGTCCGCAGATCTGCGCTCGCTCGGCTTCATGCCGCCGCCGAAGACCGTCAAAAAGCCCCGTCTCGGTGTGATCTCCTGCGGTGAGCCGATCGACAGCGAGGAAAACTTCGACGGATTCGACAACGTGCCGGAGAATATCACCTGCGACTTCACGCTGATCTGTGAGGGCGACAGTATGCTCGGTGCGCGGATCCGGGACGGCGACGTCGTATATATCCGCCAGCAGCCGACCGTCGAGAGCGGCCAGATCGCCGCGATCTTGATCGACGGGACGGAAAAGCTGCTCAAGCGGGTTTATATCAAAAAAGACAGCATCGTGTTGCAGGCCGAAAACCCGGCATACGAGCCCCTGTTCTTCGTCGGCGAAGAGATGAACCGCGTCTCGATCATCGGGCGCGCGGTCGGATTCACGAGCGTTTTATAACCTATAAGTAATAAAAACCCGCCCAGCGCGGCAACGCTGAACGGGTGAATATCAACCGGACCCTGTGTGCGCAAGGCAGGTCGATATAGTCAGTATATCACCTGCCTCGGATAAATGCAACCATTTTTCGGAAAGGCAGGTTTTGTTATGTCCAGAAAATTCAAACGAGCGGCGAACGGCAGCGGCAGCGTGTACCGGCTGTCCGGGAACCGACGCAAACCGTGGCAGGCGCTCACACCGGCAGTCGAGGACAAGAACTACGACTACCATCGGAAAGTGATCGGCTGCTACGCCACCAGACAAGAGGCGATCGAGGCGCTTTACCGGTACCGACTGAAACCACCGGCAAAAAAGGCGGACTTTACGGTGGAGCAGCTGTACGAGGAGTGGAGCAAGATCGCGTTCCACGACATCGAGAAGAGCACCGTCAACAATTACCGCGCGGCATGGAAACACATCACCGCGCTGCACCGCGAGAAGGTCAAAGAGCTCCGGAGCGGTCAGATGCAGACCGTCGTCAATTCCTGCGCCGATCAAGGCCTCAGCCGTTCGACGCTGGAGAAGGTCAAGCTGCTGCTGGTCATGCTTGAGGACTACGCCATGCAGAACGACATCATCGACAAGAACTACGCCGAGTATGTAAAATTGCCGAAGGCGGTCGCCGACGAAAAGCCGATCTTCAGCGATCTGCAGATCAAGACGATCAAGACGGCGTCGGAAAACGGCGTCGGCGTCGCTGACCTGATCCTTGTGATGTGCTACACTGGATGGCGCATTCAGGAGTTTTGCAACCTCACGCTGTTCGACTGGGATCCGCAGGAGCGGACGCTCACCGGCGGCATGAAGACCGAAGCCGGCAAAGAGCGCACCGTCTACGTGCCGGAGATCGTCGTCCCGATCGTGCAGCGGTATGCGGATATGCACGGACCGGCGCTGTTCTGCTGGATGTGGAACAACGGCGGCAAGGGCGACAAGTACCGTGAAGAGCTTCGCGCGTGGCCAGTAAAGCGACTGCGCGACGCATTCTATACGACGCTCGACGCGCTGAACATCGAGGCGCCGAAGGACAAGAAGTTCACGCCGCACAGCACCCGCCACACATACAACACCATGCTGGAGCGTGCCGGAGTAACCGAAAAGACACGCATGAAGCTCATGGGACAGACGTCCGCACCGACGAACAGAAAGTACACGCACGTCGATCTGGAACAGATGCAGGAAGCGGCGAACATGCTCAAATAGACGCCGCGCCGCCTGTTATTATCGCTTTGTGATAGTCAGCGTTGCAGTCAAACTGCAGTCAAAAAAGAGGCGAAACCCTTTATTTTTCAACGATTTTCGAGGGGTTGCCTCTTGAATGGCATTCAAGAGGTAAGGGGTTCGATCCCCCTCATCTCCACCACTTTAGGAAGTGCGGAAAAGGTCGCAACCCGTTATATATCAACGGTTTGCGGCTTTTTTCTTTGCGATCGAAGCGATCACTTTCCGGCGCGCTGAAATACTTGTTTATGGCTTGTTTTAGAGCGCGTTGCAGTCAAATTGCAGTCACGAGAAAAAAAGGTAAGACCCCCCTGAAAAGCGAAAAAAGCCCCCGACCGGCTCTACCGTTAGAACCAGATCGGGGGCTTTTTGGTTTTTGTTGAGCGTCTTTACGCGACGGATTTGTGCACGAACAGCTTCTCCGTGACGTCGAAAAGGCGTTCTTTGTTTCTGCTGAGCTGGCGCCGAAGCGGTCGTTCCCAAACCGCGGTGAAGTCTTCCGGCGCCGACTGCTCGGAAATGAATATGAGATTTGTCTCGCTGACACCGCGGGCGTATTCCCAAAATGCAGCGTTATCGAATTTTCCGGTGTCGTATCCGGTGCCGACGTTTGCATACGGCGGGTCCGCGTAAATGGTCGCACCTTCCGGCACTGGAACGTCCCGGTAATCCATACACAAAAACTCCGCATCCTTGAGCGCATGTATCTGCCGCATAACGACGCCTTTTGACCGCTTTGCAAGTCCGTCCGGAACGTCCTTTGCATAGCCATATCCTGAAAACCATTTGCCGCCAAAAGCGCAGCCGAAACCGACAAAGCCGGCAAGGACAGGATCTTCGTCTTTGTGCTCCTTTATGTAATAATACTGCTCGCGCGTGACGACGTCCGGCAGCTCATAGCCCTGCTGCACACCGCGCCACATGGCGATCAGATAGGGGTGAAGGTCGTTACAGATCACACGGTCGAACTGCGGAGCCGCGACCGATTCGACGGCACAGCCGCCGCAGAAAAGGGATACAAGCGTTGCCCGCCCCCGGGGGTGTGGGGGTGGGGAGGGGGGCGGCGCGTCTCGACG
>Ga0310786_10001729_pt1 | contig 34949 bp, 35 predicted proteins | sample AusTroGonzalo_MG_FD_203881 | JGI IMG/M metagenome (GOLD analysis project Ga0310786, IMG submission 203881) | Bovine rumen microbial communities from tropical cattle in Woodstock, Queensland, Australia - Gonzalo_03 (v2) (version 2) | ecosystem: Host-associated > Mammals > Digestive system >... | reverse complement strand
GCAGGCGTTGCCGTTGTCGTTTCCGTTGCGGTTTGCGCCGTTGCCGCTCTCCGCGTCCTCGATCTCCGCGTTGGCGTCGAGGCCTGCACCTCATCGGGCACAATTCGGATCATTCGGGAGCGCGGCTTTCGGGTTGTCTGAGTTTCTTCGGCCTTGTCCGCAACAATGCGGATCATCTGGGAGCGCGGAGTCTGACTTTCCGCACTCGGTTTGACTTGCGGACTTGCGGCCTTTCGCTCAACCCTGTCAGCAACAATGCGAATCATCCGCTCTACCGCCGCTGCCGTTCCTGACTGTTGCCCTGCCGCGCTCTTTCTGTCCGCAACAATGCGGATCATGCGCCCGGTTGTCTGCTTATCTGGGACAATCCGAACCATCCGGTCAGCCGCGCCCGTGCGCTTTGGCACAGCGACAAAACGGCCTTTCGCGTCACGCGCTTGAGTCGTGCGCGTCTGCGTTTGCTGTGCCTGCCGATTCGCTGCGTTCTTTGTCTGCGCCGCCGTGCCGGGTTTTGCTTGCTTGAGCTGCATGCCCGCAATCTTGAGCACTGCCTTTTGAATCGTCCGCACCGAGTCGCGGATTTCCTGCCACCGTGCAATAGCCTCGGACAGATCAATCGGATCACCGACCAGAAAGCCCTGTGAGTCGTGCCTTAATGCCATTTGTCACCTCTCAGAGCATGAACGGATCGAGCTGAGTAAATGACATTTGCAGCTCTTCCATGTTGTCATCGTGACGGGACAGCGAGATAGACAAGTTCTCAGGCCGGAACAAGCCAATGTCGCGGTATCCGACAAGGCGGTTTTGCGTGTAGCCGTGCAAGACTTCAATGTGGATTGCGTAGCGCCCCGGCTCTCCAATCGTCCCGTCTCGCGCAGCCGCCGCCGCATGATGAGCGGAGAACCACCTTTTGAGCGTGCCTGAGTCATCGTCATAGGTCGTGATCGACAGCTCAACCGGCTCACTGCCATTCGTAAGGTCAACGGGTGCGCCGCCTACTTTCTGCTTGTCGCCCGACAGAATGAAGGGCGAGTATTCAACATCAGTGGCGTACATGTTGAACTTCGCGGGCATGTTGTGTGCGCCGTAGCCCAGAGCACTCGTAATTTCCAGATAGAAAATGTTTTTGCGCGTCAGTGCCTGACTGCCTAGCCTCTGGCTGATCTTTCGCGCCTCGTGCGGAGACACGCCGCCGAACAGCGGATTGGCCTTGTGCATGAACCCGCCGCGCATGCCCTGCACGGCTCGAAAGGCCTCCATGCCCGCGCTGACAAAATCGCCGTTTTGCACCGCGTTCGCAATCGCGCCGCCCTGATTGACATACCTCTGCACGTCAACCGGAACATGATCGTTGACGGCCTGCATCGCGGCATTCATGCCAATGCCCCGCGCCGCGTCCAGATTCTTTTGAATGAGTGGGTTGTCGCTTTTGAGTGCGCCGCCCAGAGCGCCGGAAACCTTTGCGCCGAGGCCGGACGTGATCGAATCGAAGAGACTGCCCGCGTTGTAGTTGTAGAAGGACATTTTTACCGCCCTCCGAATCCACCACCGCCGCCGTCTTCGCCGCCCTCGCCTTCAGGCTTCGCGTCCACAATCGAGGCGTAGAGCTTGGCCTGATCCTCGTCCAGCATCATGGTCTTCGTGAGGAACTCGGTCATGATCTCTTTGTTCGCGCCCATGTCTTTCATCTGCTGCATGGTTTGCGCGATCAGCATGCCCGCGTTCATGGCATCTGCGCGAGTCCTCTGCTGTTCGGCTTCAGCCGCGCTGATCGAACCGAAGAAGTTGATCTGCCAAGGCCGGTCGCCCGGATTGAACACAATCCCATACTTTGTCAGCGTGTGTAGGTCAATGATCTTGTTGTAGAAGTCCGTCAGCGCCGAACGGATAAAGCGGGCAGACTGCGCGGCCTGCGCACTCGTTCTGAAGAAACCGCCTTCGCCAAGGCCGCCGGACAGCTGATCCGCAAAACCGAGCATCGAAATGTCAATGCCGATTGCGCCCGCAAGCAGCTTCGCATGGAACAGCACGTCATCAATCGCGATCGAATTTGCGCGGCCTGTCTGGCTCATGTTGCCCATCGAGATGATTTGCTTGTCATCCCAGACAGGCAGCAAGTGACGAACGCGCTCCAGAACCGGCCTGCCCTGTTTCACTGCCTCTTCGGCTCGTGCCTTGGAGTTACTCAGCATGCGCGTGATGTTCGCAATGAGCTTTTCCTGCTGATCCTTGCTTGTATCTTTCAGGTTGACCGTCATGAGCTGTTCGTCAATCGAGTCAATCCACCTCTGGCCGACAAGGCCAAGCAGGCTCATCATCAGGTCATCGAAGGGCTTTTCAGCGTTGAACAGCAACGATCCTCCGACAAGCGAAGGCAGAATCGGCAGCTCCTCGGGGTTGTTCTCTTCGAGTGCGGAACTCAAAGACTTTTCGAGCACGCCGAATTGGGGAATCCATTGCGTGCGCTGCATCTTGAGGCGCACCATCTGAGACACGTCCAATCGGACAAAATTGCGCTCTCCGACCATCACGGCAAATCCGACCGTTCGCCCGCCCTGTTCAAAGGGCTGAACCAACGGAGGACGGATCAGCTCATCCGTCATGATTTCCGTCACGCCTTCGCCGTCACGCGAGTAAACACGGGCATAAGCATCGCCGTAAACCGCGCCGATAAAGGCCTGAGTGAAAGCAATCTTGTTGAACTTGTCGCTCAGAGATTCGGCAATGTCATCAACGACTGCACTGAGCTTTTTGTCATCCTTGATCGAGGGCTTTTTCTCAATGAAGATCACGTCCGAATTGGTTTCATGCCCGCCCAGGCTTGCCGTGACAAGCAGCTTCAGCGCGGCTGAAACAATCGGATCGCCTTCCATCCATAACCACTTGCGATAGATGATGTCCCGCGTTCTGGCCGCACAACGGCCATAGCCATACAAAGTGGCAACAGTAGTCATGCCGCTGCCAAATCGGTAGGCATCGGACTCGTTGATCTGCTGCGCGGGCGCGACATTCTGTGCCTGCCACGCCTTTTTTGAAAGCCCCAATTTGGCAAAGAAGCCGGGCTTTTTGGCTTCGGGAGCGCTCTGTTTCATGGATGAAATTGTGAAAAACAGAGCACTGCGGAATGGGGCTGATTTTCCGCAAAAAGAAACCCCGCCGGAGCGGGGAATCAGTCAGGATTTTTCTTTTTGCATTCGGTCGAGTGTTGCCCTCAACCAATCAGCGCCGCCTAACTCTTTGAAAAGATCGCACTGCTTTTGCGTGAGCTTCAGTCCGACCATGACAGTCTTCTCTCCGGAGCAAAGCGGCTTGCGCCCAGAACCGGCACGCTTGCCGCCCCACCCATCACGCGGCTTATTCGCTTTCGTCTGCATCCGGCAACTCCACGCGGTTGAATCCGGCGATCTTGTAGCGCCCGTGCCGGACTTCCTTGTACTCGACTACGAACGAATCCCAACCGCACCTGTAACCGTCTGACGTGCACGGCTCGATCTCGTAAAGCCACCGCCCCTTGCCTTCGGGATCGTCCATGTCCTTTGTTCGGTAGTAGTCGCCTAGTCCGTGTCCGCGCTCGGTCAGGTAGTAGAAGTCGTTGCGTCCAAGAGAACCGCTCTCGTATGGATTCATCCAGCCGGTCTGTTCCGGAGGGAACTTTTCATCGACCAAATACCCGCGCTTGCCATCAAGCGGAAAATCAAACTGTGCATATCCGCGAGCTTTCATGGCTGTCTCCTTAGACCTTTCTAGTTTCACCCGTATATTACTTGATTTGGGTATCTTTTTCAAGATAAACAAAAAAATCCCCGTTTTTGTCCGGGGATTTGCTATTAAAGCGACAGAGCGAACGCTAAAGCCTCGTAATCGGGATCGTTGAGAATCCAATTCTTAGCGCTGTCCGGATCAAGCAGAAACTCGTTCGTGTAGCGGAAATACATGCCCAGGCAAAGATCGCGGAACATGTCTGCCATGACAAGCGTTTCCAGAGCGGTATCGCCCTTGTACTCGTTCGCAATGAAGTCATCCACAAACTCGCCCGCCGCTTTGCCCTTGGCAATCAGCAGCTTTTTGAGCGCCCACCAATACGGCCCATAGTCACGATAAGACCTGGGATCATCGGTAACGCGCTGCGCAATCACATCGAGGCCGACAGTCAGCAAATCGCTGCCCGCTCCGCTCTGCTTGAGTTCCTCGTTCAGCTCGGAGATTCGCGCCGCGATTGCGTCTTTTGAAAACTTGTATTCAGTGTTCATTTTCAATTCCTATTCGGTTTCCGAGCGGCTTTTGCCGCCGCTCGGTTTTCGTGAGATTACATCAGCGTGAACTTCAGAGGCGCGTCAGGATATCGACTCATCAACAGCTTCCACGTCTTGAGCGTGATGATGTATCTGCCGTCTGACCATTGCGGATTTGGATTTCCTTCCGCATCGTTTGACGCTTCTCGGATCTTAAACCTCCACGCCAATACACCGTTGGTGACATAGCCCTTTGCCGAATCGTCAACACCCTCAAATCCGTCTCCGGTAGCTCCTGATCGAATCATGCGGAGGCGATTCTCAAACTCATCCATGAGTCCTTCCGGCAGCAAATGATTCATATCCCACGAATCAAGACCTGTGAAGGAAAAGTACGGGACAGTCTTTTCCAGCCCCTCGGCCAACTGCTTCATTGCCTCGTCCCTGTCGCTGGTTGTCACGACCTTGTTCACGTCAAAGTCGCTCTCCATGATCGTCTGAGTAATGACAGTCTTTATGCCGTCAATCCAGTTCGAGTAGCTTTTTTCTCTAGTCGTGAGACGCATATTGTGCGCAAGGGCGTAATCAACAAAAGCCTGAGTTCTTGTGTCGGTTCGCAGTGCGTCTCCGGCATCAAGCATTTCCGTGCCTTCGTCAACATAGAATCTGCCATTGCCGTCCCAACCGTGAATCAAGCCCTTTTGCGATTCGTAAATGGCTTTCAAAACCTCGCCACCTTGTGCCTCTCTTGGATTAACAGCGTATGGGAAGTATGGCGGCGGCAGCAAATTGCTGGTGCGGCCATAAGCCACCTGCTTGACAGTCTTGCGATACTGAGACACCTCAGGAATAGCCTTGCTGAAGAACTCATACGGAACATGGCTGTCTTCGACTTCCGCCATCTTTCGGAGTGCGTCTTCATAGCCGGGTTCACCTTGATTGAAGAGTGCGTCAGGCCTCGTCAAGCGAGTCGTGTCCGCGCCCACGTTTTCAGTGAATCTATCAGTAACGCCGTTGTAGTATGCGGACACCCGCACTTTTTGAGGATTAGTGCTGTCGCCAGGGTCGAATACCCAAACAACGTATTTGCCAGCTTTCGCCGCCTCTTCGTCATTGGCAAGTCTGCAATAAACAGTGCCCCTCACAATCGGAATGCCGCCGGAGGTAAAGATGCCGCCCGACTCTGCCATGCGTTCCGCAATGATTCCAGAGAATGCACCCTCCTTGCCGACACTCTTCTGGTATTCGGCAACCGCGCCCGCAATCAAAGCCTTTGCCGACTCCTGATTTGCCTGCCACTCGTTCGCAATCACGCCATCGGTCTTTGCGTTCAGCTCATAAGTCTCCGACTTGAGATAAGCGCGGCCATACGATCCGAGCCTTGTGATTGCCTCGCGCACCTTGGTGTCGTTTGCTCCCGTTGCGCTCATTGCGGCAATCAAATCGGCGGCAGGGACGATCTTGGTGCTGTAGTAGTCGCTTTGCGCGAACTCCGCAGAGCTGTCGATACGGGCGCAAATGGCCTTGTACTGATTGAGCAGGTTTTCGTGAGTCGCACGCTTTTTGTCAATTGTCTTTTGCGCGGCATTCTTCTTAATGTCGTTTTCAATGCCCTTCTCGGCCTTGACAAGCTGCTGAAACAGATTCCATGCGCCCGTCAGCGCCTGCGCAATCGCACCATTAACGGAACTGTTGTTCGCCAGATACGCACGCTGCGCAAGGATCGTCTTGAGGTTCGTTCTCTGCTCGAAGCGGACGCGCTCAATGCGTGCCGCCTTTTCCTGTGCGGCCTGTTCTGCCTGAATCCGCTCGATAGATTCCTTAGAGCCGTCAGCCAGGGCAATGCGTTCCTGCATTTCCGTTGACATGCCGCCCTCGATATCGACCTCGGTATCGCTGCCGCCCAAAACCTTCTCAATCCAATTCGACTTGTGATTGACCATTGCGCGCTTGATCTGGTCAAACGTGCCGTTCGCATCGTAGTAGTAAATCGTGACCTTCTCGGTCTGATTACCCTGACGCGCACCGCGCCCGTTTCGCTGTTCCAGACTGTCCGGAGTCCAGCCAATCGTCAGATGGTGAATCGCCTGAGTACCCTTTTGCAGATTGATGCCAACCTCCGCCTTCTCGTTCGCAATGATGCACTGATAGCGGTTTTCTTCGCCCTGCGCGTTGAATCCGTCCTGAACATCAATGATCTCTTCCGGCTGATTGTTAACCTTGCCGGTGATGATTGCAATCTTGCTTGCAGGCACGCCCGCTTTTTGGCTGATGACGCGCTTGATCTTGTTGTGCAGCGCAAGCGTGTCGCAGAAAATGATCTGCTTGACAATCGAAGAGACCTCGGACTCGGAAATGAGGCCGCGAGGATGCGCCATTTCGTTCTGGTAGTTCTTCAGCATTGCCGCGAGTTTCACCGGAATCGAGACAGTCAGATTCAGTCCCTTCTTTTCGGCAAGGTTCTCGAACACGGTCTGCACCGCCGGATCAATCGTGGTCAGTTCGACACGGGCAAATTCGCCCTCTTCGTTCCGCTGAGATGCCCCCGCATAGGCGCGGACGCGAACAACGTAGGACTCAGGCTTTCCGTCATCGTCCAACTTCGTCTTGAGCACATCTTCAGCCTCTGTGCGAGGATTGAGACGGCTGACCTCATCCCGGACGCTCTTTTCGGGCAGGGAATTGAAGTCAGTGACAAGATCAGAAACCTGTTCGCTTGTTCCCCAGACGGAATAGAAGCTCGACCGCGTATCGAACTCGGGATCGGCAATGGCCGTTGTCATCTTTTGAATCAGATTAAACGGATGCCCGATCAGTTCAAGCGGCTCACCGAACCGGCTCATGACGGATTGGCAGGCCATTGCCATTTCCTGATTACCGAGAACCTCCGGATTGAAGTTCTTGCCGCTCTTCTGCTTGATCGTTTCGCTTGCGAAGATATAGGCGTTCTTGTACGTCTCAATCAGGGCAAGCGTTTCAGCGTCAAGATCAACCGAAGTAGCCTTCTCTTCGCGCTCGGGGATGTGAACCTTCGCGCCAACATCCTTCGCGCTCTTGGCTGTAATGACCTGTCCCACGGCCTGACGCAGAATATCCACGTTTTCGAGACCGACAAACACGCTCTCGTTCTTGGGCTGTCCGGCAATGCTCAGTCCCGCCTGGTTGTCCGTCTTGCAGATCGCGGACAGGAAGCTATCCGTGCCATTGCAAAGCAGGGCGCTTTCATTGACTCGATCCGCGCCAACAGCCAGAGACAGCATGGAGTAGATTTCAAGCGGGCTGTTCGTGATCGGCGTTGCGGTCAGCATCAGCACGCCGTCACCCTTGGAAGAGCGTCCGCGAACATACCAGCACTTGATCTGCGCGTCCACGCCGCGAGTGCTTGCGGCAGAAAGAGACAGATACTTGGCTGACGCGAATTTGTGCGCCTCGGATGAGTTCTTATAGGCGTGCGCCTCATCCATGACAATGCTGTCAATCCCGAGTTCTTCAATGCTCGGGGCGGCGTTGTCGGGGTCGAGGAAACCGGAAAGCATCTTTGCCAGCTTGCCCTGATTTGCCTCATCCTCCTTCTTGCTCATGGAGCGCTTGTATTCCTCATCGGTTTCAGCCAGATATTCGGCGTATTCGTTGAGTGTGGATTTCTGAACCTTGATCTTGGCAAAAGCCTCCATCGTCAGGAAAATCTTGCTGTGATTGTTTTCCTTAATCTTCAAAAGATCCTCAACGTACCGGCTCGAATTGACGCTCATCTTGCCTTTCTTGTCTTCTCGCAGGCCAATAAACAAGCAGTCATCAATGTTGCTGTATGCCTTCTTTGCCTCTTTGTGCCAATTCGACAAAACGGAGTTAGGCACGACAAACAGCGTCTTCTTCTTTGCGCCGATAGCCTGAACATGCTGAACAGCCGCCAGAGCCGTGAAAGTCTTTCCAAGCCCAACGCCGAAGCCGTTGATGCCCGAGAACTCGCGCCCCATCTGACGAACATAGGCGGCCTGATAGCCGTGCAGTTTCAGAGACGGCTGCATGCCGGGAATCACAATGTCGCTTGAGTCATCTTCAGCGATAAATCTCAGCTTGGCCGGATCGGAGGCGACAGCACGCAGTCGCTCCATGATGGCCGGATTCGCGTGCACCCAGGAATTGAACTGCGCATTGGTTTCCGCGACAAGCGTGCGCAGATCGTCCAAAGCCCTCTTGCGCAGCTGACTGTTGATTTCGGCAAGTTTCTTCTCATCGCTTGCGGCGATAATGCCCTTTTCTCGTGCGGAACGGATAGTCTCTTCCAGCGCTCGCACCTGACCGTCCATGCCGTAATCCCATCGAACCGTGCCAACGGTCAGGGTGCGCTTTTGCAGGTAGTCGCCAAGGCGATTCAGCAGCTTGTCGCGGTCGGTCTTCGCGTTGTGAACGTCAATGTCAACAACCGTGCGCCCGTCAACTGAAGTGACAAAAGCGTCCTCTGTGACAAACCGCTTCAGGAAGTCCACTTTTTCCTCGGGTGTCACGCCAGGGGTGAACATGTTGAACTTCATCGTGTCAACATTCACTTTGCGCACGCGGGTTGCGGCTTCAATCTTCTGACGGATCAGGCGGTCGCGGATTCTTTCATCCGTTGCCGCCTCAATTTCCGCGTTGATCTTGTCGAGGAACTGTGCGTAATTGCCAACGTAGTAGTCCGCAGTCTTGCAGACTTTCTTTCCGTCAGCAGAAATGCACCACTCGGTACTTGTAAACGGATCAAATTCCTCTCCGAGAATCTCTTTGACCTTATCCAGAGACAGCCATTCGCTCAAAGTCTCGTAGCGCAGGCGGGAGAGCTTGGCCTCCGGGGTATCCTGTGCTGCAAGCGTCTCTTCGCTGCGGGCATCCTTGCGAACTTCGCCCTTCCAGAATGCGCTGAACTTCTGTTTGCGGTTGTAATGGTTGTAGGCAACGGTGAGGGCAATCTTGAGTTCGCCCGCCGTCTTGTTTGCGGCGGATTTGGAAATATTCGCCCGCTGCATCGCCTCGGAAAGCTCGGAGAAGTTTTCCAGATAGTTGAATCCAACATCTCCATGATGATCCGCGAGAACTTCCTGAACAGCCATTGCCACAACGGCGCGATTCCAGCCAATATCATTCCAGCTAGACGAAAACTCGTTCAGCCACGCGGGAATGTCCTCAAAGCGGGACATGGTTAACAGGAATTGACGCAGCTCATTCGCCTCTTCGTAAGTGAGGCCGGAGGTTAGTGCGGTCAGTGCGGTCTTGCTTCGGACAAGCAAATCCTCAACTCGAAGATCGGGGGCACTCTTCGGCAAAGCCTCCCAAACGCCGTTGTGCATCTTGAGCGTAACGCCCGCCTGCGTGATCGTGTCACCTTCGCGGTACACAATCGGAGTCGTTTCGGCGGTCTCTAGCATCGCCCAATCAATGCGGGATTTGGGCAGCTGCCGCTCGTTCTTCAGTTCGTTGCGGATCGCGTTCAGGTCGCCGTTGTAGATCACCTTATCCACATCGCGGAACTTCTCGGGATCACGCGCCTGAAACTCGCCAATGACATATTTCTTGCCCTCGGTCGAGTCAAAATACTTGCCGTCAATGAACGTATCCCAAATGACATTTGCCTCGGACAGCATGACAGGGTTTTGTTCGCGCAATTCCTGAATCTTTGTCGCGGCCTCTTCGCTGTACTTGCGGAAAAAGATAATGTCCGTCACGGTGTCGGTGTTTGCCGTGCTGAAAGTCCCCGTAGGCAGACGATACGCGCCGACAAACTCAGCCATCCATGACGCTTCGCGGCGCAATTCCTCGGGCTTGCCGCCCTTGCCAGAAACGCACCGAGTCGGAACAATGAAAGCCGCAAGGCCGTTCGGGCGCAGTTTTTCGAGTGAGCGGAGAATGAAGTAGTTTTCGAGCGGCTCATCGCGGTAGCGGATATCGTCCAGCTTGTTCATGCCTCGGTCGGCAGCATTGCCGAACGGGACATTAGTCACGATTGCGTCATAGACCTCATCGGGCGTATTGGCTGCCATCTTTTCAAAACTGCTGATCGTAGCCGTGTAGCCTGGGCCTTCGTTAACCAACTTGTTAACCATGCCGGACTGCTCGGAGAGTTCAACCGCATCAATAGCCGCATTAAGCGGAGCTGTTGCCCCGAAAATGCCCGTACCGGCAGACGGATCGAGCACCTTGCCGCCAGCAAACCCGAGCTGTCCGAGCACATCCCAAACGCCTTCGGCAATTGGCTTCGGGGTGTAATACTCGTATGCACTTCCCTTCTGCCCTGTCTTGGGGTCGATCAGGCCGCCGCCGTAGCCAGAGAATTTGGCCAGAATCTTCTTCTCTTCGAGTGTTGCCGTGCGCCCTTCCTTTGTGATCTGTTCGATCAGGGCTACGGCCTGCTCGTTCATCTTCTGACGGCTTTCGCCCTTCTCACGGACAGTGTAAATGTCAGCCGTTGACACTCGGGAAACAGGCTGATCCTCCATAATCGCGTTCTTCAACAGAATCGCCTGTCCGCACAATTTCACACGCTCGGCGCGGCTTAAATCCTCGGTCAGCAGCCGATCCCTGATCTTCCTGATTTCGGCAATAGCTTCATTGCGTTCCATGTCATCCCCGCCTATTCGTCAAATTCATCGGTAAGGTCAAGCACACGGGTTTCCACCGCTTCTATTGCCTGATCGACCAAATCCAAAATGGCCTCATCGCCGCTGTTTTCGTACTTGGTAATCAGCCCGTTAAGCACATCGGCAATCTCGGGCTTTTCCATGTCCGGATGCTTGCCGTCAATAATCGAGCGGATCACAGCAATGTCCGGGTTCTCGGCTTCGGCCTTACCTTCCGGCTCGACCTTTGTTTCGGCGGGGGGTGTCGCAGTCTGGGCTTCACCGCCCGTCAGCAGTGCTTCAAGACGGCGCACCTCCGCGACAAGTTTCAGACGTTCGCCAAAGGCCTTTGCCTTGTCGAGTGCGTCAAGTGCCTCGCGCAGCTGCTTTGCGATCTTGAGGCGTTCAGCAAAATTCAAAGCCACGTCAGCCTCCTTTACTTAGCGCCGCGTGCGCGTTCGGCAATGCGGTTGATGTATGCGTTGCCCGCCTCTTCGACAAGCGGGAGCATCTCTGCGTCATTAGCGTAGGTTTCAACCATTCGCCCGAGCAGTTCTTCGATTTCCGCTTCGGTCTCGCGTGCCTGGTCGTTCTTCAGCAGATTCAGCCAATCGGCATCGGCCTTACGGCGGTCGAACTGCGGATTCTGCGGGTCGAGCTGTTCCGCGCCCACGGCGGGCGTGTCGGACTTGTCCGGCTCGGGCGTTGCGATTGTTGCGGGCGCAGGCTTCGGCTCAATGACAGGCTGGGAAGCGCCAGGGATGCTCCATTTCCCGCCCGCAGCCTCAAAGGCCGCTTTCGCCTGTTCCGGCGTCAGTTCCTTTCTAAAAACGTTCTTGGCATCAACAAGCACCGATGCGACTGTCGAGCCATCGCCGTAGGTGAAAATGTCAAAAGTCGCCTTGTCGCTACTAACAAGAAGTTCGTACTTGAGCACCTTCAGCTTGTCGATGTTCGTGAACAGCTGGCGCATCTGCGGGTCAAGATCAATAGCGTCGAAAATCTTCGCTGCGGTCTTTGCCTGTTCGGACAATTCGGGGGCTGGCTCATCCTTGGCTTGCGGTTTCCACTCCTGTCCCGCAATCTCAAAGATGCGAGCCATATCCTCAACAGAAACAGACCCGCTCTGGAGGATGATCTGGTCATTCCCCTGCCAGCGGTAAACCATGAAGCCGCGCTGGCCGGCGGGAGCGTCTGCCTTGCTGCTGAAGGCGTTGATGTCCAGGTTGATGTCGCCGCCCGAACCGAGAATCGGGATGTAAACGCCGGACTTCTTGCCGATCATCGGCTTTTCAAAGCCCGGTTCGGTAATGCCGAGCAGCTTGATGATCTCAAGTGCGGCTGGGTCTGCCTTCATGCCATCGTCGGCGGCGTTTTCGTCGGTCGTTTCCGGAGTCCATGCAACGCCGATTGCGTCATAGAACTTCTGAACTTGTTCAACGGTCAGAGTGTCGGAGAAGATAAGGCTGCCTCCGCGCATCTTGGAGGCCGAATAGCCGCGAGTGTAGGAGTTTTCGACCTGGCTGCGGGACGATCTGCCATAAACGCGGAGCACAGCGAGGTCGTTGCGAATGTCAACAATCTGATTGTTTTCCAGGAATTCGATCTCAAACTCGCCACCTCGCTCCTTGCCGGACTTAGTAAGGAACTTCGATCTGACAACCTCCGCGAGAGGCAAAGCATTGATGCCGGCGAGGGCACGCTGATGATCGCTACTCTCAACGGGTTCAGGCGCGGGAGCGGGTTCAGAGGCCTTTGCCTTGGCCTGCTTTTCGAGTTCAACCTTCTGGGCTTCAAGTTCTTCAATCGTCTGCTGCTGCGCGGCAAGATCGCCCTCGATCTTCTTGAGTTCGCCGGACAGGGCTTCAATTTCCTTTTCTGCCGTCTCAATGTTGGCCATGCGCTCGGCCTTCTTCGCGTTAGCGCGTGCAAAGGCGGGCGCGTTCTTTTCAGCAATCTTTAGCAGGCGGCGGCAAACATCGTTAACGTTCAAATCCTTGCCCTTTTCCGGAGCAACAAGGATTGTCACGTCCTTCTTGTTCAGCAGCCACTTCCAGCTGATGAGTTCATCAGTCGGCGCGAGCTTGGTCGGAGTCGTGTCGGGATTGTGGAAAAAGATCGAGATAGTCTGCCCGTCCGACAGCTCAAAGATCGTGACGATCTGCGTCACGCCGTTCTTCTTGAACGGTTTGGTGGTCTGCATGCCCGCAACGGTGATATTCGTCGCATTGCGCTCCATGACGCGGCGCATTGCCGTCATCTTGGTTTCCAGGCGACGGAACGGCACAATCAGCGCGTCGAGCGCCATGATTTCATCCGCTTCCTCGTAGAAGTCAGCTTCGATGACGCTATCCAGCATCAAATCATCCGCGTCTTCAGTGCGGATGCCGTAAAGAACTCGCGCCAGAGACGTATTGATCGGCTCGGCCTGTTCGTTCCATAAAACTTTTGCCATGATGATGTCCTCTTGGATTAGGCCTTAGCCTTCAGTGCATTCACTTCAGCCGTCAGCTGTTCAATGCGCTTTTGGCCGTCTTCAAATCGCGTTTTCGCTTCGGTGATAAGTGCGGTCATTTCCTCGCGCTGCTTGGCAAGCGCGGCTTCACGCTTCACTACGGTGCTTTTGAGTCCCTTCGGCGGGGTAATACGCACGCGGGCAAGTTTCTTCTGGAATGCGGCGCGGCCTTTCTCCATTGCGTCAACAATCTCGGTCAGGCACTTGATCTGATCGTCCTGGTTCTTGACAGGGAAATCCTTTTTGTTGAGCTTGACGCGGAAGATGTCTCCGCTGCGCTTGACGCAGAACGTGACGGTTTGCGAGTCGGCAAAAGCGACGGACACTTCGCGGAAGGTCTCGCCTGCTGCGCGCTTAATGGTGGGATTGATTTCGGTCTGAGCGACAGTCGCGCCGAGGCGCACAAATTCGCGCTGAATCTTTCGCAGGCTCTTGTCCTTGCTTGACAAGTCCTCGAAAGAGAAAAGAAGAGGCTTAGTGTTCGCCATGATGAAAATCCTAGGAAGGTGTGAACCTAACTAGGATTCTCAAATAGCGACCTCATAGAAAATGGCTGATTTTTCCTGTAGGGCTAATAGATCACGCCGGGCTGACTTTCGAGGAACGGCTCTTCAATGCCGAGCCACTCAGTCTGAGGCGGCTCATCAAAGAATTGAGCGATAACCCATTGCGCCCGCAAAGGCTCTAGTCCGCTCAGGCGATATGAGCCACCGATCTTGACAGGCTCAAGCATGAGGTCAAAGATCTCGTTATCCCACGCGGCATTGCCGGTTAGGCTGAAGATGCCGTCTTTGCACTCAAGTCTGACCTGTTGTCCGGCCTTAATGCCGTTCGCGATTACTGTGTATTTGCAGTCCTTCTTTTTCATTTGTGCACCGCTAGAGCGTTAGTACGATACCAAGAATGAATTTAGCAAAATCCGGGTCTTGCTTTAATTCTTCAGGCTGAAAATAGAGCATTTCCACGCCCATAGAGATTAACTCATAGGAGTTCCCGCCGTAGTCTTTCCCCATGTACGCGTTGAGAAATTCATCCCGCTTGCACACCTCGGTCTCGCGGTAATTCAGTCCGGTCACTTCACGCAGGGTTTTGAGTTCTTCGCCTTTAGTTCGCTTGGCAAAGAACTCTCTCTCAAGACTCACAATTTCCGGCCTTGCCTTCTCAAGTCGGTGCATGTTTTCATGCAAAGCGGTAGATGGATCGTCATCGCAACCAATTCGGTCAAATGAAGAATGGGCATCGAAGTAGCCGCGTGTCGTTGTTTCCACTCGCAGCGCACCTCGGGCGATCAATGCCTCGGCAAGCTCCTTCGGCAGCAGCTTGTAAGCGTCTCGGATGTGCTTTCCGGCAAACGTGCGATCATCCGTAACAACCGTTCGCAAATCGTCCTCGGAGCGGTCGCAAAGCGGTCTCACCGACCCCACAAAACCCGCCGTAATCTTGGAGATTTTGCGATAGTACGGCGTGAGTACGGATTGCCGCTTGTCAATCAGACGATTGAATGACTTAGCCATTGCTGAATACTCTCGCGCCAAGACTTTAGCGCTAGGCAAGTTGTACCTATGCGCCTCTTCGATCTCGCGCTTCTTGATCTCAAGTCGTTCACGCAGATCGCTCAACTTGGATCGGATTGCGCTCATCTGGGCGCTTTCCTTGTCTGCCTGCAATGCCCCGCAGAATGCCTTGTACGCCAGCTCTCCGACCTTTTCAATGTGTTCAAGATGAACCTGACCCGTAAAACTCTCGCGGACAGCCTTAATTTGCTTGCCCAGATCAGTATCCGAGTAGGCGGGAATCGTCTCCTCTAGCGGGCGGGACTTGTTGAGTTCTTGCTTGGCAACCTCATCGCGCTCCGCATCCCACATCTCGGACAGTTTCTTTTCGCGTTCGGCGGCAAGTTCTGCGGCCTTTTGCTCTTTCAGCTCTTTGATCTTGCGCTTCCAGGCTGTCAGTTTTCGCCCGTGCACCAGAATGTCACGCGGCAATGTTTCGCCCTTTGCCTGAGAGATTCTTTTCATTGCACGAAAGGCCGCAAGCTGCTGATTGATTCGGCGGGAGAGAATGTACTCATCGTCAAATTCCTCATCTCCACCGCTAATGAAAACACGACTGCCTTCGTACAGTTCGCTGTTCTCTTCGCATTCTTCCATCGTAGACGCGGCAAACGTCACGTCATCATTGTCAAATTCCGGTACAGAAAACCCTTCGGCAATATCCGTCAGCAAAAAGGAATCGCCGCCAACTGTCAGGGCTTTACGCCTGCGCTCAAGATAAGCCTGCACGCGCCTCTGTTGCGCCTTCTGGTTAGCCTCATAAAAACGCTCACCGAACTCGGCGGCTCTCGCGCTTGAAGACTCCGGGAAATACATGTGAAGGTCTGCACGAACAGCCACCCCTTCCGCCACTACCTCAGTGTCAACCTGAACACGATAAGTCCCCGGAGTAGCAACCGAGGGAGAGACTTCAATAGTTGCGTCCGGCTTTGCCGTCTCTATCTTTCCGAATTTCCAAAGCGAACGATCAGCAGTCTGCTCTTCGCTAGTCATTTCATCGCGGCTCTTGGCTGTCAGCGGCTTCTTTTGCAACAAGGCGGCAACACGAAACTCGCCCATTTTCATTACGTCTTTGCGTTTCTTGTCTAGTTCCGCAAACAAAAGCGCGATTACCTGCACGCGCCTTCTCATCTCGTTGTTTTTTGCGTTAGCCATGTCCCTTGTCCTTCATTCTGGATAGGCGAATTTTCACGGCTCGAAGGGGCACGACAGCAAGGACTTTTCCCGCTTGTCGCCCCAAGGGCACGCGAACGGGAGCGCAAAGTTCGTTTTAGTCAATACATGTCTGACAAAACTTGCCAGATCCGGCGCAGGTTTCCTATACTCCGTCTTACGAAAGGGATGCGCAAAGAAAGTACCACCTACCCCATTTCCTTCTGGAATTTGGCTGGCTGGAGTTCCGGGCGTGGTTACTAACGCATCCTAACGAGCGCCACTTTGATCTTCCGTTCCAGCGGGGATACAAGTTGGCGCTATTTTTTTAGCTCAAATAGAACTTGAGCATTAATTTGTGCTTCTCCCTGATCAGGCTCAAAATAATCTTGTGGATTCTTCGATTATATGTTCTCGACCCTTCAATGTTTATTTTGTAAATGCCTATATGCTTTTTATCTTCAGTAATTTTTACCTCTACTAAAGCATTAAATGTTCCCGTTCTATTGTCTGTAATTTGCTTCTTGGAGTAAATAAAATACTCTTTTTCATGCTTCGTCCCTGCCTCACCTCTAAGAACAGGGGTTATACGACCGCCATCAATGATTTCATCTAAGTTTGCAAGCGCCACTATCAGCCTTTGCGCTAGGAAAGCCATATCCTCATAAGGCAATCTTGTTGTTATCTGATATATCTCATCAGGAAACCTTGAGTAGTAACTAAACTTAAATTTTTTAACTTCTCCATCCGTATCTCTAACATTGACAACAAACTTTTTATTTTGATAGTTTGTCTCAATAAAGTCTTTTAGGATTGTTTTTATTCCTTTGGTTCTGTTCTCTATATCAGTAAATGCTGCTGTTATAGCCGCATCCCCTACAGAATCCAGAACTACACTATCTTCAAGTTCGTAGTTATTTACCTTATTGCGCAGGTCATAAAAGTATTGTTTCAGTAAATCCATTCTGGAACTCCCATAAAAAACTATTTCGGCTCGCTGGTATCGCCCCCATGCGGGCACTCGTGCGTGTGGTGATCGAGGCTGATGCCGTTCGCAACAACGTCATTCGTGGCTTCGATCTCTCCGGTGAACACCGCCTTTGCGCCGCCGCTGCCGCCTGCGGTGATCGGGCCATTGATGTTGATTTGTGCGGAGGTAAAGGAAATGCTTGAGCCGTCAATGACGATTGACGAGCCGCCAACCTTGAGCGTGATGCTTGATCCGGCCTGCGCCGTGATCGTTGATCCGGCTTTGACCTCAATGGTCTGTCCGGCCTCATCCGTGATGGAAACGCCCGCACCGCGCTTGATCTGCAAGTCCGCGAGGTGCTCGATGTTCTGGTGATGCCAGCGCCGCCAATTCGCGCTGTTGCCTGTTTGCGGATTGCGCCATCCGGTGATGACGGGGTAGCGCGGATCGCCGCCGATAAAGGCAATCCAGACTGTATCGCCGGGGAGGATTTCAATCTCGGTCTCGAACTGTCCAGAGCGAGACTTGTCGCCAATGGAATACTCGATTTCGGCTTCGGGCAAAACATCTGCGCCGTCAGTCAGTCCGGGGATTTCAATGCGGCAAGTGCGCCGCGCCTGATTGTAGGTGCGCACAATCGCCGGATAACGTCCGGGCATTGTTCCGTATTCGTTCATGGTGGCTAGTCCTCCAGGCTTGCAAGCCAAAGGCGGGTATAGGTCGCGGGCTCTTCGCCTTCAGAACCGCTTCGGAAAACGTGCGCGGCTGTGACAATGGCAAAACTGCCATTGCCCAAAACCTCGACTACATCTCCGGCGGCTATAGAAAAGTTCAGTGTTGAATTGAGCGTCTTGCGCTGCACAAGCGTGCGCGTGAGATTGCGCAATCGCTGTGTGTTTTGAAATGGGGCAAAGCGAACAGCGCGAGCTTTCGAGCGATTGCCAAAGACAAATCCCGCGCTTTCGTCAAGCGAGAAAAACCACGGGACTTCATGCCGTTCCAGAAAACCGCCGTCAATCGCCTGTGTGTTCGCTTCAGGGACAGTTAGCGCAGGGTTTTGCTTGAAAATGTCGGGCAAGCGAAGGAATTGCAGCCGGTGATTTTTCCAGCGAACAATGCCGCCCTCCTCCTGCAAGATTCGAGCAATGTGATATGAGGGAGTCTCGCCAATCGGGCAGTAGAAACGCGGTACGGGAAAGTCAGCGTCAACCGAACGGATTGTTGCTCCGGCTGCGCGATAGATTGCGGACAGTGCGGCGCGTTCCTTGATGATCGCACGCTGTCGAACGTAAGCAATCGGCAAACAGGCTTTCAGCAATGCGACAACGTGGATGCTTGCACGCTCGGACTCACCTTGGACTTCGCGGGAATTGACGCGCTCGGACTTGACAATGTGAAACTCGTCACCCGTGCCAGAGCGCAGCGTGCGGCCTTCCTGTGTCAGCTTTTCAAAGCCTGAATCGCCCGCACTGAGTTCGACTTCGAGTGTGAGCGGAACGGGAGAACAGTCAGAGCGCAAAACCGACTCGCGGATGACGCTGCCTGGGATTTGCTGACCGTTTTCAAAGAAGAGGATCATTTATCCTCTCCGGATCAATCAATAGCGATAAGTACGGGCTGAAAAAATGCCCGCTGTCCCAGCCGCTCTTCGTACTGCGCGATTTCGCCCGCGACTTCGCTTGAAGATCGCCCGAACGGGTCAATGCCCATACCGCGACTCGCCTCAAGCTGCAAGGCGTTTTCGCGCTCAACGTAGAGCAGAAACAAGGGACGGATGAGCATCCATTCGCTCGGATTCAGTTCTGTCTCATCGGTGATTTCATTGAATGGCATGGACTTGTAGTTGTATGCCTCAAGTCCCGCATATCCGCAGAAAAAGCGAGTGGCGGCAATGGCTTGCGCTAAGACCCCCTCGACGGGCAGGAGATTACCCGCCGGCCTTTCGTTCTCGAAGAACTCATTGACCAATTCTCGCACTGTTGCCATTGCCGCCTACCCTTTGGAGACAAAAGACTATTAGCGGTAGTTCTCGCTGTTTCCGGCGAGCTTGTCACCGAAGTAGTGGTAGAACATCGTTCCGGAGATGAGAAGCGGCTGAGAGCGATTTTCCCAATCGAGATCGGGCTGGTCGAGCTGCATGAAGCAGTCGAAGATTCGGCGGGCTTCAATGTAGTGCTCGGGCGTGCCCTTGTAGATGATTGCATCGAATCGAGCCATCTGCGAGGAGTTGACGATCAGATCAAGGAGTGCCTGGTCAATCTGTCCCTTCACAGTCTCATAGAAAGCGACCTGCCCCTGAAGCGCCGTAGCGATCTGCTGCGCCTCGAAAATCTTGCCGCCGAGCGGCGTAGAAACTTCGATTTCGCCCTGCGGGGTCAGGGTAGGCCACGGGCACTGCTTGGTAAGCAGATAGATATCCTCGTAGCCGATAATCTGCATCGTGAAGTCAGAGCTGATGGCCTTCGCGCCGAGAGCCATCGTCTTTTCGTGAAACGCCTTCAAGTAGGCGGCATTGGAAACGGTCATTTTTTTCACTCCGGAGAGTAACCTGAAAATGGAAACTGCTCGAATTGTGGAGATTCGAGCAGTTCTCAAATTGCTTGTTTTTCCTAGAGTGAAGGCCTGCGAGATATTGCCCTGATTATGACCGACTCGCCCCGAATCACGTTGTCTATTCGGTCGAGGACTGCCATTTGCGCCTTACCTTCGTTTTCGCGTCCCTTTTGCCAATCGGAGAATGTCTTGCTGTCGAAAAACTCCGTGCATTGCGAGAGCGTTGCCTCATAGGCCAGGTGAAGCGGCGTGTGCGCGTAGAGCGCCAATTTGGCGGCAAGCTCAGCGTACAGTTTTCGCCATTCCGAGCGCGAGTTCGGAGAGCGCGGCACGAGCTGGAAACCGTGCGGGCGGCAAGTCTTCAGCCGCCCCCTCCTTTGGCATAGCCACTACGCCTTCATGCGAAAAATCAATGTCGAACAGGTGCGCGAGTTCGGCGCATCCGGCGCGGTACATCATCAACATTTCCACAAATGCTGATTCGGGATACGCGGCGAACGTGCGCATGCGGCTCATCATCCAATCATCGAATGCGCCCTCGCCGTCTTTTACGTCTGGCACGGTTTCGCCGTCCCGGATCATCTGCGCGGCAAGGCCGCCGACAAGCCAATGCAATCTGGGCGGCAGCGGGTTGTTTGCGCCGTCCTTGGTCTCGCCTTCTAGGCGTTCAATGCTTTCGGCCATGCGCCCCGTGAGCTGACGCACGCTCCACTTGTCCCCGCCCAACTCACCGACAGAAACCATTGCGGCGGTATGGTCGGATGAAGCATCGAGATAGTCCGAAAAATGGCCGTTCTCGCCTACTTCAAAGTCCGGGCCGGACGGGAGAGTTGAGGCGAGATAGTGGGCAACCGCCATCATGCGCTCTTGCACCGTCCAATCGGCGGGATCAAGTTCCGGCTCGACCTTTTGCACGCATGCGCGAAGCATTGCAGTTGTCGCGGCTTGATCCTGGTCGGAGGGAATGCTGGCAATGGCAAGCGCCTCGCCAAGCGTCAATTCGCGCAGCTGAATCGTGAGTCTGCGCGTTCTGAGAACAGGGAAATGGATCATGTGTTTTATCTCCTTGAGTTGATCCAGTCATTACGGTCGATTGCCGTCAGCGAGCAAAGTGTCATCTGAACTTCCATGCTCACGGCATCGCCTTTTGCGTTGATCGGGGCATCGAGCATCGAGGGGCTGATGGACTCGATCACGAGCGGAAAGTAAGAGCGGCCTTTGTACGTCATGCCGATACGCACGGGAGCACGCGACGGCAAAAGCAAGTCCACATAGTCGCTGTCTTCGTCCCTGCGTCCGGTAGCGGTCTTGGCAATGCGAGAGACCATGCCCACATCATCAGGGACTTCTACGGGGAGCGACCACTGCATGAGCTGATCGACCGGCCTTTCCACCTCTTCAAAAGCGTTCTGCCATGCGCGGAACAGCAGGGTGAAAGAGAACTTGATCGGCTCAATGCCGGTGAAAATCTGGGTGGAGTTGAGCTTGGTGATGCCGGATCGGTTTTCAAATTCCCCCGCTCGCTTTTTCACCCAGGAATTGGTTTGCTCAAACGCCCCCAGGAAAGAATCGGCCACCTGCTGCATGCTGCCTGACTGAAGCAAAGCAAACAGTGAACTCGCCTTTGCCTCTGCCCCCGCGCCTTCAAACGGGCTTTCCCACTTCGGTGTCACGTCAAAATTGCCGCCCTGAATCATCGGGGCTTTGACAATGATGCTGTTATCGCGTTCCCACAGGCTTTTGCCGTTCTCTTCCTTGCGGTTAACGACATAGAAAGACGCAAGCAAATGCGGCGAAAGACTGCCCCATTGGCTTGTCAAAACTGTCTCGGTTTTCGAGGTCTGCATGTATGTGTCCCCGGATTGAAAACGGGCACTGCGAGAAACCTCACAGCGCCCGCCGTTCGCGTTCGTTAGCCGAAGTGTTGTTTACTTCTTGCCAAGTCCCATGCGCCTACCCATGCGGGCAGACTTCATGCGGCGCATCATGGCCTGAGCGGAATGACTCTTCACCCGAGCCTTGCGCAGTGCGACCTTCTGCTTCGCGGTCAGACGAACAGTGCCGGAGACGCGCTTGTTAATGCGCACCTTCTTGCCGTGACGGATTGCAAAACGCTTGCGATAGACGGCATCGAGAGCGGGAGCGTTCTCTTCGTCAGAGAAGACAAAGTTATCAATGTCCTCGTCAGCCTCTTCCCCGTCAGGCAGTTCATCCGCGAGAAGTTCCTGAAGACGCTTGGCGGCTTTTTCGTCACCGTCAAACATCGCGTTAACGTCCTCTTCGGATGCGCCCTTGGATTCGAGGTAGTCAGCGGCGGCCTGAAGAGCAACGTCAATCACTCCCTCTTCGTCCTCGGTAATCTCGCCGTCATGGTTTTCGTCAGCAATGCCGACCATGAGCGCGACAAAACGATCAGAAAGGCCTTCGCCTTCGTCAAGATCGTCAGTCTCAGCCCAAGCCTGCACGCTTGCAACAGCCTGCGCGGCAATACTCTTTTCGGCAAAATCAGCCGCGCTGTCAAGCACAGCGGATTCGTCCTTTTCCTTGTCCTTCTTCGCGCAGTCCTTACCCCCGCAACTGTCGAGGGCAATGGCACTGATATATTCTCTAAGGTTCATTTTCCCCTCCTTTATCGGGTAATCGTCTGCGTCACGAACGTAGCGCGGTTCGTGCCGTCATAGCGAAGCCAATAACGCACATCAATCGTGTCGTACGGGCGGGCCTCATTGGCGCGAACATCAAACTTGAAGGCCATTCCCTCCATCATGGGATCGGCGGCAGGCACGATCCAATCAGAGGCTTCAGCGCCCTCGAAGAGACGAACCAAAAACTTGTTCATCTTGTCGATAGCGGCCTTCATCGGCAGCTGGAGATAGTCTTTGGCGGCGCGGGTTACTGCGTCATCAATAGACGTGCTCATGTCAGCAACCGCGATCAGCTTCTTCAGCGAGGTCTCAACCAGAGCGCAAGTCAGCGAGTCAAAGAAGACAAAGCGACCGCCGCCGGTATAGGTCTCGTAGATCACAGGATTGATCTTGGCGCGTGCCAGGGCGTTCTTGTCCTGACTGCGAAGCTGAACAACCTGCTCCATGCGGGTGCGTGCAATCGGCCATTCGCGTCCGGCAATCGGGTAGTTCTTCGGGGCAAAACCCTTCGTGTTGCGCTGCGCATTGCGTCCGCATGCGTAGGCAATGTTGAGGGTAGCCGTGCCAAAGAATCCACGCGGATTGATGCCGGTCGGATCGTCCGACTTCACGGGATGCCAGAAGGCCTGCATGAGGTGCGCCGTCTTGCTTGCACCCATGTTGAGCTGCTCGACAAAAGCTACAGCGGCCTCAACGGTCAGGTTGCCCGGAACGTCAAAGCGGAGCTGCTTGTTGGTGTCGAAGGCAAGCAGGGCAAGCTGCGCGAGAAGCGCGGGGTCTTGCGTGCCGCCAGCAGACAGGTAGGCAAAGTCGAACGGGCAATACTGCAAAGCCTCGCGGGCTTTCTGATAAATCTGCGTGGTGTACGCAGTGCCGTTTTCCTCGAAGCAGACAAGCGTGCCGGACTCAGCCCAGGACTGCAAGCCGGTCGGCAGATAGCCGTAGCCTGCATCTGTCGGCTGAATTGCCGCATTGTCGCCGGTCACGCCGACAGTGACTTCAACCTCATCGGTCTGAGCCTGGACAACATCGGGCAGATAGTAGGACTGACCGTAGTCATCCTTCGCATCGGCCTTCAGGGAGGCGGTGAACTCGTAGAGCTTGTTGTCATCCTTGTCGAGCAAGCGGAGCGTGAGTTCGCTGTTCGCAACAGCAACGCCGTTTTCCTTAACCTCTTCGGCATGGAAATTGAGGCGAATGCCATCGTTGAAACAGCCAAGGTGCTTGACAGCGAGAACAAAGGCCGAAGACGGCAGTTCGTTCATCACCGTCCACACCCAATGGTAGGTAGTAGCCTCTTCGCCTTCATCCTTCACGCGAGTGAGAACCGCGTACTGAATGCGGGCAGATTCGGGAACAAGACGCTGAACAACGGCTTCATATGCGCCGTTGTTCAGGGCTTCGACAACCTGCACCCAGGCCTCGTTGAGCGCGTTCACTCGCATACCTTCGCCCTTGCCGAGCTTGGTATAGACCGTGCCGCGATCAACCTTGAACGGCTTGTCAATGCGTCCGCGAGTGGCACGCATGATGATGCCGAACACCTGATCGGAATTGTCAGTAGACGGGATTTCAGAGTTGTCGCGCAGCGGATTAAGCTGAACGCCGGACTCTGCACCCAACTGACGCACAAAAGAAACGGGCATAGTTATTTCCTCTTAGCGGTTGCGGCGGGCTTTTCCTTTTCGGTCGCAGCAGCCGCAGTCCTCCCGTCAACGGCGGTGATATCCATCGCGTACTTGACGTTGTTGAGGTCTGCGATCTGCTGCACGCCAGAAACCAAGCGCATCAGCTGGTCGAGGTCGCGGATTTCCACGACCTTGACGCTGTCCTGGGCGTTGGAAACATGGCGCAGGAAAAGTCCTTCAATTTCGGGAAAAACAACATCACGCGGCATGAGGTTTTGCACGGTGACCTTCAGCGGAAAACGCTTACGCGCAAACTGCTTGCTGGTCTCTTCGCAGGCATCCATGCCGGTCAGTCGATTTGCTCCAAAACGCATAGGACTTTTCCTCCCATTACTTCATGTTGAGCACGTTGATGAGCGCGAAGCCGCGAGCGCTGGGCTTGTGCGGGTTCACGCAGGTGAAGTTGCGGGCGTAGAACGCAGAGCCACGGCGCATGTCGGTGTCCATCCGCAGCGGCAGAACGGTCGGAGCAACAGCGTCACCAAGCACAATCGGATTGCGAGCCACGTCCGTGCCACGGCCAGCGCAGATGATCTGCGAGGAAGTAGCCGTCTCGTTGATGAGCTTCGGCAGGTAGTAGACATCGAAGCGGCCAAACAGACGGCCAGCGCGGTAAATGCCGGGGCGGTCGGTCAGGCCGGAGGGCTGGAAGATTTCAGCGCAAGCGCCGAGCTGGGCGAGAACCTGCTTGCCAACGTAGATGTGGCTGATGCCGTGGTTCATCGTGTCTTCGGCCATCTGCTGCGAAGCGGCGGCGAGCGGATGCACGAGGTCACGCCACACTTCAGGCTTGGAAGAGTCCTGATGCTGGGCGGCAACCGTGTAGTCAAATTCGTGGACGTTCATCTGAGCAAGGCGCAGACCCTTGGCGAGAGCGTCATAGTGGCGCTCGTTCGCAAACTGCGTGTTGATCGCAACAATGGACTCGCTCATCGGATCGAGGCCGAACTCGTTGCCGAGCTGAGTAGCGGCATCAATCGTCTGCTGCGTGATTGCGCGGAAGGGCTTGGCAAAGAGCTTGAAGACCTCGACATCGGCAATGATGCGGGCGGCAACATCAGGAGCACGCTCGTAGTCGATGAAGCCCTCAACCGCAACTTCGACGGACGCGGGCAGAGCCGGAGAAGTGGTCAGAGCGAAGACACCGGAATCGGTGTTGATCGAACCGGCCATCGTGTAGGCAGTGCCAGCCAGCTCAAAGTTGCCGGAGATGGCAGATGCTCCAGAACCCTTAGAAGATTCGACTTCAAAAGCAACCGGATAGCCGGAAACGTACACAATAGTGCGACCGCGCATAAGCTTCACGCCGTCAACGGTCTGGTCGCAATGGTACATGTCGGTCATGAAGGCCGTGATCTTGCCGGACACTGCGCCGTTGTTGTCAGGATTTACGGTGTGAGTGCGGGAAGCCTGGAGCAGCGGATTGCCGGACTCAATGCCATCAAGCACGCCGCCAGCCGCATACATGCCTGCGCGTTCACCGGCGCGGTGCGTCAGGATGCCAAGGCGAGCCTCGTTCGAGCCGATATCGGCGGGAAGGTAGGCAGCCCAGGGAATAGCAGACGCAAAAGCGGAGATGATGCTGATCACAGCGCGGTTCGGCTGGAGAGCCAAGTTCTCAGCGTGGAGGCTATTCGCGGCGGCGGCAGAGTCGAGCATTGCATCGCGGTACCGCGTGCGGGCGTCTTCGGTCACGCCGTAGGCATTGTGCATAGCCTGAGAAACAATGTCGGCGGGGACATTGCAGCCGTGCTCACGCTCGTACATGGTCACGCCGTCAAGAATGGCGTTCACAATGCGCTTGGAGTCGGTCTGATCCTTGCACTCGTCAAGAACGGCCTGAAGTTCCTCGGGAACTTTGGACTGAGCGGCCTTGGAGGCCTGCTCAACGTAATCTTCGGCGGCAACGCTGTCAAACGTGCCTTCCTTCGTGGCGGCCTGCGCCTTCAGTTCGTCAATGAACTGCTGCACATTGGCCGTCTGCTTGTTGGTGTACTCACGCTGAATGTTCGGCATGATTGTTTATCCTCTTGAAAAAAGAATGAAAGCGGCCTTTTGACCGTCGATTCAAATTTTCAAAGGGGCAAACACGCCGAATTGGTGAGATTTTCCGAAGATTTAGGCCGTTATTTGCCGCGCATGGCTTCGCTCAAGAATGTTCCGTCTTTGCAAACGGAAATGTCATTCCTCAGATTGCAGATATAGCGCGGCGTGTACGGTGCAATATTCGAGGTGGATTCTCGCCCGACAATTTCAAAAGCCATCATGGGCGGATCGTCCGAAGGATCAAGCAGCAGATACATGATGTCGTGCGTCTTGATCGTGAAAAAGTCCTCTTCGCCCGATTGTGCTTGCGGGATGATGAGAAACCGGACACCCTGCCCAGGTGGATCAATCTGCGAGGTTGCATCGTTGTGATCCACGAGCGGAGCGCCCTGAAAAGGCTCGGCGGGAAGTGCGTAGCCATTGCCGATAAAGCGATACTCGATATTCTCTTCATCGTCCGAGTCGAGTTCGCCCATACCGCCAATGGTCGGCTTGCCGCCCAGCTTGCCGTCATCCTTTCGGAGAATGAATTTCCGAAGAACGAGAATCGAATAAGAGTTCGGGTGATTCACGATCACATTGCGCGTGAGCGCGTTCACGGCGGTCGGTGCTTGATTCAGCATTTATTCCTCTCCCTGTTTGGCGGCGCGGGCTAGGCTTTCGGCCTGTTTGGCAGCGTCCTTTTCAGAAAATCCCATGCGCTTCAAGAATTCAATGGTTTCCTGTAAAGACGGCTTGCGCGTCTTGCCCGCTGCGCGTTCTTTTCTCTTGACTGTCCGCGTTTTGGCTTTTCTTGCCATTTCGGCTTTCTTTTCCACGGCTTTTTTGAGTGCGCGGAGTTCTTTCCTTCGGTCTGCCTCGGCCTTGCGCTGATCGCTGGTCTTGATCTCGCCCGGCTTTTGCATCTTGAGCGACTCTTCGGCCTCTTTCTGCTTGACTCGCGTGCGTGCCTGGTATTCGCTCACGCCTGCAAGATGCTTTTCCAAAAACCGCAAAACGCCGTTTGAGGATTCAAGCTCGCGCATGACGCGCAGGACGTGCTTGCATGCGCACCCGTGCAGTCGCGGATTGCGGATTTTCGGGTAGCCGGTTTCGTCACGGCCTGCGTTAAAGCCGCCAATCGTGGCAACGTATCGGAAAAAATAGCGGTGGCGTTCGCAGTCGCAATCGAACTTGAGCTTGCCTTTCCTGAGAATGTTCGCTTGCTTGCGGATCGCTTTTGCATCGCCCTTCTCTGCTGATGCCAGAGCGGCGGCGCACGCCTTGAACTCAGTCAGTTTCACGATCACGGTATGCCGTGCGACTCTCGAATCCTTGCCCGCGTTGGTCAAAAAGCGGATGGTCTCATTCTGCGCAGAGACAGGTACAGCCGAGGTGATTTCACGCCGAGCCTTGTCAATGTCCGAGCCGTAAAGTCTCTGGTCTGCGTACCCAAGGGGGCGGCCAGCTGCCATGTCGATTACTTGGCGTGCAGTGATGCCGCCCCCCTTGAACTTGCGCCCGACAGTGCGGATGTTCTGTCGGAATGCCGCGAGGTCGTCAGCAGTGATGGGGCGAGGCTTGCCGCCCAGAGTGGTCATCAAAACGCGGTTGGCATCGTACTCACCCTGCACGTCCTTTTCGCGCAGAATGATTGACGCGGGGGCTTGTTCGGCCTCCTTGCGTTGCAGCGCGTCAGCCTTGAAGTGCTCCCTGGCCTGACCGATATGACCGGAAATTTTCCCGAGCCAGCTTGAGCTTGGAGTCGGTTTTGCCATCTTCAGACCTCAAGCCAGACAGGCACGCCGTTGGTATCGCGCAGCGCGTCAATGGTCTCAAATCCCGCTCTGCGCTTCATGGCAGAAAGCCGCGCCTCGCTCGGGAGCGCGATCCGCTTTTGAGGGACGGCCTGCCAGCAATTGTCAAGCCCGAGTGCGGCCATGACGGCAAGATGTTCACACCTGCGCCCATAGGCTCGGGAGCTGATGAGCGTCAAGTCATACTTTTCGTCCGGCTTGGTCTCGTACCAGATCACATCCGTATCCCAGGGCTTCGCCTTTTCCGAGAACGTCCGGCAGAGCCGAAAGAATGCGCCCGCAGCGGTTGTCATTGCGTCCATGTTCGCATCCTCCTAAAACGTAACCATCCCGCCGTTCAGCAAGCTAATCATGCGGTCTCCGAAGTCCAAAACCGCGTCAATATTGCGCACACCGATTGCGTACCAGCACGCCGCGAGCGTCGCCACTTGAGCGTTGCTGATATCGCCGCGAATCACAAACTTCTGCCCGCTCGGGTCGAGCTTGTCCTGGTCGATTGCGGAGTCCGGATTTGCAGCATTGCACGCGCTGGAAAAAGTCAGGCGCGAACTCTTGCCGTCCCTCGATACTCCGTGAAAAAGCATCTGGAAAGCGTTGATTGCCGACTTCAAATCCTTCTCGGTAAACAGCGAGTCGTAAGAGTCAATTTCGGACACGTTGGTAATCAGCAAAGAGTCGCGGAATCTCTTTTCCGTGTACGTTCCGATCTTGGCAACAGCGAGGATAGTTGTCTCGGGATCGTAGGCGCAGTACAGGCTTACGCCCTGCCCGGTGTAGCCAGAGATGACAACTTGGAGTTTTTTGAGTCCGGTCTTCACTGCGCGTCCTCGTCAACAACAGTCCGGTCGGACATCTCAACCGTGCCCTTGTCATCGCCTGCGTCTTGAATCAGAGAAGCCGCAATGACACGCGGATATCCGGCGGGATTGTGCTCATCACCCGGGATTCCCTTTCCATCGTTCGGCTCGCCTTTCTTTGGGTAGTCAAAGAGCGGAGCGGTCACTTTGAGCGTCAAGTCGAGCGCGAGAATGACGGCGTTCTTTGCCTCAGTCTGCACGCTCATTGCCGGTGCGCCGGGGTCTTCAATCTGCACGGGAAATTCATTGTCACAGCCCGCAAATCGGTAGTTCGCAGTAAATCGGCGGTTTTCCGTCTGGTCGATCCACAAAAGAAACTGAGCGGCAATGGAGTGCGCCGTGTGCGGCTCTTGCGCGAAGATTGCGATTTGGCAGCGAAGATCAGCTGAAACCGTGCGCAGGCCGAAGACTCTCTCCTTCGGATCGTTCGGCATGATGATCTCAACCCTGTCCGCGATTTGCCGCGTGTAGTCGCGCATGGTCGGGGTGTAGTCCTTCGATACCGCAAGGATGATGACGGGGAACTTGTGCGGCGCGGTTGTCTCACTGTCCGCGTCCAGCCGGATCAGCTTTGCAAGCATGTCCTCGGCTGAGTCAATCATGCGTGCGGGCGCAAGCAAGATTGCATGCGCAAGATCGCGTTGAACGTACTCATACATGGGGCGCGTTGTCGGTGTCAGCTGTTCAAAGAACCGCCCCATGAACCGACCTAAAGCGACATAGACGGGCTGAAACATTTAGAACCCTCGCATGATCCGCATGTAGCCAGGAATAGCCTCGGAATTGCTTTCCTCGGGTGCTTCTTTCGGCTGCGCGAATCGCGGCAAATCTTTCAACTGATTGAAAGCTTCGCACCCCGCAAGAAGCTGCCTTTTGCTGAAATTGTCAACATGCGGCACGCCGTCCAGAACTGCCTGAATCTCTTTCGGCTTCATGCCCTGCTTTGTCAACAGTGCATGCAGCTCGTCCACTTCATCCCGGAGGCTTTCAATAGTGTCGTTCGCCATCTTGTTTTGCCGCTCAACCGAGTCAAGCAAAGCCATGAGGCCATGCAGTTGTTCATCCCGCATAGCCGCTTCAACCTGTTCAATCGTCATTGGATTTGTGGAGTCGAGCGTGTATTCGCCTGACAAAACGCCGTCCAGGGCGTAGCCGCGATTGGTGCTGTAGTTCGGCTCGTTCACATAGTCGAACCCGTAGAAGGCTGGGCGGCGCTGGTCGATAGCGGACGAAAACCCGCCTACGCGGCCTTCAAACATTTTCCAGGCAATCTTGCCGGTGTCGGTGTCAAGAAACTCTTCCTGGTGCTCAATCGTTCCGTCCTCATAAGCCTTAAGGTAGGTCGTGACAAGCGCCGGTGCTACTGCGCCCTGAATGCCGCCCTCAGACGGAGTCATCCCAAATCGAACACGCGGCCAATGGCCATAAAAGCCGAGCATGTCGCGGCTTTTCACGCGCTCCTGACACTCTGGGCTGTTGATCGCTCGGACGATAGCGGGAATGTCGAAGTGCCGCTCTTGTCCGCGATATTGACGGCCTCGGTCTTTCAGGTTGTAGGTGATGATTCGAGTTTTCGTTTTCGTAGCCATGATATTTCCTCACGATCACACGATTTTGACCTTTCAGCCTGTTGCAAAAGGGCTTTCTTTTCCTCACTCAATGCCGTCAAAGAGTTCTTCGGCCTGCTGCTGAACGTGCGCCGCGTCCCCTACGCTTTCCAGATCGTTGTCCCCGGCGGGCATGTAGGTCATGCCCTCAATGAATGGGAAACTGAGACAGTCAAAAATGTCGGGCGACTTGATGCCTTCCTTTCTCATGTCTTCTTTCGATTCGATCACATAGCGCAGGCCGCCTGCTTCGGAGAAGTGGTACGGAATGCGCGTGCCCTGGTCGATAATCTTTTCCTTCATCCGCTTGGTGAGGTTTTGCGGGAGAACAACGCGCCCCTGCCGAATCGCATCCCTGAGCCGGATCATTGCGCACGCACGCTGATTGAAAAACCGCTCCTTGTAGTCCTTTTTGAAGCAAGGCTTGCCCCAATTCAGGCGCTTCACGGGAACGCCTTTCCGCTCCAAGTTCTGACAGACAGAGATACCAAGGCCGCCCGCGTCCACGCCGATTGTCGCGTTGATCGTCTTCCCGAAAAGCTCTACCAATTCGCCCGAGAAGTCGATTGTGTCAATGGTGTTCGAGATGATGGGCAGTTCCAAAAACTCAATCCGCATTGCGTCCGCGCCCTGATCGCCGTAGCCTACGACCTTGGCAACGCAGACAACGCTCTCGTCTCGGTATTCGCCCGCGCCCACGTCCGCATAGATCACGTAGCCGTATGCTTCATCGTCCCCAATGATCTTTTTCGGCTCGAATGCACCTTCAATGTCTTTTCGCGTCAAAAGGACGTGCCCGGAACTCTGAACAAAGCGACCGAGCACGCGGATTTGATACTCCTCAGTGAACCGCCCGCCCGTTTGAAGTTCAATGTTCTTCAGCCATTCCTGAGTGACAAAGGGAGAACGCTCCGAGCTGAAACGCAATGAAGTCCATGAGCCGCCGTTCTTCTTAGCGAGTGAGTGATGCGAGTCGTAGAAGCGGCCTGCATTCCTCACGCCCTGCGAGGCCATGAGCGTCCTATTGCCGCCCTGAGTCTGCGTGCCGTCAATGACGTTGAAGTGATCCTCCGGAACGCCCGCCGCCTCATCAATGATGATTAACTGCCAGTATCTATGCTTACCGGCAATGCTGACAGACTGCCCCTTGGCGAGTGCAACCTGTTTGATGAACCATTGGGCACTGTAACCCTTGACGAAAACCGAGGTTGTCTGAATCTCGTAATAATCGTTGATCCAGGAATGAATGCCGGACGCAATGGCTATCTTGCAGTCGGTCATTTCCTTCCAGATGCCGTCCGCAACCTGAGTCACAACGGGTGCGCCAATGTAGGTGTTCGATCCGACTTCAACCTTCCCTTCGTACCGAACGAACGGAAAGCAAAGCAGATGCCAGAGCGCGATTCGGGCATAGGCCGAAGTCTTGCCCGTGCCCGTGCCCGAGACAACGGAAACCCTCGCCGTAGGCGGCTTGATTGCCTGAAAAAGCCTTTCCTGATCGTAGGACGGCAAGAATCCGCACACTTCAACCGCAAAACGCAGTGGATCGTTCTGGTATCGGGCTACAAAGTCCGGATAGCGCGGGTCTTCGAGGATGGATAACTTCTTCTTTGCCGTTGCCATCAGTCATCCAGCTCCACGTCTTCAACCGTGATCCCGCGTTCTTCGAGCACCTTTTGCTGACGCTCCCGCGCCTTGCTGATCCGCTCATCGAACAGTTCAAGCAATTTGTCGCTTGCAATGACGTTGAATGTCGTTGTCTCTTCCTTTTCTCGGAACAGGCCAAGCGCCTTGGCTAAGTTCTCTTCGGCCTTCTCGCGGCTTGTCAGTTTGATTTTCAATTCGCCCTTCGCGCCTTGCTCTATGCCTTCATAGGCGGCGCGGGCAGCCGGGGACAGATTGCGCGTGTCCTTCAAAACCACATCGCCGTAGCCGCGTCCAATGCAGTTCGGACAATCGGGATTCGGCGGTCTTCGCTTATCCCAAAACGGCAGGTCATATCCCGGATATTCGCCCGGATCAGCCTCCGGAGAAAGGCGCAGAATTTTGAGACGATCTTGATTCCACTTTTCGCGCTCGTACTCGACTCCCGCCGGTGTTCTGAGCGGCCTTGCCGGATCGGGAGTCCAGCAGTAGGGACAACAGCTGACGCGGTACTCCATGATCTCGTTTACGTCAAAAGTCAGGCGGCTGATCCAGAGCCGCATGAGGTCATCCCCTTCAATCCCGATTCGAGCCGCCCGCTGTTCTCTCAGCCATGCAACCGCTTCAGAAACGACCTTGCTTTTCCTTAAGAGGGTAATGCTGGTATTTGCCGTGTTTTCCGAGTAGCCTGCCTTGATCGCGGACTCGTAGGCGTTATCGCTGATCGCGTAGTAGTAGACGAATAACCGCCGCTGTTCGGACAGTCTGGGAAACTTCTCGCACAGTTCGCGGTACTCCCTGACTCCAACCCCCATTGGATCGGGTACAGGCAAGCCGTGGATTGCGGCCTTGTTTCGTACCGCCTTAACTTTCGCCTTCGCCTTCTTTGGCTGAGTCATGTCTTAGTCCAAATCGAGCTGCGGCGTTTTCTGAGCGGCCTTGACGCACTCGAACCGATAGCGACGGAACTCTGCGCGTGCGTGGTCGGCGGCTTCTTCTGCACGCTTGATCGCATGCGTGAGGCGGGCAGAACCGCGCATGTCACTTTCAAAGCTGGGGTTGAGCGAGCGGAAACTTGTCAGAGCTTCCGTGATGTTGTTGATGGAGGCACACGTCAGCTCTTCATTCGTTGCAATGGCATCCATCCGGGCATGAAAGACTCGCAGAGTTTCCATGTCCCGTGCACGCTGCTTTTCCCACGTTTCCAAAAGCCACTCATTTGTCTCGCGGCTCTTCGACAGCGGTGAGCCGTCCCACGAATCGGTGATGCCGAAAAGAAAGTCAGCGGATACGCCGTAAACCCGTGCTGCCTTCGCGATCAGCCACAAAGGAACACTCAAGGTGTCGGTTGCACGCTCGACTTTGCTCAGCTTCGAGGGATTCGCGTATCCAAGGCGCTTGGCGGCAACTGATTGGCTCATGTTGCAGAGTTCACGCGCCATGCGCAGCCGCTCTCCGATTGTGCGCACGAGCGCGGCCTGTTCTTTTGTCGTTGTCATGCCTGCTGCTCCCGTACTTGCTGCCAATCAAGAGTGACCACGACCTTGGGATGCAGTCTGTCTGCGCCGTCCCGCGTCAGTTCGCGAAGATGAAAAAAGCAGTCATTGACCTTGAGGGCAAGGGCAATGCCGTCCTGGGCGGCCTTCATAGTGGCGAAAAAGTTGTCTTCGTCGCGGGCTCTCTTGTCGGGCGGCGTGATGCAATACTGTACGTTGACAGTTGGCCTCACGGATGTTCTCTCTGCTGGCTGCGCCGTCTTGCCCTTCATGGCCTTCAATGTCGCCGCATAAGCCTGGAGCTTGTAACTCTGAAAATGCTTGTTCTTCGAGTACCTATCCACGCGGCAATTCGGGGACAGTTCTCGCGGCGGCCAAGGCAGTTCAATCACAACTTTTTTCTTCATCATGCCCTCTCACGATTGATCTTGAAATTTTCCCTTTCGTTCAGCTGTTCTATCGTTTGTTTTTCCTCGGCATTTCCACAAAAAACCGATATCTCTTGATGCGTTCAAACTGCTCCGTGCGCTCTTCTCCGGTCAGCCTGTCCTTTTTGGGACACTCGTGCTGATGCCAGATCGGCCACTGTTGCAGCGTCGGCGCTCCGCAATCTCGTGGCGTTACGCCTGCACTACAGACTGCATATCCGATCCCCGCCCATCGTCGATTCAGTGACGTGCTGATGTCCAAGTTCCTGCATTCGGCGCACTGCACAGATCAGTCCTCAAAAATGCCCCAGGCGCAATCCGCGATTGCCAGGACAACGAACAACACTTGCAGGGCGAGACAGGCGGCAATCACGACCCAGCCCCAAAGGTGCTGGCAGAAATGCTGGTAATACTCACGCATTGTTTTTGTCCTTTTTCGATCCAAACTTGTAGCGGCGCACAATGTCGTCAAACGACCATTCCGCCCAATCGGGATTGATTTCTGCCAAGACCAAAGGTAAGAAAATGAGCAACCACAAGATAGTCAGGCCGCAGATCATTACCGGCGAACTGAGGCCAATCTCCTCTCCGAAAAGAAGCAAGGCGGCGTTTACAACCGCGAAGAGCGCGACGAAAATTAGACACTCTGCGACCATTAAAAACGCGCCTAAGTAGCCCTTCAGGGAGATGCGCGAAAAGAACTTTTTGCTCTCACTGCTCATTTGATGCCTCTTTTGCTTTGCTGATCCGGCGAAGCTGCCTGTCGATCTTGACCATGACGTGCTGCGCAAGTGCTCTTCCCTGCGCAGGAGTGAGAGCCTGCATACGCTGTTCGAGCATGATGATCACGTCAGCCAACTCATCCATTTCGTGATCAGCGGCCTCCGGCGAGGGGCTGATTCGATTCTTCAGGCGAGCGGCGGCAAACTCGGCGCACTCCTCCGCGAGTTTGTCTCGCTGCGCCACTGCGCCGTAGAAGCGCAGAATGTCGCCACAGGATGAGGTGATGTAGATATCCTCATCACGGGTGAGATGCTGATACAAAATTGTCATAGCTCTTCTCCTTTCAAAGCTCGGTCAATTCGTTTTCCTATCCACCGAACAACCGGAACTGCCCAGCTGTTCCCGATGGCTTTGTATCTGGGGGAATCCGGACACTTTTCTGCCGATTTGC